>Ga0207118_1105_pt1 | contig 16436 bp, 14 predicted proteins | sample Alteio_BWMinHeat_42_FD_153507 | JGI IMG/M metagenome (GOLD analysis project Ga0207118, IMG submission 153507) | Enriched cells from forest soil in Barre Woods Harvard Forest LTER site, Petersham, Massachusetts, United States -... | ecosystem: Environmental > Terrestrial > Soil > Temperate forest >...
CAGTAGACCCAGCAGGAAACGAAGCAGACCAAGTTACAAGAACAGTCAAAGTAGTTGACCAGAATGGCACGATATCTATAGAGACATTATCTACTTCTCCAGTTTCCGGTGCAACTTATGCTATATTCCCAAATCCAAAAACCGGTTCCGGAAGTCTTACAATTACTGATGGCAATAGTAATGATGAAGACGGATTAGCAAATGGTATTATAAAAATCTCGCAGGTTCCTCCGGGTAAATATATGATAAAGCAGAAGAATATTCCGCACGGATTTCTCTCTTTATTAAAATCTACAGTCAAAAACGTTCACCGCTCCAATTTGAATAAGATGGTGATATTTCCAGTGGTGTCAGCAAGTACTAATATCACCAAACTCCCATCACAACAGATTCAATCTCCTTCACTAAACGATAAGATGTTTAATACTTGGACATCATCGTCATTTTCTGCCAGACTCGTAAGTAATGATAAGTCCAGTATTCTTATAAACAATGTAGAACAGACACCACAGCTAATTGTAGCAGGTTCAAGTAATTCCTCTGCAATTAATTCATCGTTAATTTCTGAACCGTCAGTATTATTGAATACCACTTTTACTACTTTGACAAGTGGTTCTACAATTGTAAATACAATTGGTCTAGAAAATTATTCCTTGCCTAACTCAACTGGGGTTGTAGTCGTAATTCCAACCATTGTAACAGGTGTGAATACAACATCAGGTTACATTGCATCTACCCCTCCGATATCTGGAGTAATTCCTGGTCAAGAAATGATCATTCCAGTGGCAGATCCATTGATTCCAAGTTTTGGTGGTTTAAAGGAGATTACAGTACAATCCTCTACTATTCCACAACCAGTAGAAGTAAATAATACAAATTGGTTTGTTGCTGAAGTCGAAAATACAATTCCTTCCGCCTTAACCTCGAATGGAATTAATGGTGCGCCAGTACTTTTCATCAATATACAACATCCTTTTGAAGAAAATCAAACAGCGTTTAATTGGTCAAATGCATCTAATCTTGCTGTACCACCTACTCTTACAATAATAGTAAGTAAGACTAACTCAAGCTCTATTCTAAATGACGCTCAAGGCTGTCCTGTAATTAATCCTTATACACTGGTTTCAAATTCATGGACCACTTTTGGTGTTAATGAGACATCATCTAAATCAATTAGCCTATCACAGTGTGAAATAACAATAGAGTCACAGCACTTGTCCAAATTTGCATTTTCCCTCCAGCATTTGAGTTCATTAATTTCAAGGATAGGTCTATCTGGAATAGGTGTATCTTCATCTGGAAGTGATGATCGTCCTAGCACTAGCAATTTTGCATCCGCTATTAGCTCGCCCAGCAGTACTGTTCAACCCATACCGACAGGAGTAACAGCAACGGCTGCATCACCAAACTCAATTATAGTATCATGGACTGCCTTACCTGATGCAACAAGCTATTCTATTTACCGTTCAACATCATCGTCTGATCCATTTACCATGATTGGTACAACATCTGCAACATCATCCACTAACACTGGTCTGTCAGCTGGTACAACATACTATTATGAAATAAGCGCGGCAAACACTGGAGGTACATCTGCATTAAGTCCACCAGTATCTGCAACTACACTGTCTCCACCATCTGTACCAACAGGAGTAACAGCCACTGTCACATCATCAGGCTCAATTGCAGTATCATGGACTGCCTCACCGGGTGCAACATGGTACGGGGTATTTAGCTCAACATCTCCATCAGGTCCGTTTACTTTGGTTGGAGGAACAGCGGGAACACCACTTACTAATACTGGTCTGTCTGCAGGTACAACTTACTATTACGAGGTCAGAGCATCAAACACTGGAGGTACATCTGCATTAAGTCCACCAGTATCTGCAACTACACTGTCTCCACCAGCTACACCAACTGGAATAACAGCCACTGCCAAATCATCAAGCTCAATTACCATATCCTGGACTGCCTCACCTGGTGCAACATGGTATCAGGTATATAGCTCAACATCTCCATCAGGTCCGTTTACTTTGGTTGGAGGAACAGCGGGAACACCACTTACTAATACTGGTCTGTCTGCAGGTACAACTTACTATTACGAGGTCAGAGCATCAAACACTGGAGGTACATCTGCATTAAGTCCACCAGTATCTGCAACTACACTGTCTCCACCAGCTACACCAACTGGAATAACAGCCACTGCCAAATCATCAAGCTCAATTACCATATCCTGGACTGCCTCACCTGGTGCAACATGGTATCAGGTATATAGCTCAACATCTCCATCAGGTCCGTTTACTTTGGTTGGAGGAACAGCAGGAACACCACTTACTAATACTGGTCTGTCTGCAAGTACAACTTACTATTACGAGATCAGAGCATCAAACAGTGTCGGTACATCTGCATTAAGCCCGCTAATATCTGCAACTAGCGCATCTGTCACCAAATCTGTTACTCCACCAAACGCATCTGTCACCAAATCTGTTACTCCACCAAACACATCTGTCACCAAATCTGTTACTCCACCAAACACATCTGTCACCAAATCTGTTACTCCACCAAACACATCTGTCACCAAATCTGTTACTCCACCAAACACATCTGTCACCAAATCTGTTACTCCACCAAACACATCTGTCACCAAATCTGTTACTCCACCAAACACATCTGTCACCAAATCTGTTACTCCACCAAACACATCTGTCACCAAATCTACTAGCAAATCCAGCGCAAACACGCTAAGAAAATAATAGACTAGTTCCTATTTCTTACATAACATAATACAAAGAATGAAATGAAGAATCATTTGAGTTCATCTAACTTATCATAAGATTTCATCTTTGGTTTTTTGAACAGTTTTATGTGACTGTAAAGACCAAACGAAAACAGCACATAAGACCACAAGTAAAGAATGTCTATTGGATTTCCAGAGTAATATGATTTGTTCACATCCAAAAAGAGAAAACCTGAATCAGCAACGACGTTAAGTAAGATGGCAAAAAACATGAGGGACCATAACAAACTCACATCTCCCTTGAAGAAAAGTATCATTCCTATAACTGTGGGAAATAATACGATTGCATCTGCGATGGGATAAATTCCTGCCCACATCATATCCTCCCAACTGGCATTTGGATTGTAAGAATATGTCGTGTAAAATGTTGGAACTAGAAATATGGTGGTTGATAAAAATGCATAAACCAACATTTTTTTTGAGATTGCCGCTTCTACTGGCTTTAGATAATAGATTAAAAATAATAATAAGAAAGGATATCCGAGAAGATAAAGAAAGTCGTTTACGTACGGGAAGGGATTTAATTGATTAAAAATCTCAGAAATAAACCAGAACAATTCTGCAATAAACCAAGCGGCAGCAAAACCGGCAAAAAAGAGATAAGATCTTCCAAGATCACCCTTTCCCCCAAATCTGATAGAGATGATGATTGATAGGATTAGGAGAGTGCCTGATACAGGTAAATAAAGAAAATCAGTCGTTGTTGTCGCAATATTCTTACCAAGAAAATTTGCCACCAGAATAGTAAAACCGATACAGATTAGAGAAAAAATCAAGAATCTATGGATTCTTATTCTCTGCAGATTGGCTTCCAATTTTTACCTAGACAATACCTTGATGAATTCTTCTACGGGTTTTTCTGATGCAAATTCGCCCATATTTTTCTTGATTTTCTGTACTATGGCAATGTGTGCAAGGCCGAATGTTTGTTTCAAGACATTAGCGAGGTAATCTGGGTGTTCTACACAGTCTAGCAACGAACAACGGTATTCTTGAAAGAGCTTCTTGTTTATTATCTCAAGCGTAGGTTCGCCCATTCCATTTAACACATCTTCTACGGCCATCATCAAAAGTTCCCTATTTGATAGAATGTCTTTATTTTCAACCAAATTATATTCCCCTCATCTTGTTATCAGACATAGAGTAATTTTTGGATTTATTATAGTGCATCAATGACATACCTCTGCATTCTCCCAAGAATATCCAAATAGCATATGCATAGAATCCACAAATGATCTCGAGTCAGCCCAAACTGCAAAAGGATTATGCGAAGGATGAACCGCATTCCTTAGAAATATTATAACTTCGCTATGATCTTTGATCACAAAACATTGATTTTCAGAATTAATACTTGGCATCAGTTTAATTGCTTTTTTATTTATTCCATTTAGAAAAGGAGGAATTCTTTGCGCTGGTGAAATAATGATTCTAAAATCTATAAGTGAGTCTGATAACATGTCTGTGATATCCGCATGATAAAATCTAGAAAGATCTTTCTCACTACAAAACATCAGAATTTCTTCTCTCGCACTTTTAATCATGTTTTTTATTTTTATTTGTATAAGCTCACTTCCTTGTACCATTTGTAATTTTTCACTTTTTGTTTCATCTGTCTCAATAACATATGACGGAACTTGGTTCCATAGTTGTACCAGATCGCTTTTTTGTTGTGTTAACGTATCTAGTTTCGCTTTTTCTGTATTTACTAACGTTGATAATGTTTGCTCTAATGGAAGCGCAGAATATTTTGTGGGTGATGAACATTCTGCATTTACAATTCCTCTACCTTGTAATGCATTGAGAATGAAATAAGTTTCAGTTCTTGGTAGCTGTAATGCTTTGAACACTTGTGGTGCCGTTTTTGGACCATACTTTCCCAAATAGATGTATATTTTTGTTTGATTTGGACTAAGCCCAAATTTTAAAAGTTGTTCTGTAATCTTCTGTAGATTTAATTTGTGTTCGTATGGCGCCGTTCCAGGTTCTGCATCAAACAGATTTATCTGCAAATTGGCGTCATTATCTTTCAAGGACTATAATTAAAAGTAAGATCCATATAACGTTTATCGGTTCATAGCTTGAATAAATTTCAAACCCGTTAAAATAATTATATTGACTGAATCTTAACTAGCTTATTACCAAAAGTGGTAATTAATTTATTTGTTGATTACACACAATTTTACTTTTACAAATATTTTTCTTTTTTGCTTACATAATATGTTGATATGATTATTTGTTTTCCCTTATCTCAATCTCACTTCCCTCGTAATTTGGAACCATGTTGGTAAACGGATATTCTGCTATATCGTATTTTAGAACTCCACCGTAAAACTTCTTGATTGGAAAAGTATGATTGTATACATCCTGAAGTTGTTTTCCAGCATTGATGTTTTCTCTGAAGTGAGTATCTGATATTAGAAGAATCTTTTCAGTATAAGCAGGATAAAATAACAGATATCTGTAATCGGGAGCTACATCGGGCATTTTGTAAACATATGTAAACAACCACGAGTACACTGGGCTTGAAATAATTGTTGTATTGTTGCTATCCTTAGGAATGTTACTGTTGTGAACATTTTGAATAACATATGCAGCAGCTTCAAATTGGCCTGAAATATTTGTAGTAATTAATAACGTTGACATAGTAAATCCGAAAATGCATATGTTAGCTATTATGGAAAATGTAACAATTCGTTGATTGTTTTTCTTTACGGTCTCTAACCTGTCTATTATAAATTTAGATGATGCAATACAAAATGCAGGCAATATGAGAATCCAATAAAAATACTGGACATAGCCTATTGAAGCAAGGAATATCACAAATGGAATTATCCACAACAAAATCATGGAATCTCTTTTTATTGCAGCATAAACAGTTCCAGTTATGCCTAATATTAGCAAGACTGGATCATAACCAGCAAAATTTCCTACAATATTCACAAAGTTGTTATTTTGCTTGTGGACTTGAAACAAGACATCCCCAACAAATTTGTGAAATTGATTATCAGTAATGCTCTGAGCGGGCCATAATAATGGTATCAAAATTACTGGTATGAACCACAACACAAGAATTTTTCTACTCTTAGTGTTCTGATATAACAGAATTGCCACTACTGGAATCATGATAAAAGCAGTTTCTTTTGTGAAAATAGCAGTTCCAAGCAAAATCCCAGAAAGCACCGTAAACAATTTCTTATGTTGAGAATTTTTTGCATAAATTGCAAAAAATATGGATGACAACAGAAATGGAAGTAATATGGAATCTAACAATATTCTTCTCATAAGCCAAGTGATTGGCATAACTGCAAACAAGATTGAGGCTAAAAAAGCAACTTTTGTGGAATAACGATACTCTGAGATCTTGAATATCAGAAAAGTATCAACTATGGCTAGTAGGCCCATCAATACTCGTGGAACTAGGTAGAGCATTTCTATAGAATGCACATCAGGTTTGGGATGAAGCGAATCTGGATAACCTGTTATGGATAATGTGCCAGCCAAGAATAGCTGTCCAAAAAATGGATGATCATGAAAGGAATTAGTTTGTGGTCCATGACCTGCTAACACATTCATGGCCCTGTACATGTATACTCCTTCATCATAGAAAATATCAGGAAAGCCTATGGGATTCCACAGATGTGTAAATGCAGATAATGTCAACGGAATTAAAAGAAATGTGATTGCGATACAATTAATTTTCATAAAAAGCGGATTTCATGTTTTTAATGTAGCAGTATTTGATTAGTTGTCAAAAAATTAACTCCAAACTTTTTCTTGGAAAGTCCATCTCTTGTTTAAGATGAAGTTTCCTACAGATGCTATGATAACTGCTACAAAGAGCGCTACAGAATAATTCAAGTGTCTTGATTCTACTAGAATGTAAATCATGAAAATCTGAAATATTGCACCTATTCCACTAAAGCCCAAAAATAATCCATATTGTCTGAGAGTTTTTTTAAGATCAAAGTCTCTATCTTCAAAAGTCCACACTTTGTTTAGAATAAAGTTTGATGTCATAGAAAATACAATTCCTATCATGGTTGCGTAAATATACCATAAATTAGATAGCACTACTCCAAAAAGAAAGGAAACTAGATAATTCACCAATAGACCTGAAGCGCCAACGGTATAGAATCGTCCTGCCTTTGAGAGAAAACGTACTGAAACCCGTTTTTCTTTTTCGCGGATGGTTTTTCCATATCTGTATAACTTCCATAATGACTTTACATAATCAATAGCTACTGATCCATCGAGCTTACTTGAGCCCTCTTCACGGTTTATGAATTCATACGGAATTTCTTTAACTTTGACTCCACGAGCTTTTACAAGTATTTCTAAAAGTATTTTGTATCCAATGGCATCAAACTTGATATTATTAATAATATGACGTTTGAATGCAAAAAAGCCAGACATTGGATCCTTGATTTTTATTCCTAGTCCATGCCGTGCAATTTTGGTTGCTCCTTTACTAATTATTTTTCGTTTAAATGGCCATCCTTTTACAGAACCACCATTAACATATCTTGATGCTACTACAATATCGCATTCTGATTTTTGAAGCTCCTCTATCATTTTTGGAATTGTTTGTGGCGGATGTGAGAAATCACTATCCATCACAACAACAGAATCTCCTTTTGCATATTTGATGCCAGCAAGAATTGCAGAACTCAAACCACGTTCTGTTTTTCTATGGATGATTTGAACAGACTGGGAATTTTCTTTTTGAGAATTTTTTGCATATTCTTCAACAATGTTTCCTGTACCATCAGGTGAATTATCATCAACTACTATTATCTCAGTATCTATGCCAACAGGTAGATGTTTACGTAAAGAATCTAGTATACCGACAATATTTTTAGATTCATTATATGTGGGTACTATAACTGAAAGAGATTTTGAGCGTGTAGTTACAATTCCACTTTGTGCAATACTCATGTTATATTCTAACTATTTTTGATTTTGATGGTTATTAAAATTAACTTATGATTCACGTATTGAATTGATTAAATTTGAAAACAGTGGTTTATTTTTTGAGATCTTGAATATATGTCTCAATATTCGAAATCAATTTTAATGTGATAAAATTATCCTTGGTGTGCCAAATATTACATATGATGATTTTGCTAAACTCGATATTCGTATAGCCAAAATACTTGGCACCGAAAAAATACCCGGAAAATCGAAGATCATAAAAGGAACCATAGATTTAGGAGAAGAAAAGCGTGAAGTAATAATTGGTGGTGCAGAATATTATCAACCAGAAGATCTAGTGGGTAAGACTGTGGTTGTTATTGCAAATCTAGAACCACGAAAGATTGCAGGGTTTGAATCAAATGCAATGCTTTTGGCTGCAGATGTAAATGATAAACCGTTCTGGCTAACAGTAAATGAAGATGTGCCGATTGGAACAAAAATAAAATAATACACTAATCAAATTTTGAGATTTTTTGTCATACTGCTTTTTGTGGTGATTATCTTATCTGGATTTAGAATATTTTTTGGATCAAACTCTTGTTTTATTTTCTTAAAAACAGAATAGACATAATTTCCATATTGTAATTTTACAAATTCTGATCTAGCAAGACCATCCCCATGTTCACCTGTTATGCTCCCGCCTATCTCTATTACTTTGGAAAAAAATTCAACAGCTATTTTTTTCATCAATTTTTTGTTTTTGTTTCTAATCACAGGTCTAATATGCAAGTTGCCATTTCCAGCATGACCATATGTGATTATGTCTAACTTGTATTTTTTTGAAATCGTTTTGATTATATCAACAAGCAAAACAAGTTTCTCAACAGAAACCGTGGCATCCTCAATTAATGTTGGTAAACTTTGATTTGGAGTAATCCCACGCAAACTGAATCCTAATGCTGAATTTCTCAGACTCCACCACTTTTTTACTTCATCTTTTTTTGTCAGAGTTTTGACGATTCTTGCAGATTCGATTATCTTGCCAAGATTAGTCTTGCTTTTCTCAATGTTGCTGTCAAACTCTACAAATAATAGACATCCTATATCTATAGGAAAATCAAATTTGATATGTTTAATTATTTTCTTATCTATTAACTCCAATGCAGAAGGTTCAAGTTTTACTATTTTTGCAGAATCAATCACAGCTTGTTCTAAATTTCTATAAGATAATATGATTAGAATTTTCCTTTTTGGTACTGATAAAATCTTTATCTTTGCAGAAATGATAATGCCCAAGGTACCTTCAGCGCCAGCAACAATTTTTTGCAAGTCTGTTTTTTTTGTGATTTTGTCTAGTCTGTAACCACAAGAATTTTTTGATACATGAGGAAATTTTTTTTGAATGTTGTGATTTATAATTTTTAATATCTTGTTACTAAACCGTGATTCTGATGGAAAATTAATTGCTTTGCCACTTGAAGTTATTATCCTTACTCCAATCAAGTTGTCTATGACACTGCCATACTTGAGCGAATGAATACCACTTGCGTTTGTGGCAATCATACCACCAATTGTACAGTATGGACCAACTGATGGATCGGGTCCAAAAAACTTGTCATTTTTTTCTAATTTTTTATCAAGAGTTCCTTTGAGTAGGCCTGAACCTACTTGTACATGATTTGGATATGTTTTGATTTTATCAAAATATTTCAAATCAAGAATTATTCCCTTGCCTAGGGCACTTCCAACAAGACCTGTTCCTGCACCACGAGGTGTGACTGGGATGTTCTTTTTTAATGCAAATTTTAAAATCTTGATAATCTCATTTTCATTTCTTGGAAAAACAATGACTAGTGGTTTTACAATATATGAGCTGGCATCAACAGAATAAAAATCACGACTATACTTATCCCAAAGTACCCGGCATTGTACAATTCGCTGAATTTCTGCACCTATATTTTCTGCTTTCATTATAATTCATTGTTTTTAGAAGTTAAAAATGATCATGGTTTTTAACAAAGATTTAATTTGGTAAAAACAAGCTTTTCTATTATTGGATTTTCTAGGAATTAACGTAGATAAACTACTCAACTTTAATGATAATTCTAATCCTGTGATGCTGCTTGTGATGATTGTACCGATAATAATCTTCGTGCTTTATGGTCAAAGGATTCAGTTACAAGTAACATCGTCTGAAATCAACAAATCACTTGAAAAATTAAAGATACTCAAAGATGATACAAGAAAAGAACTGCTTGACTACATAAAAACTACGATAAAACCAACAACAGATCCATCTGCAAAAATCGACAGGTATCTTGACTATTTTACAATAATGCCAGTTGATATGGATCCCAATGGAATTATTCAGAAAATCAGACACATCATGCGTTCACGTGAGGATTATACTAGATTGCAAGTAAAAACAATTTCATCAGAAATGAATTCAATGGATGCAAGTAAAATAGAAAACATTCTAGAAGCAGCTACTACTTTACACTTGCTTTACAAAATGGTGAGGCATCTTTATCTTACGGCAAAAAAACAAAATAATTTTCCATTAATTTTGCCATTACAAATGATGATACCGTTTATCATGGAAGAAGCAGAGGCACTAAAGGATGCAGTCTCTGCCTTCAAACAAGGTCAACCAATAGGTGATGGAATAGGGCCAATGATTGTTGGAAAGATGATGATTGGAACAGAAAAGAAAACTGCTGCATTTGAGACAGTGTGGAGCGAAAAAGAATTCGAGGGAAGAAAACTCTATCTGATGAAGGCCGAAGGACCATCTGCAACAGTTGGAAGACCAGGTGACGCACTAGAGAGAATCATATCTGAAAATAAACCTGATGTAATAGTAATGGTTGACGCAGCACTAAAACTAGAGGGAGAAGATTCTGGTACTGTATCACAAGGATTTGGCGCCGCAATTGGAGGAATTGGTACTGATAGATATCAAATTGAAGAGGTTGCAACAAAATATAAAATTCCTATTTATGCTATTGTAATAAAACAATCAATCAAAGAAGCCATCACACTTATGAAAAAAGAAATTGCTGATTCTGCAGAAAAAGTAACATCACAAATACATGAAATGATTAAAGATAATGCAAAACCAGGTCAGTCTGTTCTAGTAATTGGAGTAGGAAACACTCTTGGAGTTTCACAATGAAATTTAAAAGAAAAAAAGAAGAGATCATTACACCATATACTATAGAGCAATGCAATTCATGTAATGCAATTTTAAAGCGAAAATTCAAAGAAGGTGATTATGTATTTAAAAAAACTGATACCTGTTCATCATGTAAAGGTCAGATGTCAATTGCCAAAATTTTTGGCGAAGTTAGTGCCTAGAGTGTAGTAACTGTTATTCCATTTTCTTGAGGTATGAATGTGTGCTCTGCCTGTGCCACTCTTTCACCATTTGCCTCAGTTAATACAGGATATGATCTTACTACCTTGTTTTTAACAAGTTTCTCTAACAAAATTCTAGCGTTTTTCTCTTCCCAAGTTGGAATAAGCCATCTTAATGCAAATGGCAACATGTTAAATTTTTCCCATATGTGATCAGCAAGCTTATCAGCTTCTGCATCCTTTGTTCTTTTTCTAGTGATAAGTGAAAAGATGTTTCTTGTTTTACCTTCGCGTACAAATCCTAATCCTTCTTTTGTTGTAACAAATGGCTCACACGCGTAAGCTTCGGTAGGCGAAAACGAAAAAGATCCTATGGACCAAATATTTGGTACTGATTTTCCAGCATGAATTGTGTATTGTTCTAAGGAATGACCGCTGAGATTTGCTATTGGTTGACATCCCATCTGTTTTACTGTATTTTCTATTGTTTTTCCTACATCGCTTGATTTTGTACCTGTTTTTATGATTGATATTGCATCCTTTAGTGCAGCTTCTGCTGCTTGTATTAGAAAATCAAACTTGGGATCATAGCATACAGTTACAGCAGTATCTGCTATGTATCCGTTAATCTGTACTCCAAGATCAATTTTTAACAAATCTGTTCCACTGATTACTTTCTGGTCGTTTGGCTCTGCGGTATAGTGAGCTGCTATCTCATTTAGACTGGTATTCACTGGAAAAGCACACTTGCCGCCCTTTTGAATAATTTCTTTTTCTATTGATTCACAAATCTCAAACAATGTAGAACCAACATGATCTTTTTTTCTTGCATTTTCTCTTACTTGTGATGCAATCTTTCCAGCACTGATGTAATCTTGGATTTGCATAAAATAGTCTTGATTTTGTATGTTATTTAAAATCATCATCTGTGAAGCTTAAATTGGGGAGCTCCAAGCTGCATCTACATCGGGATCGTGGTCTAGCATGGTATGATTCGGGTTTTGGGTACCTGAGGTCGTCGGTTCAAATCCGGCCGATCCCATTATTTTGTATTAAATACATCTTAGGTTTGATTTGTTCACATTGTAACCAAAGTAATAATGAAACTTGCAATAAAGGCTTAAAAATATGATAAAATTATGTGATTACAGGCTATGACATTAGCCTTGGGATCCTAAACCGCATTAGAAGATGCTGATAATGTCTACCTAATGAAAATTAAACAGGTAGACAAATGACAAACAAAAATCAAAAAGAAAATCAATTCAACAGGAAAAGTGATTCAGTATGAAGGGAATTGAAATAATGTTTCTAGCAATAGGTGGATTGGCTGGAACTTTTCTACGATATGGAATAACAAAATCTCCGTTACTTCTTGGTGTATTACCTGTAAACGTATTAATCGTGAATATAGTGGGAAGTTTTATTCTTGGAGGATTCTTAGTTCTTTCACAACAATGGAATCTTGATGACAAGTATATGTTGCTAGTTGCAATAGGGTTCTGTGGTGGACTAACTACAATGTCCTCATTTGCGTTGGAAACATCTAACTTGATTGATAACAAACAATATTCTTTAATGGCAATTAACATTATCACAAATGTAGGTTTGTCATTAGGTTCTATATTTGGAGGCAGAGCTTTGTTAAGTGTAATAGTTGGAGCATTAAGATAAAATGAAAACCATAAAAATGTGGTCAGTTGTTATCTGAATTAAAAAAAATGACACTGTGAAGGGAAAACGTGTTCATATACTAATACTTGACATTTTGAAAAAAAATGGCATATTAGGTGCCACAGTATGGATAGGTGTCGGAGGATACGGTAAAAGAGGAGAATCTGGTACTCACATAGAAGGCATATCAGTCAACATGCCATTGATTATAGAAGTAATTGAAGAACTACCAAAACTTGAAAAGATATTGCCTGAGATCAAAGAAGTGGTAGACGATAATGGTCTGATTACTATGCACGAAGTTGGTATCATCTGAATTTACAAATCTAGATAGAATAAACAGTTAGGACATTATCAAAAACTCAGTTAGTTTTACGCTATTATCTTTTGATCTGGAATTTCAGTTAGCGTAAAGACAAACCTAGAGCCCTCAAATTCTGTTGTACCCTCTCTTTCCCAGTTTACTTGGTAGGATTTTGTTAAATGTCCTCCTATAATGGATATTACCTTTGGGACACTCTCATACAGTCGTTCAACTTTCTCCTTGTCGCGAGTCATAATGAGCGACCTGCGTCTTTTCATGAGATATTTGATGGCTACATTTTTGTGCATATGTCCTTCTACCTCTATCTTTTCATTGCCAAGATCAATGGTGAATTTTCGTTTTCCCATATTGGATAAAACTAGGTGAAATTCTACAAAAGGATGAAGAGTAACAGAAAGATAGTAAAAAGAGCACAAATTATGACAATTATATGAGTAAAGATAATTTTTACAATGATTGTGAGATGGAAATTACATTTTTCTTCAATTAGTTCTTATCTTACTTTTACCATTCTAAAAAAGCCAGACGATGAAGAGGAGTTAGAGACATGATACAATATGAGTGCAAATTCAGTGACTCTGAGCCTGGCGTCACTGTGAACTCACAATACATGGTAAACATCTTTCGTATATCATACTTTTAAAACTTACTTCAAATGGATTCTGTCAAATTGACGGAAGATGGACATATGACAATCCATGTGGTATCAAAATAGAAGGAAATAACAAATGGATCACTCTAATTCAGAATGCAATTAAAGAGAAATAGCGATTATATGTCAGTGCGTGATAATTGTTAGAGAATTGGTAACTGTAATACCACAACCATTTGGTGGAGAGCGTTTGGAGGAGTTTGATGAAGGATATCATATTACAAATTTACTAGAAGTAGTAGAAGAATTAACGGGTTGTAGAGTATTTACATGTGGTTCTCAAAATTGTGGGTCTACAATTATTGTACAGAGGAATAAATCTAAACCCAGATTCTGTACGCTTTGTAGGCATGAGATTGACTGGACTGGAATACCTGATGAGCCTAAAACACGTGTTTGTCCACAATGCAAGAAAGAGTATAGAAAAATGGAAGATTACTGTGAAGTTGATGGTAGTGAATTAGAAATAGCATAGATTTTTTCATATCCCGATCCTTTACACGAATAAAAATTCGATACTGGATAGTTAAAGGTTGAAATGCATGAGTCAAACAAGTTGTAAAGAAACGACTATTGGTAATTTGATCATAACCTTGATCCTTTATTCTAATTCTACCTGATTTCTAGTCCCATGGAAAGATTCAGAATCGGCGATCGGATTAGCGTGATACACAATGGAAAGAAGGAAGAACAGGCATGCACAATTTTGGACATCTTGGAAGATTATGGTGGAAATTCCTACTGGTTGAAAAATGAAAATGGAAACCTTATGTTAGAAATTGAAACCCCTGAAACAATCTTTGAAAAAATAGAGAAGATATAATCCTTTAAAGCTCATCATTCAATGTCAATATATTGACTGTAAAAGGGGATCTGTTCAATCCCAAAACCATTGAGAGGCTTTGTGATGATGTAAAAATTACAACAAAACAGAAACAAGCTGCAAAAGAATGGCTTCAAGACTTAGATGAAGATAAGTTAGAAAAAGAGAGATCAAGCTACCACCTATTTCAAAGAATAATGCTTGAAGAAATTCTGGGATATTCATTTAGAGAAACTCTTCATGAGCAAGATAATATTGAATACCAATTTGCAAACTCCGAGGGGAGAAAGATCCTCTGTTTCGAAGCCAAGGGAACAAAAACAAAAGATTTGTTTGCTTTACAACATTATGGCAAAAAAGAACAAGAAACGCCAATATTACAAACTGCAACTTATATGATGAAAAATAACCTTGATTATGGGATCTGTACTAATTATAATGAATTTGTTCTAATCACAAAACAGTGGGGACTAACTAAAGTTCATAGATTTAGATTTGATTCTATAAAAAATAATGAAGAAAAGCTCAAAGAATTTGTAGGAATTTTTTCACGGGAGAGAATTATTGAAAAAGGTTTTGTAGAAAAACTTCACCAAGAATCAATAAAAGAAGAGCTTGAGTTTACCACGGAGTTTTACAAGTTATTTCATGAAACACGCTTGATGATGATCAAAGCCTTTCAAGAAAAAGAAGACGTGCCAAAAGATGAGGCAATTCATTACACACAACTATATCTCAACAGATTAATCTTCATGTTTTTTGCAGAAGATAATGAATTCCTTGAAAACAAATTATTTTCTAGAAGAGTAACTGAAGTACTTAATTCCACATTGATTTCAGAACATTCTAAGCTAGTTTCTGATGAAATTCTTGGACTTTTTCAAGCCATGGATAAAGGTTCACATAGACTTGAAATTTTTGGATTCAATGGAGGATTATTTGATGAAATAATTCCCGCAAAAATTTATTTTTCTGATCTTAAAGATGCTAAATTTTTCAGCGATGTACGACAAAATTTCAAACTCAAGATCAAGCCTGATGAGTCTACCCAAAAAATTATCAATAGATACCAGAAAGAGTTGAACCCAATAATTGTTAATTTATTGATGATGAACTCTTTTAATTTTACATCAGAAGTCAATGTAAATATTTTGGGTCATATTTTTGAGCAATCAATTTCGGATCTAGAGGAACTTAAGGGAGAAGGAATTTCGAGAAGAAAGACAGAAGCAATATACTATACACCTGAGTATATCACAGAACATATTTGTAGAAATACAATCATTCCATATCTTTCTAAATCAGGAGTTTCATCAACACACGAGTTAATTCAAGAATACTCGGACAACATTCAAGAATTAGAAAACAAATTCAAGGAATTCAAAATACTAGATCCTGCCTGTGGAAGCGGGGCATTTTTAGTAAAAGCCATTGATATTTTATTAGAAATTCATAAAGGAATTCAATCAGTTAAGGAATCTAGAGGAACATATTCTTCAGGATCACAATATCAGTTAACAAAATGGAGTGAAGAAAGCCAAGTTAGAGATATTATTGAAAATAGCATCTATGGAGTGGATATTAATCCTGAATCAATCGAGATAACAAAATTAAGTTTATTTCTAAAAATTGCATCTAAGAACCGAAAACTCATTGGTCTTTCTAAAAATATCAAAGCAGGTAATTCATTAATTGATGATAAGAGTGTAGATCAACGTGCTTTTTCATGGAATGAAGAATTTCCGGAAGTTATGAAGTTTGGTAAATTTGATATTGTGATAGGAAATCCGCCTTATGTAACGACTCGAAAAATTCCTAAAAATCAGCGTGATTATTTGTGGATAAAATACAAATCTTTCCTGAAAGATGAGATGAACACATTCACTTTATTTTA
>Ga0207118_1107_pt1 | contig 16301 bp, 18 predicted proteins | sample Alteio_BWMinHeat_42_FD_153507 | JGI IMG/M metagenome (GOLD analysis project Ga0207118, IMG submission 153507) | Enriched cells from forest soil in Barre Woods Harvard Forest LTER site, Petersham, Massachusetts, United States -... | ecosystem: Environmental > Terrestrial > Soil > Temperate forest >...
GATTTCGCTCAATTGTGCGAAAAAGGTCTTCGCCAATCGGATGAGCCTCCCGCGTTTTCGGCCAAACAAACGCCGCACACCAGACGTCCGCCAGCAAATGCCCTTGCTCGTAGCCCGCTGAACGAACGATTTCCGCGTAGCGCCGCAGGAAGTCAGACTCCCGTTGCCATCACAAAACGTGGCGCAGAGTTGGCCTCTCTCGTGGCGAACCTGAATAGCTTCATATTCGACTTTGTGACGCGCCGTAAGGTCGGCGGAACAGACCTTAACCATTTCATTCTTCACCAGCTTCCTGTTCTCGCGCCAATTTCCTATGACACGCCTGCGACGTGGGACCAACGCGTTTCGAAACGTATATGGATCGAGAGTCGAGTCATAGAGCTAACCTACACAGCATGGGACCTTTGGGGGTTTGCGGATGCCCTCGCGTTCCAAGGAGCACCTTTTCGGTGGAATCCTGAGCGACGGTTTCTCCTCCGATGCGAACTCGACGCCGCGTTCTTTCACCTGTATGGCATCCAGCCCGAGGACGTAGACTACATCATGGAAACGTTCCCAATCGTCCGGCGCAACGACCAGACCCAATACAATGAGTATCGGACGAAACGCGTGATTGTCGAAGTCTATGACAGTATGCGACAGGCGATCGACAACGGCCAGCCATATCGAACGCTGCTCGACCCGCCGCCTGCCGACCCAAGCTGCCGTCATCCGAAGAAGAAAATCGGAATCCTTGCTTACGGCTCCCTAATCGGTGAGCCAGGCGATGAACTCAAGCCGAAGATCCCAATGCGAATCAAGACAAAGACGCCGTTTGGCGTCGAATACGGCCGATACAGCAGGACGCGGGGCGGAGCGGCTACGCTTGTGCCGCACGAAGCAGGAGCACCGGTTGCTGCGGAGATTCTTGTCTTAGATAACGACGTAAGCGCAGTCGAGGCGACCAACATGCTCTGGCGTCGCGAGACGCGCAAAACCGGCACCGACGCGACCTATGTGGTGGGCACGTCCGAAAACAGCGTGCTCGTCAAGCCTATCGCTGACAATCCATGGGTTGAAACCTTGCTATACACGGATTTTCCGTCCGCGGGCAAGATTGCAAATCCGAACGTGGCTGAGCTGGCCGAGCACGCGCTTCGCAGCGTCGAAGCCGCGAAGCCAGGAATGGATGGAATCAGCTACCTGATCGCTGCCGTCAACTCTGGCATCCAGACTCCGCTCACATCCGCCTACCGTGGAGAAATCCTTCGTCAGACCAAAGCCGACTCTCTACAGGGCGCATTGGTTTCGGTCCAGAATAGAGTCACGACCAGGACCTAGCCCGCGTTGCCGTTCGCTTACGAAGTAAAGGCAACTAGTGATATGCTCTTGCCGGTCCCCAGACATTCTGAATAGTTGGACGTAGCATGAGCCGTTCCTGTGTTTGTGGCGGAGCTAACGAAAACTGCCGTTTCTGCGGCGGCCTCGGAACGATACCGGATACTCTCGCGAGCGCACTCAGTGGTCGCCTTCACGAAATAGAACTCGAAGAATCCTTCAAAGAAGCATCAAAGGTTCGACACCCCCTCACATCGCACAGGCCACCTTCTGCATTGATGACGCCCCGCTTGGCGGCAAAGCTACGCAAGAGAGGCGCGTCTGTTCCACACAACAAGGTCCTGTGCCCGCAGCTTTGCGGAGCCTGGATAAGGTTTGGCCGCGTGGATCGGCATTTGAGAAAAGTACACGGAATAATGCCTCCGGTTCATCAGCAAGTTGAACGCCCCTTGATACGGTATGCGATGGCTACAAATCCCGCGCGACGGTATGAGGAATGCGCGATTTGCAAGGCAACAGTAAGGGTGGATCGACTTGCAAAGCACATGCGTAAGGTGCACAAAAACGGCGCCAGCGCCCCTATTCTCGCGACTAAATCAATGGTGGCTGTTCCCAGCAGCCCGAAACCTCAGGTTGCACAGACAACATATCAATTCTGCTCCGTATGCAAAGCGAAGATCAGAACGGCCCGCATGTCACTGCATATGGCGAAGGCACACAGGACGCAGCGCACCCGGTCTTCCAAAGTAGTCGTCCGTTCTTCGAAAGACGTGCATAGGCAAGCTACGACGTTGGTCGCCCCTCGTGATAAGAATCTCGATGCGACCAAGCTTTACGCACACTCTTATCGAGAGCAGGGACGATTTGGTTCCCACCCGTCGCACGACGGGTTCAGTGATGAATCAGGACCCGAGTAGAGCATCGCAACTATGACAATCAGTGAACTAGCCGATTTCCTCGCAACCGACCCTGTGGCTTTGCTGAACGGCAACTATAGAAACAGACGAGGGCATATCGGTTATTTCGTTCAACTAAAATGCGGCGACCATTCGGTAAAAGTTTCTGTCTCTAATGTCGCCTCGATCATAAGTGGAATATCGCCCGAGAATTTGGATGCAATGACCAAAGAAGACCTAATTTCCGAAGCTCCATTCATTGTGCCGCTCCAAAGGATAGCCAAAGCTATTCACTATATCGGTGATCGCGGGGTGGAATGGAAGCGGTATCGGAATGCCAATTTCGTACCGGGAGTATGGTTGGAAGAAAAGGCTGGAGAGCACTGGTACATGGTTTCGGTTTCGCACGTCGAAGGCCTTGAATCAGTACCCCAGGAGCATATGGATGAACCGGCTGATGAGTTTCTTCGGCGGATGGGAGCGTTTGGCGAAAATGTCAGGCCGGTTACTCGCAGGCAAAGGTCGCGCTGGGCATAAAAACGGCACGCCCCTTAAGCACCGAGCTATTGTTTTTTCAGATCGAGCGATGCAGTGTTCGCTTGCGGGCCGATCAGCACGCTGCGTGAGGTCATATCTGCTGTTCCCGTGAGGGTAGCGCTTGCAACCGTCCCGTGAAATGTAATTTCTAGCGAGCCCGTCGGAAACTGGTTCTGCCCGGAGAACGTCACTGCATCTTTAGAAACGATGCCAGAAGTGATCGGCACTTGGACACGTCCAGCCTGCGGATGTGTAAAGACAAGGGTCCCAGAGAGCGCGTCGCCATTTTGGTTCAACGTAAGCTCCGCAGGCCCTTGCCATCTGTCTTTTCCGCCCTCCGCGCTCGCCTGAATTGTCCCCTTCCACACGCCGGACACGTTTGAGCGCGATAGGCATCCGGCGGCTGAAAGGATGGCGAACGAAAGGATCGGCAGAAGTAGCCACAGCCGCTTTTCGCGCATTTTTAGCGACCCCCCTCGCGCGGATCTGATGCCGAAATATAGCAGACTAGAGGAACGAAAGCGTTGGCCAGGTCTTGCGTCGGTGCTCCCCCTTCTGAGTGAGGGGCAGGCCAGCACATTAAGGGCTTAGAGTTCAGCGCTTTCGCCGGCTAGGGTGGCTCATTTTTTGAGCCATTGCAAGAAGCACACTGCGCTTCTTCTCATCCATGCGGCTCAGATCGCGGCAGAGTTTGTGCAACGAACGAGCATCCTTACGGCTGCTGCCCCATACAATCTCATCGGCCGTGCGGCGCTTTGGCAGGTTCGGCAGTTCGTCGCCATCATCGAAGAGCTGATACATTGGAACTTCCAGCGCCCTGGCCATTTTTTCGAGCGTTTCAATGGCTGGCACAGTGTGTCCGTTCTCCACGCGAGAGATGTAACAACGAAGCAAGCCGGTCCGTTTCTCAATGTCCCCTGAGAAAGCTCCTTCGCATCCCTCAACTCTCGGAACCTGTCGCTGATAATCATCGGAAAGTACCTCCGGCACTGTGCCATGCTGATTCAGCAGGTGATTGGCAGGCCGAGTATAGCTCTGATTTTTTGACGGTCGATGATCTCGCGTGGAGACCTACCCGATCTTTCCAGCCAAGCTGTGAAGTCCTTAAGCTTCACTTCGTGTTCCACGCGGACCTCTGCGACAGAGACCTTCACTACACCGAACCGCTCTCCAACATCTGCTATCCATTCATTACCGCGAAAGGCTGCCAACCCGTGAGCAACAGCCTCGTACAAGGAAGCAGCCGTGACCTCAACCGTATGTGAGACCCCTTCAGCGTCCTGAATCGTGACCCGGCATGAACGCGCTGCCATAATTCGCAGCCTATCATGATTCGCCTTTTCTTCGCCACAATGCGCAGCATCTTTCGCGCGCAGCTTCGCCAACTTCGCCAACTTCGCCAACTTCGCCAACTTCCCCTAGCCTAGCCCGTTTGCTCCAGGTGACGCTTGTACGCGTAAATCACCGCCAGTGATGGCGGCGCCAGAAACACACCCCAAAATGGAATCACGAACGCCAGCACAATCGGCGTCAAAATCGAAGCCCAGATCGGCACTTTGGCCGTTCGCTTCATGATGTACGGCTGCAGAGCCAGCGTGTCTACCACTACGATTCCGGCATAGAGGATCAGAACATACAGCGGATGCCGCCAGTCGCCCCAATGTATCGCCGCCGTAGTCGTGGGCGCCACCATACCGAGTGCGGGCCCCAAATGCGGCACGAGCTGCAACACCACCGCAAGTCCGGCCCAGGCCGGCGCTAGCGGGACGCCCAAGGCACGCAACCCGATGTACCACATTGCGCCGACCGCCAGCGAATCCTGACATTGCGCGATCAGCCAATTCTTCAGCGCGCTCCCAGTCAGCCGCAGATGGTCTGCAATCTTCACGTCAATTTGAGTAATGATTAGAGGCGATCCTCACCCTTCTTTGATCACTTCACGCGGGTCCTTGTCGTCGCGGAGCGCGACGAATTTGGAATGTCGAAGGCGGTCTCCTTCCGTCCATTGCAAAAACTCGATAACGGCAACCACTTCAGGGCGAAGCCAGACGCATTTCTTCATCTTTTCGGCGTCCAGGATTTCGCCCCAGCGCGCGCGTCCCGTTTCCGGCAAATTTACGAAAGAACATTTGTCGGTCATCCGCGGCTTCAACTTCTCGTAAATCATTCTGCGACTTGCCGGCACGAAGCCATTGCGAACGCGGGCGACGTGGACGAGGTCCTTGTCGCGGTAGTATCCAACGATGATCGAATCGACTCCGTGAGGCCCAGGAATGAATCCACCAACAACGAATTCCTGCGCTCGATTGAGTCGCATCTTGGCCCACGCGCCGGTTCGTTTTCCCACTTCATAGAGGCTGTTTTTACGCTTTGCTATCACGCCCTCAAGTCCCTGCTTCCGAACAGCGGAAAGCATATTGTCGGCAGAAATGTCGAATTGCTCCGAAACGCGAATACCCCGAGACGGCAGCTTTAGAACGGACTTCATAAGCTCCCGACGCTTGGTGAGGGGCATGTTCATCAGGCCGCGTCCGTGCAAAACTAGCAGATCGAAAATGAAATAGTGAATTCGCGACGCTGAGGCTTTGAAATGCTGGAGCGCGTGAAAATCTGGACGTCCAGAATCGTCCAACGCCACGACCTCGCCATCCACAACAGTATCGGCTGGAAGATCGCCCAGAGCTTCGGCGAGATGCGGATATCTGTTGTTGAAGTTCTTGCCATTCCGTGAATAGATGATTGCGTTGCGACTCGTCTTCACTCCAATTGCACGGTACCCATCGAGTTTAACTTCGTAGGTCCAATCCGGCCCCCCAGGGAGCTTTGCGACGAGAGCACACTCCATCGGTGCGATGAACTCCGCCGGTCGCTTCCGCATCGAGTTTAGTTGGAGCGTCCGAATCCGTCGCATGTCCGCAACCTATAGTAATTGCTCGCACGCAACTTCCAAACGAGCGGCACTACCAACCACTTTTCCACAGGCCTTATCCAGACCCACTTGACTACAGACCAAAAACAATGCACTATCCTCACGTATCTCACGTGAGAAAGGTGACTACGATGCGGATCAAAATGCAAGATCTTCTAACCAGTCGCGCGGGCATTTTGGCCGGCGCGATCAACGGTCGAAAAGCACTTGCGAAAATGCTCGAGCAGATCACCAACGAACCAGAAAAACCTGAGGAACTATTTGTGGATTTTGCGGGCGTCCAAGTTGCAACTGCGAGTTTCTTGAGAGAGGCAGTATTCGCGTTCCGCGACAAGGTCCGTGGGAGTCGCTCGAATTATTATCCCGTGGTCGCCAACGCGGACTCAGCCGTCGAGGAAGAATTGAAAGTTCTCGTCGATTCGGACAACAGCGTTCTCATGCTCTGTTCTCTCGATAGCAAGGGGAAGCCCTCTAAGGTGCGCCTCATTGGAAACCTCGATCCAAAGCAACGGCTGACATTCGATCTAGTGCAGCAAGGTATCACGGACGCGACGGAGCTAATGCGCAAACATGGCGTCACTGAAAATGTAAAACAAACCGCTTGGAACAATCGTCTAGCGGCTCTCACAGCACTGGGATTGGTGGTAGAGCTGAACGCCGGGCGGGCGAAGAGGTACCGTCCACTTTTTCAGGGGGCTTGAATATGGGACTCGACTTCATCAGAAAGGCCGCACCGGGCTTCCGCAAGGGGGTTGATCGAATGCGAATCAAGCTCGCGACGCCGACACTCTTTACACAGCAACCAGAATCGAAGCCACGAGTGTATGCCGCACAGCTGCTGGGCCAACGAATAAGTATCTGTGGCGAAAAACTTGGAATCCGACTTGACGGGGACCAAGTACACGCGCTCCGTGGTCTCGACGTGATTGCAACCTTCACTAGTCCGACATCGGAGCTCAAGGATGCCCTCCAAGCGTCGCACGGGGAAGCATGCGGCGAAGTGCAAACAATGCACATCGCCGCCGGGATCATGGAGATCGCGTTATGCTAACGCAACTACCCAGCTCAGAAGAGTCACCTCGTAATCTTCGCCGCGAACGTCGCCTTTGGCATGATGGGGACCACCGCACGCCCGCGATCGGATGCACGAAGTGTCCGGACCGTAATGTTTGCGGTGGTCTGCAAGTTGCGAGCCCGCTTTTCGATTGTCTAGGCTTTTGCTGCCACAACCCGCAAGATTGCGATAGTGTCTGCAGAAACAAACCGGAGGACTTTGCGCAGCGCGTGCGAGAAGTTGGTGGGTTTTCGTTCGATAACGTTCCGCGCAGCGTAGTTGTGCCAACGCACCGACTGCCTCCTCTAGTACCGCTTATATATCACGGCCACAAACGAGTGCTCCCGTTCAAGACGGCGGTAGCGTGCCTGCCACTCTATGCAGTAATCCAACGGCAAAATGGTGAGACCCGCTACGAAAGCAAACAAGAGCTTGCCAAAGGCTTCAGCTTGGGCGTGGATGCGCGCGTCATCCTTACAGGTACAGCAAGCGATCCTCCCCTGGAGCGTTGGTGGTCACTGGGACCACAACGGCGGGAAAGAATCCGAGCGCTACGGCATCTTGGGATTGCCCTGGTGACAACGCCCAATTACAGCTTATTCGTCGATCAACCTCGTTGGGACGACTTGCACAGCCTGAAGCGGATCGCGATAGTGCATGAGGAATTTTTGAGTGAGGGCATGCCGGCGGCATTGCACCTCAATGCCCGCACGGATAGAGACTGGGACCGGTGGACTGACTACGTGACGGCGCGGACAGAAGTGACACATATCGCCTTCGAGTTTGCAACGGGGGCGGGCTGGGAGCTTCGCACGGAGTGGCACCTGCAGAAACTTACGCAGCTAGCAGAAAAAGTCAGCAGGCCAGTTCACCTCATCGTCCGTGGTGGGACTAAGTTCCTTGGCGCCCTTACTAGGGCCTTTTCCGATGTCACTTTGGTGGAATCTTCCCTATTCATGAAAACGAAATCTCGTCAACGCGCCAGATTGTCTGCCCCGGGCAGAGTGACCTGGCGCCCGTCACCAACCAATAAAACAAACACCTTAGACTCGCTACTCGCGCAAAACTGGAGGGTCATTGCCGAAGCATACGCACCAATACTTAGCCAGAGGCCCCTCATGTACGACCATGCGCATAATGCCGCCCAAACCGCTAACATTCAGCGCCGTTGATGGATTGGGTTTCGCTGCGGCTAACGGCTCGCTCGATGCCGCGTATATGAGCGCACCGTATGTGCCTCAGAGCCTCGGTCCACTGCTAGAACTCTTGTGCCTTGGAGTTAAAGACACATTGCCTCCGCCTCCAGGGGGTGCTTGGACGTTACAAAACGGCGCGACTCGGATGATTGATGCAATGAAGGATGGGCGCGAGTCCTGGCTGGATCCTGATAACCATCGAATCGGGTTCGTCAGAGCAATGCGTGCTGAGCCAAACAGTGACGCAGTCTTGACCAAGCTTCTAATGAAAGCAAAGAAAGCGGCGACGGAAATTGCCCGTTTGCCGGGCACCGCGCCAGGTGAGCTTGTAGCAGCAATGGTGGAACTTCACGACAATATTCACGAGCATTCGGATGCTCCGGGCACTGGCATTTTGGCGTTCCGCGCGGCGCCAGGTGTGTTTGAGTTTGTTGCAGCAGACCGCGGCATCGGGGTTCTTAAGAGCTTAAGACGCTCCAAAAGATTTGCAACATTGCCAGATCACGGGAAAGCACTGGAAGCGGCGGTTGCCGATGGGAGCTCACGCTTCGAAAATGATGTCAAACGCGGTCATGGATTTCGCCCGATTTTTCTTGGCCTCATGAATTTGTACGGGTCACTACGATTCCGCTCGGGGGACTATGCTTTAGTCATGGATGGCACGAGTCCCGGGCTATCTACTGCGCAGCTTGCGCAAAAGCCGTTTTATGAGGGATTTTTTGCAAGCGTTCGGTGTCACTCTGTTCGAACTTTCCGTGAAGTCGAATTTGAGTGGTAAAGCCGTATTCCGCACAGGGTCAGGCGTCCTGTGCCCCGTTTCTCGTCATCGCAACTTCGAAACTGCCCAGTCGCCTCTCCATGCCTCGAAGGGATTAGAGGTAGGTCTATTGACATGCTCGCTATTTCGCTATATCTAAAGGGTCCCAGACTCTCACCCCGCTAAATCCGGAGCCACAAGAGGCGCCCGGGTTCCGGGCGTATCCACAAATGGCGGGAGCAGTCCCCAGCAGCTCACTCCGCATCAGTCCCGTCGACCGGCGCGGCAGAAAAATCGACCCGGCTGTGCTTGCTGCGGCTGAAGAGATTCTTCCGAGAGCGGTTGCACACGGCACGAAGCTGCTCGGGGATCTCGCGGTAATCGCAAATCTGTTGGAGGAGACCGCTGCTGTCGTTTCGCGAAGACTTCAGTCCGATCCATCGCTGATCCTCAATCTGCCAGGGTACCTCCTGATATGTTTCGTGAGGAAAGTGAATCGGGTAAAAAGCAGACAGGTTGTGACGGTTAGCGTGTCGCAGGCTGCGCAGCCGAATGTGGCGTGGGCTGATCCTTCCGAGCAGTTATACACGAAGATACTGCTCGACGAATTCTTAGTTCGATGCGATTTCATTACGCGAGACATGGCCTCGCGGCGGATGGCTGGTTATTCCTGGGAGGAGATCGGCAGAGTTCACGGAATGTCTGGCCATGCTGCGGAGATAAGAGTCCGTTACGTTTTTCAACAGGTGCGTGGAAAACTCAAGATTTAACCCTGGGAAGATGGCGATTTTTATGCGATACGTAGGCAACCCAGCCTTCATCGAATTGAGGGCGGCAACGAGTCGATGGCGGAACCAAAACGAAGAAAGGACATTAACGAAGAAGAATTCTTCGGGTTCGCAAAGTCTTATCTTTCAGAGGCATTTCCCAATCCTCAGCGCCTTGGCTGTCCACCCGATTCCGAACTAATCAGCATGGCTGAGCATCCCAATGAAGCTGCGCACCCCATAGTCAGCCAGCATCTCACATGCTGTTCACCTTGCTTTAGTCGCTACATGGAAATCTTAGCGAACCTAAGACGTAGAAAAGAAACTGGACAATAGGGTGCGCCTAATCGTCCAGCTCGGATTCTATGTCGTTAGGGGAGGAGCCGCTCCGGTGGCAGTGAGGCAAGAAAGACAGCGAATAAAAGTCCATCGTCCTGATTTCAGCGGTGAGGACAGCCTGGCCAGCAACAGGGCCGTCGTATCCCTTCTTTAAGTTCCGTGCGGACCCCTCGATGTGCTGCCTTCGGGTTTCCGGTTTCTTGACGGAGATTACCCAGCAGATCCACTCATTGCGCGCGAGGGGCGTAATATCCTCCCATTTTGCCAGCGCCGCCGGGTCAGAAATGAGAGCCCTACGTAAATCCGCTGGCACACTGTGTACCGCTCCAGGGGAGATCGCTTTCCTAGTCACGGATTCATTCTGCAGAGAAGCCGGGCTGCGCCAATTCTCTCGACAGCGACAGAGTCGGTCATGCTACGGCCTGCCTGAAAGTCGCCGCCACCCAATCGGTGAGAGAGCAGCCAGCCTCCCACACTTCGGGGCGGACTGCATACCGGAGGGCGTTTTCGTTGCGGAGCGCGACTTGGTTGGTTCGCGCCTCCTCTACAAGCTCCCACGTGCCATGCACGAGCGCGCCTACTTCCGGAACCAGTCGCGCGAGCGACAGCACGTCTTCAATCGTCCATGGCTCGTCAAGACGTTCCTCTGGAATACCTCTGAGATCGACCACGCACAAGACGTACCGCTCGGCCCTTTGCGAGGCGGTTTCTGCCTGTTTGGGCGTTAGTTTCGCGTCGCCCTGTGTCGTGGCCTTCACCTCGACGAAGTACGAGCCGACTTCGAACCTGCTTGCCGCGTCATCGAGGTCCCCACAGGAGACATCGAAGTCGTAGCCGACATCGACGACCTTCACGGTCAACTTTTGCGCCTCAAGCGCAAGCTTGATCGCGGCCTGAACTTCGAGACCAAGCTTTCGGCAGCGTGCGACATCCTGCGCCCGCTTCCTCTTTACCTCTAGCTCTGCCTCCACCTCGACGAGCATCTCTGGATTGGCCCCAGCAAGTTCCACGATCCGCGCAAGGCGGTTGCGGAGCTCTTGCCGACTCTCTTCATCAGGCGCAGCAAGAAGTTGCAGGTCGAGGGCGTCGAATCCGAAGTACCGGCCCAGCAATTCAAGCGCGGCGGTGTTGCCACGAAGCCAAGTAGGATCCAGGAGAGATCTCAACGACTCAGGCGTTGGCATCACCTGACTTGTCTTGCCCTCATCGCTCCGCACCGGCACCCATGCTCTCGCTCGAAGGTCCGCCAGCCAAAGAGCCCCTCTCACTGTGATCGGGACGTCGCCACCGGAGCGTCGGCCTGTTACGACGCGCGTCTCCCGCCACGAGGTGTCCGCTGGAGCCATGTAACAGAGGGCCAGCCCGAGTAGCGAGGCAGCTTCCTCTCGGTCCTGACAGCGAGGGATCAGCTCGTGAAGGAGTGCGATCTGTGTGAACTCCTCGCCATGGACTTGGACGCCGTCGGTGTCCTGGCCATCGGTCGCAAGGCACCGTAGCCGATCGTCCTTTATTGGGTCGGCCGGAGCGGTCTTGATGAACGGTTCGCGAAACGCGATGCCCCAGTCAATCAGCGCGGTGACGACGTTCGTCCCGACGTACTCCGCGGCGAGCACACGGTCGGGCGGATATGCGGCAAGGAATGTTCGGGCGCGTTCGTCCCACGTCTCGACGGGGGAGATCATCTTTCGCTGAGCCGACGTACGAGCAAACGTCCCGTCACAAGCGAGCAACGGGACACGGGCAGCGAGCGAGATTGCTGCATCGCCCTTCTGCGCAAGGTAGTCGAGAAGCCGGATGCTCGCGAGGATAAGCGCGCGGTTTGAGTCGGAAAGCCGGTCGGTCTTCGGGAACCGTTTCTCAAGCTGACGGACACACTCGTCGAGAACATCGTCTTCCGTCATAGCGATGGGCACGGCGGACTTAAGGACGCTCTCGACATGTCCGAGCGACTGCTCGCGTGCTATGTCGAGGATCGCCAGATCGACCAGCCGGGACCTAACGCCACATCGTAGGGATTCCGCGATTTCCTTCAAGGAGTCGGGGATACCGTCGTCACGCTTGAGGTCTTTTCGTGGGACGAGCGTACCGCTCTGGTTCGGGATCATACGCTCCAGGAGGTCGGCGTTAACGCCACGCCCAGCCCAGCTCTCACCGACAACGTCCAGGAAGCGGGCGAGCCATGCTCGCTTGTCACAGCGGACGCGTAGATCGTCAACCTGCTCGGCGTCACCACGCACATAATTCGCGAGAGCCGCGAGCCCAACCTGGTTCACGGGGACCCCAAGCTTTTGCCATCCAGAAGCGATGGTCGCCCACGCGTCGGCCAGCGCAGCAACGGGTGGGTATAGTGCCTCGGCGTCATCAACGAGGGGCCACAAGCGGCTCATCGTGGTGCCCTCGGAGTGCGCGTCGACGAAGTCCGCAAACCACTTGCCGTCCGTCCCCGCGACCGACACGCCGAGACCATTCCTCGTCAGCACGAGCGGCAGCCGAGCGAGTTCGCCTGCGAGGAAAGCCATCTCGCCCGTCAGCCAGTCGGTCTCCTGCTCGTCCTCCTTGTCGGCGAACGACGACGGGGAAGGTGCCGCACGAGCGAGCCAGTGTCGGTCATCCCAGCCTTCTTCGTAGGCGAGGCGGACGAGCCGCACGACCGCGCTTACCGACGAGTGAAAGACTCGCTTGACCTCCTCCTTGTCCAAGAGAATGCGGCGGCGCTCCTGATCGAGGTCGAACGGCGCATCCAGAACCGTGTTGATGGGCAAGAACGTTGACGACCGGATCGGATACCGACAGAACACGCGTGGGAAGTCGTGACCAAGTAGCTGTAGTCTCCGCTGGCCCTCAACACAGAGGAGAACCGCGACTGCAGCTTGGTTCGGAGATACAGCCGCGGCCACTCGAACGGCACGGTATTCAGCGACCAGATCCTTGTGCCGAAAGGAGAGGGGGCGTTCATGCACCAGCCCGTTGTCCACGGTGCGCGAGGTCAGCGGTCCTGCCTCCCACGTTTCCGGAGCGCCGCCTTTAGTTTCGAAAGTCACGCGACCGAGCCGCTCACAGGTCGCGAACAGGTACGGCACAGCTGCACGAAACGAGGCCATGCCCAGATCGAGTGCCCCGATGTCGTCGGTAGCATACGTGAAGCTGGCGGATGGAACCCAATCGGCGGCCGGTAGTGGGTTGGCGGATCGAATCGCGGCATCGCAGGCAGCGATGTTGGCAACGATCGAGTCCTCATCACCAGCTCGATCGAGCGTGAGCATGAACCGTTCGAGGCCCCCGTCTGTCGTGAAGATCCCAGAGACCGTTGTCTGAGGAGCGAGTACGTGGGTCACCAGAAAGCCGGTTCCGAAACGCCCGGTCGTGTCCTCGGACTCGAACTCCTTGCTGGAGCCTCCCGACAGGAGCGCCGCCAAATCCCTCAACGTAAAAAACGCGCCATCGTGCTCGAAGACGAACTTCTCACCGTCCTGCTGCAGACGTACCTCGACACGATCGCGACCTGGTCGTGACCCAGCATCAAGCGCGTTCTGTAAGAGTTCGAATGGCCAGCGGACTCCGGCGTCGTGCCTGCTGCCCCGAGCGTCATTGATCTTCGACCGGATGTGGCGCGCCTCGTTCCGGACTAGCTGATAGTCGCGAGCCTGGCGATAGGCGGTCAGGGCCTTGTCGCTCATGCCTGTTTTACCTCGCACGGATTATACTCAGCTTGGTCAGATTTGCTCAGCCGCCTTCATCAACCCTCGTCATGGCGCAGTCATGCAAACCCCGCGCCAGCATGTTGAAAAAATTTGCAAAATTTTTCCTGAGGTTTTCCGATTTTTAGGCCTCATATAGGGTAAGGGAGGATTTCGGGCGTGCCGGCCTGAGTGACCTGGCAAGGGCCAACTGGCAAGGTGCGAGTGCGGCGCTTTTCAGTTTCACTCGGGCCCGGCTTTGATCCGTTCCCTTTAGGAGCAGCTTATGTCTAAGGAGAACAATTGCCGATGTGTCGTCTGCGACGTTGAGCGCAATCTACTCAATTCGCTGAACTCACAAACAGCCCGAACCCACTTTCAGGCACTTGCCCGTAACCACGCCGTTCTAAAACACTTCGATTCGCCCGCTGACGTGATCGCGCAATTACACGAGCACGAGCAGGTTGAACTCGTAAATCACAAGGCTTGGAACGGAATCCTGCACGCGCTGGTCGATTCCATCGCGGATGGGACTGCCGAAGAAATCGGGCAGCAACTGCTTCTCTTAGCGTATATGCCCGCAATCCACAGAGCGTACGTCGAAGTACGCCAGCAGTTTGCGTCACTTTCAGCCGAGGACGTAGCTCAACAAGCCGCACTCGTACTGCTGGAAGCCGCACGCTCACCTGCCATGCGAAACCAGAATGGATATTTGCCCATTGCACTCGCAAGGGATTTCCACAAGCGGCTGATCCGGTGGGCCTTCGGAGAAATCCGGCAGTCGGTCCCTTCGCAGGAAGTCTCCACCGTACATCCAGAACCCGAGGCGGATGAGAATTTCGAACACGCAGTACTGTTGGAGGATTTGCTCTCACAGTGGAAGCGTGCGGGCGCGCTGTCCCAAGAAGAGACCGACCTGCTTCGCAAGTTCAAATGCGACGGATTCCGTTGGCACGAACTGGGCGATGGGCAGGACGGGCCATCCGCAAATGCCCTCTACTTCCGCGTGTATAGAACCATCAACCGCTTGCGTCGCCTTGTCCAGGGAGAATTAGCTGTTCGAGCCCCAGAAACGGCCTCGAAAAATAAAAATTCACAAAATTCTCAGTCCGAGCCGCAAGATTTTTCCGCGAGCTTGCCCATTAGTAATAGTGAGAAGGGACGCTCACCGGAGCTAACCCACCCTGGGCCACAGCTTGAATCCGCAGTTCCGCCGATTGCGGCGTGACGCGGGACAACGTTGCGAGACCCAGACATAGAGCACTGAGGTAAACCAACCGGGAGCAGGGTTCTTCCAGTATATGCGGCTTGCCCGTTACTGGTCCTGCTCCCAACTTCTTCGCTCCGGTTGATTCCCAATTTTGTTCTCGTAAGGAGAACGCTGATGTTTCACGTCATCAGCCCTAACCGGCGGATCGAATTTCCTCGTTTCGCTCGCGCAATCGGATCAAGTGTCGCCACCTTGTTGCTTGCGTCGCCCGCCTTCGCTCAGATTGGGGGCGACCGCGTCAGCTCCTTCCTTTCGAATGCTCTCAGTTATGCGCAGGGGCTTGGCATTTTTGGCGCTGGATTCCTGGTTATCTGGGCAGTAGCAAACATCGCCCGTGAGCGGCCCAGCGGAAAACAGTGGGCTGGCGCTGGCGGGGCGTTGCTCCTGTCATCCGTGCTGCAACTTCTTCGCACTTTCGCGGGCTGAGCCGTGCCACTTCGACTCAAACCCGTTGCGCGCTCGCTCTCGGTTCGAGCGGAGTTCCTGGGACTCGAATTGGAGGACTGGGGATTCGTGATCGCCTGGGCCATCGTGATGCGGCTGATAGGCGATCACATCCACCGCGTATTTCTCGGCTTCATGCCCGTCTCAACCGTCATGACTTACGGCTCGGCTGGTTTTCTTGTTGCGCTGATTCGCTGGGCGAAACACGGCAAACCACGGGGCTACTTGGTTGCGTGGATTCAGAACTACTTCCGGCCGAAAGGGCACAGTGCGCGTTGCGGTGCTCCAGAGTTCCCTTATCTGGTCGAGGATGAACGATGATCCAGCCCTCGGTTATCCATCTCATCGCGGCGTTCATCGGCGCGTTTGCCGTCGTGATACTCGCCCTCGCAGTTTTCTTGACCCAGCCTGACCCAGAACATAGTTGCCCCGCAATCCGAACGGAAGACGAGACAAGACCCTCCTCACTCGTTGCGCGCGTTCCGATTTCGGAAATCCGCGACGGTTTGATCGTGCGGAGAGACGGATCTTTCTGTGCGGGATGGGAATGCTCTGGAGTCGCCACAGAGTTTGCGGATGCTGAGCGCTTGGAAGCAGTGAGCAGCGCGCTCGATGCGTTCATCAAGGGCATCCGTCATCCCGAAATCGAATTTCAATTCCGATATATCATCGACCACGAGACAGCACGGCTTCTTGAAGAACGGAAGCGGTTAGGCAATTGTGCCAATTCGCCTGCTGGCTGGCTCGAAGAGAACCGACTTTCGTTCTGGCGCTCGGCCCTTGATGCGGGTCAGATGCGCTCGATCAGACTTTTGGCATTCCTCTCGTGGAAGCCGAAGCCAGCATGGGAAGCGCGCTCTGCCGCATCGCGATTTGCCACAGCATTCTGGCAGGGCCTCATACACCAGGGATTCGGAAAGCTCCCAAGTATATTGCGGTCAGCGGCGGAGGAGCTTGGGACAAAAGTAGTCGTCCAGCGCAATCGAGAAGAACACAACCGTCTGGTCGCCGGGTTCAATCAAATCCTCGAAACCTACCGCATCGGCCTCGAAGCCATTACTTCGGTTCGTCGGCTCAGCGAGGCTCAACTGCTTGAACTGGTCTATCACGCCCTGAAC
>Ga0207118_1108_pt1 | contig 16254 bp, 16 predicted proteins | sample Alteio_BWMinHeat_42_FD_153507 | JGI IMG/M metagenome (GOLD analysis project Ga0207118, IMG submission 153507) | Enriched cells from forest soil in Barre Woods Harvard Forest LTER site, Petersham, Massachusetts, United States -... | ecosystem: Environmental > Terrestrial > Soil > Temperate forest >...
GTGACGGTCACGTTGACCAGCGCGAGGTCCACGTCCATTTTCAGACTGTGGCCGGGCTTGAGTGTTTGCCCGGGCGTGTTCTTCCTTACGTCATCCTTGGGCTTGTTTTCATTCTGCTTGTTTTCATCGGCGGGAGATTGCGATTGTGGCGCAGCGAGAATGCCGACGCCAGACGTGACCAGACAAGCGAGCAACAGCACGACAACGGAAAATATAGTAACGCGAAACCCATGTCTATCGCGTTTCACGGCACCCCCATCGTCCCGGTTGCCCAGAACGGCCGCGCGGCTCGGACCACACGCGATTCTACCACTCGCGCAAGCGAAGACAAGGCAAATCCCGTACCAGCTTCCGAAAGGTACCCAGAGCCCGTTTGAGAGATTCCGCAAGTTGGACGAGCTTTCGAGCCGGACATGTTCAGCATACTAAGTCGAGACGCCGTTAGCGTACATCAGGCAAGGACTGTAGGGAGTGCCCAAATATTCCCGAATGTGGGAGACTCAACGTCACGGGAGATCACGGGCATGAGTTCGGCCAAGGCTGAAGTCGTCATCGTTATTCCCGCTCGTTTTGGTTCCACGCGTTTGCCCGGCAAACCACTCGTTTCGCTGGCTGGCAAACCAATGATCCAGCGCGTCTATGAGCGGGCCAAGATGGCCCGACTCGCCGATCGCGTGATTGTTGCCACAGACGATGAACGCATCGTGAAGGCTGTGGAAGGCTTTGGTGGCACAGCCCGCATGACACGCGCGGACCACCGAACCGGGACCGAGCGCGTGGCCGAAGTCGCGGCGCACGAAAAGGGGGACGTCTTTGTGAATGTGCAGGGCGACGAGCCGTTGCTAGATCCTTCGGCCGTCGACACCGCGGTAAATGCCCTTCTCGAAGAGCCTGCCGCCGCCATCGCCACGGTGGCCACCCCCATCAAGGCTCCTGCCGACATCATGGACCCCAACGTCGTAAAGACCGTCCTCGACTTCGAAAACAATGGACTTTATTTTTCGCGCGCCCCGATTCCCTGGGTGCGCGACACCACGAGCAAAATCCAGGTGCGCCACCTGAAACATCTCGGCCTTTACGTGTTCCAGCGTGACGCCCTCCTTGAATATCCCACGCTGCCGCAAGGCGAGCTCGAGCGCATCGAACAGCTCGAACAACTCCGCTGGCTCGAAAACGGCTGGAAGATTCGCGTAGCCGAAGTCGAACACGACGCCGTAAGCGTCGACGTCCCCGAAGACATCGCCCGCGTCGAAAAAGCACTCCAAAAATAAAACACTGTCATGCGTCGCTCAACAGTTATTGGGTCTGAGGAGTCAAAACGCCCGCCGTCAGGCGCACCGTCTGGGTCGCCATGAAAAGCACCGTATTGTTGTTCGCTACGTAAGCGAAGAACGTAATCCCGTTGTTTGCGGGGCTGGTCGCCAGACTTACGGTTAAGGTGTTATGACCCGTTGGGTCTGCACTGAGCTTGAGAGTTCCCGTTAACGGAACAGATGTAAACTGCTTGCCGGAAGCAAACTCATTCAGGTCGATGGTCCCGGTTAGACCCCCGCTGGCCAAGGCTGTTTGGCCTACCAGGTCCTCTTCGTCACTCGTTATATTTGTGCTGGTAAGACCACTCCAGTTGATCGCATATTTCCCGGCGAGCGAGGAATCACTGATCGTAGTCGATGGTTGGCCGAGAAGTGAGCCATCGGCGACGATTCCAATGCTCTGGTCCTGAACAACAGCTTGCGTCGGAGAAATCATGTAGAAGACATACATAAATGTATTCTTTTGACCCGCAACGTTATAAGTGATCGTTCCCCTGCCGCTTCCGGCGGAATCGATCGTGTAGGTCCCCGCGTTGGCACTCAAACTGAGGAGTGTCCCGGCATTGTTGTTATCCACGAGGATGCTTTGAAGATTGCCACCGTTAGCGGTAAACCTTCCGCCACGCGTCAGTGGACCGCCAACGCCTGATCCCCCCATTACGTAGACGAAGCCGCCGCTTATCCCAGCCGTCGTCGTGGGGATATTGGACTGCGTAAACGCATCTCCCGCAAGCGTGCCTCCCGATGTGGTCTCCATAAACTTAACCTGATTGCGGCCCACAATGTAGAACACGCCTTGAATGCCGCCCAGGCTGAAAACTCCCCGGCCAAAATTGGCCAAATCGCTCGGGTGCAACCCATCCGCCGCGTACGTCCCGGTGATAGGTTGATTGCCACCGTTGACTATGACCGCGCCGTCGTTGTCGTCAGAAAAACCAGTCGTGAATCCGCCTGCGCTATTTGCGAAGAACTGCCCGACGATCGATTCGGCTGCTCCGGTAGGGTCAACTCCGGATAAATCGAAGGCGTAGTTGCCAGCGATACCAGACACCAGAAACGCTGACGAATCCTGCTTGATGAAGCTGCCACTCGCTGTCGAAAGGCCATCCGTGGGCATGGCGATCATGTATCCGTTAGAAGAGGAAACAAGTGTGATGCTGAAAGTGAGCGTGCCGCTACTGTCGACAAGAGTCAGCGTGCCACGACCGTCTCCCCCGACCGTGTAGCTCCCGCCTGTGAAAGTGAATTGGCTGGCGCCCGTTGCGAGGTTAATGTCCTCGGCGCCTGTGGTAATGTTGCCCTTTCCGTCCGCGGTGAAAGAGCCCACCCGCGTGAACGCGTTCGAGGTGGTTAACTGCGAGGAGGCGATCTCCGAACCGATCATGGAGAATGCATACTGTCCGCTTAAACTTTGATTCGAGAAGGGGCCGGTTGGCGGCGGTGGTGTGACTGTGGTGCCCCCGCCGCCGCACGCGGAAGCCCATAGGGCGGCAAGCATTGCACAGAGTACGAGGCTGCGCTTCATAGGGCACCCCCGCGGCGCGAACGGATGGTTGATCCACCTACGTTGCGTTTGGACGAAAGAGGGATTCCGTTGGAGTTCCGCAGCGTCACGGATTGACTGCCCTTCTGCAAGATTCTCGCGGCGAAAAAGCTTCCCCCGCCATATGGCTGGTTTTCTCCCACAATTCGGATGGAATCACCCGCCGCCAAAAAAATGTCATTGCTCTTGAGCAAGCCCTCGCTGCCCAGGTGGACGTCCACGGGGCCCGAGGCGGTTTGAAGGGTCACGTGCGATCCCAGCGGAGGGATCTTGGAATTGGAGGTGAAACTGACTACCGTTCCTTCGAGAACGGTTTCGCGGCTCAAATCGTAAGAAATACTGGCCTGTGCAGCCGGCATTTGTTTTTGCTGCGCACCCAAAAAACCAGGGGACAGAAGGATGCCAGCCAATGAAGCACTACCAAACCACAACCGTATATTCAGTTTCATTACCCCTTCCCTACGTTCGAGAGACCTCGGCGAGGCCCTCTGGATAGCGTCACCGTATGTCGCTCGCGGCTATACGCAGATCTACCACTGCTTTGATGGTTACAACACTGCAAACGGTTTCCGCGGGCGAACCATTTTGTTCAATCGCACAACACCTTCTTTGCCGCAGAAAAGCGGACAAACTCCTCTCCCAAAATGCAAACCCGGTCGGTGCAAAAAAGTTTCGCGGCATTCATGAATTCGCGTCTCGCATCTGCGCTTCCACGCATCGTCCAGTTCCCAAATTCAAAATTGCGAGTTCCGAATCGATTCTTCGATTTGACAGCCGCGCGCATTCCGATGATAATTATGCGTACGTCACTCCTGTGGAGGGCTGATAAGCCCGGCGTGCTGGGGAGTCCCGGACGCGGGCTGCATGGATGGCGCCAAAATATATTTTTGTTACCGGCGGTGTTGTTTCCTCACTTGGAAAGGGAGTTGCAGCTTCCTCCATCGGTTGTCTCCTCGAAAGTCGCGGTTTCAAAGTCACCCTTCAGAAATGTGATCCGTACCTGAACGTCGATCCCGGCACGATGAGCCCGTTTCAGCACGGCGAAGTCTTTGTGACCGAAGACGGCGCGGAGACCGACCTCGACCTCGGCCATTACGAACGCTTCACGCACGCCAAGCTTTCCCGCGACAATAACTGGACCACCGGCCGCATCTACGAAACGATCCTGACCAAGGAACGCCGCGGCGACTATCTCGGCAAGACCGTCCAAGTTATTCCACACGTCACCGACGAGATCAAAGCCACCATCAAAAAAGTTTCCGAAGAAGTGGACGTGGTCATCGTCGAAATCGGCGGCACGGTCGGCGACATCGAATCGCTTCCCTTCCTCGAAGCCATCCGCCAAATGCGCCTGGAACTTGGCGCGGAGAGCACCCTGTTTGTCCACGTTACGCTGGTGCCCTTCATCGCCGCTGCCGGCGAACTGAAGACCAAGCCCACGCAGCACAGCGTAAAGGAAATGCTCGGCATTGGAATTCAGCCGGACATTTTGCTTTGCCGCAGCGACCGCCACATTCCCAGTGATCTCAAGAAAAAAATCGCCCTGTTCTGCAACGTCGCCGAAGCCTGCGTCATTTCCATGGAAGATGTAGACACGATATACGCCGTGCCCGTGGAACTCAGCCGGGAAGGACTCGACGCGCAGATCCTGCGCCATTTGAAGCTCGAAGAGCGCCCCTCGGACATGCGGCCCTGGCTCGACTTGGTCTACCGCATGCACAATCCCGCTGGCGAAATCCGCATCGCCGTTGTGGGCAAGTATGTTCAGCTCGAAGATGCGTACAAAAGCCTGCGCGAAGCCCTGCTCCACGGCGGCCTGGCCCACCATAGCAAAACCGTTCTCGAATGGATTGAAGCGGAGGAAATCGACTCTCCCGAATCCGCGGCGGCTCGCCTGCGGGGCTACGATGGCATCCTGGTCCCTGGCGGCTTCGGCAAGCGCGGCATCGCGGGAATGGTCCACACCATTCAATATGCCCGCGAAAACAAAATCCCTTTCTTTGGCATCTGCCTCGGCATGCAGTGCGCCACGATCGAATACGCCCGCGACGCCGCCGGCCTAAAACAGGCCGACAGCACTGAATTCGATCCGCAAACGCCACACCGCGTCATCTATAAACTGCGCGAACTCCTCGGCGTCGACGAAATGGGCGGCACAATGCGCCTCGGCGCGTGGCCCTGCAAACTCGAACCCGGCTCCCTGGCGAATCGGGCCTACGGCAAAACAGAAATCAGCGAGCGCCACCGCCACCGCTACGAATTCAATCGCGACTACGAGAAAACTCTGACCAACGCCGGCCTGCTCATCACCGGCCGCACGCCGGACGAAAATTACGTCGAGATCATCGAAGCGCCCGAGCACCCCTGGTTTCTCGGCTGCCAGTTTCACCCCGAGTTTAAGTCCAAACCCCTCGAGCCGCATCCGCTCTTTGCAGCCTTCATCGGCGCAGCCCTGGAGCACAAGAAAAACCGCTTGCGCCCGGCTGCAGAAGTGCAGCGCGTCCAAGCCGTCGTCGTGTCGCCGCACGCAAACGCCTAGCCGCCTGCCGCTACGCGCAACCCAGCAATTCTCCGACACGACGCCGTGTATATGCTATCTTCGATAACTTCCATGATTCCAACCCACGACATTTCTCTTGGCGCCCTGCGCCTGGGACTCGGCAACCCGCTTTTTCTCATCGCCGGACCCTGCGTCATCGAAAGCGAAGCGCACGCGCGAAAAATGGCCGAAAGAGTGGCCAGAGTTGCGGCCGACTGCGGCGTGCCATACATCTTCAAGGCCTCCTACGACAAAGCCAACCGCTCCTCGGTGAAGGCCTTCCGCGGGCCAGGCCTCAAAGAAGGCCTGCGGATTCTGAGCAAGATCAAGTCGGACCTAAAACTGCCGATCCTGACGGACATTCACGAGCCGTCGCACGCGCAGCCTGCGGCCGAAGTTTGCGACGTCCTGCAAATTCCGGCTTTCCTCGCGCGTCAAACTGATCTGTTGCTCGCTGCAGGCAAAACTGGCCGCATCGTCAACGTCAAGAAAGCCCAATTTCTCTCCCCCTGGGACATGGCCAACGTCGTAGAAAAAATCGCCAGCACCGGCAACACAGATATCATCATCACGGAGCGCGGCGTATCGTTCGGCTACCAGAATCTGGTAGTCGACATGCGCTCATTCCCCGTTCTTCAAAGACTTGGCTATCCGGTAGTCTTTGACGTCACTCATTCCGTCCAACTCCCGGGGGGCCAAGGCCACGCTAGCGGCGGCCAGCCAGAATTCATCGAGCCGCTCGCCCGCGCCGGAGTAGCCGCCGGCGTCGACGGCATCTTCCTCGAAACCCACGACAACCCCACCGAAGCGCTTTCCGACGGCGCCAACGCCCTCCCGCTCTCCCAACTTCCCGCTCTCCTCAAGCGCCTGAAGGAACTCTCGACAGTAGTCCGCCGCTGGAGCGTCCAATGAGCCTCGAAACCGCCCGCCGCGTCCTGAAAATCGAAGCCCAAGCCATTCAAGACGTTGTCGCGCGCCTGGACGAATCTTTCGAAAACGCGGTAAACATCCTCTTCGCCTGCAAAGGCCGCGTAGTAGTCACCGGCATGGGCAAATCCGGCCTGATCGCCCGCAAGATCTCCGCCACCCTCTCGAGCACCGGGACCCCCTCGTTCTTCCTCCATCCCGCGGATGCCCTTCACGGCGATCTAGGCATGCTAGCCCGCGGCGACGCGATCCTCGCCGTTTCCTACAGTGGCGAAACCGAAGAAATCATCCAACTCCTCGAAACTCTGAAGCGTTTAGAAGTACCTCTAGTCACCCTGACAGGAACGATTCACTCGACCCTCGCGAAAGCCAGCGACATAGCCCTGGACGTCAGCGTCCGCGAAGAAGCCTGTTCTCTAAACCTCGCGCCAACAGCAAGCACCACCGTCGCCATGGCCGTCGGCGATGCCCTTGCCGTCTCTCTGCTCGACCGCCGCGGCTTCCAACCTCAAGACTTCGCCGACCTCCATCCCGCCGGCCGCCTCGGCATGAAACTTCTACGCGTCGAGCACACCATGCACGCAGGCGACGCTCTGCCCCGCGTAAGCGCAGACACGCTGATGCCCGAAGTCATTCACGAGATGAGCCGCAAGGGTCTCGGCATGACCACCGTCCTTGAATCTGACGGCCGCCTAGCAGGCATCGTCACAGATGGCGACCTGCGCCGCCTGATGGAAAAGCACCGCGGCGCAACGCTGGAAATGTCCGCAGGCGCGGCGATGACGCGCAATCCGCAAACAATCGGTCCTCACGTCCTGGCTAGCGAAGCGCTCAATCAAATGGAAAAACGCAAAATCACGAGCGTAGTGGTAGTCGATCCAACAAAAAAAGTTCTCGGCGTCGTGCATCTCCACGACCTTTGGACCCTTCAACTCGTTTAGCCAGCATCTGCAATCGAAACAAGCGAACCGCCTCTGCGGAGAGCTTTCGCGAGGGTCCTTCACACTCTACGCGGGGGTCGCGAGAGGAGCAGAACCGCCGCCATCAAATCCATCGTCAAGGCGATCATCGTTCTCGCGAACGTTTCTCCGGAATGGAACTGCTGGTTGGATCCCGATCGCTTCTCCTGCCCGGTCCTAGTTCGGCGCCAGTATTCATTCTAAAAAGGCTTGAGGGATACTAAGCTGTGCAGCATCAATCACTTACAAAGGGTGGCAGCGGAGTGCGTGTCGGGCACATTGCCGACGAAGCAGACCGCGAGCAGGATAGTTTAGACAGGCGGCCGCCCCTACGGGCACTCCGCCAAGTCCCGCGTCGCACCATCGGCCTTCGCAACAGCCGGTAGCGCAAATCTTCTTCTGCTACAATCCTGATTCTTTATTCACTCCTGGAGGATGGCTTGCCACGTCTCCCGAAGATTCCTGCTTCTGTTAAGAAGCGCGCCGCGCTAGTCCAGGTGCTTATCATGGACGTTGACGGCACCATGACGGATGGGTCCGTCACGCTTCTCTCGCAACCCGACGGCACGGCTCTCGAAATCAAAAATTTCGACGCTCATGACGGCCAAGGCCTGACACTCGCACACACCGCAGGCCTCCGCACGGGCGTTATCACTGGCCGTGAGAGCCCCGCCCTCATGCGCCGTGCCCACGAAATGAAAATGGAATTCATTTATCAAAAGCAGCCAACGAAAATATCCGCGCTCGAAGAAATCCTAAAGAAAACGGGCGTCCCGGAGTCCGCGGTCGCCTATGTCGGCGATGACCTCCCAGACCTGCCAGTGATGCGCCGCGTAGGTCTTGCCGTGGCAGTCGGCGACGCTGTCCTCGAGGTAAAACGGGCGGCGCACTACGTTACCAGCGCAGTTGCCGGAAGGGGCGCCATCCGCGAAGCCGTCGAACTTATTCTAAAATCCAAAGGCATCTGGGACGAAATGATTGAGAAGGCCAGAGCTTAAGCCCGCATCGAGCTTGTCTCCTGTCTCCGCCCGTTATATGGTCCAGCTCCAGAGCGGAGGCATTCATGGGCCAGCCAGCGCGTTCTCGCCTTCAGGTGCTAACCTATCTCATCACCGTGTTTGCGTTCAGCTCGTTCTTTTATTTTTTGATTCTTCACTCCGGCAGTTTGGGCAACGGCAGAGGACTCTATGTCCTGGCCCTGATGTGGTGCCCAGCACTCGCGGGCATGCTCACCCTGCGCCTGAACGGACGCAGCATCTCCGACTTGGGCTGGAAGTGGGGCGAGACCAAATACCAGGTCCGTAGCTGGTACATCCCAATTCTCTACGCCTCCATCGCCTACGCCATTGTTTGGATTTTTCACTTTGGCGCGTTCGGCAATCCGGAGTATTACGATTCCCTGACCAGGACGATGCATCTCGGCGGACCGCCCTGGATTTCCATCGTGATGGGAATCGCGTTGACCGGGACGTACGGCATGATTCGCAGCGTTTGCAGCGCCCTTGGAGAAGAGATTGGCTGGCGCGGCTTCTTAGTGCCGGAGCTCTCGAAGACTACCTCGGTTACCGTTACCTCGCTCATCAGCGGCGTCGTCTGGTCGCTTTGGCACTACCCCATCTTGATTTACGGAGACTACAACGCCGGCACTCCCACTTGGTACGGTCTGACGTGCTTCACCGTGATGGTCATCTCCATAAGTTTCGTTTTTGCCTGGATGCGCCTGAAATCCGGCAGCCTCTGGACCGGAGCAATTCTTCACGGCAGCCACAACCTCTATATCCAGGGCATTTTTACGCCGCTGACGCGCAACACAGGCAAGACAGCGTGGTTCATCGACGAATTCGGCTGCGTCCTCCCGCTCGTGGCCATCGCCTTCGCTTTCTACTTCTGGAGCAAGCGCCGCGACCTCCCGGCTACGCTCTAATCGGTTCCCTCGTTACACCTGGACGCCAGCCATCCGGGGATTTGTGACCACTTACTCTTTTGGCCTCGAAGCACTTTCCGGAGATAATAGGGTGTAGCAATCCATACTGTCCGTAACGAAGGATGTGTCCTGATGCTCCACGCCTGGCATGATGTCACACCAGGAGACGAACTTCCCCGCGATTTTCAAGCGGTCATCGAAATCCCGCTCGGCTCCAACGTGAAGTACGAACTGGACAAACCCAGTGGCCTGCTGAAAGTCGATCGCATCATCCATTCCGCAGTCTTCTACCCCGCGAATTATGGCTTCATTCCCCAAACTTACGCCGAGGACAACGATCCTCTGGATGTGCTGGTCCTCTGCCAGGAGCCCGTTCAGCCTCTCGCGCTAATCAAAGCCCGCGCCATCGGCCTGATGTCCATGATTGACTCCGGTGCCAGCGACGACAAAATCATCGCCGTAGCCACGGGCGACCCCGAATTCAGCAGCTACATCGAGGCGCGCGATCTTCCGCCGCACCGCTTGCTGGTTCTCCGGCGTTTCTTCCAGGATTACAAACTGCTTGAAGGTAAAAAAGTGGAAGTCGAAGAAATCCGCCCAGCTTACGCTGCACTCACGGTTATTGAGCGGTCCCTGGCCCGCTACAAAGCCGAGCGCGAGCACCTTTTGGCCAAAGATGCCCGCAAGTAGCCGCAGAATGCCTTCGCTAATGCAAAAATACTATTCATCCGGAGGCGCAAGAGTGTTACGTTCCGCCCACGCGAATGCTGATTTCTGTACAAGTTTAAGCGCGGAAGCTCCGTCCACAGGGAATTCTGATGCGCTGCTGAGGGGCGGGAACAACTAACCATGAGTCCCTTCTGGAAATGGACCATCGCCGTTTTCCTGGTCCTCTTGCTCGCGGCCTTCCTCGTGCTCTCGAAGATGGCCGGCAGCCCCAGGGATGTCTACGGCATGGTTCGCTATGCCCTGCCCCATATGCATCGCGGCAGCCTCAAAATCGGCGACGACGCCCCCGATGCGCGTCTCGTAGCACTTGACGGTTCCGATCACTTCCATATCCGCGAACGCACCGGCGGACGCCCGCTCGTCCTCATCTTCGGCAGTTTCACTTGACCGCCCTTCCGCCGCCACGTCGGTGACGTGGTACAGATTTACGACGATTATAAAGATCACGCCGACTTCCTAACGGTCTACGTCCGCGAAGCCCACCCGACCGACGAGTGGCAAATGAAGTCCAACGTGAAGGACGACGTGTGCTACGCCCAGCCGAAGACGCTCCGCCAGCGTGTAGCCATCGCCAACGACTTCATCAAACGCTTCAACTACCCCATCGCCTTTGGCATCGACGACATCACCAACGCCGCCAACGACGCCTACTCCGCCTGGCCCGAACGCTTCTACATCATCGACGAATCCGGCCGGGTCGCATACCGCGGCGGCATGGGCCCGTTCCATTACGATCCCGACGAGGTCCGCGCTTGGCTAGCCGCCCGCTACGGCGCCGTCCGGCACGATGCGCCCGCTTCACCTCGACCGGTCGCCTCGCTGAGCTCTAGAAAATAATTGCACAACGCCAGCCATCCGCGATTGCACAACGTCACACCAAGGAAAGTCGGCCTGGCGAGAGCGCTCTCCAAACTCGGGTTTTGTTCCAGAGCGCAAGCCGCTCAACTCATTCGCAAGGGAGAAGTTCGCGTAAATGGCGCGATTCGACGTGATCCTGAAACTCCCGTCCACCCCGGCAAGGACCGTATCGAGATTGACGGTCAGCGCATCGCCGCTTCCGAGGAAATCTATTTGGCGCTCAACAAGCCTCGCGGCATTGTCACCACCGCTTCCGATGAAAAAGGGCGCGACACAGTGTACTCGCTTCTCGGCGCGGACCTTCCCTGGGTGGCTCCTGTCGGCCGGCTCGACAAGGCCAGCGAGGGCTTGCTCCTCCTCACCAACGACTCGGAGTGGGCCGCGCGTGTCACCGCGCCGGAAACACATCTCGACAAAACGTACCACGTGCAAGTTGGAAGAATTGCCGATGCGCCACTGCTCGAAGCTCTCAAGAATGGCATTCGTACTAAGGAGGGAGAGACGCTTCGGGCAAAGGCCGCTTCCCTGCTCCGTCAAGGGGAACGCAATTCTTGGCTGGAAATTATTCTCGCGGAAGGCCGGAACCGGCACATCCGCCGCATGCTGGAGACGCTAGGTATTCTAGTTCTGCGACTCGTTCGCGTAGCCATCGGCCCGCTCGCGCTGGGCGACCTGCCAAAAGGCACCGTACGTCGGCTGACAGCCGATGAAAAGCTCATGCTAGATCGAGCCATGCTACAAAACGCCAAAACTACGCCGCGCTTGTAGGGTTAGCCGGCTGAGGCTTGCCGCCACTGCCGTACTGCGTTGCCGCGCCATGAGCCAGTCGCCTCCGCGCGTGCTATTTCTTTTTCGGCGCTTCCGGCTTCGGCTCAACCGCCGGCTTCAAATCTTCCGCAGCTTTCTCGAGACCCGTCACCACAACCGGGTCCAATTGATACAACGCAGGCTCGCCCTCGCGCTTTGCAACATAATGATCGCCCGCTCTCGAGATCGACACCTTTTCGACTCTCTTCCCGGTGTTCGATGTCGCCGTCACATTGATCGTGGCCGCGCTAAATCCCGAATCTAGAAATCCGCTCGCCGAGAGATCGCGCACCTTCTCAACAAATCCCTCAGCACCAATCGCATCAACTTTCTTGCCGTCCGCTGAAAACCAGTCCGAACCGCCCTTGGTCAAAAAGTACGCCTTGGCCCCGTCGTGCAGCTCGATCTTCTCCGGATCGGCGAATCCCAAATCAAACAGCTTTTTGTTGCGAAAATCATCGACTGTTTTGTCGAGGGCCGTTCCCAAATCGCTGCCCACTTTGTATAGGCCCTCAACCGCGCTCGATTTCGCGTAGTAGTCTTCTTTATTCTTCCGGACTTGCAACTCTTCCGTCCCGGAAGCATCGGTCACTTTGGCCGTGGCCACGGCAGTCCCGGAGCCAAAAGCCGCCGCTGCTTTCTTCTGATCCTCGTCCGTCGCGCCGAGATCCATCTTCGCGTCGCCCAGCTTGCGGATCAGCTCTTCCACCTTCGAATCGTCTGCGCGCAACGGCTTCGGCTTCACAATCTGCCACTGCTCTTTGTTGCGTCCGAATTCGATGTCCGCTTTCTTCGCGGTCAGTTCTACGCGGCTGAGTTTGTCTTGCTCGAACACCAGCAATCGCTTGTCCCGCAAGTCCTTCGCGCCCTTGTCCAGACTTGTCTTGCTGTAGTTCGCCAGCGTAAACACGCGCGGGTCGCCCGCAAGGGCAACGTACACCGCATTCCCCCCCGGCGTGTTGTCCCCCATCAACACTTTCTGCGTCTTGTTGTCTTTCTCCGTGACATCCAGTTCGACCGCGGGTTGCGCCAAACCATAGTCCGCCAAGTTGCCGGCCTTCTCCTCGATCAGCCGCTCCGAGCTCAGCGACGACAGAGTCGAAAGCATGCTCGAAACCTCATTCTGATCCGCGCGAACCGGTTTGGCTGCCACAATCTGCCACTTCCCAGCGCCATCCTTCGCGAGCACCACTTCGTCCCCGCTCTTTCGCCTGATGTCAACTTTCGTGATATCCGCCTGCGTGAGCGCCAGAATTTTGGGAGGCGTGTCTGCGGAAGCTTTCACTGCGTTTTCGGTTGGCTTGCGGTGATTCGACCAATACAGGATTCCCGACAGCGCCGCCAGAACGATGGCGGCAATCAGCAAACCATTCATTTTCATTGAAATTGCCCCGGCATTCAGTGATCTGCTGTTCGCGGGTCTGGAAACCTCTTTACCTTCTCCGCCACCAGACCGATAGTCCCGTGCCAATAACGATCAGAGGAATCAAAAGCAAACTGGTGATCCCCACCCATCGCACCTGAGCTCGCGTCATCGTAAGCTTGCGGTCTTCGGGCTCTTTTGGCCGGATGGAAATGAGGTCTTCGTCCGAGGACAGCCAGTTAATGGTGTTCAGCGCCAGGTCGCGATTCCCGTTGAACGGCAGAAACGAGTTAGCCGCCCACAACGAGCTGCCGACCACCACGAATCGCCCCTGCGAGTTTTCCTTGCCCGTCTTGTACGTTCCGGCAGCAGCGATCGTCAACGGTCCTTTTTTGTTTTTCGGGTCGCTGGGATCGATTCTGTCCGAATCCAATTTCGCCGTCGACAGGCTGCTCTCGGAACTATCGAACAGCTTCTCCACAGTCGTCTTGTCCGCGTTTTTCGTGCCCAGCGAGCGCGACAGCGGGAACCCCGTGGCCGTCCCCTTCATCTCGTTTACGATGGGGTGACTGTCGTACCGCGTCACAAGCGCCACCTGCGGACCCAGCCCGGCAAGCTGTCCGACGGGGTTGAAATCGAGTATCAAATCCTTGTTGGGCGTCACGCCCCAGCTTCCCAGCAAGCCGGTCAGCGGGTCGTTGTCGCTAATTTCTTCGCGTCCGACTTTCAGTGGCGGATCGAGCAAAATCAGCGCGCGGCCACCGTCCTCAACATATTTCTTGAGCGCATCGACCTCCGGCTGCTGATAATCGCCGCGCGGCCCGCCCACGACTACCACCGTGCATTCACTGGGCACCTCCGCCTTCTGCAGCAGATCGATGGACTTCCCTTGATAGTCATCTTTAGCGATCAAGTCCTTTAACCGCGAATACCCGCTCCGGCCGGAATCGTCTATCTGGTGCTCACCGCTCCCGGTGAGAAAGCACACCGTGCGTGCGGTATTCTTCAAATCGCGGATAATCGCGCCGGTGAGATCCTCTTCGCTTATGCTTTTTGCCTCATTCTTATTCGCGCCGATTTGCACGAGCGCTGTGTTCAGATTCTTGAACCCGGCCTGGGTCGCGACCAGCGGCTTTTTGTCGGGGTCCACGTACACGACATGAACTTTCGGCGAAAGATTCGCGTACATGTCCAGCTTGTCTTTGGCTGTGCCAAACTGCGAATCTTGCGCGAAGTAGGTGATCGTGGCGTCCTGCTTCAGGCCCTTGACCACCTTGATGGTTTGATCCGAGAGGCTGTAGCGCTTGTTGGCGGTCGCGTCGTAAGACTTGTCGTAGCGGTCCGCGAGCACGTTGGCCACCGTCATTACTGCCAGCGCGACGACGATGTACAGCGTCGCGTAAGCCACATACCTTGTTTGTCGTGCCTTCAACAGCTCCGTATTCAATTACGACCTCCAGCGCAACGATTCCATCGAGCGGGCCGTAAGAAACAAGCCTACAAGAATCAGCGTCAAGTAATAGATGGCGTCTTTCGAATCCAATGTCCCCTTGGTGAACGATTCCATGTGCGTCGACACCGACAAATACGCCAGAACTCTGGCCCAAGCGTCGCTGTTGTATTCGCCGATCCATCCGCATACGAAGATCAGAAGGCAAACGCCGAATGTCGCGGCTCCCGCGATAATCTGATTCTTCGTGAGCGTCGAGATAAATGTCCCGATCGCCAGCAAAGCCGCGCCCTGCAGCAAGAGTCCCAGGTAGCTGACCAGCATCGGCTTCCAGTCCGGATGGCTATAGATGAAAAGAAAAGCGATATTTACCGCGCTCAGCAACAAGAGGCAGGCGTAGAGCGTCGTGGCAGCAAGCCATTTTCCGAGGATCACTTCTCCGTCCCGGATAGGCGAGGTCGTCAGCAGTTCAATCGTCCCGGTGCGCTTCTCCTCGGCAAACAAGCGCATGGTGATCAAGGGAATGATAAAAAGTCCAGTCACGGGCACGTTCCCAAACAGCCGGCGCGTAATTTCTTCCGGCATATTCATGGGAAACATTTCGCCGCGCATCTGCGCTTCCATGCTGAACTGGAGGTACGCCTGTAACAAGCTCCAGAAGAAAAATCCGAAAATCAGCGCGCACATCAACAGAAGAATGTAAGCGATGGGCGAAACAAAATAACTGCGCATCTCTTTGCGCCAGATGAGCCAGACATTTCTCATTTGCCCGCTCCCGTAACAATCGCTTCCTCTTTCCCCTCTTGCGTCCCGGTGAGCTGAAGAAATACTTCCTCGAGGCTCACCGCCGAGGAGCGCATCTCATTCAGATCCCAGCCCGCCTCAACAATGGCACGGGCAAGATCCCCGCGAACAAACTGGTCCCTTTGGGTTTCCACTTCGAACCTGGAGTGTGTCGGCTGCTTTTCCTTGAGCACAATGCGGTTGACTCCAGAAACCTTTCCGATCCGAGCTTGTACAACGGTGGTATCGAGGTCGCCATTGCGCCGGGCAATTTCCACGAGAACCGATTCTGCTCCGCGAGAGCGATTTTGCAAATTGTCGACGGTGTCGGTGGCCACCAACTTGCCTTTGCTGATGATGATGACCTGCTGGCAGATCTGCTCGACTTCCGGAAGGATGTGCGTGCTCAAGATAATGGTGTGATCCCCGGCAAGGCTCTTGATCAAGTCGCGCGTCTCGTTGATTTGCTTGGGATCGAGGCCTGCGGTTGGTTCGTCCAAAATCAGCACTTCGGGATCGTGAATAATGGCCTGCGCAAGCCCCACCCGTTGGCGGTAGCCTTTCGAGAGCTTGCCCAGCTGCTTGTTGCGCACGTCGGCGATCGCGCATCGCTCGCTAACATAGTCAATTATCTGTTTTAGTTCCGCACCGCGGAGACCCTTCAGGCTCCCCACGAAAGAAAGATATTCGCCGGTCATCATCTCCGGATAGAGGGGCGGCGTTTCCGGCAAGTATCCAATCCTCTTTTTCACCTCCATCGGTTCTTCGAGCACGTCGAAGCCTTCCACTGTCGCCGTTCCCGCCGTGGGCGGAAGGAAACACGTCAGCATTCGCATGGTTGTGGTCTTGCCGGCCCCGTTGGGTCCCAAAAAGCCCACAATCTGCCCCTTTTGTATCTCGAAGGAGATGTGGTCGACAGCCGTGTTGCGCGCGTACCTCTTCGTAAGCTGTTTAACTGTGATCATGTATTTTTGTTTCGTGCCGCGAGATGCACAACGTTTCGAACCGCCCAACGAAGACTCAATCCCTTACCTGTGAAACCACATGTTATGAACTCAC
>Ga0207118_1109_pt1 | contig 16148 bp, 6 predicted proteins | sample Alteio_BWMinHeat_42_FD_153507 | JGI IMG/M metagenome (GOLD analysis project Ga0207118, IMG submission 153507) | Enriched cells from forest soil in Barre Woods Harvard Forest LTER site, Petersham, Massachusetts, United States -... | ecosystem: Environmental > Terrestrial > Soil > Temperate forest >...
CGGCGTGATGCAGCCGGGGGTGCGCTTTCTTCCATCGCCGGGAGCCGCGAAGGAGCCGAACTACAACGTTAACGCGCTGGTGGACTTCTGGATTCCCGTGGCGCCCGATCCGAAATACCTGAAAGATCCGTATTGGAATATCGTGGCGCGGTTGCGCGACGGAGCGACGCTCCCGCAAGCGCGGGGAGAACTGACCGTGCTCGCCGCGAGAGAGGCGCAAGCAGAACACAGCTTTGAGGGAATCACGCCGCAGGTGGAATCGTTGACAAGCGAAATGAATCTCGACGGGCGAAGGATCCTGTTTCCGCTGCTGGGCGCGGCGGCGCTGGTTTTGTTCATCGGTTGCGGTAACGCCGCAGCGCTGCTGTTGGTGCGCGGGTTGCAGCGGCAGCAGGAATACGCGGTGCGGAGCGCGATGGGCATGGGACGCATTGCTTTATTGCGGCAGGTTTCGACTGAGAGTCTGTTACTGGCGCTGCTGGGTGGAGCATTCGGAGTGGGGCTGGCGTTCGGAGTCGTGAAACTGTTCAAGTTGACTGCGGTCCATGCGATCCCGCGGCTGGATGGGGTGACGGCTGGGTGGGCGGTGCTGGCGTGGGGATTCGGTGCGGCGGTGCTGGCGGCGCTCTTCGCAGGGGTTTTTCCGGCGCTGCGGGCTTTCCGGTTGGATCCCATGGAGGTACTGAAGAACGCCGGACCCAAAGGAACGGCGGGATTCGGAGAACGGCGGCTTCTGCGCGGGGTCACCATGGCGCAAACGGCGCTGACGCTAGCGCTTCTCGTAGGGGCCGGGCTGCTGATTCGAACGATGGTGAACATTGCGAAGGTCCCATCGGGATATAACACCGGCCGCATTTTGACAATGAGCGTGACGGCGGTGCAGGGAGACTGGTCGAACTTTCACCAGCGGGCCTTGGAACGGGTTTCGGTCCTTCCTGGCGTGCAATACGCGGCGTTTGCTTGGGGCGTGCCACTTACGGGCAACAATTGGCCGGCGACGCTGGAAGTCGAAGGGCAGCCTCCGGCGATCAAGGAGACCGACAAGACCGCGATGCCGCTGCGCGCGGTCACTCCGGATTACTTCAAGCTGATGGGCCTGGCGATGCTCGAGGGTCGTGAGTTTCGTTCGACGGATGACCGCAAGGCCCCGAATGTAGCAATCGTGAACCAGTCGTTTGTGGATCGTTACTTTCCGAAGGCCAGTCCCGTTGGACGGAAGTTCTGGATGAACGGGCGGGACAAGCCGGGCACGGAAATCGTCGGCGAGGTCTCTAATGGGCGTACCGACGATCTGACGCAGGAAGCCTCGCCTGAGATCTATCTGCCGCTGTGGCAGGCGCAGGCGTTTTCGAAACATCTGGTGGTGCGCACGGCGGCGGACCCGCGCGCGGTTCTGGTTGCAGTGGAGCGCGAGCTGCACGCCGTCGATCCCACCGCCGCTATTGAAAACCCAAAGACTTTGGAACAGATTCGCGATGATTCGCTGGCGTCGCGTACTTTTGCGATGCAGCTGTTGATCGGATTTTCGGTTGTGGGGAGCGTGCTGACGCTGGTCGGAATTTATGGCGTAATCTCACTTTCGGTGGCCTCGCGGCGACGGGAGCTGGCGATTCGCAGCGCGGTTGGTGCTGAACAAAAGGACATTCGGAACCTGATCTTCGGCGAGGGCTTTCGATTGATTGCGAGTGGCGTAGTCGCGGGAGCGGCGCTGGCGGTCCTTTTGTCGCGTGTGCTAAGGACTTTTCTGTTTGAGGTGCAGCCCAGCGACCCCGCGACCTTGCTCGTTGTAGGAGCGTTGTTCGTGGGAGTAGCGCTGCTGGCATGCTGGGCGCCGGTGCGCCGGGCCGCGAAGGTCGATCCGCTGGAAGCGTTACGTTACGAATAAATGGAGCTGCCGTGGCTCGCAGGGGCGGAAAAGGAATGCCTGTCCCCGCCGCAGAAGAGTCTCGCTTGGAGTTAGCCGCACTTTAGCAGCTGAGCCCATCTGAGCCAGTTACGTGCTTTGGAATCAGTCGAGACTAGGGAAAGGTCTTCACCACAAACGGTCTCCTGCCGCACGGGTTCCCTCGATTAGGTAGCTTTCTCTTTGCGTCACCAGGCGCGGCGGCTGGCTCGGCAGCCGCAATTCCAATTCCTCGATCAGCACTGTTGGACCCAAATGGACTGCTCCATCGGCCGATATTTAGCTGGCTACGGCTGCTCCGCCACGAAAACGGCTGCGGTCAGTCCCGGCACGATGAGGGTGCCGGTCTCGGCGTTGACCGACGATTGGCGAACGTTTGGGTCGGACGAATGCCGTTGCACCGGATGCAGATGCAATTTCAACCCTGCTAACGCGGGATTTTGGAACGAGACTTGTGCGTTGGTGGCGTTGAAGACCACCACGATGTGTTGATAGCGACCGTAATCGGCGGCATTGGCGTCGAGCTTGAGGACGATCAGGCCGGGAGTCTGGCTCGGGCCGCCGTTCAAGAAATGCAGGTTGGCTTGCACTTCAGCGAGAGTGTGCATGTGGAAAAGCCCAGAAGTACCACGGATCTCCAGGAATTCGCGGAAAGCGTCACGGGCGTGAGCGATGTCCGCGGGCAATGGAGTGAGCGCGGGATTGGCGAGCAGCGGCTGCATGATCGGCCAGTTGCCCTGGTTCTGGCTGGCGATCGCCAAGCCGGTGCCCCAGTTGTCGGAGTGATAGCTGAAGTCGAGCTTGTTGAACCAGTCGCCGGAGTCGAAACTGTTGCCGTCCATGTCCTTGGAACGTAGCAGGTCATCGCCCGCAAGGAAAAACGGCACACCCTGACCTAGCGAGACCAGGGCCATGGCGAGGACCTGGCGACGCTCGCGAGCGTGCACGTCGTCGGCAGCGGAAGATTTGAGTTGGATGGCATCAAAGAGCGTTTGGTTATCGTGCACGGAGGCGTAATTGATGTCCTCGACAGGGCTGGCGGTGTAGCCGGCGGCCTGGCCGTTGTAATTGACCTGAGCGCCCGTGACGGTTGTGCCAGTGTGATCGGTGAACGTCCAGTCACGGAGATTCCCAGCGAGCCCTACTTCGACCCAGTCGGTGTATTCGAGCAGTGTGCTTAGCTGAGAGGAAGGCGCGGTGCTTTGATTGGTGAAGTTACTGGAGTCGGTGAACAGGCCGGTGGCAAAACCTTGGACACGCTCGTCAGTGAACGGGCTGCCGCCGCGGATGCCGTCGCGAATGCGGTCGTTGAACGTGCCGATGCCGTTGCCGAAGAGATTTTTCTGGCTGGCGTTGACTCCGAGGGAATTGTTGGCCACCTCACCGAAATCGAAACCTTCGCCGTACAGATACACCTTGCTGCCGTCCACGCCATCCTTTTCGGGAGTGAGCTTTGCGAGCGCGTTTTGGATTTGCTGCATGTTGGAAACAAAGAGGAAGCTCATCAGATCAAACCGGAAACCGTCGATCTTGTACTGCTTGGCGTTAAGTACGACGGCGTCGGTAATGAGCTTGCCCATCATTTTGTGTTCTGGAGCCGTGTCCGGGCAGCAGCTGCCGGAGAGCTGGTTGCCGTCGGCGTCGAGGCGGTTGTAGTAGCTGGGAACGACTTTGTCGAGGACCGAGTTGGCACTCTCGCCGACCGCGTTGGTGTGATTGAAGACCACATCTTGGATCACGCGAAGTCCGGAATGGTGGAGACCCTGGACCATTTCGCGGTACTCCCTCACGCGATCATCCGGGTTGAGTGCATAACCGCCTTCCGGTGCGAAAAAGTGCACGGGGTCGTAGCCCCAGTTGAAGGCATCGGCGTTCTGAATCGCGGCGACAGCGGCCTGTTGCTGCGTGCCGTCGGGTGGGAAGACGCTAAGGTCCGGAGTGGTCAGCCAAGTGGCTTTATCCTCGTTAATACTGGCGAAGTGAAAACTGGGCAGCAGATGCACGGCCTTTAGGCCCGCACCCGCGAGCGCTTTGAGGTGCTTCATGCCGTTGGTGCCGTGGTCGGCAAAGGCCAGGTAGGTTCCGCGATGGGGAGGCGGCACGGTCATATCATTGGCGCTGAAATCGCGGATGTGCAGTTCGTAGATACTGAGGTCGCTTACGCTGGCGAGCGAAGGCGACCGCGATTCTTCCCAACCTGCGGGTTGCGTGTCGCGATCGCTGAGGTTGGTGAAGCGGCTTTTTGCGCCGTTGAGCGCCAGGTCGAACGAATAGGGGTCCGTGACGATGTTCTCGACGATGGCGCGCCGGCTCGGAACATAGACGCGCAAGTCGTACAAAAAATACTTGCTGGTCCAACTGTCGTCGACGCAGACGCTCCACACGCCGTTGTTCTCATGCATAGCGGAAACTTGGGCGGGGGAGGTGTCGGCAGCCTGGTTGAATAGCTGAAGATTCAAGGACTGCGCGGTGGGCGCCCACAAGCGGAGCAAGATTCCGTGTCCGTCGCAGGTCTCGGCCTCGCGTGAGCCGTCTTCCTCCTCTTGGCGATTGGGGAAGATGACACCCAAGCGGCCGGGGAAATAGAAAAGATCATCCAGAACGCCGGCGGTCTGGACGCTGGTGACGTACTTGAGCGAGCCATCGCTGGCGACCGAGGACACGGCGACTTGGCCCTTCAGCGCGGCCGCCAGGAGTGACGTGCTGGTGTTGTCCGGTAAGTGCAGCGCGGCGTAGCCGGAAAGCTGCGGGAATCGCACTTGCTCGTCCGGTGTAAAGCCAGACGCAAAGGGAGTGAGCGGGATGCTGGAGCCGCCGGTGACGCCCGTGGAGGTCAACTGCAAATTGGCGTTGGGGTCGTAGTTCAGAAAATAGGAGAAACCCGATTGCAGAAATTGACCCTGGATGGCCACGGTGGTGCGATCGACCCAAAAAGCCTGCTGCTTGAAGAAGACGGCGTCGAGCAATTGCGCGGCGGTTGGTTGGGTTGTAAAGACCTGGGCCCCGCCGGATATGACCCAAGCTTCGTTGAACAAGGCAACATTGAGGTGCATGTCGGGACCGGGGTCCTTGATGCCGGTGGAAATGTTGTGAACGATGAAGCCGAGGTCATGCGCAGCGGGCGTGAGTCCAACGTCATAAAACGCGCCATAAGTGTCGTAGCCGGTGACGAAGACGGGACCGCCGTTGAAGTTGGAAGTATCTTCCGTGGTGTCGCCGAAAGCGTAGACGGTCCAGGAAGCGTAGTTGGCGTCGGGGCGGAAATAGTGGATGCGCGCTTTATTTGCGGGAATCGGCGGGTCCGTCTGGAATTCGGTCGGCGGCTGGACTAGATAGACAATGGCGCTGCCGGAGAGTACCCACGCCTCGAGATTCTGTGTGAGCTGCAGGTGCATGTCCGGGCCAGGATCCTTGATGTTGCAGTTGTGAATGATAAAACCGAGCAGGCCATTGAACCGCGTGGGATCGACTCCCACATCGAAATAGGCGCCATACGTGTCGTAACCGGCGACGAAGTCGTTGGTATTGCAAAAGTCGCTGTTGGCATCGGTGGTCGCGAAAAATGGAAAGAGGTTCCAGTTCGCGTAGTTATTGTCGGGGCGGTGATAATGAATGCGCGCCTTGCCCGCGGGAATAGGCGGATCGGTTAGCTGGATGGTGGGAGGCGGGGTGGTTTCGAGGACGTTGCTGCCGGAGAGTTGCCAGTATTCGTGGCCGTGTGTTGCCGGATCGATGAATTCGTTGGGCCCGGGATCTTTGATGTTGCCGTTGTGAATGATGATGCCGACGTTCTGGGCAGTGGAAGTGACGCCGATGTCGAAGTAGGCGCCGAAAGTGTCGCGACCAGTGACCTGTACAGGGCCGCCAGTGAAGTTCGAGGTGTCTTCGGTGGTGTCACCGAAGGCGTAGACCGTCCAGCCGAGATAGTTGCTGTCGGGACGGAAGTAATGAATGCGAACGTGGTTGGCAGGAATAGGAGGGGGCGTCTGGGCTTTAAGCAAAGCGGGCGCTACGATCAACAAGAGTAAACCAAGAACTGCGGCACAATAGCTGGAAACGGCGCGGCGATGCATGATTCACCCTCCCGGGTTAGTTGGGCAAGTCGTTTTCTGTTGCGGATCCTAAGCCCCCGAAATGCCAGTGAACGAGGTCGGGCATTCCGGTGGCGAGATCACTGGCGCAACGCGCATAATATCGCCGGGTTGGCCCGGTCGTCCAGCGATGTAGTCACAAGTGTCGTTAACACATGATAGAGACACCGAGGTATAGCGGGATGTGAAGCCGGGCAACCGGCCGAAGACCCTCGCCATCACTTCACACTTCGAAGAGTGCCTCAATTCCATCGTCGGCGTCCTGGCCTGTTCCACCGCGGCTGTGCGCTAACCCGATCTTTCGAAATGTATCGGGAGGGGGCGGCCGCGCGTTCAACAATATTTGCTGATTTAAGCCCTCCAAACGTTAGAATGCCCACCCGGAAGCGAGTACAACTCGCCGACCGACACAGCACAAAAACGGATCACGCTCAACCGCGATGGAGCACACAAATGAGAACAATTCAGGGTCCGGGCATATTCCTTGCACAGTTCGCCTCGGATGTTCCGCCGTTCAACACGTTAGACGGCATCTGCGGCTGGGCGGCAAGTCTGGGATACAGGGCGGTGCAAATTCCTTCGTGGGACGCACGCCTTTTCGATTTGCAGCGTGCCGCCAAAAGCAAAGCCTACTGCGACGAAATTGCTGCCGTAGCAGCGCGGCACAAGCTGGTCATTTCCGAGCTTTCCACGCATCTGCAAGGACAACTTGTTGCCTGTCACCCTGCTTACGATGCCATGTTTGACGGCTTCGCGCCGCAAAACCTCCATGGCAATCCTAAGGCACGTCAGGCCTGGGCCGCCCAGCAGTTGCATTTGGCGGCACGCGCTTCTGCGCACCTCGGCTTGAAATCCCACGTGACGTTTTCAGGCGCGTTGGCGTGGCCCTATATCTATCCCTGGCCGCAGCGGCCCGCGGGTCTGATCGAAACCGCCTTCGATGAACTTGCAAAGCGATGGCTTCCCATCCTCAACGCCTTTGACGAAGCCGGAGTCGATCTTTGTTTTGAAATCCATCCTGGCGAGGACCTGCACGATGGGGCGACCTTCGACATGTTTTTGGATCGCGTTCGGCAGCACCCGCGCAGCAACCTGCTCTACGACCCCAGCCATTTTTTACTGCAACAGCTCGACTATCTCCAATTCATAGATCTCTATCACTCCCGCATCAAGATGTTCCATGTAAAGGACGCGGAGTTCCGTCCCTCGGGCAAGCAAGGTGTCTATGGCGGCTACCAACCGTGGTTCGAACGCGCCGGCCGGTTTCGTTCGTTGGGGGACGGCCAGGTGGATTTCCAGACGATATTCTCAAAACTCACCCAGTACGATTTCCCCGGATGGGCGATTCTCGAATGGGAGTGCTGCATCAAGAGCAGTGAACAGGGGGCAAGGGAGGGAGCGCCTTTTATCCAGCGGCATATCATCGAAGCGGCGAAAAGTTCGTTCGACGACTTCGCCGGTTCCGGCGCTGATCAAAAGGCCATACGTGAGATTCTGGGGCTTTCTGACTCGGTCGCGTAAAAGCCCTTCCGGGAGTGCGGCCTTCACAGCCACAGCCGCACAGGACATCCCCCCAATCGTCTCCCACCCGGCAATCCAGTTGCAAATGAGTCTAGCTGTGCGGGCTCAAAACGCCAGAGCACCTCAAACATACCTTGTCATCTGCCACGGCCACGCAGAATCGTTTGCGTTATAATTTGACTCTGGGCCATGAACCTCGAGACTTCACAGCCGAACTCGTCCAGCTTGGATTGGGCGCACCCGCTGGTCCGCGATTGGTTTATCGGCCGCTTCAGCACGCCGACAGAGCCGCAGCTGCTGGGCTGGCCGAGCATTCTGGCTCAAGAAACCACTCTCATATCCGCCCCCACCGGCTCAGGAAAAACGCTGGCCGCCTTTCTGATCTGCATTGATCGCCTGGTGCGCAAAGCCCTCAACGGGGAATTGAGAGACCAAACCGAGGTTGTTTACGTCTCACCGCTCAAAGCGCTAAGCAACGACATTCAGAAGAATCTGGAGATTCCCCTTGGCGAAATTCTTGCACTCGCCGGCCAGCGCGGAATCCTCATGCCGGACATACGCACGGCCGTACGCACGGGCGACACGCTCGGCCATGAGCGACGCGCGATGTTGTCGCGACCACCTCACATCCTGGTCACGACTCCGGAATCGCTCTATATCCTCTTGACCGCCGCGAAGAGCCGCGAGGTGCTCAGAACGGTTGAAGCTGTGATCGTCGACGAAATTCACGCAGTGGCCGACGACAAGCGCGGTGCGCACCTGGCGCTTTCCCTCGAACGTCTCGACCACTTGACTGGTAAAGCTCTCACCCGTATTGGTCTTTCGGCGACGCAAAAGCCGATCGAACTCGTCGCCCATTTTCTCGGCGGCTCGGCTCGCTCCGATCCAGTGATCGTGCAAATCGGTCACCGGCGCGAACTCGACCTGGCCATCGAAGTCCCGGGAAGCGAGCTTGGCCCCGTCGCTTCCAACGAAATGTGGGGCGAAATCTACGATCGCATCGCCGCGCTGGCCACGCAGCATCGCTCGACGCTGATTTTTGTCAACACGCGGCGTCTCGCGGAGCGCGTGGCGCATCATCTTGGCGAACGGCTGGGACCAGGTGCGGTTGCCACGCATCACGGCAGCTTGTCGCGCAAGCTGCGCCTCGCTGCCGAAAGAAAATTGAAAGCAGGTGAAATTCGCGCGCTGGTCGCCACCGCTTCCCTCGAACTCGGAATCGATATTGGCAGCGTTGATCTGGTCTGTCAGATCGGTTCACCGCGCTCCATTTCTGTGGGTTTGCAACGTATCGGACGCGCCGGTCACTGGCGCGGTGCCGTGCCCAAAGGGCGCCTCTTCGCGACGACCCGTGACGACCTGCTCGAATGCGCAGCGCTTGTCCGCGCGATTCGTCGAGGTGATCTCGATCTCATTGCCGTTCCCGAAGCTCCGCTGGATATTTTGGCCCAGCAGATTGTTGCTATGTGTGCCGCTGAGGACTGGAGCGAAGACCAGTTATTCCAATCCGTGCGCGGCGCGTATCCTTATCGCCATCTCCCGCGCAACGACTTTGACGAAATAGTCGAAATGCTTTCAGAAGGCATCGCCTCCGCGCGAGGACGCTACGCTGCTTATCTGCATCGCGATCGCGTAAACGGCATGGTTCGCGCGCGCCGCGGCAGCCGCTTGGCGGCCATTACCAGCGGCGGCGCAATTCCGGAGAATTCGCTCTACACCGTGGTTGCCCAGCCCGAGGCCATCGTTGTTGGCACCGTCGACGAAGACTTCGCTGTCGAAAGCCTCGCAGGAGACATCATGCTTCTCGGAAACACTTCCTGGCGCATTCGCCGTGTGCAATCCGGCAGCGTGCTGGTAGAAGACGCGCAAGGAGCGCCCCCCAACGTGCCTTTCTGGCGTGGCGAAGCCCCATCGCGAACAGACCAGCTCTCTGCACACGTCGGAGAACTGCGCGAGCAGATCAGCAAGTTTGTTCCGCGGGCGTCGCCGGACTCCGACGGACACGCCGCCGCCGCAAACTGGCTGAAACGCGAGTGCGGCCTCGATGATCCCGGCGCCGAGCAAATCGTAGAATATATAGTTGCCGGACGAGCTTTGCTCGGCGCAGTTCCCACGCAAACGACCATTATCGCCGAGCGCTTCTTCGATGAAAGCGGCGGCATGCAACTGGTCATCCACGCGCCCTTCGGTGGCCGCATCAACAAAGCCTGGGGCCTCGCGCTTCGCAAACGCTTTTGCCGCGCGTTCAATTTCGAGCTGCAAGCCGCGGCGACCGACAACGGATTAAATATCTCGCTCAGCGAACAGCACAGTTTCCCGCTCGGCGACGTCTTCCATTTCCTCCATCCAAATTCCTTGAAGTCCGTTCTCGAGCAAGCCGTGCTCACCTCGCCGCTTTTTACCACCCGCTGGCGTTGGGACGCCGGTCGCGCACTGGCGCTGCTTCGTTTCCGCGGCGGCAAAAGGGTTCCGCCGCAAATCCAGCGCATGCGTGCCGATGATCTGCTCGCTGCCGTGTTTCCCGAAGCCCAAGCTTGCCAGGAAAATATCGAAGGTGACATCACCATTTCCAATCACCCGCTCATTCGCGAGGTCATGAAGGACGTCCTCACCGAAGCAATGGACATCGAAGGCCTGGATCGTGTCCTGCACGGCATCGCCGAAGGCCGCATCCGATGCCTCGCCGTCGATACGCCGCAGCCCTCTCATTTTTCTCACGAAATCCTGAACGCCAATCCCTACGCCTACCTTGATGATGCGCCACTCGAGGAGCGCCGGGCTCGTGCCGTCGAGATGCGCCGCGTTCTGCCCGAAGCCGTGCTCGGAGAAATCGGCCGCCTCGACCCCGCCGCCATCGCCGAAGTCTCGAACGATGCCTGGCCCGATGTCCGCGACGCGGAAGAACTCCACGACACACTCCTGACGCTGATGGCTATCCCGGCTGGTTCCATGAGGGTCGCGCCAGGCTCCCATCGCATGGTCGCCAAGCTTCAGGAAGCACTGCCCGTTTGGGGCAACTTTTTCACCCAATTGGCCCAGGAACATCGCGCAACGCGCGCACGCGCAGGCTCAGAAATCTATTGGGTCGCCGCCGAACGTATGCGCTTGTTCGCCCAAATCTTTCCCGGAGCCGCCTTCGAATCGCCGCTCCCGGATTTCGAATCCCTAGCCTCGTCGCGCGAGGATGCTCTTCTCTCTCTCCTAACGGGCTGGATCATGCATAGCGGTCCTGTCACGGAAAACCAACTTGCTGCCCTTCTCGCTGTCCCTCATTCGGACATCGAAAAGTCACTGCTCCGTCTCGAGTCCAGCGGCCTCGTCCTTCGCGGCAAGTTCAGCTCTCCCGCCGCAAACGAATCGGAATGGTGCGAACGTCGCTTGCTCGCGCGCATTCATCGCCTGACGCTCGGCCAACTCCGCAAGCAAATCCAGTCCGTCACTCCCGCTCAATTCATGAACTGGTTACTCGGCTGGCAGCATGTTGCCCCAAGTGCACAGCTGCTTGGCGAGCGCGGGACGCTTGAAGCCATCCGCCAGCTGCAGGGTTTCGAAGCGCCGGCGAATTCCTGGGAACGCCAAATCCTGAAACGCCGCGTCGGCGATTACGATCCAGCGACTCTCGACCAGCTTTGTCTCACAGGCGTCGTGGGTTGGGGCCGCCTGTCTCCACATCCCGCCACGCTCGAATCCGTCTCCGACGCAAAACGCCGCGTCACTCCGACGAGCGTCGCGCCAATCACTTTCTTCGTGCGCGACGATTCCGAGTGGATGATCCCGCGCCGCGAAACGGGCGAAGCGGAAACCATCGGCCTCAGTGCCGAGGCCACCGCGGTTCTTCAGTTCTTGCGACAGCGCGGCGCTTCGTTCTTCGCCGATATCGTCCGTGGCTCCGGCAGGCTAAAGTCAGAAGTAGAAGGTGCGCTCTGGGAACTCGTCGCTGCAGGGCTTCTCACGGCAGACGGCTTTGACAATCTGCGCGCGCTGATCGATCCCAAACGGCGCTCTGGGCAGGGAAGCGGCCGCACCTCGCGTCCCCGCCACAGCTCGGGCCGCTGGTCGCTGCTTTTTTCCGGCGAAACCCGTGACCACTCCCGCGCTCTCGAAGCCACCTGCCGGATGCTCCTGCGCCGTTACGGAATCGTTTTCCGCGAACTCCTCACCCGCGAGCCCCTTCTTCCGAAATGGCGCGAATTGCTCATCACTTTCCGCCGTCTTGAAGATCGCGGCGAGGTTCGCGGCGGCCGCTTCGTCAGCGGCTTCCTGGGCGAGCAGTTCGCGCTGAATATGGCCGTCGAATCATTGCGTGCCATGCGGAATCAGCAACCGACGGGCGAGCTAATTACCGTCTCCGCTGCGGACCCCCTGAATCTGGTGGGAATTGTCGTTCCTGGCGAGCGCATTCCCGTCAATTCCGGCAGAGTGGTGGCCTTCCGTGACGGGGTAGCGGCCGAGCCGGACGAACGCGCGAACGTGATTCGCATGCCTCTAGCCCGTTGAGCGGAATCAAGCCGTCTGGCAGTACCGTCGGCGCTGACGAGAGTAACAATTCGGGTTGACACCATCAGCAGCCGCAGGCACGATTTCAGTGCTGACACAATCCCTCCTCCTCGCCCGGGTCGGATTCACATCAAACCCTTAGCGTGCTGCCGCCTATGAATACGAAACTGCTTCGCGCATTCTCTCTCTGCTGCTTCGCCGGTCTCTTTCTTGCGGCCTCCGCGGCTGCCCAGTGCAGAGACCAACTCTGTCGAAATCTTCAGAACCTGCTCGACGCCGCGGTCACCGATTTTAGAGAATATCGCGCCAATCGAATGGCCGTTCCCGACGTCTCGGTCGCAGGAGCGAAGGTTCCCTGTCAGATGACAGCGTGGGCTAACAACGTTCCCATGCTCATCTGCTACTCCCAGATTCCTTACCACGGCGCGGAAAGCTGGTACGCAGGCGCGCTCGAATCTCTCCGGATTCTCGAGCCCGCGTGGCAATTCAAAACGGACTCCCCAGCCGCAGATCATTTTTCAGACGCTGGCCCGCCGGGTTGCGCGGTCCCCGACACCGAAGGACCCTACCTCGGCCATTGCCCGGTTCATCTGCAAGCCACAAAACAAAACGATGGCACGGCGAAAGTCTATCTTTGGATAAGTTCGCTGTCCTCGCCCTACTTGGTCAACCGCCCGCCCAGTCCTCCCAAGAAAACCACGCCCGCCCCCGTTCCAGGCGGTTGCGACGATTTGTGCCAGGACCTCAAAAGGGCCTTCGAGGCCCGTGCGAGCGCTTTCGAGGATCTGCGTGCCGCAAAAACAACCGGCGCAGTTTCCGACGCGACCATCAAACTCGCAGGGGCAGGGCAATGCGTCGTCAACCGAACCTCAAAGGCTCGTTCGAATGACACTGGAACCCAGTATTTGTGTTACTGGACCGAGGCTTCTGCCCCGGATGCCGACGCAAGATTTCGCGACCTCGTCTCCCGGCTGCAGGTTTTGGTTCCTTCCACTTGGGCAATCCGGCAGGAAGACCAAGCAGAGGAGCTGACCGGCATCAGAGTCACCGCGTGGCTGGCCACCGCTCCTGGAGCCAAACAAGAGGTTGCCGTGTATGTCTCGAGTCAATCCGTCGGTCTGCACATCATGTCGTGGAATTAACACGCCTTTTACTCTGCCGTTTGCCTGGCCCGCAGGACCAAATCCCCCCGCATCTCGGCAAACCTCTCCATGGGAGACGCTACCTGTAACAAGATTTACCGCAGGCAAGCCCAGTCCGGAACCTGCACCTTCCGGGGGAATGGTGGTCAGCAAGTCTCTCGCGGATACCGTGCACTCACAGAAAAGGGGGAAAACCTGGGCGGCCGAAGACGCCTGCGGCCGGCAAGGCTCGAACCTAGGCGGTCTTCGCCTTCTGCACCAATTCCCGCATTATGCGGTCATCCACTTTCACGGCCGCCGTCGCTACATTTTCTTCCAGGTGAGCGACGCGCGAGGTCCCGGGAATCGGCAACATCACCGGCGAGCGCCACAAAAGCCACGCCAGCGCCAGCTGAGAAGGTGAAATCTTCATCTCCGCGGCCGTCCGCTCAAGTTTGCCGCCCTTCTCGGCCAATTTGCCGGCTCCCAGCGGGAACCACGGTACAAAGCCAATACCCGCGCGCTCGCAATACTCGAGAACATCTTCGGCCGCCCGGTCCGCGACGCTGTAACGGTTCTGCACCGAAACGATGGGCACGATGGTTCGCGCATCGTCGATCTGCTCGACACTGACTTCGCTAAGGCCGATGTGTTTGATTTTCCCTTGTGCTTGCAAATCCTTCAGCGTTCCCAGCTGATCTTCCGCCGGCACGGAAGGATCGATCCGGTGCAATTGGTATAAATCAATCCGCTCCAGCTTCAGCCGCTGCAAACTCCCTTCGCAGGCTTTGCGCAAACGTTCCGGCCGTCCATTCATCGTCCACCGATCCGGTCCCGACCGATCAAACCCGGCTTTTGTCGCGATTACCAAGCCTGCCGGATAAGGATGGAGGGCCTCGGCGATAAGCCTTTCGCTTACGTGCGGCCCGTACGAGTCCGCCGTGTCAATAAAATTGATTCCCAATTCGACCGCCCGCCGAAGCACCCGAATCGCTTCGTCGTGATCCGGCGGCTCGCCCCATATGCCTTTTCCGGTAATGCGCATGGCCCCAAACCCCAGCCGCCACACCGGCAGATCCCCGCCGATGCTGAACTCGCCACTCCTTGCCGCTGGCAAGTCCTTTCCAGATTTCCCCGTCCCGCCCGTTATCTTTGAATTGCCCGTCATGGTTTTGCTCCCCGTTCTCGCCTCTCCCAGGATTCTTGCCCGCCAACGCGGTTTGACGTGGCGACCAATAGCCAGCGCGGTCGTCGTCGCCGAACGCTAGGTGCAATCCTTCGATGCGCGGGCCGCACGATAAGGCATCTAGATTCTCGCAATTCCTTCCGCTGGAGACCCCAGTGCGCTTCCAGCCGGGCGCCCATTCCCAGCCTTCCTCGAAAACGCAGTTCAAACGTATAATCCCGCGAATGGGCAGCGCTCCTCTACCGTTTGGGATTGACCGGCCCCTGCTGCGCCTGGACGGACAGGACCCTTATTTCTGCCTGCATTTCGTCATGATCTTCGTCCGCGATCAGGAACGAAGCCTACGATTCTACCTTGACCAGCTTGGTTTCCGGCTGGTGATCGATCAACGCTTCGAGTCGGGCGGCCGGTGGATCGAGGTAGCGCCTCCGGATGGCAGTGCGAGCCTCTCTCTGGCCTTAGCGACGCCCGACTCTCCGGCACGCCAACTCGTCGGACGCGACAGTCAGATCTACTTCATAACCGAAGATGTCAACGCCAAGTTCCAGGAATGGAGCAATCGCGGAGTTCGCTTTCAGTTCCCGCCACAGGAACCTGAATGGGGCGGAACCTTCACGCGATTTGAAGATGTGGACGGAAACTCCTTCGGGCTTGCCGGCTTCGATGAACTGACACGCGGCGTTGAAACGCAACGCCGCGCGCTAGCCCAGAAACTCGAATCCGAACGGCGCGCCGCGCGGGAGTTGGAAATCGCGAAGCAGGTTCAGGCAAGGTTGTTTCCACAAATCTGTCCCAAGCTCAGGACCCTTGAATACGCGGGTCTATGCCTTCAGGCTCGTCAGGTGGGCGGGGATTATTTCGACTTTCTCGATCTCGGCCAGGAGCGCCTCGGCTTGGCGATCGGCGATGTTTCGGGAAAAGGAATTGCGGCGGCTCTCCTGATGGCCAATCTGCAGGCCAGCCTGCGCAGCCAGTGCGCGATGGCCTCGGACCAGCCGGAACGTTTCTTGCGTTCCGTGAATCAGCTCTTTTACGAGAATACGGGTGACGGCGACTATGCGACATTTTTCTTCTCCGCGTATGACGATAAAACGCAACGATTGCGCTATGTGAACTGCGGGCATCTTTCGGCCCTTCTCCTGCGGCGCGATGAGACTCTGGAGCGACTCGAATCTACGTCCACGGTTCTCGGACTGTTTGAAAAATGGGATTGCACGCTCGAGGAACGGCGACTCTTCCCTGGCGACTCATTGCTGCTCTACACCGACGGCGCCACCGAATCGTTCAACGACGCCGGAGAAGAATTCGGAGAGCGCCGCCTGGTCGAAGCGTTTCGCCGCCATCGTGGCCAGCCTTCACAATCCTTGATCGCCTTGATCGTAGAAGAGATGCGCCAGTTTAATCCCAGCGAACAGCAAGACGACATCACTCTGATCGTTGCCCACTGCCGACGGAACGTGGCTCCGGACTGACGGCATTAAGGGAAGCGGATCAAATGCGGCACAACGCGGCGGCGCCGGCGATCCCGGCGTCTGACCCGTACTTCGCCAGCACCATCGGCATTTCCGCAAAGCGCTTATTCACGCACCAATTCGCCAGCTGCTCGCGGATGCGGCCGAAAAATCCGCTCATGAGCTGCGCCACGCCTCCGCCAAAAATAAACACATCGGGTTCGAGCAGGTCGATCACATTCCCCGCCCAAATGGCCAGAAAGTCCGCCGTTTCTCGCAGCACCTCACCGGCAAGCGCGTCACCCTGGCGAAACGCTTCGGCCACAATCTCGGCGTTCACGCCGTTCACTTTTCCGCCGGCCAAGGCGAACATTTTCG
>Ga0207118_1076_pt2 | contig 15872 bp, 16 predicted proteins | sample Alteio_BWMinHeat_42_FD_153507 | JGI IMG/M metagenome (GOLD analysis project Ga0207118, IMG submission 153507) | Enriched cells from forest soil in Barre Woods Harvard Forest LTER site, Petersham, Massachusetts, United States -... | ecosystem: Environmental > Terrestrial > Soil > Temperate forest >...
TAGGAGTGCCGATGAAGATTAATTTCCCTTTCAGGTTTTGTATTTTTGGCATACTTTTATTGAGTGTGGAAATTCCATTGTTAGCAGATGATTGTTGCCTCCCAGATTGTTGTGAATATTCATGTAGGAGTGGTCGGTTTAACGTGGGCGCTGAGTGGCTCTATTGGAAAGTTAAGGAAGATAATCTAAGAGCGGGAGTACTTGTTGATGACTTCCCTGATCCAGTATTGAAAAGGGCTAATGCTTCAGTTATTCAACCCAAATTTAAATTCAATAATGGCTTTCGCGGAAATATTGGTTATGAACATTTTTGTGATCAGTGGGGATTAAACGCTATTTATACATATGTTCCTCTGCGATCTAATTCGGATTTTAGGGAAGTGATTCCTGTTGCTCTGCAAACTCAAACTCATAGACAGTTTATAGTGCCTAATATTAATGAATTTCCTTCTTTCCAAGCCTTTGGATCATCACAAGGGGTAACGGCGTTTACGTCATTATTCACAAAATGGAATGGCAATCTTTCCTATGTGGATATTGATTTGTCTCGTAAATTAACTTTTAACTCTTTTAATTTAAGGCCCCACATTGGTTTTAGGGCTGCTTGGATGAATCAACATTTGCTTATGAAAGGGGGATTGCCCCAACCATCAACCAATAATTCAACTTTTGGTAGTTTAAAATACACAGAAAAACTGAATGGATATGGGGTTGAAGGTGGCTTTTGGGCTGATTGGCGATTCGGATGTAGGTTTTCAATAGTAGGGCATGTTGGTGGTTCGATCCTGTACTCTTGCTTCCGAACGGATATTTTAAGTGAGTCCTCACTTGGAGAGGATGGAGCTGTGGTTTTTATCATCAAGAGTGGCTTAAAAGATACGACAGCAATCCCAAGTATGGATTACTTTGCTGGATTGAAATATGAGAGGAGTTTGAGGAGGTTTCTTGTTTCAGTGCATGCTGGCTGGGAACAACGGATATTTTTTAACATGAATGAGATGGCGATTAGTAGTGGGAACCTTTCATTACAAGGGCTAACAGTAGGAGCGGATGTAAGTTTTTAGAATGTTCAGTCTGGTGTTGTAAACAACCCTCGCCTATACTCAAGGGCATTCAAAACTTGGTCATCGACCAAGTTTTGAATGCCCTTGAGTATATCATCACCTGAAGTATTTATTGACAATATCTTCTTTGTCTCTTTAGAGTTTTGTTTTTAGGCTAACAAATTTTTAGGAGTGCCGATGAAGATTAATTTCCCTTTCAGGTTTTGTATTTTTGGCATACTTTTATTGAGTGTGGAAATTCCATTGTTAGCAGATGATTGTTGCCTCCCAGATTGTTGTGAATATTCATGTAGGAGTGGTCGGTTTAACGTGGGCGCTGAGTGGCTCTATTGGAAAGTTAAGGAAGATAATCTAAGAGCGGGAGTACTTGTTGATGACTTCCCTGATCCAGTATTGAAAAGGGCTAATGCTTCAGTTATTCAACCCAAATTTAAATTCAATAATGGCTTTCGCGGAAATATTGGTTATGAACATTTTTGTGATCAGTGGGGATTAAACGCTATTTATACATATGTTCCTCTGCGATCTAATTCGGATTTTAGGGAAGTGATTCCTGTTGCTCTGCAAACTCAAACTCATAGACAGTTTATAGTGCCTAATATTAATGAATTTCCTTCTTTCCAAGCCTTTGGATCATCACAAGGGGTAACGGCGTTTACGTCATTATTCACAAAATGGAATGGCAATCTTTCCTATGTGGATATTGATTTGTCTCGTAAATTAACTTTTAACTCTTTTAATTTAAGGCCCCACATTGGTTTTAGGGCTGCTTGGATGAATCAACATTTGCTTATGAAAGGGGGATTGCCCCAACCATCAACCAATAATTCAACTTTTGGTAGTTTAAAATACACAGAAAAACTGAATGGATATGGGGTTGAAGGTGGCTTTTGGGCTGATTGGCGATTCGGATGTAGGTTTTCAATAGTAGGGCATGTTGGTGGTTCGATCCTGTACTCTTGCTTCCGAACGGATATTTTAAGTGAGTCCTCACTTGGAGAGGATGGAGCTGTGGTTTTTATCATCAAGAGTGGCGGAAAAGATACGACAGCAATCCCAAGCATGGATTACTTTGCTGGATTGAAATATGAGAGGAGTTTGAGGAGGTTTCTTGTTTCAGTGCATGTTGGCTGGGAACAACGGATATTTTTTAACATGAATGAGATGGCGATTAGTAGTGGGAACCTTTCATTACAAGGGCCAACAGTAGGAGCGGATGTAAGTTTTTAGAATATTCAGTCGGTTGAAAATATTTGTTTTCTCGAAGGTCTACGCAATAAAACCGAGGCGGAGTACGCCGCAATGGCAACAAATATTCAAGAGACTGCTTCTTAGTTGTTTATAGTCATTGAAAAAGGATTGCCAAATAGTCGTCCAAACTAGATAATGGGCTCTAAAAATGTTTGGAGCTATACGTGTCCGTTGCAAAGACTTTTTTTATCGGTTCTGTCCTTTTATTTGGCGCTTTAGGTGCAGCTGCATGGGTGAAAAAGGGCAAAGAGAGGAAGGAAATGGTGCAGGTGGTGGAGATCCCCGTGGCGGTGACAAAGCCCGTCGTGGTGAAGCCAGCACCTGTGGTGGTGAAGACGCCAGAACCGGTAGCAGTGCCGGTGGTTGACCACTTGCCTGATGTAGACCGGATTGCTCGTCTTTTTGCCATGGATTCCTCTCGATTGCCCATTGTGGAAACCGTCTCTTTCACGAGTCGAGTCCCTTGGTTGAAAGGGCGGCCAGCGTGGATTTCCGATTATGCGAGTTTTTATGAGACATCAAGGCACTTTATTGCGCGCGGGCTCAATAAAAAGGTCGATTATTTCACGCAAAAAGTAGCGCCTGGCGCCCGTTTCAATGTCTTTCGAAAAGACAAGAATATCAGTTTTCATCTGTTGATCGATTTATCGCGCTGCAAAATGTGGTTTTATGCGTTGGATGGCGATGAGAGAATGTTGCTCAAGACGTATAAGGTGGGCGTCGGACGACAGGACTCGTCGCGCATATCGGGGAATCTGACCCCAATTGGAAAGTATACGATTGGAGATAAGGTAGCCATTTATAAGCCGGGAACTATGGGCTTTTTTCAAGATGAGAAAGTGGAGATGCTCAAGGTCTTCGGCACAAGGTGGATCCCATTCGATAAGGAACTAGAAGGCTGTACGGAAGAGCCCAAAGGTTTTGGCTTGCATGGCGCGCCTTGGGACGTGGATGCAAATGGGCAAATGGTCGAAGATCGGAGCAAGATTGGAAAATACGACAGCGATGGATGCGTGCGGCTGGCCTCTGAAGACATTGAAGAGATTTTTGCGATTGTTTTGACGAAACCGACTGTAGTGGAGCTGGTGAAGGATTATACTCAGGCAAAATTGCCGGGGGTTGAGAAATGACCGTATTAGCGCACGAGAAACAGATTTTTGAAGTGCAGCAGACGCTGGAACGGCTCAAAGAACAGAATAAGGGCAATTCTCTTTGGTCCAATGATGAAATGCACAAAATGGAAAAGAAACTCGAGCAGCTCAAAAAGTCTGTCTATTCTCAGTTGAAGCCCTGGGAACGGGTAGCGATTTGCCGCCATTTACAACGCCCTCACACCATTGATTATATCCAAAATATTTGTGACGAGTTTGTGGAGCTATTTGGCGACCGGACGTTTGCGGATGACCGAGCGATCATCGGCGGACTCGCAAAGATTGGCGGGCAGAAATTTGTGATCATCGGTCAGGAAAAGGGGAAGGACACAGAGGACAGAATCCAACGCAATTTCGGGATGCCCCATCCAGAAGGATATCGGAAAGCAATCCGGTTGATGCGCCTTGCCGAGAAGTTTCAATTGCCTGTTGTGACGCTCTTGGATACTCCAGGAGCCTATCCAGGCTTGACCGCAGAAGAGCGGGGACAAGGTTGGGCGATTGCCAATAATTTATGGGAAATGGCTAGAATTCAAGTGCCGATCATCGTGATTCTCATCGGAGAAGGGTGTTCTGGAGGTGCGCTCGGAATCGGCGTGGGCGATACGATTGGCATGTTGCAGCATGCGTATTATTCCGTCATCTCACCAGAAGGATGTGCTTCCATCTTGTGGAAAGACCCTGCGAAAAATGCCACGGCCGCGTCCGCTCTCAAAATGCACGCCGAAGATTTAATTAAACTCGGCATCATCGATCGGATCATTCCAGAACCACTCGGCGGTGCGCACCTCGATCCAAGTGTCGCTTTTGCAAATGTCAAAACCTTCATTTTGGAGGCTTCAGAAGCGCTTTCTTGCATATCTTCTGATGCTCTTCTAGAAAATCGCTACCAAAAATTCCGCAAAATGGGCAAATATAGTAGTCACGATGAAACTACTATTGGCAGCTGCGCTACGCAGTAGCCGCCATCTTACGATGGCCCTTCTAACCCTCGTGAGTCTTTTGTTTTTGACGGTCGCAAGTCAATGCGAGATGTTTTCGCTTGGACTCATGGCCAATACGGGAGCCGATTTTTTCTCGCTGTTTAGTCCCGATGGCAGGAAAATCAGGGATAAGATCAGGCTGGAAGATGTGCTGAAGCGCTGGGACCAGATCGATAAAAATGGCGATGGGGCGATTTCTAAAAGGGAAGCTGGCGTTTATCTAGCGCAAAGAAAAGACGCCAACCCGCTCTCTTGGATCATGCACAGGGTCTCCTCACAATTCGATATCGAACAGAACTTTTCGATGCTCATCTGTGTTCTTGTTGCAGTCGCCTTGTTCAAGGCGTCCACGTTATTCTCCGCCCGCTATTTCACGCAGCTTTTGTCCATTCGCGTGACCCGAGATCTAAGACAACAATATTTCGAACACATTCAATCCTTGCCGCTCAGTTTTTATCAGGAACAAAATTTAGGCAGCCTCTCCTCGCGAGCGGTTGGCGATGCGGGGCAAATCGCCGCCTCTCTCAATTCCTGTCTGACGAATTATATTCAACTGCCGTTCACCATCTGCTCGACGCTTTTCGGCTGCTTTTATCTCTCATGGAAATTATCCATGATCATTTTCTTAGGATTACCGCTCATCATCATGCCGGTCATTTTTCTGACGAAACGGGTGAAGAGAATCTCGCGGCAATTGCAGAAAAATCAGGAGACATTCACTTCGGTTCTTCTCGATTTTCTGGCTGGAATTCAAACGGTGAAAGTCTTTGCGATGGAGGCGTTTTCGCTCCGCAAATACAAAGAACAAAACGACCGAATGGCAGTTCTTGAGACGAAAAGCGCTAAATACGGTTTGATGACGCGCCCTCTTTTGCACCTCATTGCCACCACTTGTTTGGCTATTGTGGTTCTATTTGGTCTTTATGCCCTGCATATGACCATTGGACAGCTCCTCATGTTCTGCGGCCTTCTCCATTTATTCTATGAGCCTGTGAAGAAGTTTGCCGAAGAAAATGCGAATATTCAAAAAGGGGTTGTCGCTGCCGAGCGGATGTTCGAAGTTCTCCACATTCAACCCCAAATCCAAGACCAAGAAGGGGCGCTACATATACAAGACTTTAAAAACGTCATCGAATTCGACCACGTCTGGTTCAAATATCGGGACGATTGGATCATCAAAGACCTTAGCTTTACGGTAAAACGGGGAGAGATCGTAGCCCTTGTCGGCTCCACTGGCGCTGGCAAATCGACGATTGTGCAGCTTTTGCCGCGCCTTTATGAGATCCAAAAGGGGGAAATTCGAATCGACGGCATTCCCCTAGCTGCCATCACGCAAAAATCTCTCCGTGAACAGATCGCGTTTGTCCCGCAAAAACCGTTCCTTTTTTTCGACACTGTTGCTGAGAACATCTCTTTCGGGCGCACATTTTCGAGGCCAGAAATCACCGAAGCTGCAGAAAAAGCCTTTGCGCATGAATTCATCGTCGACTTGCCAAAGCAATACGACACACTTCTAGCTGAAATGGGCAAAACGCTTTCTGGAGGCCAGCAACAGCGCCTCGCCATCGCCCGTGCGCTGGTAAAAAAGGCCCCCATCCTCGTCATGGATGAAGCGACCTCTTCCCTCGATTCGATTTCCGAGAACCGAATCAAAATGGCCATCCGCAATCTTCAGGGCCAAGTCACACAAATTCTGATTGCGCACCGCCTCTCGACGATTGAGCATGCAGATAAGATCATTTTCTTGGAGAAAGGAAGAAAATTGGGAGAGGGCACCATTGAGGAACTTCTGCAGAAATGCCTTCCTTTCCGCCAGATGTGGGAATCGTATCGCCACAGCGAAGTCCAAGAGCAGCAATTCACCGCCGAGTAAAAAATAGGTATAAGAATTTTCAGCACGATTGCTCCGCAATCGTGCGGAAAAAATTACTTGTTGACAGTTTAAAGTTTTATGGTTTATGAGCTTGAGGCTTATGTCAAATTTGAGTCCGTTTCATCAAGAGATTTTGGGGTTTTTGGGCAGCCAAGCGAGGGAACGGATGAAGGTGGAAGGCTATGATTTGAATTTGGATGCGGAAGCGAGAGAATTTCAGAAGGTGGTGGAGGATGGTTTACTTCCACTGGACGAAATTGTAGAAAATTACAACCACTTGTTTGGAGAAAGGGGACCGGTGCATGTAGAGTGCCGGTGGATGGGGGCGTTTTCAGAGAAGGAATTTGCAGAGCTGGGACTGGGTGCGTATTTTCCGAGGATTTACCGAGGATTGCCTAGATTTTACACCCGAGATAATCCGACGCGCTCGTTCATTAAGAAGAATTTCACGAATGTGGGGGATTTGAAGCGATTGTCGGTGGATCGGGCCGTTTTTAGTTTGTATGAAGGCGTGGCGCCGAAACGGGCCTGGAAGGTGGGGATTTTTAGTTGGGTCATGCCCGATGGATTGGGCGATTGGGTGGCTGCTGTTGAAGCGGCAAAGTGCATTCGCGCGAAGATGCCCTGGTTAGATATTCATTTGTTTATTGTCTCGAATCGGGAATTGCCAAAATGCGAAGAGTTTCCCGTCCATGTTTATGACCGAGAAGAACTCGCAAAAATGGACTTTGTCTTGCAGATTCCGACATTTTATCCTGAGTTGGATATGCCGACTGAGAATGTGGGAGAATATGGCTTTTTGGAATCGAGTTGGTTTCATCCCAAGAGTGGGAATAGATCTATGGGATTGCACGTGTTGGAGAAAGGGATTTTTATTCGGAAGGTGCAAAGAACTAGTTTTGCAGAAGTAAAGCAAAAGAGATTGTTACAGGTTCTGTTTGGCACGGAATTGCCTGGACCGGCGGAAATAGATGCATATGAAAAAAGATCTCGATTCCATTTAGGATATTTGGCTACGCCTCTGGGCGGCGCAATTTATCTGCACTCGCTTTTGAAGATGTGGGAAAGGGATGAAAAAGATATTGATGTTTGTTGCCCTGATTTGAGTTGGTTCATTCAGTGGATTGAGGGGCGGGGTAAGGTTTTGGAAGAGCCGTTTGGCGTGAAAGAGATTGTTGTTCAGTTGTTGGATCAAAGACACGTGTTGCCAATTGGGGAAAAGGGAAAGACGCTCCAGTTGATTTGTCCAGGAGAGATCAGTTTGGCCGATATGCAGCGGCTCATTTACTTAAGCGGCGAATGGGTTGGCGTGCGGGGCAATCAGAGCTTGACGGAGGCCATTTCGGCGGGAAAAGCATTTTTCTATGATGGGCGCGATCACGCTCGGTATTTGATCAAAGATATCGTCGCTATGGCCGAAAATCGACTTTCTCAACACGTTTCAGCCAGGCACGCTTTCCGGATGATGGGACAGGCATTTTTGTGGAATCTTCCTGAAGACACAAACGAATGGGTTGATGAGAGCCATTTCCAAAAAGAAGGAAGAATGGATTGGTTTGCGATTGCAGCCGAATTGGGGACCTCTCTCCAAGATCCCGATGCCATTGCCGGCTTCAAAAAGTTTTGTAAAATTTGCGCAGATGAACACGCCTTCAATCCCTTTTTATGCCACCTGGTCGAGCGGGGTCTTGTGCCGCCGGAGATTCGGGAGACGGAAAAAGGACTCATGCAGCTCTATGGCGTGGGAAAGATTTCATTTTCAACCCTTGTCAAAAACCTTCGCCTGCGTATGATGCAAATATGACCCTAGACCGCAGCAAGCAGCTTTACACCCAGATAGACCAAGAGATTTCCGCTTTTATCGAAGCGATGACTTGGGAGGAGTTGGATAAACTCGTACATACGGCTAAGAAAGTGGGTGGAAAGTTGCAACAAGATGTCGCTACGCTGCAAAAGGATTTTGAGAAAATAAGACAAGATGCGCTGCGCATCAAACAGGAGGCTTCTGAATTATGACAAAAGTGGGTGAAAACAATCTACCTCCAAAACAAAACACTGAAGAAACGATTCGCAAAAGCATCGAGACGAGCGCGCTGCGATTTGAGAATGCCTTGGCATCCTATCAGAATACGACCGATGCAAACGACCGAATCCGACTCAAAGGGGTCATGGACGATTCATTGAAGCTCATCAACCAAGCCATTAGTGGGATCAAGCAACAAACGGGAATGGGCAAGCAACAAGAAAAAGTCCAAGGTGATTATAAGAAATTCATTGCTTCCGGCTCTGACCAAGATTTTGCGGCTCTCGAGCATGACATCCAAACGCTGCGCGACTACAACAGAGATATCAAACATTAATCCAACAATCTGTGAGGATGCTTGAGCGTAAATCCTTCCGATTTGATTTTGTGATTGGAGATTCGCTTGTTGCCTTGATGAAGGCCGGTAAGTTTTGGATCCCAGGTTGGAGCGGGAAGATGGTGCTTGGCGGCGACGGAGTCGAAGAGTTCTTTGCGGGTGGGATGGTCGTCATCGGCGAGGTTGAAGATCCCTTCAAGGTGGTGTCGAAGGACGTAGTCGATTGCTGTGGCGCAATCAGCTTTATGGATCATGTTGGTATACTGCTCTCCATTGCCGGGAAAGGGATGGCTCTGGTGTTGCTGGATCCGCTTGGAAAGCTCGCGGCCCGGGCCGTAAATTTCGGCGAGGCGGAAGATGGTGACATGCCAGCCGAGCTCGGTGAGTGAATGGTAGAGATGTTCTGTCTCGATGAGAATTTTTCCCTGCTCGGTTTTGGAAAGGAGATCGGATTCTTCATCGACAAAGCGGCCGTGATGATCGCCATAGACGGCTGCACTGCTGGTGTAGATGAGGCGGCGGGGAGCATCCATTTCAAGGGCCAGATGGCGGAAGATTTGCGCGGTCTGTCGATAGGCAGAATCGTAGTCTTCGGGTCGGTCGGCGCCAATGGTGAGGAGAAGGGTTTCATTAGAGGCGATGAGAGAGGCAAATTCTGATTCATTATTGCCTTTGAGGAGAACCCCTTTTTGGGCCACCTGCGCAATGGAGTTTAGTCGCTCGGGATGACGAGTGGTGCCTGTCACATGGTGACCTCGGCCGCGCCAGATTTGCGCAGCTTCGCCTCCGACATAACCACACCCGATGACTGCGATATTTTGATGGGTCATACGAGAAGTCCTAAGTTGAGAAAACCTTCTTTGAGGGTCGAGTTTTCTTTTTTATCGAGAGCCCCATTTTCTTTGAGCCAGCGGACGTAATCTTTCGGGATTTCCGAGAGGGGCTTTCCGGCGTGCTTGCCGAAAGGCATCCGGACGATGTCAGATTTCTGGGCAAGAAGATTAAGGGCAGTGTGGAGATCGAGATCGTCGATCATACGGCTAAAGACTTTGTGGAGAACGATGACATCGTCGAGAGCGCGGTGAGCTTGGTTGGCTTCAATCCCGTAAGCCTCGCGTAAAAATTGGAGGCTGTGCTTCGGCAGGTCGCTGCGGTATTTGCGGGACCATTTGAGGGAATCGAGGAATTTCCAAGCAGGAAAAGGGATGTTGGCCCAGCCAAATTCAGCTTCGAGAAAAAGTTTGTCGAACGCGTCATTGTTATGAGCGATGAGGAGGCAGTCTCCGGAGCAAAATTCGATGAATTGAGGCGCGACGTCTTTGAAAGGGAGAGCATCCTTGACCATCTCGTCGGTGATGTGAGTGATTTGGGTGACTTCGGCAGGGATCGGACAGCCTGGGTTGATGAAGGTACAAAAAGACTTGTCCCTTTCTGGGTCATAGGCGGCGATCTCAATGATTCGATCTTTCCCAGCCTTTACACCCGTTGTCTCAGTGTCGTAGTAAATAGCTCTGTATTTCATGCATCAGCAGCATCCGCAATTTTTTCTTTATTTTCAACACCCATTTCTGCTATTCTCTAACGCATATGGCCCAAAAATTGATTCTACTAGTGCTTTTAGCCTGTGCCGGTTGCTTCCAAACCAGTGGCGATGATGGAGATTTGAGGACCGTGCCGGTCACCAATAACCCTTATGTCGTACCCAATCATGGCGGCGGGTTGCCAGGTATGTCAGGTATGTCCGGCGGAGGACCCGGTTGACAACCGTTCTGGAAATGGGGTATCCTAAGCTCGAGGGCGACTTGGAACCGAAATACCGTTTTTATAAACATAATGCTGAAAAAGTCATCTCAGAGCTGGGAGCCAAAGGTCTTCTAGAACAGCTCCGGAGGATGCTGCTCATTCGGAATTTTGAGCTTCGGGGCGAGGCCGCCTACCAACATGGGAAAGTCGGTGGATTCTATCACTCTTACATGGGCCAAGAAGCGATTCAAGTCGGTTGCGTGGCTGCTTCTGGCGTAAGTCATTGGTATACAACGACTTACAGATGTCATGCGCTGGCCATGCTCTTGGGTGCAACGCCAAATGAAATGATGGCGGAACTCTACGGCAAGGCGACGGGGAATGCAAAAGGGATGGGCGGGTCGATGCACATGTATGCAGACCGGCTACTTGGAGGCCTTGCGATTGTTGGCGGTCATGTACCGATCGCCACAGGCGCTGCCTTTAGCATTAAATATCTCAAGCAGAAGGGACTTGCCTCTTTTTGTTTCATGGGCGACGGCGCGGTTGTGCAAGGCGCTGTTCACGAGTCGCTCAATTTAGCTCAGCTTTGGGAGCTTCCCTGTCTTTACGTGGTCGAGAATAATAAATGGGGCATGGGGACATCGATCGAACGGGCGCTGGCCATCGACCCGATCGCTGAAAACTTGGCCAAAGCCTATGGCATGAAATCCTATACCTTTGATGGGATGGACTTTTTTAATTGTTACGCTGGGTTTAAAGAGGCTTTAAACGAAGTGCTGAAAACCTCCAAGCCCGTGTTGATCGAATGCGTTTGTGAACGGTTCCGGGGTCACTCGATTTCAGATCCTGGCCTTTATAGAACAAAAGAAGAGTTACAAAGAACTATGGAGCGCGATCCGATTTTGCTGTTGAAACAGACATTGATAGAGCATGGGATGCTGACCGAAGAGCAATTTAAGGAAATGGACAAAGAAGCGCGAGAGGTGATGATTGCGGCGATGAAGTTTGCCGAAGAGAGCCCCTGGCCCGATGTGATGACCTTGGAGCGAGGAGTCTATGCAGACGGTTGAGATTCGGGAAGCCTTGAGACAAGCGATTGACGAAGAGATGGCGCGAGACAGCCGTGTTTTTATCATGGGCGAGGAAGTAGCTGAATACAATGGCGCGTACAAAGTGACCAAAGGGCTTTTAGACAAATGGGGTCCCGAAAGAGTGATCGACACGCCCATCTGCGAAAATGGATTTGCGGGTCTGGCCATTGGCGCGGCGCAAACAGGCCTTCGCCCCATTGTCGAGTTCATGTCGTGGAACTTTTCCTTTGTGGCTGCCGATCAACTCATTTCCAATGCCTGTAAAGCTCACTACATGTCTGGCGGCCGGTTTTCTGTACCCGTCGTCTTTCGCGGTCCCAACGGCGCTGCCGCGCAAGTTTCCTGCCAACACTCCCACAATGTCGAAGCCATCTATGGCAACCTACCCGGCTTTATCATCATCGCTCCGAGCAATGCCTACGATCACAAAGGCCTTCTCAAGTCGGCCATCCGATGCAACAATCCAGTCATCTTCCTCGAAAACGAGCTCTGCTATGGCGACAAAATGGAAATCCCGACAGAAGAATATCTCGTCCCGATCGGCAAAGCCAAAGTTATCCGCGAAGGCAAACATGTGACCATCGTTTCCTACAGCCGCATGCTCAAATTTTGCAAAGAGGCTGCAGATGAGCTTGCCAAACAGGGCATCTCGTGCGAAATCATCGATCTTCGCACCATCAAGCCGCTCGATATCGCCACCGTAGCCGAGTCGGTGCGCAAAACCCATCGGTGCGTCCTCGTCGAAGAGGGGCATGTTTTTGCAGGCATTTCCGCCGAAGTGGGCTTCCAGGTTATGGAACATTGTTTTGATGATTTGGATGCGCCCCTGCAAAGGGTTTGTTCGAGGGAGACTCCGCTTCCTTACTCTAAGCCTTTAGAGAAGGAGACTTTGCCCAATAAGGAAAGAATTCTATTTGCCCTTCAAGAAGTTTTACGATAACATAGTTCTATGCCATTTACCATTACCATGCCAAAACTTTCACCGACTATGGAAGAAGGGACCATTGTAAAATGGCACAAGAAGGTGGGGGATAAGGTTGAGGCAGGTGATGTGCTTGTGGAAGTGGCTACGGACAAGGCAACGGTTGAGTACAATGCTTTGGATGAAGGGTATTTGCGCAAGGTATTGGTGGCTGATGGCGGCCATGCTAGGGTCAATGAAGCGATCGCTGTGTTTAGTGAGAAGGCCAATGAGAGCATTGAGGGATATAAGCCCGAGGGAATTCAGCCTGTTGTGGTGGCAAAAGAAGTAAAGGAAACGAAGACAGAAGCAAAGCCAGTGGTAACTGGGGGGGCTATGCAGCAGCCGGCTTTTGTACCCGAACCACCCTTGGAAAAATACCACTTTGCTTTCCCGACTGGAGCGCCCAAAACGAGAGTGGCTGCGTCGCCGCTGGCAAAAAAGCTGGCCAAGGAAAAAGGGCTCGATTTGAGCAGTGTGAAAGGTTCTGGGCCAAGTGGTCGTGTGACCAGTCACGACTTGGATTTGGCGCAGCCAGACCAAACGGTCTCTTTTGGCAAACGGGAAGCGCCCACTATTGCGCCAGGAACATTTGAAGAAGTCCCATTGTCGCCGATGCGCAAAATCATCGGCACGCGGTTGCAGCAGTCAAAGAGCTTCATTCCCCATTTTTATGTGAGGCAAGAGGTCGATGCTGAGGCGATGGTGCATGCAAGAGAGCAGCTCAAAAACGGTGGTCTTAAGATCACATTCAACGATTTCATCGTCCGCGCCTGCGCCCTGGCACTCAAAGAACATCCCCATGTGAATAGTGGATTCGATTCCGTGACACAATCAATTATTTTGTTCAAAACGATTGATATTGCCGTTGCGGTGACTATCGATGCAGGCCTCATCACGCCGATCGTGCGTCATGCCGACTACAAGAACTTAGGTGAGATTTCCATTGAGGTAAAAGAGCTCGCCACTCGCGCCAAAGCAGGCAAATTGGCTCCAGAAGAATACAAAGGAGGCTCGTTTACGATCTCGAACTTGGGGATGTTTGGCATTTCCGATTTCGTCGCCGTGATCAATCCGCCGCAATCGTGCATCTTAGCCGTTGCTGGAATCGAGGATTGCCTCCGCTGGAAAAACGACAAACCAGTACCTGTCGTTGCTCAGGGCAAAAAAATGAATCTCACTCTCTCTGTCGATCACAGAGTCGTAGACGGCTCCGATGCCGCCAAATTCATCAAAACCATCCAAAAATATCTAGAAAATCCGGCTGTGTTGCTGGTTTAATTAAATTATTCGAAAAGATCTGCGTGAGTGCCGGTACGAACTAAGGGGTCGTCCAAAAATAACTTTTAGAGTTCTATAGGGAAAAATCGGTTCATCTTATTGACGATTTTCTCTTGTAGGTATTGCGGCAATACCTGCTGCGAGAAAATCCTCAAAATCTGAACCGTTTTTCTCCTATAGAACTCTAAAATTTATTTCTGGACAACCCCTAAACTGATGGCACCTGTAATCGGAAGATAAATAAGTAACCAGTCTCCTTCAATATGACACTCCCAATGATCTTTGTAATTGCCGGAAAGTTTATGATTACAATGTTTTTCTAAAAGTGGTTTTTCATCTTGTAGAAGATCCAGAACCACTTTCAATTTGCCGAGATTCTTGCCCCTTTTCTTCGCCAATTTAAGGTCGCGCTTCATCTGGTTGGTGTACTCAAGTATCAACATTAGATCCCCAGTTGCTTGCAAAGATCTTCGAAATCTTCCGCTTTTACCGTCTTTCCTTTACGCGCATCTTCCATTGCTTTACAGGTTTTTTTGTTGGCACGTTTTTCTGGATAAATTCGCTCATGAATGCACTCAATAACAAATTCACGAAGGGTCGCCCCTTCTGCAGCAGCCAAGATCTTTATCCGTTTGTGATCTTTTAATGGGACGTCTATTGACATTCTTGTGGTTCTTGCGCTCATTTTTTCTCCTTCTTCTTGTTGTCCAAATTATAGCACATGATACTTAAATACTCAAATAAGTATGTAAGAGCTTGGAAATAAAGTCGTAACTGGCTTGCTATTATGACATTACATTGCTGGTTACTCGAGTTGCTTCAGCATGAAGTTGGGGAGTGCGAAGGCCGCTTTGTGGACTTCGGGCGTGTAGTAGAAGAGGTTTGTTTTCAGTTTGGCTAGACGCTCGGCTAGGGCTGTTTCGGAGACGCGGTATTTTTTGTCGGAGGCCCAACCGAAGGCCATTTGGCCGCCTACGTAAGTGGGGATGGAAGCGGTGTAGAAGGTGACGTGTTTGAAGTGGGGGGCTCGATTCTTTGCGGTAAGTGCTAGTTCTGTTTGTTGGAGAAATGGGACTCCGTTTTGATTGACGAAGATGCCGCCTTTGTTGAGAAGTTCGTGGCAATCGCCATAGAATTCGGAAGTGAAGAGAACCGCACCGGGGCCGACTGGATCGGTAGAGTCGCAGATGATGATGTCAAAGGTCTCATTGCATTTTTTGACAAATTTAGCAGCGTCTTCGATGACGATTTTTACGCGTGGGTCGTCATAGGCGCCGCTGGAGAGTTTTGGCAGGTGTTTTTTAGAGAGTTCGATGACGAAGGTATCGATATCGACAAGCGTGACATTTTGGATCGGGTGTTTGAGTACTTCGCGCAAAGAGCCACCGTCGCCGCCGCCGATGATGAGGACCGATTTGGGGTTGTCATGGGCAAGAAGGGGGACGTGGCACATCATTTCATGATAGATGGCTTCGTCGGCTTCAGTCGTTTGGATGACGCCATCGAGTGCAAGAGTGCGGCCAAAGATTGGATTTTGGAAAATGATGAGGTCTTGATAATCGGTTTTTTGACGGAAAATTTCTTCGGTAGATGTGAATGTTTGGCCCCACCCATCGTAGAGAGTTTCTGGAATGGTGGTTGCAAAAAGAGAAGATGCGACGAGAAGAGATGCAATTTTCATAGTGTGTGACTCCATTGAGTTTTGTAAAAAGGGGAGTATCTTACGACAATGAACTTTTTAGAGCCAGCGGTTTCGGCGGAAAAGGAGGATGACGATGATGGAGATGGCGGCGATGATGGACATGACGATCCAGAATGCTGCGGGGCTGGATTGGAAGGGAAGAGCCATGTTCATACCGTAGAGAGAGGCAGTGATGGTGGGGATGTGGAAGATGATGGTGAGAGCGGTGAGGAGTTTGATGGTGCGGTTGACATCGTTGGTGAAGATGATTTGGTAAGAGTCTCGTAGGGAGCGGATGCTTTGGATATTGACGGCGCACACATCTTCCGATTGCTGGATGCCGATGAGAAGATCTTGGAGTAGATCTACATCATCTTCATAAAGAGGAAGAGAGCGTCCTTCGTTGAGAGTTTTGAGCGTATTGCGCATG
>Ga0207118_1090_pt1 | contig 15814 bp, 12 predicted proteins | sample Alteio_BWMinHeat_42_FD_153507 | JGI IMG/M metagenome (GOLD analysis project Ga0207118, IMG submission 153507) | Enriched cells from forest soil in Barre Woods Harvard Forest LTER site, Petersham, Massachusetts, United States -... | ecosystem: Environmental > Terrestrial > Soil > Temperate forest >...
GATGGCTTCCTGGCCGTCCTTCGCCTCACCGCAGACCTGAAAGCCATGCCAATCCAAAAGCGAGCGGATCGTGATCCGTGCCGCTTGATGATCGTCAACGATGAGGATTCTTGCTGGCATCGACTCCGACCAGTCTTCCGTCACAGAAACGGGGGACCGTTCTTATTCTCGGAGCAGACACTCGTTTGTACAATACCGGAAATACAGGAACCGCTGGGACGAACCCTGTATGGATCGAATTAGGTCGGGGACGCAATGGATCAGGGACTGTATTGGGGCTTTGAAGAACAAGCAAGCATCGGAGCAGAACACCGCGCCCTTCCGCTTGCCGTTAAGGGGCACGCTTAACGTTTCACGGCCGTATGCCGGCCACCTTCAGGCGGATGCGATATAAGCCCGTGCGAGCCGTGAGATAGAGGGTCTTGGCGTCAGCGTCTCCAAAGGCCATGTTCGCGGGAAGTTCCGGCGTCTTGATGGTCCCCAGATGTTTGCCCTCGGGCGACATGATCCAGAAGCCGCCCGGGCCGGTGCAGTAGACGTTCCCTTTTTGATCGACTTTCATGCCGTCGGGGACACCAGCCGCTGTGTCCGAGTTCATGTCGATGAAGACTTTGCCACTTGCAATGGTGTCGTCGGACTGAACCTCATAACGCATGATGAGCTTGCGGGTCGTATCGTTTACGTACAAATATTTTGCGCCGGGAGCAAACGCGATACCGTTTGGAGTCGAGAACGTCTTTTCCAATACTTGAAGCTTGCCATCCTTCAGCAGATAGACGCCGTTAAAAGGCAATTCCTTCTTGGGATCGTCGTCTCTCTTCCGCAGGCCCGCGGTAGGGTCGGTGAAATAGAGCGCACCGTCCGACTTGAAGACCAGATCATTGGGGCTATTCAGACGTTTGCCTTCAAATCGATCCGCCAGCACGGTGCGCTTTCCGTCCTTTTCGATCCGCACTACGTCCCGATCGCCATGCGTACAAAAGACAACCCTCCCCTGCCGGTCGAGCGTCACGCCGTTTGAGCCGAGAAGAGTAACTAACGTCTGTCCGTTGTTGTTTTGAGATCCAACGTCCGATGGATCGCTCCCCGTAAACCCGCTGGGCTTGAGGAAGACGGAGACCTTGCCGTCCGGCGTCCATTTGTTGATGGCGTTGGCGGGGATGTCGCTGAAGAGGAGATAGCCGCCCGAGCGAACCCAAACCGGCCCTTCAACGAACCCGAAACCGCCCGCCAGCTTCTCCACTTTCGTATCGGCGGAAATAATCTGGTCGAGCGCGGGATCGAGTCTCACCACTTCATTGGCGCCTTGCGGCTGGACTTGGAGTGCTGTTACGAGAAGAGCGGCAGCGAGCCCTAGGCTCTTTACGCTGAGTCTCATGACACTACCTCCAAGGCGCGATAGATCTCCAAATACGCGCAGTGCTCCCGGCCGGGAGCGCACACGTAGCTTGGCTGCTCGGTATCCTCGGTATCAATGACCGAGCGATGGGCCCTTCTTTGGTGCTAGGCGAGCGCCGTCTTGTATAAAGCGACCAACTTGCCCCACGCGCGTTCTGCGTCGGACATGTTGTAGATCGGCCCGCTGGCATCGGCCGGCATATCGTGCACACACCAGCCGTGCTTGGACGAATAGACTTCAATTTCCGCTGGAACATGCGCGGCGGCAAACGATTCTTTCAGCTTATCCTTCGCGTCTGGCTGGCGCATGTCGTCATTGGACGCGATGCCGAAATACATCCGTGCCTTGATCTTCGAAGCGAGCAGGTGCGGGCTGTCAGGCTTGTCCGTGACCAGACCGCCGCCATGGAACGACCCACCGGCGCCGACCCGATTCGGCACTGCCGCGCATGTCTTCACCACCAGCGGTCCGCCCATGCAGTAGCCCTGGGTGCCAATCTTCTTCGACTTATTAACTTGCGATTGCGAGTCCAGGAAGGCCACAAAGGCCACGGCATCTTTCTCCGCCGCGCCCGGAGCGTTTATGGACGCCATTAATGGCTGAATCTTCGGCATGTCTGTCTGGAAGTTGAAAGAGGAAACATTGTCGATGACAGGGGCCTTGGCGACGCGATAGAACGGATTCGGCACGAGCACCGAATAGCCTTCTGCAGCGATGCGCTTGCCGATGTCGCGCATCACGGGGCGTAAGCCGAAGGCGTCGGGCCAAATCACCACACCTGGGTGCGAGCCCGTGGTCGGATGAATGAAGGCGGCGTCACACATGCCGTCCGGCGTTCTGATCGTGACATCAGTCTCCGAAACCGGCATCGCGGCGGCTGACGCCGAACCCGTCGCTGCGACAACACCGGCTGCGACAGACATGGCGATGAAATTGCGTCGTGACAGATCACTGACCGCCTCGGCCTGCTTTTCGGAATCGTTTTTCTCGTCATCTATCATTGGCTCGCTCCTTTTTTAAATGGCTTGGTCTGGAATTACCAAACTTCAACGCCGGGTTGGCAAAAACCATAAGCTTACCGGCCTCTTATGTCAACGGTTCGCATCGGCGGTGGCCAAAAGGACGGAGAGGAAAACGGCGTGTTTCCGCTCTGAGCGCACGGCGGAGCATTGTACGGTCCGGATTGAACGAAAAAAACGACACCTGCGCAAGGTAGGCTCAGGGTCCAGGTTTTTGTTTTAACCTGACACTGGATCAAAATTGCCAGGTGAGCTTGGCATAGGCGCTACGCTTGGCCTGCGATGAATTAACGCTCTGCAAGAAATCGCTGAACTCTTCGTGGTGATCTTGCAGAAGGTTTTGCCCCACCAGATTCAGTTCGACTCGTTCCGCAAGCCTCCAGCCCACCTGCGTATCCAGCCGCGTATAGGAGGGTACGGGCTGCACGGGCAGACTGTCGACAAAGTAGGCATTTACGTCCCAGCTAAACCCTCTGGGTAGTTCGACGTGTGACCGGAGCTGAGCCTGATGGTCGGGGTTTGAGCCCTCCGTGTTCGCCACGCTCACTGTATCCAGGCTGGTAGCATTGGTATGCAGATTCATTTTCAAGAACGAATAGCCGAAGTTCAAGGTCCAGCGATGCGTTGCTTTCAAATTTACAGAGGCCTCGACTCCCTCCGTACTCCCGTACATTTCATTGCCCAGCACGGTGGGAAAAACGAGCACGGGTGGAACGGAGTTCGCTTCGAAAAATGAGGGAGCCGGCTCTAAACTCTCCAGCCCCTTATAGGTATTGAAAAACGCCGCGACATCGAGAGAAAGGTAATCCGTGGGCTCCTCTCGATAACCCAGTTCATATGCTATGACGTGTTCAGACTTTATATTCGGGTTGCCGAGCAAGGCGACTTCAGCCGGCCCGGGTAATACCGCGAGCGCGGCATCCAGGCCCACATCTCTTCGTGTGGGAGTGCGTGCGGCACGTGAAATGGCGGCCCAGAAGGTGCGGTGATTACTTGGAGTCCAAGCCAAACGGACGCTTGGCTCAAGATCGAAACCGGCAAAATAATCGTTCTCGACTTTTGATCCCACATACAAGGCCAGGCGGTCGGACTTCAGCGTTATTTGATCTTGTATGAATACGTTGAAAAGTTGGCCCGCAAAGTTGGCTGGCAGAAAGGCCCGGTCAATCGTGGGAGCGGTTTGGTCCGCGGTATGACGATATCCTACGCCCCAAATAAGATCCTGACGGGCGCCCAGGTTGATGTGGTTCTGAAAATCGAAATCAAAGGTATTGCGGAACTCCTCAAATTGCGGGGCGTCTCGATCGTATCTGTCGAAATAAAACTGCAGGGAGATGTCGCGCCGGCTTGAAAAGGTGTGACTCCAGCGAGTCAGTACGTTTCCTCCCGACAATAGGCCGATGCCCAGTTCGTTTATGTTCTGAGGAGGAGAGAGAATGGAATGCACGAAGATCGCGCCTTCCTTCCCGTTATAAATATCTCCCTCAGTTATCAGGGAATCCTTCCCGGAAAGGGTTGTATCCGCCCGAAAACCGCCGTGCAGCAGATGCCAGCCGTCGTCCCCGTTCTGTCCGTTGAGATCGGGGAGGTGATCGTCGTTGAGGTACTTTGCAAAGATTCGATAGCTGCTATCTTCCTTGATTTTTCCGCCGTACTGCACGGTTCCGAATCCTTCCGCCTGGGTGCCACCACCGGCGGTTATCAGGCCGCCCTGCGTATCTGCAGCGCTCTTGGTAATAATATTGATCACGCCGTTCACTGCATTTGCGCCCCATATAGCGCCACCCGGCCCCCGAATCACCTCAATCCGGTCGATATCCTCGAGTGGCACATCCAGAGTGTCCCAATACACACCGCCGAAAAGCGGCGTGTAGACAGCTCGGCCATCCACCAGAACCAACAATTTATTGGCGAACTCTAAATTGAAACCGCGTGCCGATATGGCCCACGTATTTGCGTTGATCTGGGCTACATCCAACCCGGGAACTATACGCAATAGATCGGGGATATTCAGCGCTCCTGAGCTCCGGATCTCTGCCTGCGTGATGACGAAGATCGCGGCGGGCACCTGGGATAGCTTCTGTTCTTTCTTCGAAGCCGACGTGACCTCGATATTCAACAAGTCTTCAAGGCTGGCCTGTGCCAGATCGTTTCCTGTCCGTTGCTGCGACAACAGAGGAGCTGCCGAAAAAAGCCCGAAGAGGAACAGCATGGGCCCAGTAAGGCCACACACCCAGCGTCTCATTCTCAGATGCCTCGCGCGCGCAGGAAGGGAAACGCGCAAGTAAATTGAAGGGGTCCCTCCACAGTACACACGGCGCTGGGAAGAGGCAATGAACTCTGCTTCGGTGAGTTCCTGCCAGTCAATGCCGCGGCCGGCAATGAATGGCTGTTGCCACGGGCGACCAGGTCTGAAACGGCGCGTCGAAAGGGCTACGAAAGTGAAAGTACCTTGACGAGGAGCAGCCTCACTTCTCTGACGCGTAGAGCAGAGCGGGCTAATAACTAGGTCTAAAGCAACGCAGCCGCGGCGATCAACTCGAACGCTTTCGCGGGACCTTTGCTCCCTTTTTCCGGGCTTCTGAGAGCCCGATGGCAATGGCCTGCTTCCGGCTCTTGACCCGGCCGCCTTTTCCGGCCTTGCCGGGGCGTAAAGTACCCTTCTTTCTTCGGCGCATGGCGCTCCTGACGCTTTTGCCTGCCGCCTTGCCATATCTTGCCATTTGCTCCCTCCGGAAATTTAGTTTGTCCAACGTGTCTTGCAAGCGCCTGATTCTAAACAGTTGATGATCACATCGGACTATTGGACGCTCATCCCTTGTACCCGGATCGCAACCGGAGCTGCCGCCTGGAGCGTCGCCTGAAACAAATGCATCAGTTACGACAGCGCCCGATCTGGTTTCCCGGTAGTCCAGAACGAAACACATCTCTAAGTTATGGTCCCAAAATCGCTTAACTCGATAACAGTAACGCTATAGCGACGCCCCTTGGAGTTCGTCGTGCGGCAGACTTCTCTATTGAGAAATGATTGTATAGGTGTCAGACTCCGCCCAATCCCCATGGCTCGCGCGAAATCGTGTTCCGCGCGCTTGCAGGTCAATTGTCTGTCCACTGGTTATTGCTGCGGTCCTATTGGCTCTGCCCGCGCGGGCTCAAGACCCTCAGTCCGACTGGCAAGAGCAAGTCCGTAAGTATTCCCAAATGAAAGATTGGGCGTCGGCGATGCGCATTATCGATCAAGAGATCGCGCGCTCACCGCGAGACATGGATGTACGGGCCTGGCGGGCGCGCATTCTGGAATGGTCGGGCAATCTGGCGCAAGCGGAACAGGAGTTCCTGCAGGTCCTACAGGCTTCAAAGAACGATCCCGACAATTGGCTCGGACTCGGCGAGGTCTATTTGCGCGAGGGCAAGACCCCAGAAGCCCTGCGAGCGTTCGACGTCGCGGTAGGACTTGACCCGGGACGAGCCGACCTGCACATGGCTCGCGGCCGGGCACTGGCCGCCTCGGGAAACCGTAAAGATGCGGAGTTGGAATTCCAGCAAGCGGTTAGGCTGGACCCTGCAAACGAGGAAGCGAGGATCGCGCAGAGATCCATCCTCGTCGAACCGCACAACGAATTGCGCCTCGGCCAGGAAGACAATGCTTTCAATTTCACGGGGCCGAATTACGACGAATGGGTCAGTCTGCGAACGCAGTGGAGCTCTCATTGGAGCACCACGTTCCTGGGGAATTTCTTCCAATGGGGTGCGGCGGATGCCGGAAAGTTCGGCGCCAGCGTCACTGGCCGGCTTGCGAAATGGGGAGCGCTGACGTTGGGAGGCGCGGCCGCGCACGACAGCGGAGTGCTCCCTAAAAACGAAGGCTTCTTCGAACTGGATCACGGGTGGAAGATCGGCGAGAGAGGCTTCGTGCGCGGGCTGGAACTCACTTATAACCAGCATTGGTATTGGTATAGAACCGCCAGGGTTCTGACGTTCAACGGTGTCGTCCTGGCTTATCTGCCGCGCGATTGGACTTTTTCGTTGAGCGAAATAGAAGCACGAAGCGACTTTCAGGGTCTGGGCACTCAATGGCGCCCATCGGAAATTGCGCGCCTGGGATTCCCGATCGCACGGCGAGAACAAAAGCAGCTTTCCGGGAACGTCTTTTTTGCAACTGGAACGGAGGATTTCGCCAGCGTCGATCAAATTGGAAGCTTTGCTTCACAGACTTTCGGCGGCGGATTGCGGTTCTCCATAACGCCACGACAGGATATCAGCCCTTACGTCTCCTATCAGAAGCGCAGCCAAGGCAGAACCGACGCGAATTTCGGATTGAACTATGGGCTCCGTTTTTAGCAAGCTGCGCCTGCTGCAGCCGGCCGCATTCGTCGCTAAGGCCATTTTCGTGGCTCTTGTTGCGGATGCCGTTCTGCTCGCCTTCATTCTCCTCCGCCGGGCCTACCGCAAGCGTTACTTCGCCAAACGCGACTCCCGCGTTTTTTACTATCGCCAAAGGTGGGATGCCCTGATCTCCGAGGAAATTCCTTACGAGACCTGGCGCCAGAAGCCGTTCGATCGCGGGATCATTGAAACCATTGCCCTGGATGCGCTGGACGCTGCCGGTCCCCAAGAAGCTGCGAAATTGCTGAAATTTCTGCGGTCGAGCGGGCTGATCGAAAAGCGAATTTTTGAGGCCCGCGAGTTTCGCGGGTGGCGACGCATGAGCGCGCTCGTAGCGCTCGGCCGAACACGCGCTCCCGAAGGCATTGCCGCCTTAGCCGAAGGCCTGCGCGACCCCGATCTGGAAACGCGCTTGGCCGCCCTCCGAGGCTTGGGGCGCATGGTGTGTCCGCAGGCGGCGGAGGAAATCTTAGCTTGGATTGGCGACACCGGCTTGTCTGTCCCCGCGCTGCCGTTGCAAAACGCGCTCATCCAGTGCAGCGCGGAGCGTCCACAATTGCTGCTGCCCTATGTGCAGCACGCCAAAGGCCCTGTACGCGAAGTCCTCGGCCGCGTGCTCGGCGAAGTTGCGAACCCTTCACTGGCTATGGACCTGATGCAGTTTGTGGGAGACGAGCTGGATGAACTTCGGGCGGCAGCGGCACGGGCAATGTCACACATCCAACCTGGACTAGCTTACGATGTGCTCAACGAGTTGGCAGTCGACCCTGTTTGGTTCGTGAGGCTCCGGGCCATCGTGAGCATGGGCAGGCTTTCTAATCCCCGCGCGGTTCCGGCGCTGCTGCGCGGGTTGAGCGATTCCAATCGCCTGGTCCGGCTGCGGGCCGCCGAAGCGCTGGTACAGCTCCGCGCCGCGATTGGCCTTGCTGGTTTCAAGACTGATATGCGCAGCGCAGCGAGTGCCGTTGACGACCTCGAAAAAATCGGCCTGCTTTCTATCTTCGAACAAGTCGCCGCCCTGAAAGATCGTTACGGTCTGCATGCATTCCTGACCGCGCTGGAAAATGCGAATTTGCGCGGAAAGCTGGAGACAGAAATTCAAGAAAGCCGGGAGCTCACTCCGGAGAAAAAGAAATCTCTCCAGGAAGTGCTGCAGACCGGACGGCCACCGCTAGAGCCCGTCGCCGAGGACCAGGCTACCGCCAACGTGTCTCCTTTGAGATGAGCTTTCCTGGGTACGTCGCCGCACGACCTCAGCCTGAGCAGCCGCGAGGCCGTCCGAATAACGCGCCCGAGCCGCGCGCGAACGCGGGTCCTAAACCAAACAATCGGCCTGAATCAAGAGAAAACGGCGGCAAAGGGGAAGAGCGGCGTTAGCGGTCCGTAAGTACTCGGCTACTCGTCGGCCTTCGAAACAGTTTCTTTCTGCTTCTCGGCGGCGTCTTTCAGAAGCTGATAAAGATGCGTGCGGCTGATCCCTAGGATTTCTGCCGCGCGCACCTTGTTCCCTCCTACATGATCGAGGACCCGCTGAGCGTGCCGCCGCTCGAGCTGGTCGATGGACATCAAGACTTCGTAATCAGCATCGGCGGCTGCGGCTTGATTTTGTACTCGGTCCGGCAGGTCGCGCACGTCGATCACATCCGATTCAGCCATCATGCAGGCATGCTCGATCACGTTTTGGAGCTCGCGGATATTGCCAGGCCAGGGATATCGCGCCATCACAGTCTGGGCTCGTCGGGTGAAACCAGCCACCGGTTTATTGTATTGAGCAGCGAAAGTTTTCAATAAGTGGCGCTCGAGGAAAGGCAAATCCTCGGGGCGTTCCGCGAGCGAAGGAACCTTTAGCTCCACAGCCGAGAGCCGGAAATAGAGGTCTTCGCGGAACTTCCCCTGGCGGGCCATCTCCTGCAGGTCCCGGTTGGTGGCCGCTACTACGCGCACGTCCACTTTGGTGACAGCCGGAGAGCCCACCCGCTGGACTTCGTGGTTCTGCAAAACACGCAGCAATTTCGCCTGCATCCCCAAGGGCATTTCGCCGATTTCATCCAAAAGCGCGGTTCCTCCGTCGGCATACTCGAAGACACCCACCTTGTCCTGATTGGCCCCGGTAAACGCCCCTTTGACATGCCCGAAGAGTTCGCTTTCCGCCAGGCTTTCGGTAATGGAGGAACAATTGACCGCAACGAAGCGCTTTCCCGAGCCGCTCAATTGATGCAGAGCCTTGGCCACCAGTTCCTTCCCGGCTCCCGTCGGACCAGTAACCAGAACGCTGCGAAAATGCGGCGCGACGCGGCGAATCTTTGAGAAGAGATCGAGCATCAGCGGGCTGCGCCCAATGATGCCCTCGAACTGAAAATTCTCCAGGAGTTCGTTTTCCAGCGTGGAACTGCGTTGCCGGCGCTTCGCCTCCTCCACAATCAGCGCGATCCGCTGGCGAAGCTTTTCGGGCGAGAATGGCTTGGGGAAATAGTCCGCGGCGCCCTTTTGGATCGCCTCCACGGCCGATTCGGTTGAGTAATAGCCGGTCATCAGAATGACGTCGATGCCCGGATCGAACTCCACAATTTTTTCCAGCAGCTCCATTCCTTGCACGCCAGGCATCACCAGATCCGTCAAAACGATCTTCGGGCGCAGGCGATGAATCAGGTCGAGTCCGGCCTGCGGGTCCGATGCGCTATGGATTTCGAGTCCGGCGTTGGCCAGAATGAAACTCACAAACTTGAGGTTCTTCGGGTCGTCGTCAATGACGACCAGCCTCAAAACCGGGGGAGTCGCGCTGCCAGGGCTCATGATTTGGTCGCCACCGCCGTCAAAGAATCCTCCACTCGGCGCATCAGCTCATCCCTGGTGAAAGGCTTGCGAAGAATCGCCGTCCCCTCGTCCAAAATCCCATGGGTGGCGATTTCGCCGTCGGCGTATCCGGACATGTAAAGCACGCCGATGCCCGGTCGTTCCGCGATCAGCACGTCGGCCAATTTCTTTCCGCTCATTCCGGGCATGATCACGTCGGTTAAGAGCAGGTCGATGGCGTCCTTGGTTTTTCTCGAAAGCTCTAAGGCCTCGGCAGCGTCGCCTGCCTCAAAGACTTTGTGGCCCGCGTCTCTGAGCGTCTTCCGGGTCAATTTGCGCAAGGAACGTTCGTCCTCCACAATCAGAATGGTGCGCCGCTCAGGCGCAACTTTCGTTGCGGTCTTCACTTCGGGAACGGTTTCAGCAACGGCGTTCACCTCGGGCAGATAAATCCTGAATGTAGTTCCTTTGCCAACCTCGCTATCCACCCAAATGTAACCGCCACTCTGCTTGATTACCCCGTAAGCCGTGGCCAGCCCGAGGCCGGTGCCTTTTCCCTTTTCCTTGGTGGTGAAAAAGGGTTCAAAAATATGGGACTGCAACTCGGCATCCATGCCGCAGCCCGTATCCGTAACCTTCAACATGGCGTAGGGTCCGGGAATTACGTAAGGGTGGCGGAGCACAGTGGAGCGGTCCAATTCCCAGTTTCCGGTTTCGATGATCAGCTTACCGCCATCGGGCATGGCGTCTCGCGCGTTGACCACTAGATTGAGGATTACCTGTTCGATCTGGCTTCGATCGGCTTTCACCGAACAAGTGTTCGGCGAAAGCGCGAGCTGCATCTCGATGTCTTCCCCAACCAAACGGCGGAGCATCTTCTCGACGTCCTGGATGATCGTATTCACATTGAGAATTCGCGGTTCCAGGACTTGCTTGCGGCTGAAAGCCAAAAGCTGTTGAGTGAGCGCGGCGGCGCGCTTGCCGGCGTTCTGAATCTCATCCACCGCCTCCCGGTAAGGATCGTCCGGCGGGATGCGGTCCTGTAGCGCTTCGCTATATCCGATCATCAATCCGAGCAGATTATTGAAATCGTGCGCCACCCCTCCCGACAATCTCCCAATGGCCTCAAGCTTCTGAGAACGATAGAGTTGCTCCTCCAGTTGCTTTCGCTCGGTGATGTCTCGGTTGACGATCACCAGCTTCTCCACCTCCCCGTCGGGGTTGCGGACCACGCTCGCCGTCGATTCCAGCGTCAGCCAGCGGCCATCTTTATGCCGAATGCGATACTCCACGGTTCGGCCCATTCCCGTGCGGCGCGCATCATTCGCGGCATCCACAACGGCCTTACGATCATCGGCATGGATTTGCTCAAAGGCCGACGTCTTCCCTAATTCCTCCTGCGAATAACCTAGCAGTTTCTGATAGGAAGGACTGTTGTAGAGCCGCTGGCCCTTCGTATCTACAACGGCAATCATGTCCGCCGCATTTTCAGTAATGAGGCGGAAGAGCTCCTCTCGTTCGGCCAACCGTTTGCGGAAGCGGGAGAGTTGTACCTGTTGGAACACCACATAAACGTCGAAAAGCAAAATGATGCCCACCAGGGCGTGCACGGCAATATCAGTATCAAAGGCGTAGGACGAGGGGCCTAGCTGCGGAATCATCGAAGGCAGCATAATGCAAACGATTCCGGAGGTAAGAATCAGTGAGACGGCAATTGCCGACGAGGAAAGCCACCATTGGCGTCGCTCACTGCTTTGCCAATGGTCTCGAAACAATTCCGGAGCATTACCACGGGAGATGAAGAACTTCATGGTTCTCTTGAACCGCCCCACTCGTATAGCCAGTAACCTGTTAGGTACTATTGTCCCAGCGATGGAACGAACGACAAGGATTTCATTGTCCCTAGGTGCTCGGCTGGTTATTGCGGAGATGTGGGAAACGCCCCCATTCTCAGGTGGCAGATGCCAATCGCTGAAGCATTCCCCTGCCTGTGGCTTCAGCCAGCACGCCCTTCCGCATGAGCTCGATCACCAGGTCGTTCAAAACCGAGTTCTTGGCGGTCACACCAGCGGGTGAATCCCCCTTTTGCTCGGTGGCCGTTTCCTCGGTCGCCGTTTCCTCGGTCGCCTCACCGCTCAGTTCGCTGATCCACTCGAGGGCTTCGACGGCCCCCGTGAATGGATAGCGCGCATGCCGGCGCCGCTCCCGAGAACTGCTTAGTATTCCACCTGCGGCTAGACCGATAACGCTGGGTGACATTTTCAGATCTCGTGATAGTGTGCTTGGCATTTGCGTTGTCCGAATTTGCATACCGCACGTCTAAGCCCACCGCCCACGCGCGTAGATATCTCCAATAATGTCAGTAAGTTACATGGGCGGGATCGACGTGGAAATCAGAGAACATGTTCATATGGCCGTAAGTGCCCGCGGCATGAAACACTTAGCGCTCCAGCATCAAAGCTTCTGTTGCCCCTTCCACTCGTATAGGCCGTTTGTACCAAACGAGTTGGTTCGCCAGGTCTATTGCTGAAAATTAGGGGTTTAAGGCACCATAGTTCGTCGATCTCTGAGGGGGGCGAACACAATGAGCCAGATTTTTGAGGCCTTGCGAAGGGCGGAAACCCTTCACATCGATCGTGCCTGGAGGAAAGCCTCCGAGGCGGATCCCACGGAGCGCCGGGAAAGCGATCGACGAACCATGGCCTCGCACATTCGAATTTATGGGCATGGGCAAGGTGAGAGCCCCTTTTTTGAGGAGAACTCCATCCTGAACGCCAGCGAGACGGGCGCCTTGCTGTTGATGCGCATGCCCGTTGTGGCCGGGCAGAAATTGCTCCTGATTAACGAGGCGGCCGAGCAAGTGCAGGAATGCCTGGTCGTGCGCACCTCGTGCCGGGATTCTCAAGAACTCGAGGTCGCGGTAGAGTTCCCCGCGCCGCAGCCGGAATTCTGGAATCGTTTGAAAGAAGGGGACGAAAAGCCTGGAATCGAAAAGCGCAAACGTCCCCGTATCACCTTGCCCCGAGGTATGGACATCACTTGGCGCGGCCGCGGAGAATCCGTTATATCCAAAGTGCAAACGATCAGCTCGGGTGGGTTATCGATTGCGGCGCCCGAACCACCGGCCGTTGGCGAACTGGTTCACGTCTCCTTCGAAGTTCCCGCCGGCGAAGTCAGCGCACGGGCAGTCGTGCGTCATTCGCATGGAGACGGGATGGGGATCGAGTTTGTCGCCATGTCGGATGAGGCTCGCGCCCGCCTCGATCAACTGCTGCACAGGTTGCTGAGCTGACGCCATTGCTGCCCTAGCGGCCTGGATGAGATTGCAGCAAGCGCTGCTCAGCCCATTCCTCGGCTGCGTGCATGGCTTCATAGAGTTGATCAAAGCTCTCGATGGCGAAGAGCAGGCTATGGATGCGGTCGACCCGGACGGGCGTCCTGAGGACTTCTTCCAGCTTGAAATCTTTGACTTCGCAGCCGCCCTCGATCACGTTGCTGCATTCCCGATGCGAGCTGATCACTCCGCTGCCGTAAACCTTGATGACTCCGTCCTGCCGAATCAGGCCGAATTCAACCGTATACCAGAATAAACGGCCCAGTTGCTCCAGAAGTTGCTGGTCATTGAGACGGACGCAAACGCTCCCGTAATGCTGCAAGAAATCCGCGAACACGCGATGGGCGTGCATGGGCACGTGCCCGAAAACGTCGTGAAAGATGTCCGGTTCGGGAATGTACTCGAGTGAATCACCGCTGCGTATCCATGTGGTCGTCGGGAACATCCGTGCCGCGAGCATTTCAAAGAACGCCTGACCGGGAAGGAAGCCACTTACCGGGGTAGTGCTCCATCCCGTTCTGGGCTTCAGTTGCGCAGTGATCGCGGCGAGATTCGGAAGGCGATCCTCCTGAAGCCCGATAATTTGGTATCCGTCCAGATATTCACGGCAGGCATGAGATTCGATCTGCGCCCGTCTGCGCCGTACCAGTTCCTGCCACACCCGGTGCTGTTCGGGCGAATATTCAGAATATTTCTGTTCGATGAGATACGGTGCCGCGGCTTGGAGGTGTTCCGCCAGCATCTGCCTTACTCCTCCTACATATATAGGATGAACCTGCGCGGAGGCACGGGCAAGCTTCCCGCGAAATCGCGTCATCTTTGTGCCACCACTTCTGGCCGTGTAATCAGCTCTGCGCCGATTTCGCCATGACTCCGGCCAACCGCGACATCGCATCCAATAACTGAAGAGGTTCGTTAAGAGCTCCCACGCGGCCTGTTTGGGCCTATGCCACCTCCGTCCCCGGAATCCTAGATTCCTCCCATGCCCTTCGCTACCATGATTTCATGCTCAGTCGGTGGCGCAGGGAGTCGCGGGAGGACCGCGATGCCGTCGTCTTCCTCATACTGATTTTGCTGGCCTCTCTGCCTTACTTCAACGCGCTCGCTAATAGCTTCGTCTACGACGATCGCGACCAGGTTCTCGCAAACCCCTATGTCCACAGCTTTCGTTACATCGGAAAAATTTTCGGCAGCACCGTCTGGACCTTCCAAGGCGCTCAAGGCGTAAGCAACTACTATCGGCCGCTGATGACCTTCGCCTACCTCATCAGTTACAAAGTCTTCGGCCGCCTCGCCTTCGGTTTTCATCTGGTGAATCTGGTCCTGCACATCGCCGTCGTATTGCTCCTTTTCGTGCTGACCGAACGCCTTTTCCAGGATCGCCTCCTTTCGCTCATCGCTGCTGGACTTTTCGCTCTGCACCCGATTCATACCGAATCGGTCGCGTGGATTGCCGCGATCACGGACCTGGAGTTGAGCTTCTTTTTCCTGCTGACCTTTCTGCTTTATTTGCGTCTGACGGACACGGGGCGGCCAACCCTGCCATCCTGGCTGTCGTACACCCTCATGCTCTCTGCCTACGGCCTTGCTCTTCTCTCCAAAGAGCAGGCGCTGGTCTTGCCCGCTCTCATTATCATTTATGAGCATTTCTATCGGCCTGTCCAGGCAACGCCGCAATTCCAGGACAAATGGCGCCGCTATCTGCCCCTCTGCCTGGCTGCCGCGGGTTATATTGCCTTCCGGGAATTTGTGCTTGGCGGCTTCGCGCCGGCCATCTGGCGGCCGAACTTGCCCTGGAGCGAGGTCCTGCTGAGCGCGGTGGCACTGACCGGCAGCTATCTCGGCAAGTTGATTTGGCCCAAGCACCTTATCGCCTTCTACGTATTCCATGAAAGCCAACGCATCCGCGACCCTCACGTTTTGGCAGGGCTCGCGGGATTGATCGTCTGCGCGGGACTATTCGTATTCCTCTGGAAGAATGCGCGTCCCCTGTCTTTCGCGCTCCTTTGGATGGGAGCGACCCTCGCGCCCGTGCTGAACGCCCGCTGGATGCCGGCGCAGGTTTTTGCCGAACGCTACCTCTACCTGCCTTCGATGGGTTTTTGCTGGTTGATCGGCGGCGCTGTTGCCAAGCTTTGGCGTGAAACTTACAGGGGATCGCCGTCTTCCGGTCGTACTTTGGCTAGGCAGGCAATAGCGGTTGCCGTCGGGGCTGTGGCCTGCCTTTACGCCATCGCCACAGTCGAACGCAATCGTGATTGGCGCACCGATGAGGTGCTTTATCGCCGCACGCTCGAAGCCCAACCCGACGCACAGGTGATTCATACGAATCTCGGTGTACTTTATTCAGACCGCGGCGATTGGGCCGATGCCGAGCGCGAATGGACTTTGGCCTTGGGCCCGGGCAAGCCTTCCGCGGTGACCCTGAGTAATCTGGGCCTGGTTCGCAAGAACCAGAAGCGCTATAGCGAGGCCGCCGATCTTTTTGAGCAGGCGATTCATCTTCGGCCCTACTACATGGCTCCTTACAAAAATCTCGCCGAAATGTATGCGGAAATGGGTCGGCTTGACGATGCCGATCGCCAATATCAGCAGGCCGTCTCGCTGGCGCCTCTCGATGTAAACGCGCGCAATAGTTATGGACATTTCCTTTTGCAGCAGGGGCGGACCTCGGAGGCGCGAGAACAATTCGCGCGCTCGGCCGAGGACGATGCCAATGCGGAGGCCTACGATAATCTCGGCGATCTGGATCTCGCTGCCGGCGATCGGTCAAAGGCCCGTGCAGACTATCAAGCCGCGCTGGCTTTGAATGATATCGATAATCATGCCGATTTCGGGCTCGCCACGCTGGATGAGCAGCAAGGCCGGATCGCAGACGCCATC
>Ga0207118_1097_pt2 | contig 15785 bp, 20 predicted proteins | sample Alteio_BWMinHeat_42_FD_153507 | JGI IMG/M metagenome (GOLD analysis project Ga0207118, IMG submission 153507) | Enriched cells from forest soil in Barre Woods Harvard Forest LTER site, Petersham, Massachusetts, United States -... | ecosystem: Environmental > Terrestrial > Soil > Temperate forest >...
GGAAAAGATGATTAGAGCCACAACGATAGTCCAAACGAGACTCCAATTAATCACGGCAACCTCCCGCTAACAGTTTTCTCGCGTATGCCGAAACAGACAGACCAGATTTTTTTAGCAGCGGCGCTCAGAGCTTGAAACTCTTTGCTTGTCAGACGCAGGCGGATAATCGTCTCCCGCCTGTCCGATGCCGCCTTTGTCGGCCTACCGCGTTTCCTCATGTATTTATTGTCCTACGTTAATTAGTGGGAGTCAAGTCCTGTGTTGCTGGATGAATCGCTCAATGTCGGCCTGAGTAAAACGCAGCGGCCCGCCTTTCGTCAAGCGGACGCAAGGCAACTCCCCGGCGCTCACCTTGCGCCTAACAGTGATCTTGGAAACGGACAGGAGCTTCGACACTTCCGAGATGCTGAGTAGGGGTGTCACTGTGCTGCCTGCCTTTCTGCTTTGACCCGTTGCCAGTCGTGCCACTTCCGAGTTTTCTTTTCTCCCAAGCTCTCCATTGCCCGGCTTAGGATGCTGCGAACGTGCTCCCGCACTTGGGCGAGCTTCTCAGGCGGGAGCGGAGCGATGCCCCCAGGCTCGAAGGCTAGGAGAATCTTGTTTGCCGTATCCGCTGCCTTGTAGTTCATATCTGCATTCCCCATTTGCGAAACTGCTCCCGATGCGGCTCCCCTTTGGGACAAGGGCAAACTGTCCCATTGATTAGGTATCCGCCGAAGCAAGTACAACCCCCTGCCGGAGTCTCACCGGGTTTCTGAATCTCGAACTCACGGCGCTGAATCTGTTTCTTTCGGAAGAGCAAGACTTTGGGGTATCCGCCTTGTTCTTCTTTCAACTCGCGGATCATTTTTTCGAGGAAGTTAATAACCTCCCACCGTTCCGTTGGGCGTCCCTCTTCCTTCCATCGGCGCTCGCAGTATCCGATAGCTCGCATGTCGTCAAACTTGAGGTACTTTTCTTCTATAAGGAGGGTTCTAGTCAAAGTCATACGTCAGGCTTCTTTCCGAAAGATTTTGACTTTCTCTGATTCTGTCTCTGACTTATGACTCTGACCTCTAACCTCTGACTCTCCCTGTGACAGAGGCGTGACAAGGGCGTGACTACGATGCTTCCTCTGCCTTTCGGCTCCCGCGTCTCGTTCTTCCTGATCGCGGGCCATGCGTCGGGAATAGATCACCCCTTCCGGGGTACGGGCAGGCACGCCAGCGGAAAACAGCTCTGCGAGCAGGTTGCGGTACTCTTCCACGCTCGCGCATCCGCAACGGCGGGATAGCTGTTCATCGGGGATAGCTTTTCCGTCTGCCTCTAGGTATCCGTACCGCTGCGAATTGTGTGCAACGAAGAGCATACGGAGCCACAACCCCTGTGCGGCAAGGCAGCACCCGGCGACGGAATCCGCGAGCCAGTCGGAAGGATAGAATTGCAGCCAGGGTAAGGAACGTTTACTCATCGGCGCGGCTCCGGGGGCGTCAGCGTGAAGCAATCGTCTTGCGCCATACGCTTTTCTGATAATGGTCGGGATTGCCAGCCGGGGCGGACATTGTGTTCTCGCTCAAACTGCTCTGCCCTGCTATGGCGGGAATCGGTCTTGGCAGGCTCTTTGCGCCGGATGCGGTAAGACCCGCGACACTGGCCGTTGACCCATTCGGTCTTATTCTCAATCTCTTCCGTGTCGCCAGCGGCCCTCAGTTTCTTCCGGATGGAATTGATTCGAGCACAGTATTGCAAGGCCAGATCGGAAAGCTCATAGGCCGGAACCCATTGGCCGTAGCCTGAGCGAAGCAGGTTTTCTATCTTTTCGGCTTGTGTCTCAAAGCCGGAAGTGTTATTACTTTGGCCCATAAAGTACTTTCCCCGAATCCTAGCCGGGCGCAACGTCCCTCAGACGTGCCCGGCTTTCCTTCCCAGTTCTGCAATATATTATCTTGCAACAAAATAAAGATTGCAAGATATTATTTTGCGTGAGATGATTCTCTTCAGATCGGAAGGGGAAAGGATGCCTATGGCAAAAACGGCGGTACCGCTCGTTTGGCGGTCGAAGAAGGTAAGAGGCGTTTTTAGGACAATCCGCGAAGGCCACGGGATAGGTCAGGGCGAGATGGCGCGGCGCATCGGGATTGCTGAATCCAAGCTAAACCGATGGGAGAACAACACGGGAGAGTTAAAACAAGCTGAGATTGAAAAGTATGCCGATATTCTGGACGCGGCAATCATAGACCGCGCTGAGAGCCATCCGAGAAATGTGCCGGGTTCTATCGGCCAGTATTGCAAGCGCGTCCGTGCGGATTACGGCATCGGCCAATGTGAGCTAGCCGAAGAGATGGAGATGGCGCAATCCAATATCTCCATGTTCGAGAATGGCTATGTCAACTTTACTCCGGAAGAGCTAGAGAGACTGGACGCAGCGATGGAAGTGCTCAAGAAAAAACACGGAGGGACGGCTCACCTGCGGAAACTTTTCAATGACGTAGTGAGTTCCTTGCGGCGCGAGCTAGCTAAAGCGGAAGGGCAATCGCAGCCGCATGCGGAGGCAAGTGAAGAAGGCAAGATGAAGCTCAGTTCTTTATTAGGAAAGCGGGGAGACTAGCCTTGCCTGTAACCGTCATAGCGAACAAAGCCACCACGCAGATCAAGAATGGCGCGGGGGTGTTGCAAGCCATCGTTGTATCGGGCGCGGGTAGTGCCTGGACATTGCAGGTTAATGACGGGCCGAATCTAGCGGGGAACGTGACGGCGATTCTCGGCGCTACTCCGTTGACTGTACCAGCAATCGGCACGCTTGTATTGCCGTCTCCTATGCCGTTCTCTCAAGGTCTGCAAGTAGTGACGGCGGGAACGACGGCGGGCGAACTGGAATTTGTCTGGTACTGAAGAGAGGGGATAGATGGCGGGAGTGACGGTTAGCAGCACAAGCGATTCTAGCGAGCAGGTTCGCGCAGCGGCAGGTTTACCCCCGGAAGAAAAGCCAGCGGAGCAATTGTCCCTAGAGAATGCGGAGCATTCCGAAGAGTCGCAGCTACAGCGGGAGCGTAGCGAGAATGGGAACGGCAATAGGGCAGTCCCGCGCGGCGTAGAAAAAAAGATAAACAAGGCGCACGCGGAAAAAATGCAGGCGCTCGAATTGGCCGCGAGTCTCCGCGAGCGTCTTGCGCGATATGAAACCGTCGAGGAAATTCGGTTCACGCCGACTCAGAAAAAAAGATGGCAGGAAAACGGCACGCTCAGAAATCTAAACGGCAACGGTGCAACTCCGCACGTCGAAGCACAGCCGGAAGCTCTCCCCGAAGAGCGCCAGGAACCGCAGCCGCAAATCGAAGCGCCAGCGGAGCACCTCAAGATTCGGGCGCTAAGGGAAGAGTACCCGGACTGGGACGAGACTTTCACCCGCGCACAAAACGAAAACATGCGGATAGCAGACGCGGCGGCAGAGGTTATGCACGCTTCCCCGGATGCGAACCATATCGCCTATTTTCTCGCCAAGAATAGCGAACTACGCGACGCCATAAACACCATGCCGGAGAGCCAGCAAGTCCAAGAGATACGAAAGATCGAGCAGGGCATTTCGGCGGTACGGAATGGCGGCAAGGATTTTGCGGAGCGCGTCAAATCTTCTCTTTCAAAGGAAGAACTGGCGGAGGCACGGCAGGCGATCAAAACAAACCCGCTCGGTGCTCAAATTGTTTTTTCGACCATGCGCGAACTAAACGCGCTTCCGAACGGGCCGGAAGTATTTAAGGCGCTCATGTCAGACCCCGCGACGTGCCAGCGGCTAGCGCAGATGAATCAGCAGATGGCGGGAATCGAATTAGGGCGCATCTCCGCGCGACTCGAAAACGGCAACGGACACAAACCCATGCCGACAGTTTCAAAAGCGCCTGCCCCGATTGCCCCGCTTGGCGGGCGCAACACTTCCACTGTGATACCGGACGCGGGCGAGACTGACTATCAGACTTACAGAAAATTGCGAGACGCGGGAAAAGTAGGAATGGGCACGGCAGAGCGACGCAGACACGGTTACGTCTAGGGGGAAACGATGGCGCAATATACGGAAGTAGAAAAAGGCAAGAGTGGCGCGGAGGCGGAGACGGAAGAAATAGACCTGCGCGACACGGTAGAGATTGCCATTCGCCCAAACAGGGACGGCAACGGCGTGGAAGTAATTCACCACTTCAAGCAACACAAGCCGGACATGGAAGAATTTGGGCCGGATGAGGGCGAGGAGCTAATCGACTACCTCATTGATTGCATTTTCGAGGATGAAGAGGAGAAATAAACATGGGCAGCATGCCGCTACCAGCACTCGACATAAAGCCGCCAGAGAGTCCGCTCGATCAGTACGCGAAAATGGCGCAGATCAAGGCGCTCATGCAAGGCCAGCAATTGAGCGCGGCGGAGCTGCAAGGCCGCAACCTACAGAATCAGAATCTACAGACGACATTGCAGGGCCAGCAGCGAGTTATGGAAGCAATGAAAGACCCGGCATGGGATCCCACCGACATAGACGCGGCTTACAGGGTTTTGCAGAAGCACTCCGTACCAGTCCAAAACCAAGAGAACGTAATCAAATTTCTTTCTACGATGCGCGAGGGTTTGGCGAAGGCGCACAGCGAGGACTTGAGTTATGCCGCCGACACTCACGCCAAGTTTGACGATTTATTCCAGAGCGTAAAATCCGCTCCCGACGATAAGAAGCAAAGCGCCTATCAAGATGCCTTGAGCCAAGCGAAGAGCTACGCCGGGAATGTACCAGACCCCCACACTAAACAGCAGTTGCTAACGGAGCTTTCCCAGGCTCCGGCGCTCTACGATTCGCAATTCATAGACAACGAGCATGCAAAGCTCAGAACCATGCAATACCTTGTCGAAGAGGGTTTGAAGAAAGCGCAGACCCGCGAGGCATCGGGCAAGGGATACGAGGCAGAGCAAGCCGGAGCAGTATCGGCGGCAAAGGTTCCGGGCGCTCAGGCTGAATCGGCAATCCAGCAGCAAAACGCGGCACTCACTCCGCAAGGGCGGGCGCTTGCCGGGAATCTTTTCTATCAGTCTGCGGGCGGAGATCAGCAGGCAGGCAAGGCGCTCAACCTAGAGACTCAGCAGAAAGTAACGGCGGCACAGGCCGGAGTTGCGAACGTGCCAGCGGCTCTCCGTGGTGTTGCTCCGCATCTTGTCGGCCCGGCAGCGGCAGCGGCAGAGAAAGCCGGAAACGAGTACGGGGACGCGGTAGCAGCGGCCAACGATATGAAAACCTTCGTTGACCTGGCGCGGAGCGGAAACAAAATCGCCTATGCCTACTCCCCCACTGAGGGCGTACTGACCCTCAACACGGCGCGAGGCGTTAAGCGCGTGAACATGGCGGAGATCGGGAGTTACGGCGGAGCGGGTTCCGCACTCGACAGGGTGAAAGGATTTCTTGGGAAGCAAACGACCGGCGCGTCCATCCCCGACGATGTTTTGAGCGACATGGAAACGCTGCACCAAGCGATTGCCGGAAACGCGCAAAAGACATACGCCAACAAACTCAAGAATACAAATTCCACTTATGGCTCTAGCTTTCAGCCTGTGAACATGGGCGGCCCGCCAGCGGGAGCGACGGGCAAAGCAAAAGGCTCTGACGGTAAATGGCATTGGACGGACGGCAAGCAGGATTTAGGAGTAGCTGAGTAAATGGGCAATTCTCCCGGCGTCACGCTTGATCTGAGCACGTTTCAGCCTGTGCCAAAGGCTCCGCAAGGTTCCAACCTTGTGCCGAAGGGAAACGCGAGCGTAACTCTGGACATGAGCACGTTCCAGAAGGCAGGAACGGACACCGGGACGAATCTTGACCCGCAACGTGGAGCGGCACAAGCGACTGGCCTTAGCCCGCAGCCGAAACCAACGGGATTCATGGACAGTGTGGCGAAGTGGGCCGACAACGTTTCGAACGATATCAAGTACGGGACGGACGTAACGGGCATTGGAACGGTACTTAAAAAAATGGGAGCGCATGGAGTTTATAACGGCAACCCCGAAGCGTTAGGCGACTACATGGCGAGCTTGCCTTTGGGAATCTTGCAAGCTACGAAAGGCTCCGCAGAGCAGTATCAGGGAAAGCTCTGGCAAGGCGGTAAGAACGTGTTAGGCGGAATGGCACAGGCCGCGACAATTCCGGCAGGACTCGCGGCAGGGCCGGAGACGGAAGCAGCGGGCGAGGCGGCATCGAATGTCACCTCTAAGGTGTTCGGGAACGTGGAAAAGGCGGGCCAGCTATTCAACGAAGTAAAGGGAGCCGCGAAAGGGAGTCCCGTCGAGATCACGGACGCTATGAGCCAAGCGGCGGAACGCGCTCAGGAATTGGCGGACGCGGGCGCTAAGGGAATGCCGCGCGTTATCACTAAGTTTGTTGCGCGTGTCACTGACCCGGAGAAGGCTCCTATTGCCTGGGATGAGGCGCGGGATTTTTACTCGAATGTGTCGAGGCTCTCCGCGAATGAATACGCCAACATGAATCCGCAGATGGCCGCACAAGTCGGAAAATTCGCCGGCGCATTTGATGATTCCCTGCGGGCAGCAGCGGCGGCAGCAGGAAAAGGCGAAGAGTACAGCCAGGCGATGCAGCTCTACCGCACGTCAAAGGTCTGGCAAAAGTTTGGCTCAAATCTCTGGCAGGGTTTCAAGAGTGCCCTACCCTACGCAGGAGCGGGAGCCATAGGCGGGGCGGCAGGCAGGCGCTTGTCTGATCTGTTGGCTCCGTAATTCCACAAGAAAGGAAGTGACCAGCAATGGCAGCGAACAAGGACGATAAACTGAAACCGGGCGGGAAGATCAGCGACAAGGACAGATTCATCATATCCCCGGAAAAGCCTCAAAGCCAAGAAGCGAAGGGGGCGGAAGTAGTGCGGAGTATCGCAGCGGTCAAAAAGCCGCATTTGGCTCCCGGCGAACTATCCGCAATATGGGCAAGCGAAAAAGCAGGAAAGAAATAAATGCAGCGCGTAGAAACATCCGGCGCGAATGGCGCTTACGATGAGATACAGGCGCGGAACGCCAAAGAGGAACGCCAGCAGCGGGAACGCGTCCAGGCGGCAGAGGTTGAGCTACTGGACGGCGAAACGTATCGGGCATTCTGCCAGCGACGGCGGGAGATGAATCGCCTGCTAGTCGAGCCAGAAACGGCTCTGGACGAAGCATCTTTCCGCGATTATCGCTTGCGGAGAGATTCGGGGGAAAGGTAAGTGGAGGGCATTTCGGACATCCGAGACACGCTCATCAGGCCGAAAATAAACTTGGAGAGCTGTAACGAAAAGTTACATGGTGCCAGATTCAGGCGACAGTCAAACAGGGCCAGCATAAGTTAGAGTTAAGCTATGAGCACGGCAAGACAAGGATTATCAACAGTTTAGAGGCAGGCACAGGATAGAGAGTCTAATGCGGCTAAAACGCACAAGGCAGGAGAAGGCGGCAATCCTAGTCGCTGAGGATTACCAGACAGACGAGCAAATAGCTGAATCTATAGGGATTACACGCAAGACGCTCTTTGTCTGGAAGAAAAAGCCGGGGTTTGCGGCCAGAGTCGAGGAGATCGCCGTTCTGTTGTCGGAACAGGCTCTCAAGCAGGGCATATCCAGGCGGGAACGCCGTCTAGCCGTTCAGAATGAGACCCATAACAAGCTCTTGACGGTCATTGCGGAGAGGGCCAAAGACGCGGAATTGCAGACCGTCCCAGGCGGAAAGACTGGCCTAGTCATTAAGACGGTTAAGGGTATCGGCAAGGGCGAGGATTTCAGGGTTGTGGAGCAGTACCAGACCGATACGGACACGATCAAAGCCATTCTAGCTATCCATGAGCAGACGGCGAAGGAACTAGGCCAGGTTGTAGAGCGCGTGGAGATTGAAGAAAAGGACAAGTACGCCTCAATGACGGATGACCAGTTACAGGCCAGGTTACTCGAATTGCTTGGTAAGCGCAGCGAACCTGTGCGGCCAGAAGATACTCCATGCTGACACCTGAATTGCTCGCCAAACTCACGCCGGAAGCGATAGCTGGCCTAGACGCGAAGGACAAGCAGCGGGTTATGGAGATTCTGGAACAGTTAGCAATTCCCCGTATTGAGCGCGTACTGAGGAAGCTCAGGGCGAGGACGCCGGAAGAGATCGAAGCGCAGGCACAGGCAATCAAGGAACGCAAAGTCCCTTCTCTGGCGGATATGCTCGATAATCTCAGGAAGCGAATCCACGCTATGCCGCCAGAGGAATACCGGGCATGGAAGGAAGAACATCAGCGCGAACATGACGAATGGTGGGTATGGAAGCAGGAGCAGTACCGGCAAAAGAGAATCGCGGAAGGAAAAGACCCGGACGGAGACGAGATTAAGGACACCTACCGCAAGATGCGTGAAACGAACCCAAGAGCTGGCGGAGCTTTTGCCGACAAACTATTAGGTGTTGAGACTCCGCTAGAGGAAAAGCTGGCGGAACCTGAGATCGAACCTGAGCGCGTCTCGACGAACCTTCCCCGGCCCGTTTCTATCGCGGAAGTAGCGAGGGCAGCGCAAGAGCAGGCAACTAGGCGCGAGTTTGACCCGGATTTCATTGACCGCATTTGTGGTGAAGGCAGCGACAAACCAAGTGGCAGGTCGGGAAGCAAGTTCGGTTTCATGGGATGAGCGCAGGGTGATTCTCAACGGCTCACGCTAAAAGCCTATTTTCTGGTGAAGGGATAAGCGGCCATGTGGTTTCTCTTGGCTTGGCTGGAATTGCAGGGACTCCGTGCCTATGCCTACTGCCTGCGAGCGCGGCTAGGGTTCCTCTGGCTCTTGCGCGGATTCTAAGCGACAAGGAAGCCGCAATGCGCCAGTGCAGAGGTTAGGTGGAATCCGTTGAACGAGACTCGGATTATTTCTCTTTCGGAGGCAAATCTTCCGGCTTCGTCGGCGTCGATTCAGCAGGAGGCTCTCCTTTTGCGCTCTTTACCGCTTGTTTAGCCGCAACTCTATCGGCGAGAGACCCAAACCCAACTGTACGCACAGGAGTGGTCGAAAAGGGGGCTCCGGACAAACTTGATAGTTTCATTCCCGAGACGCCCGCTGTGTTCATTCCGAACATACCTATCGTCCTGGCCGGGCTCTCAAAGTACATCTCTTGGACAAATTCTTTTGTACTTCTCATCTCTTGCTGCAAGTTGCTGACGGCGCCGTAGAGAGCATTCAAAACATCCAAAGTTTCATTCCCTTTTCCATCCAGGGCGGGTTCTGCAAGAATGTGAGCAAGCTGAATCGGCGTGACTATCTTTTCTCCTTTTTCTAAAGCCTCGACATGCGCTAGCAATTGCTTCTGCGCGGCGTCAATGCTGTCTGGGTCGGTGATTGTGAACGGCACGTATCGCATCTGATTTACGTCGAAGGGTGCTTCCTGGCCTGCCGCGATAATGTGGACTATCGGTTTAGCTAGATAGTGACGAATTGCCAGCTCGTAGTAGACGTTTGGATTCCCGTCAGAAAGGTCAGCAATCACCAAATCTGCATCTTGGAGACGCTGGATTATTTGCATCGTAATCAATCCAGGCTTGCTAATTTCATCGGCGCGTTCAATCCGATATTTGTTTTCCAGGGGTTTAGTAATGACGTGCTTCAGTACCTTATCGGAAGTTTTCCTGATCTCACTCCCATCGCTGCCGATGGGAGAGATCACAAAGCATAGTGGCTTCGAGGCTTCCGCCGTTTGAGATTCTCGGAAATAGGCCACAGCGTCACCCCTCTGGTTTGGCCCAGAGGCTATAACACAACTAATTACCGCGCAAGGTAGGGGGAGCCCTGGGGCCTTTCTGAACCCCGAAAAGGACGATACAGCCGTAGGGGGCATCTAACCATCATAAAGCCGAATCCTGGCTTGACGCGCTACGATGTAATGCAATGCAAAGCTAAACTTTTCTTGCTTCAGGCCCTTGTATTGCTACTTCTTTCTGGTATAATCCCCTTAGTATGAATTTGCGCGAATACCAACGACTGAAAACCGAGGCCGAGGCTGAATACCGCCGTAAGCTCGAAGCAATCGAGATGGTGTGGAAACTCAGCGGCGGAGACAGTAAGAACGGTTCAAGTCCACATGAAACAAGCATTGGTAAGGGTTCGCTACAGCAAGCCATTCGGTACGCCATCCCATATCTCACCGGAGAGTTCACTTTGCGTGAAGTAGAGCAGCAAATGAAAGTACACGATCCTGTTTTTGCTGCAAAGGTCAAACGGCCCTCTATTTCTGGAGCGCTAAAGCGGATGGCCGATGATAAAGAAATTGTTGTAGTGGCGGCTGGAAGTGGAAAGCGAGCTAGTAAGTATCGGAAGGCAGGGTAGAAACTAAAAAGGCCAGCGACTTGCACTCGCTGGCCTGAACCCCTTGCTTGTGACAAGGAGTGTAATTCATTGAGCAAGAATCACTGTAACAGGTCTCCACCAAAAGTCAAGTCGGAAGTTTCCGCTTAGTTCTCGGGTGGGTATCCAAGCGGTCAAAGGAAGTTCCCTTGCACGGGACTGCCGACTTGTGCGGCTTCATGGGTTCGAATCCCTTCCCATCCTCCAGTTTTGGTGGCCCCCACGAGAATAGGGGCCTCCTCAACAGTGTCATAATCCCCCTGCGCGGAATAAACTGCAAGTCGAGAAAGCGAAGTGTGACGCTACTTCGTACAGGCTCACAACGGGTGTAGAATCCCCTCTCCTGCCTCTACCGCATTCTAATCCTAAACTGCGGGGACTCACTATGACCGAAGAGCGGAAACACGCCATTTTGCTGGCCACTGTGATCTTGACGGCGAGAAGATTGCAGCCACTTCTCGAAACGACCGATGAGACATCCAAGCCAAACATGGCCACAGAGTTTTGGGCCAAAGTTGCCGTCAGCAGAGCCATTGAACGTGCGGCGCATATTCTGGACTTGATTGACGAAAAGTGGCCCGTAGGGGAAGCTCGCTGTGGAAAAGGTCTGAGCCCGTTCTAGTGAATACACAACGCGGGAAGGGCGTTGCAATTCGTAATTTGTATCTGCTGGGGCGGCGTGTACTTCGGCATGGAATTATAAAGTGCCAGGGCATTGTTGAAACGCTGCTGGCGCGAATTTGCTGCTCTCAATTGGGCATCCAGGTTTTGTGCAACGTCCAAAAGGGAGTTATACCTTTGCACAAGCGCACCGTAGTCACTTTGCAACTTATTGGCCGCGGGGTAGACAATGGCGTCAGCTTTCAGCAATTCTGACGCTGCCTTCCTGATCTCATCCATCTTCTGGTTCAGTTCCGCGTTGCTAGTCTCCAACTCCTTGCTCTTGCTTTCCAATACCTTATTCTTACTTTCGAGTTCTACCCGTGCCAACTCCGATGCTTGCAAGTCGGCCTGCGCTTGAGCGAGTTGCGCCTTCATGGATTTCAGGGGAGGAGCAGTCGTCTTTGACTGAGCGAAGCATGTTGACGCAAACAAGATGGCTACCAAAAGAGATGTGGCTTTCATAGGAGAAGTGTAGCAACAAATTGTGTGCGGGCCGGGCTTTAGCTTATCTATAACCCAACGATGAGTAAACGTGAGCAAGAAAGAGCAACTAGGGGACATGGCAAGCCCGGCTGCAAGATAATCCGCGTATTTGCTTGAGCATAGGTGAGTAAGTCTGAGTAAGCGGGGAGCGCGGAATCCTAAGTCTTGCGCGTCTGCCAGTTCCGCCACTCCCGCAGTGGTTTCCCTATTCTACAAGCTTGCCGACAGCCGCTCCACCGCGATTTTTACCGGGCCGCCTGATTGGAGTGCTCCTCTTGCCGTCTCGGGGGTGTCAAGTGGCCAGCCACCCCCACCCCGCCCGCTCCAGCCATCCCGGGACCTACGGCTGTGCGCTCGATTTGCCCGCTGCAGGAAAGTCTTGCGCATTGATCTTGGCCTTCTGCCAATGCAGCATTAACGGCGTCCGGTCATAACCTGCGAGCGTGCCTGTGAACCGTACCAGACTCCCTACTGCTAGGCCTCCGGCCTCCGGCTGGCCTGCAACGCTGACATCCATGTTCGCTCTCCGCGCCGCCCGGAATTCCAGTTCGGTGGTGACCAGCGCTACTTTCAAAACCACCGGATCACCCTGCACCACGCTGATCACTTTGCTGGGCACGTTCGGGAATTGCAATCCACAAGCCGCCAGCCATGTCGCCTTCCCTGTCTCGCCGTCCGCTTTGATATCCGCCACCACGGTGGTAATGCTCATTACGTTTCTCGCGGCATCCAAATCCGCCTTGCTCGGCAGCGTGTAACTCTCCGGCCGCTCCAAAGAACTTCCTGCCACTTGTATCAATTCGTTGAGCTGCGTGTCCACCAGGTTGGGGCACGCCGTCTGCTCGTAGCTCAACATCAGTTTTTTCAGGTACGTTTTTATTTCTTGCGCCTGCGGCTCGCCCCTGCTTTTTGCAGTCGCTGAGCGCGCCAAGGCCCAGAAGGCGTCCAGTTGCCGCGGCGGCTTCACTCCCCAATAACCCAGTCCCAGTTGGTACGTCGCGTTCCCATCTTCCGGATCCAGTACCAGCGCTGCCCGGGCGGCCTCCACCGCCCCTGGATAGTCCTTCATCGTCAGCGACGCCAGTCCTGACGTCAAATCCAAATAAACCATCACCCGCTGTTTCTCGGACGCAAACGCCGCATCCGTGACCTTCTCGGGCTTTTTGATCTCGTTGAGAGTGTTTAGCCCCAATGCGGCCGCTTCCTTTGCTTGCTTCGCCTGTGCCGCGTCATTCGGCCGCAGCGAGTTGTAGGCAATCGCACGGGCGTACAGTGCCTGGAATCGCGTGTTGGCATCGGCTTTGTCTCCCAGCGCCACCAGTTTGTCGGCGTACTCGATCACCTTCGGAAAATTCTTCAGCTCTCGATAGTCCCGGTAGTACAGCGCGTAGGCATCTGCCAGCATCTCGGAATCTGGGAATTTCGCCACGAAATCATCCAGCCGCTGGATTTGGTGCGCCTCATCCTTCTCCGCTTGCACTTCTTTGAATCCGTTGTGCTCCGCCGTCGTGCCTGCCGCATACGAAACTTTGCGTCCCGCCGCGTCCGTGTAGTATTTCGTCTTCGATGCGTCCGGCGGTGGTAGCGCTTTGCCGGATGGCGTTGCCGGAGTCGTGCCGGCGCTATCCGCGGAGGCATTCTCTGCTTCGTCGGACGGTTCAACTGGCTTTTCCGTCACCGCCCCAGGCAAACTATCCGCCTGCTTTGCGGGCTTGGGCAATTCCGCCGTTGCTTGCGGTGCGCTCGAAGAGCCTGCAGCATCGCCATGTTTTTGCACCATCTGTATCAAATTGCTGCGATACCTCCACCCTCCCGCACTACCGATCGCCACGACCACCAGCACCGCGGTCCACGCCATCCAACCGCGCCCCGAATGAGGTGGAATGTGCTGCAATGCAGGCACAGCCCCGATTTTCTCCGCTCTGTTTACAGCCGACGACCCCGACGCCAATTGCACCGTCGACCGCACCGGCGTCGCAGCCCCCGGCCTCACATCCCCCGCCGCCACCATCAGCGTCCGTCCCTCTTCCTTCTCATACGTCTCCGATTCCCACTTTTCCAGTTCCTCGATAATCGCCTGCCCATTTGCCGGACGGTCCTCGCGATTCTTTTCCAGGCACTTCATCACTAGCTTCGCCAGCGTCTCGGGAATTCTCACTCCCTGTCGCGCCGCTTGAATCGGAATCGGCGGCGTCTGGATGTGCGCCAAAACAATTTGCAGCGCCGTCTCCCCCTTGATCGGCAGCTCGTCCGTCAGCATCTGATACATCACGATGCCCAGCGAATAAATGTCCGAGCGCCCATCCAGCTCATTTCCCGGCGCCGCCATCGCCTGCTCGGGCGACATGTACGGCGGCGTGCCTACAACCATCCCCGTGTCCGTCACGGACGTCGCTGTCGTTCCGCCCAGTCCTTCCTTAAGCTTCGCGATGCCGAAATCCAGCACTTTCGCCACATCTTCTTTTTTCGATTGGATCAGCACAATATTTTCTGGCTTGATGTCCCGGTGCACAATTCCCAGCCGCTGCGCCGCATCCAGCGCGCTCGCCACTTGCCGCACGACCGCGCTCACCCGCCTCGCCGGCATCGGCCCTTCCGTCGAAATTATTTTTCTCAGGTTCTTCCCTTCGATGTACTCCATCACGATGAACGGCTGCCCATCCTCCGTGGTATCGATGTCGTCCACGCGCACCGCATTGGGGTGTTGCAGTTTCCGCGCCAGGATGGCCTCTTGCTCGAAGCGCTTCACAAATGTCCTGTCGCTCGCCAGCCCCGCGGCAATCACCTTGATCGCGCGCACCTCATCAAAATGCATGTGCAGCGCCTTATACACCGCGCCCATGGCTCCTTCACCGATTTTTTGGATGATTTTGTATTTCCCGCGCACCACCGTCCCCTCGGCCCATTCTTCCGAGTGGATTAGCGGCGCACCGTCCTGCGGACAGTTCGCAAAATGTGTGGAATACGTGCGCTGACAGACGCGGCAGGTCTTCATAGCCATCCCAGCAGCGAGTTCGTGGCCGCAGTCTACCACGAACCCCGCCGGCAGCCGCGTGTCCTGGTTCCTCGCGTGTCATCCTTAGCATCACGAAGGATCTGCAGTTCGATTCCTGTAGCGCCGGGCTTTTCCTCGGTGTGTGGGGGTCCCGACGTCGGGTGCGGGCTCTACTTGGAGCCCGCCGTTAAGAACAATCGGGAAGCCCGGCATCTTCGCCTCTGCCATGTATTGCCCGCGTAGGGTCGCGCTTCAGCCTAACCTACTCTTGACTTTAACCTGGCTTTTGACTTGTCCTTTGTAGGGGCACGATATCGTAGATTCCGGGCAGCAGCCGGAACATCGTGCCCTCTCTTCGCTTTTGCCTCTGTAGGGGCGCAGCACCGCTGCGCCCTTCTTGCCTGTGTAGGCGCCGGGCTTCAGCCCGGCCCGCCCTCCGCTTTTCTCATCCTCCCTCAAGCGTTTCCGCCGTGAAAACCGCAAGTCTCCGAAACAGCGCTTCCACAAGCGCTTCCCTTTCTTCCGGCGCAAGCTTCAAGTGCCGCTCCACTTCCGCTTCCACCTCCTGAATCTCTTTCGCTGGCGCGCGCTCCGCCAATCTTCGGAAAAGCATCGTGTGTGCTCGCTTCCGTTCCATCACTTCCAGCCCATCCAGCATCTGCCGGTGCGACGTTCCCTCCCAAATCGCCAGTATCATCGCCTCCCGCTGCCAGCGTTCCGCGCCATACTCCGCCAGCACGCCCAGCCCGCCAAGCACTTCCATCGCCCACTTTGCCGTATCCACCGCAAACTCGGCGGTCCAGTATTTCGCCAAATGCGCCAGCAGCCGAAACAGATGATAGCGTTCCGAGTACGGCGGCCGCTCCATCCACACTTCGTTCAGCAGTTGCACCGATTCCCACGCCAGCGCAAACGCCGCTCGCAGCTCCTTCAGCCGCTCTTCAAATTGATGACGTAGCAGCGGATGATCGAGTATCCGCTTGCCGAAAGCGACGCGCTGCTCCGCATACGAAAGCGCCTCCGCCATCGCGCGCTGTGCCAACGCCACACTCACCACGCTGTTCGCCACGCGCGAAAGATTCAACACTTCGAGAATGAGATAAACGCCTGAGTCCGCCGACCCCAGCAGGTACCCTTTGCTGTCTTTCAGCTCCACTTCTCCCGTAGGAACCGAGCGCGTCGCAATCTTGTCCTTCAGCCGCCGCACAAAATAGTTAAGCTCGCCGTTCTTTCGGTGTCGCGGCACCAGAAACAACGCAAGCCCGCGCACACCCGCCGCTGCTCCGTGCGGCCGCGCCGCC
>Ga0207118_1115_pt1 | contig 15423 bp, 17 predicted proteins | sample Alteio_BWMinHeat_42_FD_153507 | JGI IMG/M metagenome (GOLD analysis project Ga0207118, IMG submission 153507) | Enriched cells from forest soil in Barre Woods Harvard Forest LTER site, Petersham, Massachusetts, United States -... | ecosystem: Environmental > Terrestrial > Soil > Temperate forest >...
AATCCAGCAGTTTGCGCATTGGGTCACATTCATCCTGCTGCTGATCATCGGATCGCACATGGCATACGAAGGTCTGACACATCGTGAAGAACATCAGGAACGTGCGCCGATCGCTACCGGTTGGCCATTGTTTATACTGGCCGTAGCGACCAGTATCGACGCCGCAGCGGCGGGCGTAACGATTGCCCTTCTTGGCCAGCCAGTACTGGTCGCATGCGCCGTGATCGGCGTTGTGACACTAGTCGTGTCTGCTGCGGGTGTCATCATTGGCAAAATGGTGGGCGACTTCGTCGGGCAACGCGCTGAGGTGCTTGGCGGTCTTGTCCTGATCGGGATAGGGACGAAGGTTCTGATGGACCATTTTTACGCTGCAGGTTAATCCAGCGACTTCATTTTACTGATGTAATTCCGCGTAATTTTGGATATCATGCAGTTGCAGGGAGCTGGCAATTGCAGACATGGACAGTCGCTGTATCGTCCTCCGATCTGTTTTGTTAGCACTGTGTTGTGTACATCCCTGTAAATCAGCGTGGTCCGCTCCAGACCGGACGACCTGAATCTCAAATTATTATCGCTATGGATGAGATCACATGTTCGGACTCTTCAAGAAAAAAGAAAATATCGACGACGTCGAAAGGCGTCTGAATTTCTCAAAAAATCTCCAGGCAGTCACCAACAGGATCCACGCCACCAGCAACCTCGATGAGATCATGCTCGATCTGTCGAATGATATCTGCGATCTATTCCATTGCGATCGGTTGACGCTTTACGCAGTCAGTAATGACAAGGCGTTCATCTTTTCGAAGGTCAAGACCGGGATAGACTCGAACAAGGATTTGGTGCTTCCTATCAACGGGGAAAGCATTGCCGGTTATGCCGCTTTGCATGGCAAGGGCGTGTGCGTAAAGGATGTCTATAACGAGTCGGAATTAAAGACCTTTGAACCGCCGCTTAAATTCTGCCGCGAGGTTGACCTGGTTACCTCCTATCGCACCAAACAAATGCTGGCGGCACCGCTAATCAACAAGAAAACCAAGGAAGTGCTGGGAGTTATCCAGCTCCTTAACAATCGGTCCGATGGCGCGTTTACCGTGTTTGACGAAGATGGGCTTGAGGACGTTTGCGAAACGATGGCAATCGCATTTATTCAGCGCATGAAGCCGCCGGTTGTCGTCCACTCGAAGTACCTGCCTCTGGTCACTGATTCGATCATCTCCGAAGCGGAACTGGACCTTGCCGCACGTTCCGCGCGGCGCAAGAACGTTGATATAGAAGAAGTGCTAGTCGATGAGTTCCAGGTCAGCTTGACCGCGATCGGTCAGGCATTGTCCAAGACGTTCAGGATTCCATACGAAAGTCATAGGGTAGGTCGGTACCAGCCCACCAGGCTCAGTAAAAAACTGAATCTGGAATTTGCGATCAAGAACCAGTGGTTGCCGATTGAGGAAGACGTTACCGGTGTGACCATCCTCACGACGGAACCGGATAAGCTGAGCGACGGGAAAGCCGTTCAGGAGATTTTCTCCTATGGCAATGTCTTCTATCGCGTGACTACCAAGCGTGAATTCAGTCAGACTGCGGCGGAGTTTTTCCCTGCTTGATAGTCGGCGCCATGATACGTACACAAGAAGCTGCGACGCCACGAGCAGCATTTCGTTAGACGCTCTTATTGTTTCGTAGAGGGTCGAGCAGTTGCCTCAAATTGTTGTGATCCAGTTCATACATCAATGCAACGAGTGTACCCAACTCTCCCGACGGGAAACCTTCACGCGCAAACCAGCCGAGGTAATGTCCAGGCAAATCTGCAATCAAGCGGCCTTTGTACTTTCCATAAGGCATTTCACGGGTGATCAATAGTTGCAGAAGCTCGGGGTTCATCGCTGGTCATTTGATTGGTCGTCGTAGTCAACGGCTTAGGTATCTCTTGTGAATGTTTGGTTAGGGAGTTTGCCGAGACATCACATCCCGTAAAATCCAAATGCTTCAGACGTACCGGGCCGTACCATTCGTGCACGCCTGCAAAGCCACCCGTCCTCAATATCCATGCTCGTTTTTTCTTGGTAACTATAAGTGCATTGTGCACGAACCCGTCATAGACAAAAGTCATCGAGCCATTCAACTCTACGAAAATGAATGAGGCATGTTTTTCGTTGAGTATTTTCGGTTCTGCGGATCGAGGTATGTCCTTTGAAAATCCAAAAGTCGACACGCCATATTTCTGAACTAGCGCATCACTCACTGGGCAGTTGGCGCATGCCATGCTGGTGGAAAGAACCAAAACCAACGCAAATATCAAACGGTGCATCATATGGTCTCGGGTATCAATCTCTTAGGGTCCTAAGCGGGAAAAATAAAGCTATTACTGGTCCCGCCTGAACCATGCCGATCCAGGAAACGTAAACACGAGATACATTGCGACACACTCAACAAGGAGTTGCGTAATATAGAAAAGGTTGTACACGAGGTTGGACATGAGAGCACGCACCAACAGGTCCGCCGGAAAGAAAAGCAGCGCCACCAAATTGTAAATGAGCGCGATCAAAAATAACATTCGCGCCCAGTTCCGCCCTACCGACAGATATCCGATGAATAGCGCCTTTGCGACAATAACCAGGAAAGTGATGCTCAGCGCCACGGCAAGAATACCGCCCTTAGGTTGTACCTTGAGAAAATTCAGAATGACCGCTCCCACTCCCATGGCAAGCGTAAACCAGAGCAGATTTACAGCCTGCGCCACCTGCCGGGGTCGCTCCCGTGCAATGCTCACGATACCTCGGTCGAGTCCGGCGCTTGGTGCGGGCATACCGACATCCTCAGAGGGCGGCATAGTGTCTAGGGATAGGTAATCTTGCAGACTGTCTAAAAGAGCCTTGTTTGTTCCTTCATGCAAACGCAGTTTTCGTTCTTTAAAAACAAATATGAAACAACCGGATCCACTGTCGAATCCTTTCGTAATGTAGGTGAGTCGCGCTCCGCAGGTAACCCAATTATTTTCAAAGTCTGAAAAGTCTTTGGTAACGGTATATGTTGCGCCGCTAATAAAATCGAAATGACCACTCATGAGATTTCTCCGGGATTATTTTTATTTCTCTGTAACTTTGCCGCACAACATTCGGCGCAATGCGATTTGCTTATTGTCCTATGACTTAGGAAATTCGCATGTCAGTGTTGAACCTCGCCAGGACCATCCCACGTCTCACGAAAATTCCTGAGAAATTACGGCCGCTCCATTGACTACAGCTACCTCTGCGACAGCGCCATTAATCAATGTTAGTTGTGGCGCCATATGACCAATATCGACATCGACAAGGATTGGACACGAGAGCCCGCTGAGAGTAGAGCGCAATACGTCAAGATAGGAAAGTTCTTCGTCCGATCCGGCGTCCTGACCGCTGTTACGGCCGACCAACACACCTGCAAGCGAATCAAACCAGCCGTTCATCTTGATTCCCATCATTGCCCGCGCTAACTCACCAGGCCGCAACCCGCCGTTTTCCAGGTACAGAATCACACCGTCCATTTTGTTTTCGGTCACGAATGCGGGGATATTTCCATATTTCGTACCGGCTAGTCGCGTAATTCTATCCAGGCACCCGCCTATTAAACGACCTTTCATGCGAACTTCTGTGGCTGGCTTGGCGCCAAAAACTTTCCATGTCGTCTCGGTGGAAAGATATGAAATGGGGATTGTGGTGTAGTCAGGCACCTGATGCAGTGCCGACGAATACTGTTCAATCGTTGATCCCGATTTCGTCTGCAGCACACACATCGCCTTTAATGTTAGCGGATCGGTTTGGTTCGGGGGAAGTCCCATCAAATTAGGACCATGCGCAGTTGCCCATCCTGATAACAGCGTCAATGGCGTTAGGATCGTACTGATATCGGAGAAGCCAAGCATCCATTTCGGCGGCAAAGTCGCCAATTTTTCGAAGTCAAGAAATGGCAGTATTTGAATTGCCAATTCGCCTCCACATGGCGGAAATACAGCTGAGATCTGGTCGTCACTCAAAAAGCGCATTAATTCGGCCGCTCGTTCTTCGGCTGGTGCACTCGCGCCTTTTCTATTACCACGTACGCAGTTTCCTTCGATAACTTGATAGCCTTGTGATCGTAAATGTTCTATCACGATATCAAGCCGCGCATGTCCATTCACGCCAACACCGAAAGATGGTGCGGTAACGGCAATCGTGTCACCGGGACACAAAGGTCTGGGATATTGAATCATTTGACGAGTCTGGGATTGCTTAAATTCAGATAGAAACTATTCAATTCGACCATCTGCTGTGAAATAGCGTCACCCTTTATATCACCTACCGCAAAGGCTTCAAAGCACCAAAATCCTTTCGCTGTAGGCGACCGCCCCCCTTCCAACGATTTATTTCAACAATTTTCAAAAAATTTAACCCCATTCCGTTTCGCTCCCCGTTTAACGAGGTGAACGACCCTATTTAACGGAGAAAAACATGAACAAATGGCTTTCTGTATTGGCTGCCGTGCTGCTGTCCGCAATGGCCTCGGCCACCAGCGCCGGGCAGATTGCAACGCTCAGCATCACTGACCAAAGCACAGGCGAACATCTTAAAATCTGGCGCCACCGAGGACGCAACTATATTGCCGGCAATCCGGGTGACCGTTATGTCATCGAATTGAAGAACCAGACCGATGGACGTGTGCTTTCGGTCGTATCGGTTGATGGCGTAAATGTCATCAGTGGGGCGACGGCATCCATCAATCAGTCCGGCTATGTACTTGATGATCGGCAGCCGCTCGAAATCAAGGGATGGCGCAAGAGTATGGATGACGTTGCTGCATTCTATTTCACGCGGCTATCGGATTCATATGCGGCGCGCACTGGGCGCCCTGAGAATGTAGGAGTGATTGGTGTTGCTCTCTTTCGGGAATACGTCGATCCAGTCGCGGAACGGAATGACGTGGAGAACCGTGCTGCGGCTGCAGCGCCCAGGGCTGAAGCGCTCGCTAAAAGTACTGCAAGTGCCGATGGTGCCATAGGGACGGGGCATGGCGAACGTGTGGTGAGTGCGTCGCGCACTACGGAATTTCGCCGTGCTACGCAAGAGCCTGGCGAAATAATTTCGATTTACTACGATACGCGTGCGCATCTTGTGGCGCTAGGGATTATTCCCGTGTCATATTATCGGGGGGCCGACCCGGTGCCGTTTCCTGGGAACTTTGTTCCTGACCCATCATGATTTCGCGTAAATATTCCACGCAATTTTTCAAGGATTCGGGGCACAAGGATAACTAGATAAGACTTACGCATTTCTCCCCTCGCCCATTGATGCAAGCAAGGAGTAGTACCCAAGTCGACCTAAAACCAGATCATGGAAATCGAATTACTCGAACACAAGAGCAACAGCGCCTCTATCGAGCCGGCTAATTCGAGTTCCAATTCTTTAACGTGCGCTTTTCACAAGGACGAGGTCGACGGTACTCGTAACAGCCTCGCACGCTTTGTAATACGGGTGAAGCACACGGCCGTGACGTCGCAACGTCTGCTCGCAGAAGTCTCCGACGAGCACGATGAATCCGAGGGAAACTGGCGCCACCAGCCAGCGCAAATACGTACATTGTCGGAGGGGGGCATCTCGGCTAAACTGCCTCACATGCTTGCCCACATTTCTGATGAAATACTGATGGAACGTTACCGTGATGGTGACCTGGCTGCATTCAAGGAACTCTATCAGCGGCACAGTAGCGGGTTATACCGGTTTATTGCATGGCGTTCACCGCGCAAGGAGTGGGTGGACGAGATCATCCAGGACAGCTGGGCGAGCCTGCATACGGCACGAGACCGCTACCAACCGGATGCGCAGTTCCGTACCTATCTGTACCAGATTGCGCGCAACCGCCTCATCGACCTGATGCGCCAGAAGCAGTTGATCCTCGCCAGCGAACTGGGACAGGACGAGGACTATGGATCGTCATTCGAACAGCTGGTCGATGCAACCTGCGCATCATTGACACCCGAAGCCGCGCTAGAAAAGAAACAGCGAAACGCCAATTTATATGCTGCTATCAGCAGCCTGCCGAACGAACAAAAGGAAGCCCTTGTTTTGCAACAATTCAATGGAATGGGACTCGAAGAAATAGCACTCGTGACTGCAGTGCCGATCGAGACCGTAAAGAGCAGGCTGCGTTATGCAATGCAAAAATTGCGCGCGCAACTTCAACAGTTGGCGACTCAAGGTGAGTTGACATGAGTATCAAAGACCTGAATCCGGAACACGACGAATTTGAAGCCTTCCTGCGAGGGGAGGACGATCTGGCGGCGCTATTGCAGGACCTCCCGCAATTTGCCCCATCGGCCAAACTTGACGCCGCCATTCTGGCAGATGCAGAGCGTGCGATCGCGCGCAGCAAGCGACCGCTGCCAGCCGCGGCAAACGATGCGATCGTGCCTGAGTCTGCACGCATACCGCGGCCGTCGTTTGCGAGTCGCTGGAAGCTGCCCTTGGGATTGGCAGCCAGCTTGCTGTTGATGTTCCCTATGGTGCAATCAATGCGCCATACGGGGCATGGGTACATAGTCCAGATGCCGCCTGAAGCGATGCCGTACGAAGTCAAGCTTGTCCCGCGTGCAAACGCGCCAGCTCGCCGGCTGCCGGAGGATGAGCCTGCAGAATTCCCTGTATTGGCGCAGGCAGAGCCACCAGCCGCCCCTCTTCCGCCGTCAATTGAGATGGCGCCACGGGTAAAAATGGCGTCGCCAGCTCAATTGAAGAAGCGGGTAGTCAAGGACACCATGCTGGCAGATGCCGGTCCGGCTGTGAACAATGCTGCGTCCAAGAGCCGGGAAGTATCCGCGCGCACAGACTCATCGCAAAAATCGAGCAGTGAAATTGATTCTAATCGACTCCCCGTCATAGTGGCGTTAGCAGATCCTCGAGTGGCGGAGCAGGTAGTGACTAGCGGCATCCGATCCTCTCCGCAACAGTCGCTGTCGCAGAAACGAGCCGAGACACACGTTGCCGTGATCGCCGCCGAGGATGTCGGCAAGATGCCCGGCAAGAACGTCACCGCTTCCGCGCAACGCGCGTCGATCGGGGCTGAAGCTGCACCTGTGTCGCAGCTCCAGCAAAAGCGTGAAGCGGATAACAATATCGACGTCATTGTGGGCGCGGACATGGGCGCCTCGCGCGATAGAAATGCCGCTGCCTCGCCTAGACAAGATGGCCAAATTGCATCGGCTGCGGCCAAACCGGCGATCGTAGCTGCGCCAGCGAATGTGCAGCCGGCACCACTGATGAAAGATCAGGATAGGGCCAAAGTCTGGCTTGCGGTAGTTGAAGAAAAGCTGAAATCCGGCTCGAATTCTGCTGCGCTGGACGAATGGACCCGGTTCCGCAAAGCCTATCCGACATATCCGGTACCGCCGGCGCTGATCGATAAAATCAAGGGTCTGCAAAAGCCGTAAGAATTAGGCAACTGTCAGTCCCCTTTTCCGCTATTTAGTACCTCCGTTCGACCCCGCAATTTGAAGGTTATCCGCAGATTGATGGCGCGCTGCATTCATCGTCCGTAGTTTGAACATTACCCTTAAGTCAGCGTGCTGCAGAATTCCCTCCTTTTCAAAGGGAAGGAGCCCACACCATTGGGACATACGCATTTCTCCCCTCTACCGCAGGCGGGGACTGATCATTTCCCACAAATTCTGAATGCGCTCACTCCCATCGCCCGCTGACGGGAGATGGGAGCAAAGCGTGAGGATGCACTTCAACAGCGGCCTCCTCTATCCCACAGCCACAAAAATAATTCGCAAACCTTAACCCCATTGCGTGATCCGCTTCGTTTCATGTAATAAGCCGGTTCAACCAATAGGAGAAATAGGTAAATCGGCTATCAAACGATATCAAGCAATGCATGCGAAATCTGAATCTGAAAAACACATCACGGGAGAGACATCATGAACTTCACACTGGAACAACAGAACCCTGCCAAAAAACTGTCCGGCCTTGCCTTCGTCGCCCTGCTTCATGTTGTATTGGTCTATGCATTGGCGACGGGACTGATACGCCCTCCCATTCATTTTGATCCGCCGGTCATCGATATCAATGTGGAGCCCGCAAAAAAAGCAAAGCCTATTGAGCCTCCTCCGGCAACAGACATCGACGTCAAACTTGAGAAGGTATACCAGGCTCCCACGGAAATTCTTCCTCCCACTATCACAATAGTAGATCCATCTGGGGTCGAAGTGACTCATTTAAAACCGGACCTGATCGTAGATCGGTCTGGACATGGTGAAAATACGGCAGCGCCAATCATCGTACCTGCCATCGTCAACGCCAGCGCATGCGAACGGCCCGACTACCCAAGCCGCGAGGTCAGGGAAGGCATTGAAGGCACCACGACCCTGGCATTCCTGATCGGTGCGAATGGAAAAATCCTGGAGTCAAAAATTGAAAAATCGAGTGGCTCAAAGGCGCTCGACAAATCTGCGATAGCAGGTCTCAGCCGTTGTGCGTTCAAACCGGGGACAGTGGGTGGTATTGCGCAACAATCTTGGACCAAGATCGAGTATGTATGGCGCCTGGAGTGATTTGAAAGGTGGGATATACAAAACAAACTGCCCGGCATCGTTTCTGCCGGGTTTGTTCATTTACAGATCGATTGCAATCAGCGTCGCTTATTTAAACGCGCGAAACGCCAATACAATCATGTCAACGATTGAACCATACCGTTTAAGCTGGATCCTGTTGTGCAGTGATTTACCCATGATGATCTCCATTGAAAAACGAAGGCTATGAGTAATTATAGGAAGTGCACGATTACACGACTGTGACATTAGGTTAAAACACGATTGATTTGTCGGTAAAAACAACAGTATGCCGACATAAATAGGAATTACCCAAAACCAGAAGGTAGGTATGCCCCGCGCACCTGCCTTCTATTTTTTACTAAGCTCCTGCCGAATCAGCCACTTCTGCTCGACCTTCACCAAAGAAAGCACCTTCTGGCTAAGTTCATTCAGCTTGTCGGAGCGATAGTCCTGATGAAACCGTGCTTGCGCTTTTGTTCCATCGACGCTGATTTCCATATCGTAAATTTTCACAGCGATCGAGGATTTGTCGAGGATCCTGGCACTGCGTTCTTCTTTCCACTGCTGCATCGTCTTGCCGTTTGGAACCGCAAAATCATTTGCATAGGCCGCTTCGTATCCATCAACATCCTTGCGCGACCAGGCCGCTGCCCATTCATTCACGGCGTCCGATACTTCCCGCTGCTCAGCGATCGTAGCGGACGCGGCATCGGCCTTGGCATCAGCGTCCGTGATCTTGACATCCTTCGCTCTCACCAGCGTCACAGGCATTGCGCTTGCCAGTATCGTCGTCTGGATGCAGCTCGGCAAACGCACATCTTCCGAATGAATTTTCTGAAGTATTTGACCCGCAGTTGCGTGCCCCTGATCGGCAGCCCGCCTGAATAATGCGACAGCAATTCCGTCGTCACGCTCAATGCCGCGTGCATTTGCATACATCCAGCCGAGGTTAAAAGTGGCGTCGGCATTCCCCATACGTGCGGCGGCGCAATAAAGTTCGGCCGCCTTGACATAGTTCTTGCCTACGCCTTCCGCATGTTCATACGCCAGAGCCTGTTTAAATAACTGCGTGGAAGAGGCCAGCGCCGCATCGTTAGAATCGGCGGCATAACCCAGATGCGTGCATAGCACCCCTGACAAGGCAATCAACCTGAAGACGGCTCGACGCATATCCACCCCTAATATTCTAAATAACCGGGCTCAAGATACAGCAGGATTTTCCTCAAGACAACCCAGCCTGCCCTCAAAACTGCCAGGCACCGTCCCGATACACGACCTCGTCGTCAAGGTAGACGGCCTCTGTGACGGCAAAGACATCGACGTGGTGCCGGGCATTCGCACGCCGGATATTGGGTTTGTTGTAGACGCCATGCTTGGCACCCAGCGAGAGATGGATACCGCACATGCGCTCGTAGGTTCCGATGTCGCTGACCATCCTTTGCGCGGAAAAAGCGCGATTCATCCCAAAGCCAAGTTCGCGCAACCAAACCTCACCTTCATCGGCGCGGATATTGGCGAGTACCTGGTCGAACTCAGGAGTGGAATCGATAGTGTCGGTCACCCTCCCCTTCGTGACGACAAGGGTAATGGGCTTGTCCGGCTTGTTGACCGAGAATGACGTATCGCCAAAAACAAAAATACGAACGCGTCCGTTCACGGCCTCCAGATCCTGCGCCTCTGTAAAAACCTCTCCGATCGGAAACTGACCACCGATATTTTTCATGCCGGCGTAATCGCCCACGTTGAGTTTTGCAGATTCAAACGGCGACCCGAATACGAGGCGTTCGCCACCGCTATCGACGACACCGCAGCGAGCGCGATCTATGCGTTCCTTGAGCGCACTGCCGACACCACGAAAATACGCCGGGTCATATGCCAGCGACTCGATGTAGTGGAGCGCTTCCTCTCCCGGCATACGCGAGAGATGCGGATGCTCAATCACCTTGAGGTCACGTTTGAAGAGTTCAACGCGCATGCGATACGCGTCAAGGCGAAAGCTGGTTGACTGGATGAGGACGACCAGATCGGCAGGCACCAGAGTTTCAAAAATCGCGAGGATCGCATCCGGCGAAACCGCATCGAAGTCGATGAATTCAGCATCGGGAAGGCAGCGTTTGTAAGCTTCCGTAAGCGCAATCGCGAGATCGCATCGTGCATCGGAAACGATCACGGCCGTCTGCAAATTTGTATGTTCAATCGCGATAGCAAGAATATCGCGCAAATGCGTTGCCGCAGTGGCTACCGCTTCATCAGCGATGGGGCTGCTGCAAGGCTGATCGCAGAGTTCTTCGTTCACAGTCGGGGTCATCGATCACAGGAAAAAATAGCTGCAGGAACCAGGGCAGCCATGGTCAGGAAATTGACCAATAGCCGCCATTTTACGCTGTAGATTGATTGAATAGACCAATGGAGTTTGCTTGCAACGACGGGGGCTATGCTTACGACTTCTTGCTTGTGCCTATGCCAAGTTCTTTAAAGCCGGTTACCGGGTCATGCACACGGTTGAATGCAAGGTCGGGAAGTATCCCCAGCACGATCTCGGCAGTCGTATAAATATGCGAGCCATTCATCAAATGCCCGCCGACGACCTGCCCTCGTTCGTCCGAGACTGCAATATGAAGATGGCAACCATGCAGCGAAAGCGTGCCTGCGAGAGATAGTATTTCCAACTTCTCATCAAAGTGCCTGCTGTCTGTGCATCCTGCAAAACGGATTTCTGCAATGCGCAGACTACCGACGCAACTGAGAATGAACGCCGCTTCGATTGCATGCGCGATGCAGTAATCGAGAAGAGACTGTCTCAGGTCTGCATCCGGTTGCAGGCGCAGGGCGATGGTTTGCATAAGGCAGACGCTCCTTACTGCGGACTGATTTTACGGATCAAGTGGTTGTTGAGATCAGCAACATAAATGTTACCCAATGCATCCAATGCTACGCCGAAAGGACTGTAAAAGCTGGCAGCGACTCCGATACCATTTGTATTGCCTTGGGCGCCACCGGCAAACGTGGTGACAACTCCTGCCGATGTGATTTTTCGGATCAAGTTATTGGCCGTATCAGTTACATACGTATTTCCCGAAGTGTCCACGGCGACCCCACGAGGATAATAAAAGCTTGCAGCAGTTCCGGTGCCATTTGTGGTGCCTATACTGCCGCTACCGGCAAGCGTGGTGACGACACCCGTTGAAGTGATCCTGCGTATCAAATTGTTGCCCAGGTCGGCCACACTGACGTTGCCAAATATGTCTACGGCTACACCGGCGGGATTAAAAAAGCTGGCGGCCGTTCCGGTGCCATTGGCATTACCTTGGCTTCCGCTGCCGGCAAGCGTAGTGACCACACCTGCTGGCGTAATCTTGCGGATCGAGCAGTTGCCCTGATCGGCCACGTAGACGTTACCAGAACCGTCTACCGCCACGCCGGCGGGATTGTAAAAGCTGGCCGCGGTTCCGTTGCCATTAGTGTTGCCTTGGCTGCCGCTGCCGGCAAGCGTTGTGACTACGCCTGCCGATGTTATCTTGCGGATCAGGTTATTGCCGCTGTCAGCGACATAGACATTGCCTGACGTATCCACTGCTACGCCTACGGGCCCGCTAAAACCCGCTGCGGTTCCCGTGCCATTTGCGTTGGCTGGGCTCCCGCCACCGGCAAGCGTTGTGACCAGACCTGACGGCATGACCTTGCGGATCAAGTTATTGCCAAAATCGGCCACATAAACGGCGCCGGAACTGTCGACGGCAACGCTTGAGGGGAAGTAAAATGCGGCTGCGGTTCCGGTGCCATTTGTGCTGCCCGTGCTTCCGCTACCGGCAAGCGTTGTAACAGCTGCTAAAGCATCGTGGCATGAGATGGTGACATTCGACACATCCGCATCACCCATTGTTCCTGACGCATTGCTCAGGGCGCAAACAACCGTGAATCCCGATGGTTGAGCAAGGATGCTGGCATTATATGTGCCACCGTTGCGCACCTTGCTAGAAAAATTAAAGCTTGTCGCACCGGCGGACACACCGATTACATCAGTTCCATTGATAAGGATAAGGAGACCATCAGTCAATCCACTAACCGTCCCACCAATACTGTGAGTGTTTGCAACGATGGTGCCAATGGTCGACGACACTGTCGCTTGAAATGCAACCACATCCGTCGTATTGATCACTGTCGCCAGCATGCTGCGAACAGCTGCAGCGGCGGCGCTTCCCTTGTATGCGTTGACTTGTGTGCCGCTCGCGATTCCGGTCGTGAAGCTGGATGCAACGGTGATCTTGTTGGTGACTCCTGCCGCATCGATCAATCCTTGCGTTGAGGTATTGGTCAATGCGCCAGCCATGATCGACAGTGCGGCATTGGCTTTGGTAAGCGTCCCGCTATCGATGGCATTGACCCAAAAGGCCAAACCCGCAGGCTGCGGCGCGCGATTGAGAACATTGTTATAGACCGCTTTCACGAAAGCCGTGGTGTCTCCCGCATACAGGGTATTGGATTCCGCACTAGTGCCAAAGCTGTTGATCAGCCCTTGCACCGATGTATTCGTATTGTAGGCAGCAGTAAGATCCTGAATGCCGGTTGGCGCACCGGCGGAAACGAGTGCGGTTTCAAAATTGAATAGCCCTTCGGGATCCGCAGGACGACCGAAATAGGCGACGTAGAGTTGTTGCACGACGTTGGCGTAATCCGTGCGCACAGTACTAGAAGTGGAAGTAGCCAGTAATCTGGTTTGATTGCCCGATACCGGGGTCGAAGAACCATCACCACATCCGCTCAACAAGAGCAGACACCAAAGTGCAAGAAGAAGTCGTGTCATTGCTATTCTCATGAGTAAACTATTCAATATAACTGCGCGGCGGAAAATCCATGCGCAGGAAAACTCGCCATGCTGTCATGGAAACATTGGTGACGCAATACCAAGTTTATGGGATACGCGATGGGTTGCAAATGTCATGATCGCAGGTATCAGCGGATTGGTGCTATCGGCATAATCCAGCCTGTCGTACATCGAAAAAGCGGATGGTCATACTATGGAATCAAAGATCTGCCAAAGGCGTTAGTTCGATCGCCTCTTTCGCTTGCATTTCTTTGGCCAATTGCTCTAGGCCGTTATACAACTGTGCCAAGGCATCTTCCGGCAAATGTCTAAGCGCATAACGTACCAGCCCCTCATGAGGCTGGGGGCCTTTTGAAACGACCTGCATACCTGCTTCTGTCAGGTTCAAACGCACAGTGCGGCTGTCCGTGTCCTTGCGCTCGCGACATACCAGGTTTTTCTTTTCCAGCTTGTCGATCAAATTGCTTGCTGTCGATGCGTGGATAGACATCGCTTCGGCCAAGCCCCCTGCCTTGATGCCGGGTTCATTTCGGATTTCCGCTAGAGCCCACAACTGGGAGCCACTAATGCCGGTTTCTAGTTCTACTGTACGAAAATGGTCGCGCATCGCGCCAACCACGCTACGAAAGTGATACAGCACTGCTTCCTCCCTCACTTTGCGCTCGCCGCTGGTGGAGCAAGGTGCTTTGCGTGTTCCAGGTTTTGTCATCTATTCGCCTTTCTGAAAATTTCATGTTATTTCGACGCGATAATTTATTTTTGTATAAAGTTATTTTGTACAAAAGTATTTCATGGTAACATTTTTGTTGTCGCTTTCTTCAGGCCAAAAACCGAATCGGCACTGTGCTCTGAAGCAAAGGACGATCAAATATCGACCACCCGCATCCTCATCGTACGATGGTTTTGCATGGGAAAATTCACTAAATGGAATCAAAATCATGAAAAAATTGGCTCTCAGCCTCATTGCAGTCGCTTCCTTGGCTGCTTGCAGCAGTGTACCTGTCAAACCGGACTCAACCCAGGCAGCTCCCTCAACACCTATAGCCCAGGCTTTGCCAGTTGTCCCCAAGGTGCCTACTTCAACGAACCCACTGACCGATCCCAATAGCATCCTGTCCAAACGCAGCATTTACTTCGATTACGACCAATACCAGGTCGCAGTTCAATACCGCTCTTTGATCGAAGCACATGCAAATTACCTGCGTAGTCATCCGGAACGCAAAGTCAATTTGGAAGGCAACGCCGATGAGCGTGGTAGTAGCGAATACAATCTGGCGCTCGGACAGAAGCGGGCTGAAATGGTCAGAAAAATGATGGTCACACTCGGCGTCTCCGACAAACAGCTCGAGGCAATCAGCTACGGCAAGGAGAAACCGAAAGCCACTGGTCATGATGAAGCGGCGTGGACGCAAAATCGGCGTACCGACATTCGTTACCAAGGGGAATAAACATTTTTCGGCGGCGAGTGGCCGCATTGCATCGTGAAGACGCTTTGCTCGCCAGGATATTTTCATCAATCACATTGAATAAAAATTAAGGCAACAGTGAGCAAGGTTGATTCAAGAAGAGATTTTGCAACCGACACACGGCTTTTACGTATCGCTGCCATCGCGGCAGTAGTTGGAGCGCTGAGCACTGTCACAGCCTACCTTCTACTGCATTTGATCAGTATTTTCACGAATCTCTTTTTCTTTCAAACACTATCGGATGCAAGTCGTTCACCAACCACGAATACACTTGGCCTCTGGGTTATTGTCGTGCCGGTCGTTGGCGGCTTGGTGATCGGTCTGATTGCGCGTTTTGGCTCGGAACAAATTCGCGGGCACGGAATACCGGAAGCGATCGAAGCAATCCTGTTTAAAAAAAGCAAGATGTCGCGAAAGATCGCTGTCTTAAAACCGATATCGTCGGGAATCGCGATTGGTAGTGGTGGTCCATTTGGCGCCGAGGGGCCGATCATTATGACGGGTGGCGCCCTCGGTTCGCTGATCGGGCAATATTTTCACATCACTGGAGCCGAACGAAAAACATTGTTGGTCGC
>Ga0207118_1116_pt1 | contig 15417 bp, 11 predicted proteins | sample Alteio_BWMinHeat_42_FD_153507 | JGI IMG/M metagenome (GOLD analysis project Ga0207118, IMG submission 153507) | Enriched cells from forest soil in Barre Woods Harvard Forest LTER site, Petersham, Massachusetts, United States -... | ecosystem: Environmental > Terrestrial > Soil > Temperate forest >...
CCGCTGCCGGGATTACGCTCTCACTTCCTGGCTCGGCAAGCTTCGACATTCTTGCCGACTGCCATTCCTGTGACGACATCAATTCGGAATTTTCCGCCGATACTCTAAAGAAGACGTCTACCGAATCGGGCGATTATCATTTGGAAGGAAAATACGGCAGCGGCCGAAGCCCCAAGATCACCCTGAAGACCAGCTACGGCTCCATGTCACTGCGCCGGACCAGTTCCGATCTGCCCGCTCCTCCGGCACCGCCACGGGCGAAAGCGCCAACTCCCTCCCTGGCCACTCCAGCGACGCCACGGGCAAAAACGCCTGCTCCGCCGAAGGCGGAGAAACCGTAAGTGCACTACTGCCTACGAACAGCTGCGGGGCCGTTCCCACTTAAAAACCGGATTTGATTCAGGATTTAGTCCAAAAGATCCACGTGAAAATGCCCACCATCGGCATGGGAATTCACGAAATCTTCCGCGCTCGCCCACTCGCTGTAAGCACGTTGCGCGTGGCCGTCCCAGCCCGTCAACCGGATTTTCTTTTGCTCCGCTAGCGCCGTAAGCTGCCGTCGTATGCGGGCCTCCGGCACGTTGTAAAACGCGGAAATCCTCCGCGTGCTGATGCACGCCGACTTGTGATTGTTTCGGGCAAGACGCAGGATTTCTCGCTGCACGAACTCATCGGAAACCATCTAGGTGCTCCCTGACGACAACCACGGGCAAACATCTCGGGGTAAGGTAAAGCCCATCCGATCGAGATTGGGATGAGCCGGGAGTATATGCCTCCGGGCGGCGTTTGCCAAGCCACCCCTCTTGTCAATCCGGTGCGCAAAAAGCTATCGATCGGCCATGCGATTCAGCTCTACGAAAAACGTGGGAAATGAAACTCCGGCGCAATCGGAATTGCGGATGACCGTATTTCCTTCCGCCGCCAGTGCCGCCACTGCAAACGCCATTGCAATTCGATGGTCTCCACGCGAGTCGATTTCCGCCCCGCGCAGTTTTCCGGAGCGACGCCCCGCCACTTTCAATCCGTCGGGGCGTTCTTCCACGGCGGCGCCCATGCGACGCAGATTCTCTGCCAGCGCTGCAATCCGGTCGCTCTCTTTTACGCGCAGTTCAGCCGCGTCGCGAATTTCAATTCCTTCCTCGGTGTACGGCCCCAGGGCGGCTAGCACCGGCAACTCATCGATGAGCAACGGAATCTGGTCACCCGCAATCACTCCGCCCTTCAGCAAAGCGCCTCTTACCGACAAATCGCCCACCAACTCTCCATGCACACTCTTCAGGCCCAGCATATGAATCGACGCTCCCATCGACGCGAACAGGTCCAGAATGGCGGTTCGCGTCGGATTCAATCCCACGTTGTGAATCAGCACGTTTGAATCCGGGAGCAGCGAAGCCGCCGCAAGGAAAAAAACCGCCGAAGACAAATCCCCCGGTACTTCCAACGACTTGGCGAGCAGCTTCCCGCTTCCGTTCGCGCCGCGCAAGCCATGAATCCGCACAGTTGGTCCGTGCCTCTCGATCTCCGCCCCGAATTCCTCCAGCGCCAACTCGGTATGATCCCGCGTTCGCGCAGGTTCCGTCACGCTGGTGACGCCGTCCGCAAACAATCCCGCCAGCAGCACCGCTGACTTCACTTGAGCGCTGGCCATGGGCATCTGGTAGTCGATGGGTTTAAGCCGCGTGCCTCGAATCTCCAGGGGCGCAAAATTATCTTCGCGCCCGCGAATGTCCGCGCCCATCTGCCGCAGTGGCCCCATCACTCGCTTCATGGGCCGCTTCTGCAGAGAATCGTCTCCCGTGAGCTTGGAAGAGAATTCCTGCCCCGCCAGGATTCCCGTCAGGAGGCGCATGGTCGTTCCGGAATTTCCCGCATTCAGTGCGCGCCAGCTGCTTTTCAACCCGAGCGGGCCACAGCCTGTCACGCGAACCGTATCTTTTTCGATTTTCACGACCGCGCCCAGCGCGCTCATGCATCCCAGCGTGCTGTGGCAATCCGCCGCCGCCGAAAAATGCCGCAACTCGCTCGTGCCTTCCGCTAATCCCGCGAGCATCGCGTAACGATGCGAGATGGACTTGTCGCCCGGCAGCTCCAGCCCTCCGGTCAAGTATTTCGCCGGGCAAATGATCTCTTTTTTCACGAAGAAATTCTAACATGCCGCCGGAGAGCAACCTGCATTTGGTCATGCCGTCCAATTTCCATTCTTAGATTTCCGTGGTGCGGATTTCCTGGCCCTGTCCTCCGGGCCAGTTTTCGTCGAAGAACGGCCTGTACCACGCGTTGAAATCTCTCGTCGTCCAAGTACGTATTATTAGCTGAGGAGAATATTCATGTCCGGGCGCAGCACTCTTTTCCACCTAGCCACGAGAGCCGGCATCCTGTTCGGCGCACTTTTTGTAGTCAGCGTGCTTCTGGCCGCCATTCCCGGCCACCGTGCGCCCGCGGCGCAACCGCAGGGCTCTCAGCAGTCATCCAGCGCGCAGTCGCAGGAATCCCAGGGCATGGACCACGGGAAAATGCCCGGCATGGACATGGACGACGCCAAGGCCAACGAAATGCACGCCGTCCACGATATGACGCGCGGCCAGATGGATGCGCATAGTCTCCACATGCACATGACCGCGATGCGTCCGCAAACTCCGGAAGATACAACGCGCGCAACCGAAATCGTTGCGCAACTCCGCAGTGGCATAGAAAAATACAAGGACTATCACGTCGCTCTGAATGAAGGTTACAAAATCTTCCTGCCTAGCGTTCCACAGCCCGAGTATCACTTCACCAGCTATTACAACGGCTTCCTGGAGGCCTTCGCGTTCGATCCCTCGCGCCCCACTTCCCTGCTCTACAAAAAAACTTCTGACGGCTACGAACTTGTCGGCGCCATGTACACCATGCCCAAACGCGCGACTGAAGTACAACTCAACGCCCGCGTTCCCTTGAGCGTTGCGATGTGGCATCTCCACACCAATCTCTGCATGCCGCCAAAGGATCAGATCCGCGGTGCAGACATGACTAAGTTCGGCCTGAAGGGCAGCATCGCCACGGAAGAAGCGTGCAGCGCCGCAGGGGGCCGTTTCCATCCGATCATCTTCGGCTGGATGGTGCACGTGTACCCCTACGAAGATTCTCTCGATAAGGTCTTCGCCATGCATCACCACATGGACTGACACTTCCGCACGTCTTAGAGTTTGCGATGTGCTTCGCTGTATAGCGCCAGCTGGCCGGTCTGCGCGTTGACTTGCGTCTGGGCGCACCCTAAGATGACTTGTCGATGGCGGTTCCCTTCCCATGATCGGTCAAACCGTCTCCCATTACCGGATTCTGGAGAAGTTGGGTGGTGGCGGGATGGGCGTGGTGTACAAAGCCGAAGATCTGAGGCTCGGCCGCTTCGTTTCCTTGAAATTCCTGCCCGAGGAACTTTCCCGGGAACCGCTTGCCATTGAACGCTTTCAGCGCGAAGCGCGGGCCGCATCGTCCCTGAATCATCCTCATATCTGTACGATCTATGACGTGGACCAGTACGAAGGCCAAAGTTTCATCGTCATGGAATTCCTGGAAGGGCAGACCCTGAAGCACCGCATTTCCGGGAAGCCCATGGAACTCGAGCGGGTTCCGGAACTCGGCCACCAGATGGCCGACGCCCTGGAGGCCGCACACGCCAAGGCGATCATCCATCGCGACATCAAGCCCGCGAACATTTTTCTTACGGAACGCGGCCAGGTGAAACTTCTCGATTTTGGTCTCGCTAAGCTTTTGCCGGAGCGGAAAGGGGCGAAACTTGCCCTGCAGAAATCCGGATCCTTTGGCACCACAACGCAGGATGCCCACTTGACCAGCGACGGCGTGGCGCTGGGGACCGTGGCCTACATGTCTCCCGAGCAGGTGCGTGGCGAAGAACTCGATGAGCGCACAGACTTGTTCTCCCTGGGGCTGGTTCTTTACGAAATGTCCACTGGCCAGAGGGCCTTTACCGGAAGTACTTCGGGGGTGATCTTCGATGCAATCTTGAACCGCGCGCCAATTCCCCCTGCGCGGCTGAACCCGGCCATCCCCCTGCAGATGGAACTGATCATCAGCAAGGCGATGGAAAAAGATCGCGAGCTGCGATACCGCACCGCTTCGGATATTCGCGCGGATTTGCAGCGGCTGAAGCGTGACACGGATTCGGCGCGTGCCTTGCCGTATTCGACGCGCCGCGCCTCCCGCCAAACTGTGCGGCGGCATTGGCCACATTTTTTGTGGGCGGGGATTCTCGCTCTGGTGCTGCTCTTGCTGGCATTCGACGTGGGTGGCCTTCGACAACGCCTCTTCGGGGGATCCGGCGCATCACACATCGATTCGATCGCAGTCTTGCCGTTCGCCAATTTGAGCAACGATCCAAAAACGGAGTACCTGAGCGACGGAATCACGGAGAGCTTGATCAACAGTCTTTCCCAGCTGCCCAACCTGGCGGTCATGTCGCGCAATACTGTTTTTCGGTACAAAAGCCCAACGACGGACCCGCAAAAGGTAGGCCGTGACTTGCACGTCCGGGCTATTCTCACCGGAAGGGTCATCCAGTCGGGAGATGAGCTGCTGATCAGCGTGAATCTGGAGGACGTGGAAAATAGCCAGCAAATTTGGGGAGAGCAGTACAATCGCAAACTTTCCAATCTGGTTTCCGTGCAGCAGGAAATTGCCGCAGACATCTACGGGCGGTTGCGTCCAAGGCTTGCGGGCGAAGAAAAGAAACTGCTCGCCAGACGGCCTACGGAAAACGCGGAAGCCTACCAGCTTTATCTCCAAGGCCTCTTCTACTGGAATAAATGGACGCAGGGAGATTTCACGAAGGCGGCGGACTTTTTCACCCAAGCCGTGCAGAAAGATCCGCACTACGCGCTGGCGTATGCAGGCCTTGCCGATACGTACAGCCAGCTGGGTGACACCGGATACGTTCCGCCGTCGGAAGCCTGGCCAAAAGCAAAGGTTGCGGCGACACAAGCTCTGGATATCGATGATTCCCTCCCCGAAGCGCACACTTCGCTCGGCCTGGTGAAGGAGCATTTCGATTGGGACTGGACGGGGGCCGAACATGAATTCAAGCGGGCCATCGAGCTGAATCCCAACTCAGCGACGGCGCACCACTGGTATGGCGATTACCTGGCAAACATGGGGCGTTTTGAAGAAGGCATGCGAGAAACCAAGAAGGCGCAGGAGTTGGATCCTTTGTCGTTGATCATCAATACCACCTTGGGCTGGCAGCTCTATCTTATGGGCCAGAACGAGCAGGCCGTCGAACAATTGCGCAAAGTCCTGGATATCGATCCCAAGTTTTCTCCGGCGCGGCGCATTCTGGAAGAAGTGTACGCGCACATGGGAAAGCAGAAAGAGGCGGTCGCGGAGAGAGAAAAAGCGTTGTCACTCTCGGGAGGTCCCGAGCTGGCCGCCTCCATTGAAGAAGATTTCACCAAGTCCGGTTACAAGGGCGTGCTGCAAAGCTGGCTGGAGGGATTGACGGAACTCTCCAAGCACAGCTACGTCTCCTCCTACAGCATCGCGGAATCGTACATGCGCATGGGGGAAAAGCAGAAAGCGTTCGAATGGCTGGAGAAAGCCTACGAAGAACACGACAGCGGGCTCGTCTCAGTGGCCGTCGAACCCATGTTCGAAAGTATCCGGTCCGATACCAGATTCAAAGAAATCGTCCGGCGGATGAAGCTTCCGAATTAGTCGCGCGACCGCAAGCTATCTCTGGCCCTCGAGAGCAGTTGGTGTCTCACTCTTTAACGGAGCGGATAGCCTTTTTCACCGGGCAAATGCCCGTCCACGCGCAGGACTCTTACTCCTGGACGCACCGCCTTGGCATCCACAAAAGCAATCGCCCCCGGAATGGCGGATACCAAATCGTATTGCATATCGTTGGAGTAGACGATTTTCGGTGGCGAGGCCGCCTCTGCACGGAAGATCTTGGCCACCCAGTATTGTTTGAACTGCGCTTCCGACATTTGATAAATCACCTGCAAGACCACATCACGCTCCCGCGCCACGGGAGCGCGAATCAAGAGCGTAACCGGGAGCTTCGAGTTCCAATACTGTCGCTCGCCAAGCAGCACTTTTCTCACTTCGGAGAGGCTCAGATCGCTCACCGGTGTGTCGGAGTTCACCACCACGGCGATGTCCGTGCCGTGAGCGGTTTGTGCCACAGTTGGACACTGTAGAATCGCCGAAAGCCAGGTCAGCAGGAAGAGGGTCGTTACAATTTTTTTGTTGGTGGCATTCATGTTTGGCTCGCCTAAAAAGTGAAGTCCGTCTGGAAAAATACGCCATTGACCCAGGGTTCGGTCGGCAGACGCTTGGTATAGCGATACTCCCCCTTGAAACTGGCATAGTTCGTAATGTCGTAGCGCAATCCCAGGATGGATTGCACCAGATCCTGATTGGTCAGCACTTGTTCGCTCAACGGCGTGTGTGTGTGTTCGAAGCGGTAGTAGGGCTTCAGTGTTTTTTCAAACCACGGCAGCCGGTAGCCAATCTGCGCGTAATAGGCCTGGTTGTTGGTGATGAAATTGGTCAGGATGTTGCGATGATTGACGTTTGCGAATTCCGCCAGGAATTCCGGATTCTCTTTGGTCCATACGATGTGGGCCGCTGAAATCCATTCACGGAAATCTCTCCCGTTGGGACTGCCGGCAGGAAGCGTAATTTTGTCGCGGTATACCGACACTCCCATTTGCAATCCGTAGAGTTTGGCGGGCCGCGAGTACACGTTTGCAACCCACGCGCGGTTATTGTTGACATCCCCTGCGTCCCCCGGACGGCTGAGGGTCACGCCGCGACCGTTCCCTATGCCGACGTTGTAGCCCAGCCCCGCACCTCCGGAGGGGATGTTGCCTTCGACGAGAATTCCGTCGAAATGCACGGGGATGAAAGTGCCTCCAAACTTCACGAATTCCGGCCGGCTGATGGAAGTCTGAAGCCACGCGCCGTGATGGAAAGCGGTGTTCCAGTAACCAATTGGGGTGTGATATCTGCCAAAGGAGATCTTGAAGAAGTCGTTGTAATCATAACGGATGATGCTGCGTTCAACTTCAACCGTATAACCCGTCGGTTGCGCATTGAAAGTGATTTCACCAAAATAGCTGACTTTTCGGGAAAGTGCCGAAGCGAGATGGAGGTCAAGCTGCCCGAGGCTGAAGCCGCTCGTGGTCCCTTTCTGGTCTGTCGCCCCAAAATCAATGTCACCGAAACCTCGAATCTGCAGCGAAGGATAGTGAGTCTCCAGCTGGCGAACGGTAGCTTGCGCTTCCACCGAATCGTGCTGATGCGCTTGCGCAGGAGTAGTGGCGGCCTCCGTGGGTTCAGGCTTTGGCGGCGCGGGTGCGGTAGCGGCAGTCAGCACCGGAGCCGTGCCAGCCGGCTGCTTTGTCTCCAGCTCCGCGACTCGTTTCTCGAGCTGCTGGACGCGCTCTAGCAGAATTCTGATTTGCTCCGTTTGATCCGGTGAGGGCGAGCTCTGCCCCCAAGTTGCGCCGGCGGTAAGAATCAACGCTGCGAGGATCAAAAGTGGTCGATGCATACGTCCCTTCCCTTGTCCTGGTCTCAGCCCTGCATCCCAATACCAAGACGGCGTTCTCGAAGTTGTAAAGAGCAACTTCTTTCGACTCCGGTAAGCAAAGATATCCTCAGTCGAAGAATGGTATAGACGCAGTGAACTTACCGGAGAGTGGGCAGTATTCTAGTCTCAGCAGATAGAATGTCAAAAGATACTTTATTCAACCGGGATGCGTCACTCGACGAGCGCGTCAAAGACTCCGGTTTCAATTTTTCCCGCGCGCTTGATCTGCACAAAGATTCGGTATTCGCCTGGACGCGGGAACCCGTAAGGAAAACTCACCTCGGCGGACAACGGCGTGATCGCCATCGGCATAGCCATGGGCGCCCCAACTAGCGTTTCCATCGGCGCGTCCGCTTGTGCCGTTCGCGCCAGTTCCAGCGCCGCCATGGATACCGATCCTGCGGGATGAACGTGCGCGAACACACTCAGGTCCGTGCTGACAAACTCGGCATGCCCGGCCATGCCCATGTAAAGTTCCAAATCCGTCGCACGCTTTCCGTCTTTGTCTTCCACACTGAAGTTGAAATTCATCGGCGTGTTGGCCTTTAGCGAGCCGCTGGTGCGATGCCACACCATGCGGCCGCCATCTGTAAGCTGTGCCACGTTCGAATCCCGCGTCCCCGTCGCCGCAGCGGCGCCACTCCACGCGGAATCATCTCCCGCCAGAGCCTTGCCCTGGATCTGCGGCAGATCCACATTTCCCACCAGCGTCCACGGAAATCCGTCCTTATCCACGATGTCTGCAAAAACCTCGTAGTGTCCAGCCGGCATTGACGGCAACTCCTCCGCAAACGCTCCGCCTGCAATCCGCTCCGGATGCAGATGCCACATCCGTTCCACTCCCGGCGCGCTGATCAGGAATAAGTGCATCAAGTGATTGTGGTCAGGAATGACTTCCTCGATATTCACGTTCTTCGACCACTCTGCGTCCTGCCCTTTCGCTCGAATCACCAGGCGGTTCCCATTCTCCAGAGTCGTTTGCGCAGACGGTGCCTTGAAAAAATTCACGGTGCGCTCGTAATTGCTGGCCTCCGTGCCCCACCAAGCTCTCCCCAAATACAAGACCCCAGCAACGATAACCGCGGTAATCGCCATCACCAGCCGCGCGCGCCGTGCGCGCACCGGCGTAACCGTTTCCCCGGGACCGAGGTTGCCCTCTCTCACCGCTGCTCCCGCGATGAAGATAATGCCAATCGCGAGGAATGCCATCAGGAGTAGCAGTAATCCCCTCAGCGGCTTCTCCATTTTCAGCGTGCGCTGAGCAAACGCCGCTACCGGCACGGAGAGTTCCCCTTTGCCCTTCGGGCCATCCACCGAAACACGCACTTTCAGCGCGCCATCCTCCATGAGCCAAAGGCTGCCGGTAAAAAACTGTGGATCATCTTTGGACTGTTCCGTAATGTCCGGTGTGGGAGGCAGGTTTGAACCCGCGCCGCTTAGCCGCATCGGCACGATCTCAACTCTGCGCACTTCGTTGGTGGCGGCCCGGATTTGAATCTCCGCCACTCCGGGGATCACCTGAGGCAGTCGCACGGTCACAAAAAGATGGTACGGCCCCGCATCGCCTTCGCAGTACACGTTCGGGCTGCCGACGTGCGCGCGCATCGATAGCGCGCCGGCGAGCACGATTGCAAATAGCACGACAAATTTTCTACGCGAATGCAGCCTAGTCATCGCCGCAGCCGCCGCATCCAGTCGCCCCACGAAAACCCCAGGCGCGCCGTAATCACGGAAATCACTAATGCAGTGGCCATCAATCCCCAAAACTGACCCGGAGTCTTTTCCGCAATCTGAAATTTGTAAGGATCATAGAGAAAGTTCGCCGGATCGAAATACGCAAAATACGCCATTCCAAAAAACCAGTTCCGCGCCGCCGGCGTCATCAAGAAACTCGCAAACGGCCATTGGGCCACCACAAAGCTAAGCACAAACACCGGTCCTGACACCGCCGCCAGCTTCCACCTGCCCCACTCTTCCTTCCTACCCCACAACAAATCCAGAACGATCGCGGGCACGATAAGCAAGAGCGGAAAATGCAGCGGAACGAGATGCGTAATATTTTGATAGACCGGGCCTAGCTTCGGCTGCGCCGGAAACAACGGCAAGATCCACTCCGACGCAAGTTGAATCGCCGTGTACGTGGCCGCTATCATCGTGCAGGCCCAACGCCGGCCCAGCCCCCACGCTGCGCCGATCAACATCGGAGGCATCCCGATGGCCACGGCCAGGTAGCATCCAGCGTTGTGCAAATTTACAGGCCACGTCGCATCGGTCAGCATCGTTCCCATCTGCACCACGCAATCCGCGCCAACAAACACGAACAGCCATCCCAGCGTTCGCCGCACGCTTTCCGTCGCGCGGCTCATCAACCCCGCCATCAGAGCCAGAGCCCCCAACTTGATTGCAAAGGACCCCATCGAAAGCAGTACGTGCGGTGGGCTCACGATCTTCACGTCCAGCCCGTAAGCGCTGTGCCACCAATTGTCAAACGGCGCGGACGTCAGCATGGCCACACAGCCCCACACAGCGATGAATGCCCCGAGCGGCCCGCGGAATCCCCAAATCTTCACCGACGCGTTTTGCGCCGCCGCATCCCCGCCAAAGGTCGTCGATAGGATCATGTACCCGCACGCGACGCCTACCAAAACGCCGTTCAATTGAATCAAGATGTGTGCCGGCGTCCAGAAGCTGTCCCTCCCGATGGACATGTGCCACGAAATGTCCCAATGCCCGCCAATCAAACTGGAGGTGATTCCCGCAATCACGAACCAAATGGTCCAGGGTATCGACTCCACGGTCGCGGAATCACGCTCACCCGCCTGCGCGTACAACGATTGCCGAAGAGGGATGCTGTCTGCCATGGTCACCAATTCCTCAAGGACTTTGCCTTCTCGTGATCTTCTATTGCCACTTCCCGCTGCCGAAAGTTTACACCGTCGCGCTGGGCACCGGGAATACCACGATTTGACCGATCGCTCTCCGCGTAAATCGTGCAATCTTGAAAAGAGCTGGCTCTAGTACGCCCAGCCTTTTTCTCCCAGTCTTTCGCCTCCACTCGTTTGATTGCTTCCCGTTACCCCGGCAAGTATCATTGGCGGTTCATGCTTACGGCCCGGCCCCATTTGTTGAACAGTTGCGTTGTCCGCTCTGCCGTTCTTTTCGTATTCACGGCCATTCTCAGTGCTGCGCCTGGCTACCTCAAAGCACAAGAATCGCAACAAATACTTCCCCTCAGCCAAGTCCGCCCCGGCATGCAAGGCTACGCCTATACGATTTTTGCTGGCGATCAGGTTGAAAAATTCGATCTCGAAGTCCTCGGCGTCCTCGACAATTTTCTCGGCCCCAAGCAATCCATTATTCTTGTTCAACTCAAAGGCCCCAAAGTCGAGCACACCGGCGTCGTCGCCGGCATGAGCGGCAGCCCCGTCTACCTCGAGGGCAAACTCGCCGGTGCGCTTTCCCTTAAGCTCGGCGTTTTCACCAAGGAGCCTATCGGCGGCGTTACTCCGATCGCTGACATTCTGAATCCCCCAACTCAAAGCGCTTCGGCGCAAGCGAGCACTCAACAACTCTCCCTCCCAAGCGAGTCCTCCACACGCACCGGTCTTCCTTCCGGCTCCGCACTTGAGCCTATCGAGACTCCCCTGGTTTTCTCCGGTTTTCAGCCCGCCGCCATCCAGCAGTTCGCCGGCCAGCTTCAGGGTTACGGCATGGTCGCTGCGCAAGGGGGCACGGCCACCCCGCGTCCCGAGGATGCGCACCTTGCCGCGGGCGAAATGGCAGGCATGGTTCTCGTACAAGGCGACGCCTCCATCAACGCTTCCTGCACCGTCACGGCAGTTCGCGCGGACCGCGTCTATCTCTGCGGCCACCCTTTCCTGAACCTCGGCGACGTGCAGCTTCCCATGGCGCGCAGCCGCGTCGTCGCCACGCTCTCCTCCGATCTAGCCTCCACCAAGATCGTCAACGTTGGCGGCTCCATCGGCACCATCACCGGTGATCACCTCACTGCTGTTAGCGGAAAGCTCGGCGCTCCTCCTCCTATGGTGCCGCTCGATCTGACGCTGCAAACCGCCGGGGGCGCGAAAACTCTGCACTTCGAGCTCGTCAATCATCCCAAGCTCACGCCGCTCCTCGTGGCCCTCACTACCTTCAGTGGCCTCACACAGAACTCACTTTATGGCGAAGGCACCACCCTCCACCTCTCGGGAGAGATTCGTCTCCAGGGCCACTCGCCCGTCCAAATTGAAAACACCTTTGCTCCCGGTGATTCCCTCACCCCTGACGGACTGCCCATCGCCCTCAACATGCAAAACGTTTTTACCAGGCTATTCACCAATACGTTCGAGCTCGCCAAAGTCGAACGCATTTCCCTTCGCGTCGAGTCTGTCCCCGGGCGCAAATCCTTCACCATTGAAAGCGCCTGGCTCGAAAAGGGTGAAGCCGCGCCCGGCGAAACTCTGCGCGTTCGCGTTCTCCTTCGCCCGTACCGCGGTCCCTCCCGCATCGAGGAAACCACCGTGCGCGTTCCCGAGCAGATTGCTCGTGGAACCAACCTCCGTATCCTCGTCAGCGACGCCGATCTCCTCAATCGCGCCTCCCGTGGCTTTGCCTTCGCCGGCGCAGGCAGCGGCCCTACCGGCCTCGACCAGCTCATCGCCCTTCTGAATCGCGAGCGCCGCAACGACCGCCTGTATGTCGGCGTATTCGCCCCATCTCCCACTCTTCTGTGGGACGACAAAGAACTCCCCAACATTCCGCTCTCTCAAATCAACGTCGTCGACGGCCGCCCCACTCCCGGCACTGTTCAAATCCTCCGTGAATCCCTGGCCGGTGAATCCTCCATTCCCCTCGGAGGCCCCGTCTCCGGCGTCATCTCCCTAAATCTCCAAATCCGGTGAAGACCAAAATGCCCAAGTCTCATCGTCGAGCAAACTGTTTCCGATTCCTTTATCTCCTTTCCATCTTCAACCTCATTTACCTCCCATCTGCGTTGTCCGACCACACCCGGCGCTGGCGCCAAACCACCTACGAAGAATTCCTCAAAGGAACCGCTCACGGCGTCGCCGTCCGCAGCGATGGCCGTCTTGAACTCGCGCCAAGATTCACCCTGCTCGCCGACGCCGACGCCTCCTATCTCTGGTCCGTCCGCCTCGATACCAAAGGAACGCTCTACGCCGCTGGCGGCTCTCCCGCAAAAGTCTTTCGCTTCGGTTCGAACGGCAAACCCTCCGTCATCTTCGATTCCACCGACCTTTCCGCGCAAGCCATCGCCTTCGATGCGAAAGGCACGCTCTACGTAGGCACCTCTCCCGACGGCAAGATCTACAGAGTTTCCGCTGGCGGCGAAAAATCAGTCTTCTTCGATCCCAAAACAAAATACATCTGGGACCTCGCTTTTGGCCCTGACGGTACGCTCTACGTCGCTACCGGCGACAAGGGTCAAGTTTTCGCCGTGGCCCCTGACGGCAAAGGTGAGCTCTTCTATGCCAGCGACGAAGCCCATATCCGCGTTCTCGCTTTCGACAAGCAGTCCAATCTCATCGCCGGCACCGAACCGAGCGGTCGCATCCTGCGCATCTCTCGTGCCTCCGGGAAATCCGCCGCCGAAGGTTTCGTTCTCTACGAAACCTCCAAGCGTGAAGTTACCTCCCTCACCGTCTCGTCTTCCGGCGCCATCTACGCCGCGGCTATCGGCGAAAAGCAGCGCGGCCCCGGTGCAGCTCCCACGACTGTCATCACTGGCCCGCAAGGCACCACTACCGTCTCTACCGCCGGCGCGATCACTTCCAACCAGGGGCAGCAACTCTCTCCCTTCGCGCCATTTCCACCACTTCTCTCCAGCAGCATCTATCGCCTTAGCCCCGATGGCGCCCCCGAAGAGCTTTGGACCTCGCGCGAAGACGTCGTCTATGCGCTAGGTCTCGCCTCCGACGGTCGCCTTCTCGCCGGCACCGGCAACAACGGCGCGCTTCTCGCCATTGACGGCCGCGGTATTTTCGCGCAACTCTCCAAAACCGGCTCCGCGCAAATCACCGCCATCGCCAGCAGCTCTTCCGGAAAAGTGTTCCTATGCACCGCGAATCCCGGAAAAGTATTTTCCGTCGGCCCAGAATACGAAGCCGAAGGCACTTACGAATCCCGTTCCTTCGACTCCCAACTTTTTTCGCAATGGGGACGCCTCGAATGGTGGGGCCCACCGCCGGCCGAAGTGCCAAAATCTGCGGAGCATTCGAATGAGCCGCGCCTGGAGTTTTTCGTCCGCTCCGGCAACACCGAGGACCCTGGCAGAGAATGGTCCCGCTGGTTTGGCCCGTATGCGAAATCAGGCACTGCCACTCAGGCGCCCTCGGCGCGATTCGTGCAGTGGAAAGCCATCATCCACGACGGACGACCGGGCGACGGCATTGACTGGGTCAGCCTCGCCTATCTTCCACGCAACGTCGCCCCGGTCATTGACGGCATTGCCCTCCAGGATCCCGGTGTGCGCCTGCAAGGCCAATCCGCCATCTCAACCAACCAGCCCACCGTGGTAACGCTCAAGCTGCCGCCTTCTCCAAATCCAGCTGGTGTGGTCATCACCCAGAGCGGCGCGCCAGCTAAATTCGAATTACCCCCACAAGGCACCCTGCAAAAAGGCTATCAATCCGTTCTCTGGAGCGCCCACGACGATAACGACGACGAATTGCGCTACGCGGTTTACTTTCGCGGAGAAAACGAACATGAGTGGAAATTATTGAAGGACAATCTCGAGCAGAAATTCTATTCCTGGGACACCACCGCGCTCCCAGATGGCGCCTACTACCTACGAATCAGGGCCTCCGACGCGCCTTCGAATCCCCCTGCTTCTACCCTCGATACAGTGCGTGAGGGCGAGCGCTTCGTCGTGGACAACACACCGCCAGTCATCGATGGACTTGAGGTGTCCGTCTCGACTGCGCCGCACAAAGGAGCGCTTCTCTCTCTTCAGACTTCGCTGGTCAAATTTACGGCCCGCGATGCAACGAGCAGCATCGAACGCGCGCAATACAGCGTCGATGGCGGCGACTGGATTCTGGTAGCACCGGTTGGAGGAGTCAGCGATGCCCCTGAAGAGCGCTACGAATTCACGCTAGCCACGGGACTGTCACCGGGAGAGCATACGATTGCAGTAAGAGCCTACGACCACTTCGAAAACGTCGGCACTGCCAAGAAAACCATCACCGTGCCGCAAACAAAACCTTGATTTTACTAGAGCAGTCAGAAAGGAGGGAAACTCAGCTGACCCACCGCTCCACCGCAGGAACCGCCTGAAACTTCTCAATCTCCGCCCCAAACCCGATCCGCCCATCCCCGTAAGGCTCGTTTCGAACGTGCACCACTCGCGCCGTGCAGCGCATCTCCTGCGATTCGCTCCCGGTCACTTCTGACGGCATGCGCAGCGTCGCCTCAATGGGCATGCCCACCTGCAAAGGTGCCGAAGACGCAAAGAAGAAGCCCCCGCGCGAAACATTCAGCGCCTCGGTAAAGTGCTCGGTCTTGTCTGAACTCACCCCGATCGCACGAAACCGCAGCGGCGTCCGAAGACTGAAGCGCGTCAATTGGCGGCGTTCGGATGGCTTCATTTTGAACTCCCGCTCGTCAGCAAGGTTCAACCGCGGACTCTCTCGACGGGGTAGGTACATTGAGCGTAGCAGAGCCACCGGAGCGGTCAAGTACCAAACCCGTCATGGCCAATCGATACCAGTACCCGCCTCCGGTATGCGAGTGCGGCAGCTTGCTGCCGCTTTCTTTCTGCCCAAGCCTCACGTCCTAAGCCTTCAAAGTCGCGCAGCATTCCTTTTCGC
>Ga0207118_1118_pt1 | contig 15371 bp, 11 predicted proteins | sample Alteio_BWMinHeat_42_FD_153507 | JGI IMG/M metagenome (GOLD analysis project Ga0207118, IMG submission 153507) | Enriched cells from forest soil in Barre Woods Harvard Forest LTER site, Petersham, Massachusetts, United States -... | ecosystem: Environmental > Terrestrial > Soil > Temperate forest >...
AGGGTATTTACATGTGAAAGATGGCCGATGGATGTATGGACACAATTTCCCTCCGCTCCCCAGAGCAAACGTCATGGCGACATTCGACGAAATGGCTGGTTTCTTTGGCGGTGGCGGTCCTTCTTGTTTCTGGGTGGGCAATTCACCTGCTCCTTCGGCGGCCCACGCACCTCACGAACCCACCCCAAGCGATTGCCATTTCTGCGTGTCCCGACAGTGCGCCTGGCGTACTTCACATTCGGGACGATTTTTGGGGGATTCGAGGGGTTCGATTCGATGCGCCTGACGATGTGTTCATGGTCAGCAGGGTTGACTGAGACATGCCGCCCGAAACCTTGTACGTGGTCACGCTGAAGAGTGCCAATGCAAAAATAGTGGTTTCGCCGGACGAAGCTGACTTCAAAGACTTGGAAATCGCATATCCCGTTTTTTCGGAGCACGTCGAAAAAAGATATATTCGGGACTCAACAGGGCGTGTTTTTGGCACAGACAGCTCAGACAGCTGGGGTTACTTGCATACCGGGGAGCGGTGGAGATACGCAAGATTTTCCATGGAAGATGCTGTGGGATGAACCTACGCCTCCGAACCAGGCAGGCCAACTCGATCGACTAGTTAATTCAGCGTGTTTCCCTCGGAATGAAAATCCGGGCTCAGAAGTAAGGATTTCCATCAACTCTGGTTTTTCGTTGAACTCTCTTACGAGAAGCTGGGGCTTTCTTGATCCCCGGCCGCGGAGCCGCTTTTCGTCGGCTGACTCCCAGAGCCTTCTCTAACAAATCCTCGAGCAGTTTCTTTTCCGCAGGCGTCACCATCTTGGTGAACTTCTCTGGTCGTTCCGCCACCAACTGTTGCAGCCTGGAGATCCACCGCAGAGATTCTGCCGCGGGGTATTCGCCAACCTCGCTTACCAACTTGAGCGCCGCTTCCAGATCAGGGACCGAGCGATAGCAGGTCAAGGCTTCTTTGAGATTTCCTGTAGCCATATGACACTGCGCGGCGCCACGAAAATCGCCCAGACCCTCGCGGCAAATTGCTTCCAGCTTTGCTGGGCGCTCCGCCAGCGTGCCCAGCGCCGCCAGAGCGGGTGCAAACTTCCTCTCTGTAATGAGCATGTGGATCGCGCTCTGCTGTATTCGCTGCACGCGGCCAATCCGATCCGGGAGATCGAGAACTTCATACAAAGGCGGCAACAGATCGAACAGCATCTCTGCGTTATGGCTGCCCAAGAGGCCCGACTCGAGTTCTTCCACCCAGGTGTTGGTTTTTGGGGCGATCTCCATCAGAAGCCAAGGTTCGATCTCGGTCTTGCTCTCGGGAAGAACCTGGGCTAGCTGCACCAGCGCGTGGATCCGAGTCTCATGGCCCGCACGATGAACACGCCCGACGGCATTGATGATCGCGCCCAGCCCGTAGCAACGCGCACTATACGCAGCCCGGCATGCTTCATAGAAGGGATCCGGTCTGCCCAACTCCGGCGCGAGCCGTGTATTGCGAATACCCAGAGTAAAGCATATTTCTGCCAGCGTGAGATAAACGGCGTCGCGCGTCGCCTCGTCCGTCACCGCAACCGGGGAACTAACCGGTCCAAGCAGGGTAACGGCTTGTTGTGCGCGTGACCAGGCGATTTCAGGCTTCACCTGTAGATATTGGCGGGCATCAGCTTGGCAACGTTGAATGCGCTCTTCCAGATCCAATTCATTTTCCTCGAGGCTCTTAAGCAGAGCCACGGGAACACAGGATGACACGCCGCTTTCCACGGGACCGCCATTGAGAAACGCGATACTCTGGCGGACAATTTGGTCGGTCGGATCGACGTCGAGCCAGATTAGCCTTTCCGCCGGACGGCTGACGGCCACGCGTAACTGGTCGATTGCGAGGCGCTTCTGCAGATCTTCGATATCGGAGTCGGCCCGCTGGTGCCAGCGCTGACGCTGAACACGCTCGATATGACGACCGGCATCAAGCACGCACACGGAGTGGAAGTCCAGTCCCTTCACCTCCGAAACCGTAAGTACAGCTTGGCGCGCCACTTCTGGGACGTAGGTGGGAACCGTGTCTTCCAGAGCGATGAGGGCCATTCCCTCGCGTGTCGAAAGCGAGGTCAGCAACTCGTCCAGATCGGGGCCAGCCGTGGCCGTGCAGTAGAGGATCTGGTCGGTGGCGTCATCTTCTATCTCAGCGTAGCCGGTACCGCTGGGCCGCTCCTGCTTCTCCACGTGAGAGTAAAGGTCCCAAACACGATTCACTAGCGCCGCGATGCGGCGCGGACTCCGTAGGTTTGTGGAGAGCTTGTAATCGGCCGGAGTACCGACTTGCGCATGCAGTAGATCGCTCAGCCAACCCCATTCGAAGTCCGTGGGACGCACGGTTTGAGCCTCATCGCCTGCCAGCAGCAAGCGTATGGGTGAGCGACGGTTCCCTCGAGCCCGGGAGGCAATCTCCACTATCAGCCAAGCCTCGATGGGTGTCAGGTCCTGGCATTCATCAACCGCAATACAGTCGTAGTCGAACGACTCGGGATTAGCGCCTGGCGGGCTTCCGGTAGTGTCATGGCGCAGTTTTTCGACGGCCTGCCAGGCGAGCGCCAGTTCTGGAAAATAGCGTACCGCAAGAGGCACGGAATTCGACTGTTCCAGGCGGCGTGCGGCCTCCAGTGCGGCTGTCACCGCTGCTTGACCAAGTGATCGCGTGCGACGTTCCCGATACGCTTGGTCCGTGACGCGCGCATGCTTACAAGCAGCGAAACGACCGATGGCAACGGGAAGCGCATCCCCGGCCAGATGCGCGTGCAATTCGTCGTACAGAGCTGTCTGGCAATGAGTCCAAGCGCCGAGGATCCGCGTAAATGGTGCCAAGTCGTGCACGAACCGCTGTCGGGCTTCGAATTCGGCAACCACTTGGGCGTTCGACCCGAATATCTGGCGGACCAGATTGGGCAACGTAACCACGACGAAGCGCTTGTGTGAGGAACAGAAGCGGTCAAAGTACTCGCGGGCTAGCGCAGCCAGATCCGGAGAATACGTTACGTAGAGACCGTGTTCCATGGTAGCCGAATCGGCTGCGTGCCAAAGAGCGCTGGTCTTGCCCGAACCGGGATGACCCTTGAGAAGTCGCACCGGTTGGCGGGCCGAAGCAAACCGCTCCTGTGGCTGCGTCCAGGGCAGGGGCGCGTATTCCTCGCGCCGCAGATCTCGGACGGTCACCGGCATGTAGTGGGTATTGAACGATTGCGGCGTCAACAGAGAATGATCATCATGATGGCGGATGTCGCGCAGAAAGAGCGCCCCGTCGGGGGCGTCGGAAAACTCGCCGGACTCCTTCAGCGGAAGCGCAATTTTGGGAGCCCACCAGGCGTAGAAATGACTGCCCTGGCTGCCACAGAGCCGTGATCGGCGCCAACCCCGGTTGACACCCGAAGTCGCCTTGTAGTGCAGGCGGCGCGCGTCGACCGACAAACGTTGCATCAGAAAGGCGGCCCGCCTCCCAAGTGCATCCCTGCCATGCTCAGCGAGCTTTTCTAGAAACTCTTGGTGACAGAAAAGAGGGTTTGGCGGCCGCGAGGTTTCGAATTCCTCGAGGAAGCCGAGCTGTTGGTTAGTACGCATGAAGGCTCTCAGAATAGCTACCGAGCCGTACAGGTGCAAGCCATCAATCATCGTGCCCTCCCCCAGTATTTGGGCGCTCTCGCGGAGCAATCATGCGACTACCAGTTTCAACGCAGCTCTTGTCGTCCCTGGCGAAATTTATGCGAGAGCGATGAACTCTCACACAGGGACGGAGCCTTGGCGCATTCTCGCAAATCAGACAGGTGGAGTGGTTCCTCTCGGCAAGAGCGACTCGGAATTTGGAATTCGGAGCACAGCAGACAGCGATGACGCCTGGATATGCAGAGCCTTTGGTTCCAGGGCCCTGTCCTGTGCGCGGAGCAGGGGGGGCAGATCACCAGAGACTGGTCACCACCGATTGAGTTGGTCAGAGGACGTGAATGTCTGTGACCTCAACGTTGTATAAATTGGGGTTTGCAGATTCCTGCATAAGGAGACTGAGCGTCAAATCGCTTATCCCCAGTCCTGGTCCTAAAGCGGATATTGACTGACCAGCGCTCAGAATCTGTGTCCTGGATTGCAACCAGATCGAGGGAGCTCCGATTGAATCCGAATGCATTGCTTCATTCCCAAGAACGCTGTTTCGGGACCGTGAGGGCACAAGTACGATTAGGCGACTGATCAGGCATGAAAAGAATTAAGCCCTAGTTGGGGTTGATTTTTGCGGACTCACGGGTTGTTCTTCCTTTTTCTTTTCCCATGAAATTCTTTTTGATGCACTCAAAATCCACTGTTCCAAGCGTGGCACCCAACCGGGTTCAGATTGGAGAAACTCCTGAAAATCTGGAAGGCGGGCGAGCCGACTCAGGTGAGCAGCTTTTCTTGTGAGTAGCTCTTTTCCTGCACAAGGTTAGAACAGAACCCCCCGAAATCCTTCGATTTGTCGCGCTCTGTTATGAACGTTGAACCCCGAATGGTTTTTTCGGTCGGCGATTTTCTGCTCGACCTTTTCCCGTAAGCTCACAACTCCTATCTTACGGAGTTTTTTCTTACTCAAGCCTTTTCGGAAAAGCTGGTCGGTAAACGACTCTTGTTCCGGGGAGAGTTCGGTGTAGCTTAGTCCCTCTATCGAATGGAGAAGAGCTTTGGACTTGCGCCGCACGACCCGATTGACACGATTTTTCTTCTTCTTCCACGACTTTTGGAATCCTTGCGGAGAGTTCCAAGCAAATGTGTAATGCTTCCTCTCGTACGCTGCGTCTTTCTTTTCCTTAGGCGTCTTCTTCTTCGACATGTGAGGTCGCTACCTCGCTCTAGCATGGCTTCTTTTGCGCGTGAAAACCAATGGCAGTCGATGCGGCCTAATATGCATTTCACCTACTCCGGTTGGATTTCGGCCCAGGGACAACCACATGCCTGAACGCCATTACCGCTAAAGTGGCTTCTAAGCCTTGTTCTTCGCCGGCTTTCGTTTTCGCCATTCCAATAGCCTTTTCTCAATGACTCTCAACCGCGCAGCTTGGTCGGGCGACAAAGGTGCTCGACCCGAAGGCTGCATCAGAATGTCGGCCCCATCGCCTTCACGGCTGCTGGGCAAGCTCGAGCGCCGTCTTCAAAACAACATCGCGCCCCGAGCGAAGGTCGTCGGGCACGATGCCTACCGGGACATCTGCAGCGATGCCCACTCCTTCAAATTGTAAGCCGTCTGGAAAGGTGTGATGGATGGCGGCGATATTGAGAATCATGCCGTTCTGGAAGGGAATGTAGCGGGTGAAGGAAAATGTGCCGGCGGTGGTTTCACCGACCAGTGTGGCGCGCTTGGAATACTTGAAGGGCATGACGAAATCTTCACAGGCGCAGGAACACATGCGATCGGTGAGGATGATCAGGCGGCCGCTGTAGGCACTATCGAACGGGTGGACGACGGCGTCGCTGGTGGTAATCGTCGAGTGCTCTGGGTAGGCGGCATCGTAGCTGCGCAAAAGCGGGCCGCCATGGAGAGCACTGGAATCCGTCCAGGATTGATAAGGCTTGCCCATCAGTGCCGATTGCAAGGCGATAGGCTCGCCCATGCCGGGGTTGCCACGGACGTCGAGGATGACGGCTTTTGCATCGTGGAATTCCTTGAGGTAGGTTAGGGCCTGGGCCTGTGTCTCGATGCCGTGAAAGGTTGGGACTTTTATATAGGCGACGGATTTCTCGACAAGCCAACGCCCTGCGGTCTTGGGTAGCGGCTCTGCATTCTTCCTGTCGTTCTTGCGGTCAATTGGAATCCTGCGGCCGTCGACGAGGGTGAGTGTGAAATTCTCCGGGAAGATCACCGGTGTGTCGAAGAAACTCACGCCCGCGTCGCGATCGCTTGAGGCGGAGACATATTTTCGGTTGCGCGCGAAGAAACCTTCGATTGTCTCTGCATCGATGGCGGTGATTACATCGCCGGCCTTCACGGAGTCGAGATTGCTGCGAACAACGGTCCACTGACCCGCCAACGGATAAGCGATGAAGCCGTTGGGCTGGGCGGTGGTGTGGTCGAGCCAGTTGTCGTAAAACCAGGAGTGGCCGTCGTGGAGGCGGGCGACGAATTCCATGGAAGCGAGATCGAAGTTGCGCCGTTCGTCCGACTGGACGATCGTGCGGAGGTATTCGGCGTAGTCCGCGTCGAATTTTTCCTTGGACAGGCCGGGAAAGAAAGTGCTGATGGTGTGGTAGATTTGCGTGGCCATCCATGCGCGGTCTTCGAGGGAAATGGTTGCTGCAGGAGATTGCGCGTGGATCAGTGGGCCGATAACCAGAGTGGCTGACAGGAGGAGCATGGCGGGAGCAATGGGTTTTATGGACATAACTTGTCTTTCTCCTTTGAGGCTCTTTGAGGGAAAAGCCGATCGGATATCGTTGTTTGACGGGGGACGGGGAAACCAGTGAGCATGCGGGAATTGTCAGATGGTTACGGATGAAATGGACAAATCCCGATAACGCCGTAAGCGTCGATGTGGATTTCAATTTCCCGATTGCGACTACACTTGGCTTAAGCGTGGAACGATAGTTCACGCCCCGACCAAATAAACTCCGCGCTAGAGTTCGTCCACGAAGCAAGGTCGCGTCGCATAAAGTATGCTCATAGCATTTCTCACACATCCAACGCCCGCCAGTGTCGCAGTGTCCGAAATCCCGAGCTTCTATGTGTGGTTTGCACAAGTCGCAGTGCTCGTGGCCCCACCCGCCAGGAACTGGCGGCCGCGCGGAGTTGGGCGGCAGGCTCTGGTCGCTCGCCGGATAGTGCCGACTCGCCCCCTCCCACGAACGAGTTCCAGCTTCGTCCAGACTCTGATGTTGCGGCCTTCAACAACTGATGTCTCTCCCGCGTCATAGTCTTCGGCGACCGCATCCGCTCCCTGAAATCGTTTTCTGTTCCAGCCCCAAGCGGGGCCAAGAACCATCGAACCGTGGTACGTCTGCCAATACGGGCTTAGGTAAGCAAGCGTTTCGCCCACGACTCTTGGTTCAATTCTTACGTCGCACGTCAGATGGCTGTCCGGCTCCCTTTGTCCAATAAGCGCAGGGTCATGCAAAGGCTGTCATTCGCACCGAATAAAAGCCAGAACCAGTACGGGTCAATATCGGCAATGATTCGGTCAAACTTTCGGTCGAGTTCAAATCTCATAAACCCGGCGGCTGAAGCCTTCCCACGACGCACGGCGGAAACAATGAGCTGGGGGAAATCTTCGAGTGTCTTTGGCTTATGCGCGGGCATTCTGAGTCGCTCGGTATCGAATACAAATCCCATCTGGAAAGCGCGGTTACCGTCCATGGATTTTCAAGTTTCCGAGTACGACTGATCAGGAGTTGTGGCTGCGGAATAGTCAGCTTCGGTGTGAAATTGATCAATGCACTTCAGTGCGCGCGCTGGGCAGGGGTTTGAGATTCAAATAGTTTGGCACTTGTTTTGGGAGTTTGCCCAAACTAACGTATCTTTAGGGGACGTGCACATGCGTTCCGTCTGCAGTTTCGTTGTTGCTCTAGCCACGGCAATTCCAGTCTTGGCACAAAACACGATTTCTGGCTCCTGGAATGGGGCCGTGACGATTCAGGAAAGAACGCTGCGTTTCGTGCTGCATATAAGGGGCGCGAACGAAAAGCTCTCGGCGACGGCCGATAGCCCCGACGAGTGCAGGTATGGCATGCCTGTCGAGCGCATAACCCTGGAGGGCGAGAGGCTTCATTTCACAATCGCAAAATCAAAGGTCGACTTCGACGCGTCATTTTCCGATGGAAGTATTTCTGGAGTGTTCAAGCAACATAAAGCAAGCGCCCCACTCACCTTGAGCAAGAGAGAGGCAGGTGGCGAGGCTGCGAATCCCGACATCCGCGCCCCTACTTGCGTGGCCGGGACGTGGAAGGGACTGATCGCCTTCCCTTTGGGGACAAGATTGCACATGGTGCTGCATGTAAACGGCAGCAACGAAAACCTTTCCGCGATGGCCGATAGCCCCGACCAGGGTGTCTACGGAGACCGGCTGAACAGCATAACCCTGACGGACCAAGACCTGGATTTCACCATAACGAAATATGGAGTCGACTTCGCCGGCACATTCTCCGGTGAGAACATCTCGGGGACGTTTGGTCAGTACGGGATCAAAGTGCCCCTCAAATTCGAACGGTTGGACGGTGGCATTGCCGACCAGAAGGAAAGCGAGCGGGAAGGGCAGTTCTTAATGGAAAGTGCACAGAAAAATGATGCGGAGGCACATCCCTACCTCGAGGAGCCGCTGGAACAGCTCATCAAGCGCATACCGGAGTTGAAAGGGGTTCGTCCGGCAGCCAACGGAGAGGCGCTCGCGATGATCCTGAGGAAGACCGGCGCGGGAGTCGATGAGTTCTTCGACAACGTGGTCGGCCTAGTGGCCCAGGAGCAAATCAAGCAGGAGAGGATCGGAGGGGTTGGGGGCAGCCGGTCTGTGCGAGACAGCCATCTCATCCTGCGTCGCGGGAATAGCACGCGGGCGGACTTCGATGAATTTCGCATGGACGCGAATGGAAATCGCCTGGACCAGATCAGTTTCACCGACGGGTTCCTGGTCACTTCCGGATTCGCGTTGATGTGCGTCCATTTCTCGACGGCCCTTCAGTGGAACTCGAGATTCCTTTACCTTGGCGAGCAAAACGTTGGCGCGCGAAATACACACGTTGTGGCATTTGCCCAGTTACCCGGTGAGGCGACCCTCAAAGTTACGCTGCGCGGCGCCAGAGGGGGCGAGGCGCATATGCTGACGCAGGGTATTGCTTGGATCGATAAGGAGAGCTTCCACATCGTGCGAATGAGGAGCGATCTGCTTGCGCCGCAACCGGAAATTGGCCTGGAGGAGCAAACCACGAAGGTGGATTTCAGCGAAGTTAAGCTACGGGATGTGCCAGCTCCTTTGTGGCTGCCTCGCGACGTGAACGTATACGCCAAAATCAGACAGTTTTTGCCAGGACGTTCAAACGAGAAGTTCCGAAACGTGCATCATTATACGGACTATCGTCTCTATCGGGTTTCCGCCAAGATCGTGGCTCCCGGTTGATAGGGACAGTGGGGATCGAAAACACTACAGGCGGAATTTCAGGGACTTGGAAGGAATGCAGGGGAACGCTGAAAAGGAACAATTGGGAATGCAAAGGAATCCCTAATGGCCCCTCGTTTTTTTCGATCACCGAGATTCCCTTACTGTGTATTTCATTGACTGTCCACGTCGCCTAGTCGGCTTCCGGCTCAAATTTCGCGGTGCGGATGGCAAGCCAACGTAACTTCACGAGTATGCCAACCTAGCCGGACAGAGGTTAATCTTCTTTGTGCTCTCAACTGGGGAAATCTAGATAGACCGGCCTACCCAGAACAGAACTGGAATCAGAAGGAGTATGGCCAAGGGAACCGCAATGAATGCTACCAGCGCTTTAGGCCAAGTCACCCATCGTTCCTGGAAGACCCGCCAAAGCAGGTACCCCATTACGGGCGTGTTGATCAGCACGGCAGTTACAACGCCTGGGGCATATTCTCGAAGGCCGAGGGCCGCTGCCGCGTGATAAATCACGTTCAGCAACATCGTAAACACAAAACCGGCCATCACATAGGTTCCGACGGCTTCCTTCCCTCTACGAATGCTCCAATACGTTACGGCGTAAGCCAAAATCGCCAGAAGTACGGCTGCGACTCGAAACTCAGTCGGACCAACCGGTAACTCCCAAAGGCCCGCATGTTTTGACCAGCCTGGTAGCCAAATGGCTTCCTCCAAATTGTGCAGGGTGAGAGCAATCGGAAACAGCCATAGAAGCTTCTCCAAGCGCATAGGAAGCCGACGTTACCATCGAAGTCCACGAATTGCCAAAACCAGAAATCTGCCACGAAAAAATGTCTGCGTTGCTCGGGCATGCGCCTGCGACGTGAGGTTTGAGCAAGAGAATGCCGTCCTACTTGGACGAATAACGCCGTTACCATAGAAGTGGTTCTGTGAACATCTGGATCCTGGGAGGTCTCGACGAAGTCGAAGAAATTCCACACGAACGACGCCCCCGCAGGGGCCAGGCGTTCGAGTCTACATTCGTGAAGTTACGTCAGCTTGCCGTCCGTACCGCGAAATTTGACCTGAGCCGACGCCTTGGGGTATTGGCCCTATTATCTTCGAGCGTTTGAGAGTGCCAGGCAGCTTGTTTATGTGTTGAGGAAAACCATGTTTAGCACGAGTTGAAGGGTCGCAGATGTGGCGTCTTGTGCCCGCAGTTACGTCACATGACGATTACGGAGCAGATAGACATGGGCCCTCGATGCAGGAGGAGTTCATGTTCAAGGTTTGATTTCATTGAATTCGGATCGGCGAACGATGAATACTATGCGATATATGAATTGGGGGTAATGATTCTTGCCCCTACTGGACGCCACGCGTGAGCTCTGTCAAAGTCCCCAGTCTCCAGCAGCTTCGCCGCTACATGATTGCGCGCAGCCTTTTCAAGCCCACCAGCCTGCTGCGGGCCATTGCGCGCCTGGGCTTTGTCCAGGCCGACCCGATTCGCGCGCCCGCTCGCGCTCAGGATCTGATCCTCGCGCACCGCGTTAAAGACTATCGCGTCGGCGATCTGGAGCGCCGCTATCCAGGCCTGGCGATCGAAGAGGCCTTCTTCATCAACTACGGGTTCCTGCCAAGCGAGATCCTGTCCCTACTGCATCCGCGCGGGGCGCCACGCGCCTGGGACGCATGGGACGCAAAGATGCAGGCGCGCGCCCAGGAGGTGCTGGCCTTTGTGTGCCAGCATGGCCCCACCTACCCCAAGGACGTGCAGGCGCATTTCGACCATGGCCGAATTAGGCGCTGGGGCGCCGACCTGAGTGTCAGCAATCATCTACTGGAGGGGCTGCACTATCGCGGGCTGTTGCGCGTGGCGCGGCGCGAGGGCGGCACCCGGGTGTACCAGACGGTCGAGCACCCGTCGCGCGACGACAGCCCCGAGGCGCGGCTCGTACGCGCCGGCCATTTGCTGGATATGGTGGTGCAACTCTACGCGCCGCTTCCTGCGGCCAGCCTGGTCTACGTGTGCAGACTGCTAAGCTATGGAGTGCCGCACCTGGCTGCCGAGGTACGGCAGCTCCAGGAGCACGCCAAATCTCGCTATCCCCATGCCCAGGTAGACGGCCGGCTGTGGTTCTGGCCGCAGGGCGAGAACCCCGGGGCTGTCCGGCACCAGGTCGACGACAGGCTGCGCTTCCTCACGCCCTTCGACCCCGTTGTCTGGGACCGGCGGCGCTTCCGGTTGTTCTGGAGCTGGGAATACAAGCTGGAGGCCTATGTGCCAGCCCACAAGCGCCGCCTGGGCCATTACGCTATGCCCATCCTATGGGGCGAGCAAATGCTGGGCTGGGCCAATCTGAAGGTGGTCGATAGACGGCTGCAGCACGAACTGGGCTTTGCCGGTCTACGGCCACGCGGCAGGGCCTTTCGGCAGGCGCTGGACGAGGCGTTGCAGCGGATGCAGGAGTTTCTGGAACTCTAGCACGCGCAGTTATTTCATACGAATAGATGACGGAGCGGTAAGTCCGGAAATCGGTAATTTGGTTCCTTGTATTTGACTTTACCCATTTCCGCGTTTAATCAAGCACTACGCGCCAAAACTTGCAGAGGGCATTCGAGGGTGGCGTGCGATGGCAAAAGATTGCAGAATCGTATGCAGAAACATCCGGGGACAATGTGATGCAAGTTCCGACAAATCGAAGTGGGGAGACTATCAGGCCGACCTAGACCATACGCATGCGCACAACCTGTTTGCTGGTCGCTCTTGTTTTGGACAAGCTGGAAAAACGACCCGGCTACATCTTGCCAATCATTCCTGAGCTTCTTCCGGTTGCTCGGCACTATGCGGCCGGGACAACATTCAAAGAAGCTGCCGTTCCGGTAGATGCGCCGCCGATGTTTGTTGTGGCTGCGACAGATGATCAGCTCGGGCTCGTGCCGGTAAGTGTTGCCCTGTACGAAAAGAGAACAGGTACTCCCCCATATATACTCAGAGGCCTCAAAAACGGAAAATGTACGAAAAAATCCTGCTACCAGGACATTTTTTTGGAAATCTGCCAAGGGAGGAACCGCAATCCAGCGGGGCGGTCCAGACTGCAGATGGTTCTTGGTGGTCCCCAGGCTCATACCACGTAACGAGGGCGAGCTACGATTTCTCGTCGGTCCGCATTACTTCGAGCCAATGAAAACTTGTCCCGCCTGGATGGTGTATTTCTCCCCACTTATATCGCTTAAGGTTGGTTGGCCGGCAGGCCGATACGGCGAATCAAGTTCTGTGAAACCTGGGGACGAACGCAGTGAGTCCATCGCGGGATCGACGTGCGCATTCAGGAGCCGGTTGATTGCAACGTCGTCCTCCATGGTGAGACGTACGCTGGCTTGGCCCAAGCCATGTATCACTTTCGGTTCTTACCCAACACTTAGTAATGAACGCCCATTTTTCGCTGGACCTCAGCGAAGCGGGGATCCTTCCGCCACGCGGTGTCGCCCACATAAATCCAGATCAGAACCGTGGAGCGAAGCTCGACACATTTGTCGATCCACTTGAAGGAGCTGTCCATGTCGCCCAGTTCGGCATAGAGCTGGGCGACGACAAATGCATCATTATGCCAATGACTCTTTTCCCAGCGCTGCAACGCCAGGTTAACTTCCCTTTGCAGAACACCCCTGCGGCCGGAACGAGCATATATCGTTCTGATTTCTTCCAGTTGCTGCGGGCTTGCGCTTCTAGCAGCTCTCGCTTTAAGTTCTTCCTCGATGGCCTCTTTTGTCATTCCCTTAAGTCGATAGTAATCAGCAATTCGATTGCGAAACATGATCAGGTGAGTTGGATTTGGGTCCAGCTCCAAAGCCTTTTCATCCTGCGCGAACGCCTCATCCCATCGATTGGCGGCTGCCAGCACTGAGGACAAGATATTGTTCGCAGGCACAGAAAGAGGATCGACCTCGACGGCCTTGCGGGCTTCGGACACGGATTCCTCGTAGCGGTGCTCTGCACCGAGAAGGACACAATAGGCATGATGGCCGACCTCATAGTTCGGATTGAGAGCGATGGCGCGTTTGAATTCTTGCTCCGCGCCGAGGAAATCCCAATCGTAAAGCATATTCACGTTGCCGAGGGAGGCGTGACCCTCTGCTGCGGAGGGATCTAGTTCGATGGACTTTCGCGCTGCGGCTGTGGCCAGCGGCATGCCCTCCCGTGGTGGAATGTGTCCCCAGCCGTAGGACAAGTAAAAATAAGTATCGGCAAGCCCGGAGTAGGCCGGCGCATAACCCGGATCCTTCGCGATGGCTTCCTCGAAATATTGTTTGGCCTTATGCAGCTGGTCCTCTGTGCGCTGATTCCAAAGGAAACGCCCGCGCAAGTACGCTTCGTGAGCCTCGGGGTTTATCGGCCTGGCGTTTGTCAGGCGCGTGCGCTCCTCCGGACTCAGCTTGATGCGGATTTCCTCGGCGATGTCGCGAGCGACTTCATCCTGCAACGCCAAGACATCCTTCAAGTCGCGTTCGTAGCTCTTGGCCCACAAGTGGCGGTCGGAGATGGTCTCGATTAATTGTGCGGTGATGCGCACGCGGTTCTCCGAGCGGACGACGGTGCCCTCGACGATAGCGTCAACATTCAAGTCGCGGCCAATTTCCGGCAACGTTTCTTTCGCGCCCTTGAAATGCACCGCCGAGGTTCTGGAAATCACTCGCAAGGAGCCGATTTGTGCAAGGTCAGTGGTTAGTGCATCGGTGATTCCGTCGCTGAAATAATCCTGGTTCGGATCGTTGGAGAGGTTTTGCAGGGGAAGTACCGCAATGGAGCGAATGTCGAGCGAGCGAGACTTGGCAAAGATGCGCGTGCGGAGCTTGTCAACATTAAGTCCGATCAGCAGCGCGGCGATTAGCGCCAGGGCTAGACCAACGGTCAGAGCCCTAGGTGTTTTCATTTTTGTCGGAAGGTGTGTGGTCGCGGGAGCCGCCGCGGTTTGTTCGGCCGCTTCAAGCGTGCCCAGAAAGCGGTAGCCGCGCTTGGGGATGGTCTCGATGAAGTGCGGACTCTCGGCAGAGTCGCCCAGCACTTCCCGGAGGCGGTTCACGGCCTTCTTGAGCCCCAGCTCGTAGTCAACATACGTATTCCCCGGCCAAAGCCGTTCGCGGAGTTCCTCGCGTGTGACGATCTCCTGCGGACATTCCAGGAGCGCTTGGAGAACTTGGAAAGGCTGGCCAGTAAGCTTCTGTCTCATGCCGGCCTTACGAAGCTCACCAGCTCGCAGGTCAACCTCGAAGACCCCGAACTTAACCACCTGTGGCTGGTTGGGCATGGTGATCCTGGCCCACTTTACTTGCAACTGACCGCAGTCTACCACGCTTCGGCTCCGAGGCGGAGAAATGGCCTCATAGAACCATGCGGAGTTAAGCATGGAGAATCTACAACTTGCGATGGAACCAACAAACAACCGGTAAGGTTCTTGATCTCTCTTCGCGCTGCGGGCAGGTGTGACAGCTCAGTCAGCAAGCTCTCGAGAACCCTGGCTCATGGCCACAGCGGTTTGGCGTGATTGGAGATTCGCTGCCGAAGTCTTGAAGTAAGGAGAGAAACCATGCGCAGCAAAGTATTATTGGCTCTGTCGGGCTTGGCACTTTTGAACTTAGGTTATTCGGTATTCGCTGATGAGACGGAAGGCAGTACGGTAGCATAGGGGTCGTTCCCGGCCTCGCCGTAGGGTTAATTCACCGCGAACTGTTCAATGCGTGCTGAGCGATTCTCAACTGCATCACACTGCTGGTTACCGATCACCTGCCCGTAGATTCCCAGCGTGATGCGTGGGTCAGAGTTCCGTAATTGCTTTCTGCACGACAGCCGAGGTTGCACCGTCAGCTGGCAAGGCACTGCGCGTACCGTGGCGCATGCTGTGTAAACCACCGCGTTCTATACAGCAGTAGTTATTGATCCAGGTGCCTGAGAAGATCGCGCTCCTCGGGGGAGAAGTGGCTGTAGCGGCCGCGGTCGATTTCGCGCTCGCGGGCGAAGGGCGGCATTTCGCGGAGAGCGCGCATGGCATTGAGGACTTCGCGGCGTGGCGGAGAAGAGAGAGCGCTGAAGGCTTTGGGGCTGAAGCCGGCGCTTGAGGTTGCTTCGTTGGTTGCGCGGGACGGCGCGGTGGTTTGAAAGGCTGCGGTGGCAACGGTTACAGCAGTTGGGTCCCTCGGACGGTCCGGCGAGGGAGTTGCTGAGTTTTTGGCCGGGGGCGGCGCGGGCTGGTCTTTCGATTTGGGAGCACCGTTTGGTTGTGGGGGATTGCT
>Ga0207118_1112_pt2 | contig 15046 bp, 17 predicted proteins | sample Alteio_BWMinHeat_42_FD_153507 | JGI IMG/M metagenome (GOLD analysis project Ga0207118, IMG submission 153507) | Enriched cells from forest soil in Barre Woods Harvard Forest LTER site, Petersham, Massachusetts, United States -... | ecosystem: Environmental > Terrestrial > Soil > Temperate forest >...
AAAGGAGTCGCCGGAGCTACAGACTGCCGTCGCATTCACGATTGCGCGAACCGTCGATCAACAAATCGGTGGCAAAGACTCATGCGGAAACCTTCGACCGACGATTGCCGTGTTCGACGAAGTTTGGGCGATGTTAGCCGACCCCGTACTGGGCACACAGGTCCTCAATGCATTTCGCACGGCCAGGAAGAGATACGGCTCAATCATTGCCGCAAGCCAAGGAATTGAGGACTTCGTCGGTACTGCTGAGTCGCCACATACGGTTGGTCTAGCAATTCTCCAAAACACTGAGGCCAAGTTCGTTTGTGCGCAGTTGGGGGAGCTGTCGCGGTTGCGGGATGTTCTACATCTTTCCGGGCCGGCCCTTGAAGCTGTCAAAGAGCTGCGCAACGTGGCAGGACATTTCGCAGAAAGCTACATGGTTGTGGGCAATCAGCCCGAATCGAGCACAGTTATCCAGCTTACGGCTACGCCGTTCGATTATTGGGCCAGCACAAGCCATCCGCTTGAAAGCGAATTCCGGAAGAAATTTGCCACGGAACATCCCGCGCTTTCGACATTAGAAGTCATTTACAGGCTCGGCATGGCCCATCCAAATGGATTGCCATCATCGTCGGCGCAAAATCGAAAGGAAGTCTATGCGACAGCACTCTAGAACGTTAGTAATCCTCTCGCTGACGATTATCGTCGGTCTGCTTATGCCAGTCGCCGCGCGGGCTTTTATTGGAACCATGCCAGTCATCGACTGGACGGCAGTGGTTCGCATCGGCCAACAGATTGGCATCTCCCAAGACACACTAAATACGCTTGGGATGTATGTCCAGCAGTACAGCCGCGTCAATGCGGGTGTTCAGGAAGGTATCGGGCTAGTGCGTGGACGACAACTTCAAGGAATCTTGAACCAAGTCGTTGGCAGCCAATATCCTCAATTCCAGCAACTCCAGCGAGACTTCGGCAGTGCTCTGATTAATCCTTCCGCCCTCCGAGGAGACTTGGAACTTACTTACGGGACCGTTCCATCCGCGGATTTTCCGGTCAGCCGCAAAATGAGAATGGACGCAGCTGATGCCACTTCCACGCTCGGTCTGCTGGAAGCCTCACGCGCGGAACTAGTTTCGCAGCAGGAGGAATTGGATGCGGACGACATCGAATCGCGTGCGGCGGTGGCCAGTCCAGGGGGCGCGGCGAAACTCTCTGCCGCAGCGAACGGCGCGATGCTGCGCACGCAGTCCTACAACCAGCAGCTGTTGGCTCAAATGTTGAAGGTGCAAGCTCTGAATATCGCACGCGAAAACTCCATTGAAAAAGAGGGCGAACAGAGCCGTGTGGACCAAGTGAACGCCGTTTCGAACCTAGTCGGCAGCATGCAACTGTCTTATGGAATCGGCGACAAGGTCGGACACTAATGCTTGACCTCGGCAGCATCGGTCGATTCCTCGCGGCGCTAAGCGGACTGTGGAACCGCTCAGAGCAGTATCTTTCGCTCATTATGGCGATCGCTCTTCCTCTCGCCGCACTGGTTTTTACCTTCGCCATGTTGCAGTCGTTTTTCCAGGATGCCCCCGAGGAAGACTATTTCCGCATTATGGGCCGCTTCGGAATCACATTGGCAATTCTCGGGGATTATCGAGATCTGTTTACGAAGTTCAACCTAGTGAGTTCCGATCTCGCGCACTGGTTCGCCGATCCGAATAGCTTTCAGAATTTCTTTCAGCAGGTCCAGTCGCAGTTCACAAGCCTCAGTGGAGTGCTTGCCTTCGCAACAAGCTGGGCATCCAGCATTGTGGCGATGCTGATCCTCTTGTCCGCAGTCATCCTGGTGATCGCCTACATGGCGTTGGTAGCTGGTCAGGCAATCGCCGTGATTCTGCTATACGTCTTTGGTCCGCTGCTTATCGCCCTCCTTCCAAACCGACAGCTCAGTTCCGTAACGTATGGATACGTTAAGGCTCTTCTTCAGGTGCTCCTGTGGCCAGCCGTATGGAGCATCATGTTTGCCCTCTTCACGGGTGTGCTATTGCAGGTGTTCGTCGCGGGTCCAGGTATCAATCTCGTGCCCGCCATGCTCCTAGTCTTAATGGCGATTTTGTTGACCCAAATTCCGCGTCTCACGAGCTATCTGACCACCGGGGCTCTGAATGCGACGGGCGCTGTAGTGTCCACCCTCCTTACAGCAGGGATGGCTTACCTGTCCTATCGAGTCGTTGAGACGGGAGCTTCAGCCGCAATAGCGTATGCCACAGGAGGCGCGGCAGTAACGGTTCCACAGGCAATCGGTTATTTCGCCAGGAGCCGGAGCGCAGAGACAACAACTGTACCGCAGCAAACCAATTTCCGGGCTCTTCCACCACCGGAAGCGGCTTGACAGGAGCGAGGCATGACGACCACTCCGCTGACGCTTGAAAAAAGCCAGAAAGCTAAGTTCGAGCTAGGCGATTACACCGAGTTCTACAGCCATTTGGCAATCCAAGCACGCCGCGCCTCGCGTGTAGCGCTAGTCGCTTGCGGCGTGGCGCTGATCTCTATCGTCTCTGCGATCCTTGCGCAGTTGCGACCGCCCATTCTTCTGCGTGTGCAGGACGGCAAGGTTTCTTCGCTGGATCAATCGGGTATTCAGGTTGCGGAAAGCGGGACCCAACAGCAGCCCGATGACGCTGAAAAATTGGCATTCGTGAACACGTTTCTGAATCGGTTCGTCAACATCGATCCGCTTACGGTCAAGCGCGACACCACTTTGGCGCTCAACCAGATGACATACAGCCTGCGCCAGCAGATTCTGGCGCAGCTCAACCAAGAAAACTTCGTCGATACCGTCCGGCAAAACAACGTGACTTCAACATTGACGGTCAAATCGGCAGAGCTGGTCTCGGGTGATCCCTACACCGTCATTGTCTTTGGACGAAAGCGTATGACCACTCTCATCAATGGTCAGGAGAACGAGAAGAACTTGCTCGTGAAATACACGATCCGTTTGGCGCCTGTGCCTCGCGCCGTGGCTAATGGATGGACGGGTCTGGAAATTGCCGATTACAAGGAAGAGGTTTTGCAACCATGAGAAATGCACCGCGATTCGCTCTGTTCTTCTTCTTGGTTGGTATTGGCTGTTTTGCGTGTTTCGCGCAGTCTGAATCGGCCGCAACCGTGAAGCAACAGCAGGAGCAAGCATCCAGCGCAGCCGATGCTGGCGTCACACCTCTGACCTATCCATATTCGATTTCGACGGAGCCTCATTTTGCGGTCTTCGTGGAGTTTCCAAAGGCGGATTCCATCCGACGAATAGCCCTCGGCGACAGCAATTACTTTCTGGCTGAGGCCGATAAGACCGATCCGCACTACGCCATCATCAAGCAAATCGAAGCACCGGCACCCAAAGCCAAGCTGCCGGTTGAAACCAACATGCTGGTGTACATGGCCTCGGGGCGCGTGGTGGACATTACGCTGAAGGCTGGGAAGCTCGAAGGCACGGCGTATTCGATTGACTATGCAGTTCCGATAGCACGGCCGAAAGATCCGCAGCCCAAAGATGATCCGCCGCCCGTATCGCCTGAAGAGGTCGAAAAGAAACTCCGCGACAAGGAGCGGTCAGATCTTGTCGGGAACATGATTGCCGAAGTAAAGGAACACCCGAAGGCGCAGCTGGGCGTCCGCGCCGGCGGGCTGGATTTTCGTATCTACGCTATTAAGCGCCTAGATGCTATCGCGTTGGTCTCGTTCGATGTCGAGAACACATCCTCAGAGATCGTGGATTTAGAGGACCCACAGATCAATCTCGTCACCGCCGCCGACAAAACCAAAGACACCAAAAAGCCACCGGCAAAGGTCGAGCCCGTAGAACTGACCCAATCGATTGTTTCTTCCAAGCAGCTCGCCCCTGGCGCTCGCTCGGCCTGTTTGGTGGTTTTCAAGCCGCCGGTTCACGATTCCGATCAACAGGTCATCCTCTCGATCTCAAATCGAGCAATAGCTGACAGGCCCGCGACTTACCGTCTTGAATAAAGGACGAAATAGCAAATGAATAACGGATACAAAACTGAGGTTGTTGAGCCCAAGCAGAACGTTTCCGCGCCAGATGACGGGCAAGCGCCGAACGAGGAGCTTGCTGCCAAAGCCCTCGAAGAGATTCGGAGCACGGAGCGACTCAGTTCCTTTGGGCGATTCGTGACGAGGCTACAGAACTTCTTCCAAGCGTCCAAGGCTTCGCATTCGAAGCAGGGATTGTCACATCTGAAGCTAGCTCCGATCATGATGTCCGCCGGCTTGTTGCTTCTGTTCGCCACTGGCTTGGTTTTCCTGTTGTCGAAGCCTGAAAGCACTGTGCCGAGCCGTTTCCGCCAGCCGAGGGGACTTACCGGAAGCGATCGTCAGAATTCTTCTGCGAGCACCGCGACCGAGGCCCCAGTCACCGAGGACCAGCTGGCCGGTCGAGATGCCAGCGCCAATGCTCGACCGATTGATGGCACCTCAAAAAAGGACGGCGTGGAAAACTCCGCTGCGCGTCGATTCTCTTTTGCGGAAAGCGAGCGCATAGATGGGAATTCGCCCAGCCAACCCGCAGTGCCGAGCCGGTCCAGCGAACTTGCAACACCCGCGACCGTCTTCGTAACCGATTCCACAGCTAGTCCCATTCTTATGCAAGACGTGAAGAACCGGTTCTCTTCTCAGCCCGAGTTCCAACTTCCAGCAGGCACTGAAATTGTGGCGCATACGACCAATGCCATCAGTAGCGGGCTCGAATCTCCGGTTGTGGCAGTCGTGGATCGAATGGTTCAGATGGGCAACACGATAGTGATCCCCGAAGGTGCACACGTGATCGGCCGCACGGCTGGAGCAGTAAAGGATCGAGTCAACGTGCGTTTCACGTCAGTGGTGTTGCCCAATGATCGGGAAATGCCGATTTCCGGCCTGGCGCTGATGAAGGATGGCAGCGCGGGTTTGGTGGGGAAGCTCAAAGGAAAAGGTAATCCAGTACTTGCCGGTGCTGCGCGTGTCGGAACTGGCGCGGCTGTCGTCGCCACCGAGTTTGCCGGCCAGGGCTCCCTAGACCAGCCATTTTCTCAGGGCGATTATATGCGGAACCAGATGGCCGCAGAGCTGGCTAATCAGGGTAACCAGGTTTCGAGTCGCTTGCAGCAGCCCATGAGCATTCCCATTGTTGCAGTGGACGCCAACCAGCCGATAAGGATTTTCCTATTGGACCCTCTGAGCATCTCGGGAGAGACGACTCGTAACCCAACGCCTGCGTCGCAACTTCCCTCTGAACACGCTGCTTCAGAACAGGGCCAAATATCTGATCGATCCATGGCAACGGCGCAATCGGCTTATATCGAAGCACTGGAGGCGCAACTGGCGGAAATGAAGGCTGGCGCGGGAAAGAGCTCAAATGACCACCAGTAGAACATTCGAATCGGTTGCCTCTTCGGCGGGCGACCTGAATAGGCTGCTGACGCAACATGGCTACGTTGCTAAGCCACAGTCTGCAAAAGTCATATATCTTGCGCTCCGCTTGGGGAAGCCGCTGCTCCTCGAAGGACCTCCGGGGGCAGGCAAAACGCAAGTTGCCAAAGTTCTGTCAGAAGGACTTGGTATGCCATTGATTCGCCTGCAGTGCTACGAAGGAATTGACGAGGCTAAGGCGCTCTACCAGTGGAATGAGCCTTTGCAGAGGATGGTGCTTGAGTTTATTCACGAGAATTCGGCGACCGGGCCGCAAGAAGAGTGGTCAAGACTCAAACGCAAGGTCTACAGCACTGATTTCCTGATCCCGGGTCCAATTCTACAGGCGCTTCAATCCGAAACTGGGGCGATTTTGCTCATCGATGAAGTGGATAAGACTGGCCCTTCATTCGAAGCATTTCTCCTGGAGTTCCTGTCCGATTTTCAAATCTCGATTCCGCAGCTAGGCACTGTCGTAGCAAATCACCGCCCAGTAGTAGTTCTAACGTCGAATGCACAGAGAAAATTGACTGAAGCGCTGCGCGGGCGTTGTTTCCTGCTTTGGATGGATTATCCCGCACCCGAACTCGAAGCCGAAATTATCACCCGCTCGCGGGATCTGGAATCTCGACTCAGCTTGCAGGTTGCCAAATTCACCGCCGCCGTGCGGCGCTTGGGAATGACCAAACCACCGGCCATTCGTGAGTCGCTTGACTGGATTGATGCACTGCGCGTACTCGGAGCGAGCGAGTTGACCGCCGATATCGTCTCAGAAACCCTGCCCGTGCTGCTGAAGACACGCGAGGACATCGACCGTGCTGCTGGAAATGTCGCTTTGCTTTTGCAGCGATCCTGCTAGGATTTTCATGATTTGGTCTCTGACAGTTCGGCGATTTCCCTACCTCGTAATCGGCTGGGCTTTGCTCGGAACTCTCGCGCTCGTGGCTCCTGATCGACTCTTCGTAACGCATCAGCAAGGGCTTTGGCTCGGACTTGCTTTCGCTGGAGTGGCTCTGCTGCGCGGGGCGCGTCAAATGGCCCGAGAACTGCCTTTCGAGATTGGCACGCTAGAGCTGTCACGTCTGCCGCACCGGAGCCAAATGCAATATGTGGGACATGGCTTCTCGTGGGATTCGCGGCACGCGAACGAGGTACTTGCGGCCGAACGCGATCGCAAGGTTCCGGTCGGACCCAAGCGTAAGCCGGGCGATGGTGGCGGCGTAGCTAGTATCCATACGGTAGGCTTACGTGAGGAAGCTCCTGTTTTCCTGCCGCTCAGCGATCTTGAAGGTCACATGCTCGTATCAGGTGCGACGCGCACCGGTAAGACCTACTATTTGCAGCTTGATTTAGTGCAGGCAATCGAGCGGGGCAATGAAGCCGTCATATTCATTGATCCCAAGGGCGATCTGAGCGTTCTCCACCGCGCCTACGATGCCGCCGTTCGCACTGGCCGCCAGAAAGACTTTCAATTCTTTTCATTGGCTTTTCCCCACCTCTCCTGCACCTACAACCCACTGCACAATTTCGTACTGGGAATGGAAGTGCCGGATCGCCTGTCGGGCCTGCTCCCAGGCGGGGGTCAAGCGGAGCCATTTAAGGCGTTCGCCTGGGAGGTCATCAATGTCATCGCCCAGGCGATGTTGCTCGCCGGAGAGCGCCCGCTGCTCTCGAAGATCGCGCGATACGCCAAGGTGAATCGCTCTCTCGAGGAGCTGCTTCCGAAAGTACCCGAGCACACACCGGAATACGAATACCTGCAAGGACTCATCAAGCATCCGCCAGACCACTACGACAAGATGGTCTCTTCCCTCAAGCCCATGCTGTCAAAGCTCGACACGCCCGATTTCAGGAACCTAATGTCGGTTACGACGCCGCAGCTCGATTGGGATCGCGCCATCCGGCTGAAGCGAATCGTGTACATGTTCATGGGTTCCATGATCGTTAAGGAGACGGCGTATGCGATTGGCATGCTGGCCCTGCAGGACCTCTTGAACTTCATCGGGCGGGCCTACGCTTACGAGCCTCAAAAGACGCCCATCCGCCTGATCGTCGATGAGGTAGGCAGGCTCGCGTTTCCGGGATTCATTGATTTGCTGGCTCAGGCTGGCGGGCAGGGCCTCATGGCAGTGCTCGCCTTCCAGAGCGTTGCCGACCTGCTGAGTGGCCTCGGGCCAGCAGGGGCACAGCAGATTCTCGATAACACGAACACCAAACTCTGGTTCCGGGTTACAGATCACGCCACTGCCGAGACCTTCGCCGATGTCGCTGGGCAAGGACCCCTGCTGACCCGGCGCGAGTCGGCGGCTTATCGCCCGGTGCTTCACGGCAAGCTTGGCCGCAACCGGCTGGCTTTCGATGCGACGTTCGCTCAGCAATCGACCGAGGTCGTCGAGAATCTCGTCCGTGAAGATTGGTTGATGAAGCTGCCGCGCGGACACGCTTTCCTGTACGCGAGCGGGCAAACCTACAAAACACGGTTCCCGCTGATGCCTGAGCCGAAGCACCGCTTCCCACTGGAGGCGGCGGCATGAGATTGGTTTGGGTTGGTGCTCTACTGTTGCTTATCGCATCGGTGGCGAGTCTGATCTCGAATCGCCAAACCGGCAGGCTCATCGACGAGAGCTGGACACCCGCCAGCCATGTCCTGTCCGAGCCAAAACTAAGCGAACTTCAACGAGCGACCCCGGCTTACACGGCAGAGATTTTCGCTCGATTGCCGGAGCCGCTCCGCGCAAAATTTGCCAGCAAGATGTGGGAGGCATTGGAGTTGATGATCTTCCGGTCGCTCGTGCTATGGCACGCAACACCGGCATTCCTGATTGCCCTGGTCGCGGGATTGCTCGAAGGCCGGTGGGCACGGGCCAATCAAAAGTCGCTGGTAAAGGTGCATTCGCCAATACGCTTCAGTCTCGCGCTGATGGGTTTGGGATTTATGCCGGTCCTAGCATTGCTGTGGATCACCGCTCCCATAGCGGTACCGGCCACTCTACTTTTTTTCACACTCGACGCGGTCGGAATTATCAGTACTAGCAACCTGGTTGTCCACGCACCGACGCAGTTTTAGCCATGAATCGCCGCTCACAAATTTCCAGCACGATCCACAGCCACCACTACTTCATTGGAGCGTGGATATTCGTGAGCATTCGTTTTTCGAAACGGCTTCTGCTATTGGATGAACGAAGCAATGATTTTCTGAGAACGCTGGTTTATCTCGGCGGGTACTGCACTATCGAGCAGGCACAGAGGCTCGGCCTCGCCAACTCAGCGAGGCGCGTTGTCGCCCGCCTGGAGGCGCTCAAGCAGAGTGGTTTTCTGAGGCAAGTCGCCCATTACGCGGTCATTTATCAAGTCACAAAATCCGCTACACGCCTCGTCGGGTCCGACCTTATGGCTCGCCGCCGTCACACGCCGGCGACGATCCGGTGCAAATTGCTGGGCGTCAATTTCTACCTGGAGGCGAAAGCCTGGCCAGCCGACTTCGTCCTCGACTATGCCAAGAAGATTGCCCTGCTCAATGACGCCGGATGTCCGACCGAGGCGCTGCCACATTTCCGAGGGCGGCCTTACCTTTGGCAAGAATTCATCTTACTCCCGAGGGACCGCGGAGTCTGTGTGGCCGCAGTGGACCGGGGCCACGACACTGTCATGTATCAGACGAGCACGCTGGCGCGGCGCTATGGCAAGGTTCTTGAGTGTTTGCCCTCGCAGTTCCGGCTAATTGTGGCGGTCGCCAGCAACCACCGGGCGGAGTTGTACCGAAAATGGGCCGCCCAACCCATCGCACGTCCTTTTACCCACAACACGCTTCAGCCCTATCGGGTGAAAACGCTGCTCCCACAAGTCCAAATTTCGCATGAGGAGAAAATGGAATGAAGCTGACAGGCACGGTATTGCGGTGTTCCTCTCGTAAGGTCAATTCCAGCGGGAAGGAAACCTACGTCACCAACGTGCTGGTGCTGGACCCGGAGAACAGTGCTGGCACGAATTATGCGGTTGAGGTCTGGGACGACAGGTCCTACCAGGTAACGCCCATGTCCGAGATCGCATTAACGGTCACTGGCGTCCTGAACAAAAGCGGCGGGGTACCCGCCTTGCGGGCAATCATGGCGGCGCAGCCGCCTAAACCAGCCGGGGCGGAGGCCCCGGCTGCCGAGATTCCGGCTGCGGCGTAGGGCGTTACCAATGCCGCAGGGCGGAAAGAGGGCGCCGAATCTTCGAGGAGATTCGGCGCCGAAGAGCGTCGCGAAAAGCCCCCCTTCACCATTCCGTTTTACCACCTACCCCCGGGGGTAGCTCTCGGGGGTAGCTCTTGGGGGTACCTGACCTACCCCCATTCGGAAGCGTCATGGCAATGCTGCAGTCGATGACAACAGAGGAACAGATCCTGTACTGGCTCTCGCTAGACCTGCGGGTGCGGGCGCTGGCTGAAAGGCTGCTCCAGAGGTTTGCGGTAACAGTGGGCGATCTGCCAGCCAGCGCCGCGCACCACCATGCCGATCCCGGCGGGCTCTACCGGCATTCGCTGGAGGTTGCGCTCAAAGCCCTGGAAGAGTTCGAGGGCAGCATGAAGATGGAGCGGCGGCCAGACGGCAGTGTGGATAGTTTCCGCAGTTCGCGCAACCGTTCGCTCTGGCAATACGCCACGTTCATTGCGGCCCTCTGCCATGACTTGGGAAAGCTGTTCGACTTGGAAGTACGGGGGAAGGGCCAGACCTGGTGCCCCTTGCATGAGCCTTACGACGAATTCGGTCGGCGCACCAAAACCCCGGTCGCTCGATGGCGTCCTGATCGGCAATACGGAGCACACGCATGGTCCTCGCTGGCGCTTCTCCATCATGTCGTCTCCTGCGAAGACGTGGCCTACCTTGGCGCGCCGCGACTGTGGCACTTATTCGCGTCTCTTGCTGAGGGGCACAGCAAGGAACCCGCAAGCCTGCTCACGCAGACGGTCAGCCGCGCCGACCAAGCGAGTGTCGAGCAAGCCCAACCCGCCATCGCAGCCCGGCCCGACAGCAAAGCCGGCCTGTTGCTGCAGGCCTTCCGGGAGTTGATCACGGACGGCGAGATGGGCGTCAACGTTCCCGGCGGTCAGGTCTATGTCGAAGGCGGCAAAGCCGCGGTAGTGGTGCCGGTGGCGATTGATTTAGCGCGAGATCGTCTGAGTCGCAGAGAAATCAAGCTTCCATCCAACAACGATCTTTACGACATCCTTCGCAACGCTCGCCTCGTCGATGCTGATGAAACGGGGCGCAGCGTTCGAAAGATCAAGGTTCCGGGGAGACAGGCCAACATGATCCCGCTCAGCGCCCTGATCTTTTCGTCGGCGGACACGGTCGTACCCAAACTTCTCCAGGCCGACCTGGAGCGCACCCACTTCGAAATCGATACGGAGCCTGCACCCCAGGCGACGCCTGTTGTCGAGGGCTAAGGCTCACGGAGAGAAGACATGAACACTCTTATTGCAAATCAATACGGGCGAGTCCAAGGCGAAGCGGGCCGCTGCGGGCTGACGTTATGCGTAACGGCTCAAACCCCGCGCCGGGAATCGGTCGAGCTCCAAACGAGGGTTGATTCGGTCGAACAGCAGCTTCATCTGCTTGCCATCCTGCGAGCCGTCGAGCGCCGGATCGAGCAGTTCCAGTTGCGTGAGGGGAAAACACCCGAATCTGCAGAGCAACAGAGTCCTTTCGATGAGACCGTCTGCAGTGAAGGCGATCTCTTCACTTCGAACGGCCCTTCTTCGAAAAACAAAATCTATGGTCGCTTTTCTCAGTTCCTTGTCTACGAGCAGTTGGATCAAGGCCGGCTCCGAGTTTTCTTTGCCGCCCGCGACGAGGCCAAGCGCGTGGCTCGTTTCGACCTCCATCCTGGCGAGGTTCAGGCTCTGCATGCTTTAACCAAGCGTGCCCTGTTCACCTGCAAGCAGGTTGATCTGCTCTTGCGCGATGACCTGTCGTTGAGCGTCGCAGTTAACGTCTCCTGCCACGGCTTTGGGTTCCACGTGCAGACTCCCTTGTGGCGCTCCGAGTTCGTTATCAGCAAAGCGAACGACTTAGCTACTCTTGCGGTCTTCACGCGGCGCGCCATCAATCAGGAAAAGACGATTCCGATCCGGTTTGGAAATGACGGAAATCACATCGGCTTGCGAAGGCGGAATGACGGGCAAGTCCTCGCCGAGTTCCACCACGGCGAATCGATGGAACGCATACCGCTCTCAACCCTGCAGCTCTATGAGCTGGAAATCCTGACGCAGTTCGCGCTGCATCGCGCTTTCGAACCTTCGGGTTTCGCCGCCGGAAGTCCTCTGCCGCCCGAAACGGCAACGGCGGCCTAAAATCGCGTAACTCACGCCTTCGGTTTTACTCCCACAAACCCTTTCTCAACCCATAAACCCTGAACTGAACCACAACCGCATTCACGCGAGCAGTCGCGCGGGTGTCGGAATCCACAAAAAGGAGTCTTGAGTATGAGTGTAATCAACACCAATCAGCTCAAATCGGCGCTCGAGAGGCTCTGCCTGGTAGTGCCGAAGCGAGCAACCTTGCCGGTGCTGGAAAACTTACGATGGCGCGCTACAAACAGCCATCTGGAGTTGACCGCCACTGACTTGGATAACCGTCTGCACATCTCCATCCCCTTCGTCGGTGAAGCCGTCGACAGCGATGTCGATGTGCTCGTTCCGGCGAAGGAGCTTTGCCAACTCGTCAAAACCGAATCGGCTCCGAGCCTGAAGATTCGAATCCGCAATGGCAAGTGTGAGGTCAGCGCCAGCAAGCGCACCGTCGTTCTTTCGTGTGCCGACCCGAATAGTTTCCCCGAAGCTCCAGATGGGGAAGCGAAGCCGCAAGGCCAAATCCTCGGTTCGGCATTCGATGGGGCACTGCGCCGCGCTCTGTTCTGTGTCTCGACCGAATCGGGGCGCTACAGCACCGATGTCCTCAAACTTGAACTGCTCGGTTCGATCTTCCGGGTCGTCGGCACCGATGGGCACCGACTATCAGTCGTCGAAGGAACGGCCAGAACGAGTGGAGACTCCACGTTTTGGGTGCTCCTGCTCCGTTCAACCGTAGCCATTATCAGCCGATTGGGCTTGGCAGATGAGCCTCGATGGGTTGAGTTTTCCACCTGCGGCTCTGAACAGGAATTCAATCTGTTCGCGCTGCCGGATGGCTCACGACTCATCACCCGCCGCGGGCAAGGCCAGTTCCCGAATTACGAGAACGTCCTGCCCAAGGCACCGCTCGAAGCCCGAGTGGTCTTCCGGCGCGAAGAACTGCTGGAAGGCCTCGCCAAACTCTCGCCCACCGCTCGGAAGGCCCAAGTCCCAGCGGTGAAGATGGAGCTTTCGCATTCACCTGTTTCCATCAAAACCGAAAACGACGGCACCGCAAGCAGCGTCGCTCTGGAGCACACTCGCGTTTCGGGAAAGGCGCGAGACATTGGCTTCAACCATCACTACCTGACCCAATATGTGAAAAGCGTTGAAACCGATACGGTCTCGATGAAGCTGTTTCCCGAAGCGATCTCCGAGGTCGCTCTCTTTGACGCCTTCCGCTATCAGCATCTGCTGATGCCGTTGCGTCTCTAACGTTCATCGAGTTTTACCCACAAACCCCTTAACCCACAAACCTTGATCCACAAAAAGTTCGGCGGCACTCCCACGCCGATCCACACCGGCTGGATTGCGGGAGAGCCGATCTCGCGCGAGCGACATCGGCCATTCCAGCCACCAATCCACAAAAGGAGAAAAACCATATGTCAGTAGCAGCACAACTCGTAGATCCACAATCGGCGTCCCTAGCGCTTACCCTGCTGCAGTCGAAAGCAGGTAATCGCTGGGCCCGGGCAGTAGAAGAGATGAAAACCAGTCGCCTGCGCGTAGCAGGCGATTTTCCGGAGTTCATCGTGACCAACAAGAGCGGAACCGCCTACAAGGTGAAGCTCGATCCGCACGGCAGTGGGTCTTGCACCTGTCCCGATTTCCAAGTGCGCATTGCGCAGGACGGGCGGATTTGCAAACACATTGCCGCGGCGGCGATCACCTCGTTGGCACCGCAGGTCAAAGTCTCATCGCCGGCGAACGGAAACGGGTCCGTCAGGGCATTCGAGACCGCGACTACGGAAGTGTCACCGCTCATCTTCCGCATCCGGCGCACCGTCCAGACCGACGGGAAAGGCAGCGTGCAAGTCGAGGTTCAGGCGCGCGTGATCAACGACGAGGCACAAGACCGGGAAACCGCGTCTTACGCCTACGAGTTACTCGAACGCCTGGCTGCGATTGCCGTTAAGAACACCGCACCCTCAGAACACAACCACACTCGGGAGACCGTTTCACCGAGTACGCCAAAGCCAACGCCGGTCAAGTCTCGTCCCGCATCCATCACGGAAGGGAGTCCTGTTCATGCGGTCATCGGCAAGATTGATCGCATGAAAACCCGTCAGGGCGAATCTCTTTTTCTCAAGGTGGATGTCGGTGGCGAGACGGTGCGCGTGTTCGGCCGTCCCGAAGAGCTGGCAGAGCGTCTGGAAGCGAGTGGTTACGACATTCCGGCGAGCGAGATCGAAGCTGGAATGGAACTCCATCTTCCCTGCCTGGTGAAAGTCGGTCAAGGCAATAACGGATACAAGAACATCGAAGAGTTCTTGCCCGAAGCTGCCCAATGACCGGCGGCCAGACCCACAATTCCGACACCCACAACTCCGAGTCAGAGAGACGAAAGCCTCTCTGACTCGGATCCTTTACTCCCACCTGGGTCTTCTCCCCAAATCCACAAATAAGGAGCAATCCATGCGAACGAATACGCAGGAGGCGGTTTTGTCTGCCTACATTGCGTCTATCGGAAAACGCACGCCGCGCGACGCTGCACAGGATGCCGCCGAGCTTTGCAGACTCGCGACCTCACTCAATCGCTTGAACGAGATCGCCTGCAACAGCGGCCTCACCGAGCGGCAAGAACGGCAGAAGCAAAATCTACAAACCCGGGTCAAGGCCGTGCTGGAACATGCGGGCTTAGTCCTCAACCACTTTGAAAGTGATCCGCGAGGCTATGCCGTGTACCTCGATCTGCCCGATGGCTCCTACAACAGCTTTGGCGGACGGGAATCCGGCTACGGCATCGGGAGGTGAACCATGTACGACCGCGTGGTGACGATCAACAACAGCCATTGGCCGGCGTATCGGAAACCGGGAGCGACTCTGGTTGACGTACGGATGTTCGATCCAGACGACCGCAGCGCCAATCCGCGACTGATTTTCCGACTTGAGAAACTGCGCGAACTGGGAATACCAGACGCGCTCATCGAGGCCGCTGCAAAATCTGATCCCCAGGGATTCCTGCTGTTCGATGACCTGCCGAATCAGACAGAGCCAGCAACCGGCCATGCCAATCAACCCATAACCGACGAATCCGCAACCTGAACTTGAACCTGGAGGTGGTTAATACCCGAAAAGCCGAATCCTCACGAGCTGAGAATGGTGATTCTCTTCGACCCGCCAGACGAGTCGTTCTGCGTCTTTAGCCACAACCTCAGCGCCGAAGATGCGAGCCAGGAGTTAGACGAGCTTGGAAACGAAGGTCTCTTCGCCATTGCCGTCGATCAAGGCTCGCAT
>Ga0207118_1119_pt1 | contig 15025 bp, 17 predicted proteins | sample Alteio_BWMinHeat_42_FD_153507 | JGI IMG/M metagenome (GOLD analysis project Ga0207118, IMG submission 153507) | Enriched cells from forest soil in Barre Woods Harvard Forest LTER site, Petersham, Massachusetts, United States -... | ecosystem: Environmental > Terrestrial > Soil > Temperate forest >...
CCAAAGGCTCTTCCCGCATCCATGAGTTTTTGCTTTCGCCCGATGCCTCGGCGATGATCAAAGCCGTTCAACTTCTCGGCGCTGAGGTGGAAGTGGTGGAAAATGGGCTAAATATTGTGGGCTTCGGCGGTAAACCGCAGGTGGCCGATGATGTGATCAAGTGTGGCAATTCGGGGATTGTGCTCCGGTTTGTAGGCGCTTTGGCTGGATTGATTCCTCAGTATACGGTTTTGACGGGCGATGCATCGATTCGACATAGTCGGCCGGTGAAGCCGCTCTTGGACGCATTGCATCAACTCGGGGCTTTTGCGACTTCGAGTCGCGGCGATGGAATGGCGCCGATCATTGTCAAGGGGCCGCTGACAAAACATTCGGCGACGCTAGAAGGGCTCGATTCTCAGCCGGTCTCCGGCCTTTTGATTGCGGGAGCTTTTGCGCCTCATCCGATCGAGGTGCACGTGAAAAATCCTGGCGAAAAACCGTGGATTGAGGTGACACTCCACTGGTTCGATCGGCTCGGCATCAAATACGAGAGGCAGGGTTATTCGTATTATCGGATGAAAGGCAATACGGAACTTGAGGGTTTTAAATACACGGTTCCGGGAGATTTTAGTACAGCGGCATTTCCGATTGCGGCGGCGTTGATGACTGATTCGGAGTTGACTTTGCACAATGTGGATATGGACGACATTCAGGGCGACAAGGCGATCATCCCTGTGTTGCAAGAAATGGGCGCGCGCTTCGCCTTTGACAAGCGGACGCTGACAGTGAAAAAAGGCTCGAAATTGAAAGGAATGCGGATCGATGTAAATGACTTTATCGACGCTGTGCCGATTTTGGCGGTCATTGGCTGTTTTGCGGAAGGAAAGACCGAAATTGTCAATGCGTCCATTGCGCGAAGAAAAGAGTCGGATCGGATTACGGCCATGGCAACCGAATTGAAAAAAATGGGCGCCAAGATTGAGGAGAAGCCCGATGGGTTGGTCGTACACCGCAGCGCGTTACATGGCGCCGAATTAGAAACGTATCATGACCATAGGTTGGTTTTGAGCTTGTCCGTAGCGGCTCTAGCGGCATCGACTCCGAGTGTCGTGAAAGGAGTGGAGTGCGCGGCAAAAACATATCCGAGCTTTTTTGAGGATTTTACAGCGATTGGAGCGCGACTTGAACGTCATCTTGTTCGGCTTTAAGGGCTCTGGAAAAACTTACTATGGAAAGAAGTTGGCGGCGATGTTGGGACGACCATTCATCGACACAGATGATTTGATTGGAGAAACGGAAAAAAAATACCGTGAATTGGGTGAAGAGGCCTTTAGAGAATTAGAACACCAGGCGATTGTGTCGTTGAAAAACGTAAAAAACTCGGTGATCTCTCTCGGTGGGGGAGTGGTGCTTCGAGCGGACACTGTGGCCCTACTCCAAAAATTGGGTGAAATGATTTATTTAGAAGCGAGTTTTGAGACATTGCGCATTGGAAAAGTGCCGGCCTTTGCCCAGACGAAATCGCTCCAAGAGATTTACCACGTGCGCAAACCCATTTATGAATCGATCTCAGCGCGCAAAATCAATATTGATCAACTCGATGAAGCAGGCGTTTTAGCTGCGCTTGTTTCTATCGTAACCTTGGAGGACCCTCCAGATGGCTTCTAACTTTTTTGGCCAAATTTTTCGCATTACAACCTTTGGAGAATCGCACGGTCCTGCCATTGGCGTGGTGATTGACGGCTGCCCGGCAGGCCTGCCTTTAACAACGGAAGACATCAACCAGCAACTTGCTTTGCGCCGTCCCGGGCAAAATGAATTCACTTCGCCTCGGTCTGAATCAGACACGGCAGAAATCCTCTCGGGCATTTTCGACGGCCAGACCACCGGCGCACCGATCGCCATTCTCATCCGGAACAAAGATGCTGATTCCTCTCAATACGCTGAGATCAAAGATCTCTACCGGCCGGGGCACGCCAACTTCACTTACCTAGCTAAATACGGGATTTTCGATTACCGCGGCGGAGGCAGATCCTCTGCGCGCGAAACGGCCGCGCGCGTGGCTGCCGGAGCCATTGCAAAAAAAATCCTCGCTCATAACAAGATCGATTGCGTCGCTTATGTAGCGGAGATTGGGGGTATTGGAATTCAGGAACCGGAATTCAAAACCTTGCGCGAAAAGACCTATTCGAGTCCCATTTTCTGTCCTGACAAAGCCGCTGCACAGAAAATGATGGAGAAAATCGAACAGGTCAAACAGGAAAACGATTCCCTCGGCGGCATTTTGGGCTGCATGGCGCACATTCCCATTGGACTGGGTGATCCGGTCTACTCCAAGCTCGAAGCCAATCTCGCCGCCGCCATGCTCTCCCTACCTGCGACCAAGGGCTTTGAAATCGGCTCCGGCTTTGCCGCTGCCCGAATGAAAGGTTCCGAGCACAACGATGCTTTCGACATCGACGAGCACGGCCGCGTCCACACCGCCACCAACTTCGCCGGCGGCACATTGGGGGGGATTTCGACAGGATCTTTGTTAAATTTTAAAGTGGCTTTCAAACCTACTTCCAGCATCAAGAAGCCGCAAAAAACAGTGAGTTTAAAAGGGGAGAAGGCAACTTTCCAATTACCAGAGTCAGGTCGTCACGATCCTTGTGTGGCCATCCGCGCTGTGCCGATCATTGAGGCGATGACAGCGCTTGTGTTGGTGGATGCGCTGCTTGTGAATCGGTGTGTGAAACTTTAAGTTGCTGGAGAGCTCTGATTCTTGAGCTAAGTAGCGGATGTTGAAAATGGTCTAAATAACTCTCGCCCTTGCTACTGATAAGAGATTTAACAACAAGCTTTCCGATTTTAGGGATCCATTTTGCTAGGCAACTGTGTAGATCCTTCTCAAGGGTGTCGAATTTTTCTAAACGTTCATTCCTGAGTTTGAGATTTTTTTTCAATTCGCTTTCGAAAAAGATAATCCCGCCGTTTTTAATTTCAGTGGATTGACTAGATGCCCAGAAATCCGCATCAAATTCTTTCCGATCACCGGTTATTTTCTTGAAGGCGGTATCGGTTGCCTTGGAGGCTGCGCAAAGGGCCAAGTAAGTAGCGAGTGCTCCACAAGTAGTCAATGAGCCTAAGACAATGGCAGTGGCGCTCATAGCTGTAAGACGCATCAAAGAACTTTTTCCCCAGTTTTCATACAACCCAGTGCCCAGATCGTCATGCATGTGATGGCCTATTTCATGGGCAATCAAAAATTTCATTTCCGGTGTCAATGGATTTGTCGCAGCTATCGTTTCAGCAAATGCTGGATCAAAAACCAATGTTGCAATGCCATGCCATTTTAAGGAGAGCATTGCTGCACAGGGACAACCAAGGTTTGGTTTTAAAATACATTTAAATGAGATAGGATCCAGTCCCAAATCAGTGATGAAAGCGCGAATCTTTTTTAGGGCCTCTTCAGGAAAATTCTCAGTAGTGGTGACCGTTCTGGGCGAAACTGAACCGGGTCCTTTTCGCAATCGGTGAGTTGCCACGTACCCATGTGTTACAGCTATGACCGGTTCAAGTAAAAATCCTAGTGTTGCACTAATAGCCATGCTTATCTCCTGTTTGCAAGGATTGTATCAATATTTATAATAAAACGTAACTAAATGATTTTTTATCTATAAAAATATTTAATATAATTTCATCTTATTCTCAAAAAATGGATTTATTAGGAGCTAGCTCCTTTAAAAACTCTTCTACAGGCAAGCAGAGAATATTAATGACGAGGATACAAATCATGATGCAAAGTGACACCTCTAATGACATTTTTGCGCTCATTTTGACATTAGCGATGTCATTTTGCAATGGATTTTCTCAATCACTTAATAGTGAAATTGTTACAAAAATTTTCGCCTCGATCATTGAGGCCATGAACGCGCTGCTTGTGGATGCGCTGCTGCTGAATCGGTGTGTGAGGGTGTAAGTTGCTGGAGGGCTCTGATTCTTGCCGTGGGAAAAGGATGATAAAAAGCATCTAAAAAGTTATCGCCCTGATTATTCACGAGCGATTTGGTGAAAAGCCCTACGATTTTGGTGACGCATTTTCCCAAGCAAGTGGCACCTTTTTCTAGATATTCTAATCTTTTTAAAATTTTATTTTTCAATTCGAGATTTTTTCTTAATTCGTTTTCGAAATAGGCTACCCCACCATTTTGAATTTCAGCGGATTGACGGGCTGCCCAGAGATCTGCGCCAAATTCCACTGGGTCCTTGGTTATCTTATCGGAAGCAGCGCCAGTGGCCACGGCGACCGCAGAGAGAGCCAAATAGCCAGGGACAACTCCACAACTAGTCAATAAGCCTAGTGCGATGCCGGTGGCGCCCATGGCTGAGAGACGCAGGGAAGAGCTTGTTCTCAATCTTTCGTAATACCCAGTGCCCATGTCGTCGCGCATATGATGGCCTACTTCATGGGCAATCACGAATTTCATTTCCGATGTCAAGGGATTCGCTATAGCTATATTTTCAGCAAACGCTGGATCAAAAGCCAATACTGCAATGCCATCCCATTTTAAGGAGAGCATTGCTGCACAGGGAGAATAGGGGCTTGGTCTTAGAATGCATGTAAACTGAGTAGGATCCAATCCCAACTCAGTAATGAAAGCACGGATCTTTTTTAAGGCCTCTTCAGGAAAATCCTGACTGGTGACTGTTTTTGGGACCACTTTACCTGGTCCCTGTCGTAATCGAGTGATTGCTACCAGTGCATCGACTCCAGCCTTGATCGGCTCTAATAAAAATCCCGTTGCTGCATTAATAGCCATGTTTATCTCCTGTTTGCAAAGATTGTATCAATATTTATAATAAAACATAACTAAATAATTTTGTATTTATAAAAAATATTTAATATTTACTTTTATATAAATTAATCGTATTATATTGTTCATGTCAGTTGCAATAGATGTAAATACTCCATTAGTAAGGACCGAAAAGCCCAAAAAAGAAAAAACGGTTCAATGGGCTCGAGCTATCCCCATCTGTATCTTGGCCACTGTGGCTGCTGGTTGGAGCTTATCGAGTGGGAAAATTTCACTTCCGGGTCTTGCCGCTTTGGAAATTGCTGAAAAGACACTCAAGACCATTGGCAAACGCTCTCCTTTCGTTGCGGGCGCTGCGGCTTGCGGCACCTTGCTCGGCTCCGCATACCTTGCTGACCAATTTCTAGGCACCGAACTGACTCCGGCGGCACTAAAAATCTTTATCGTCACCCTGGCCGGCGGAAATATCAAAAAATTCATTCTATCGCAAAAAGACAAAGAATCTAAACAAGCCATTCAGGTTTAATTTCCATGATTCAGTCATTGTCAAATGGTATCGACCTTCTAAGGAGTGCAGCTCACATTCCAGAGAGAGAGATAAGAGAGTAACTCCCTGCAAAAAGGTAACTAATTATTTGGAAACAATGATTGGGCTCCCCTGGGTGGTTAGGAATGCCGTAACTCGCAGTTTGGCGACTGCAACCGTGATCACCGGCAAGTTTGCCTTCAACTGTATGCCAAATGCTGTTCAAAAAAAGTATGATGATTATTGCTTAGCAAAGGCTGAAGAATATACCGATAAGGTTTTGAAGATAAAACCGATTGCGGGACTTCTGAATACGGTTGTCCAGAGCAGTTTAGGCTCTAGTGTGGGTGTTGGGCTACAAGCAGTGGCAAAAATTGGGGACAATGAAATGGTCAAAACTGGCCTTGCAATTGCAGGATGGTTTTGCCCCCAAGTTATAGAGGCTGTCGTCGATCCACAAAAAGCTGCTCTGCGAAATACAGTTATGCCCCTCATCCGGTCGGCACATGAACTTTTAGCTAGAGAAGCGCTGGATTTCACTTACGGAGTGGGTTTTGATGTTGCGGTAGGCTACGCAACAGGCAATACTGAGTTCATGACAAATCTTGCACTGACCCATACCCATCTCTTGAAAGCAATTAGAGCGAGCCAGGTAGCCCTACTAGCCTACGTATACGGTCCAACTCTCTATAAAGCCGGAGCCTTAGGTCTCTCTCTTTTCGATGCACATGCAGAAGCAACAAGGCTGAAAGATATTCTTTTTTCTCCGGGTCAGCAAAGTTATGCGAGCGACCTTGCAGCCAAAGCAAAAATCCAAGGTATAACGGGCGATGCCATCTTGCAAGCAGCCGCTTTTTTGCTTCTAAATAAGTAAATGTTCAACTTTATTTGATTGCCTTCGCTTCGCTGCTGCAAATCTCGGGCGCCGACTTTGTCATCGACCAAGTTTTGAATGCACTTGGGTATATCAGGCGGTGGTGAGCGGCGACTGTGACTGGTTTCGAACCGTGATTCTAGTCTCTTCTGCAAAATAGATGGTGATTAAACTCACCAGGCCGCTCACTATGACCCAAACTGCGGGAGCAAAGGGAGACTCAAACATTTTGATGAGCCAGGTTGCGATGAGAGGGGTGAGTCCACCAAAGAGGGCAACGGTGAGGTTGTAGCCAATGGCAGAACCGGTGTACCGAATGCGGTCAGGAAAAAGCTCGGAGAGAAAGGCGGGGAAGGGGCCGTAGAGTAACGCGTAGCATATGGCTAAAGTCATTTGAGCCAGACAGGTGATGGGAAATATATTCCAAGAAATCGCGATGAAAGCGGGGTAAATGAGTGCAATGAGTGCGAAAATTCCGGCGAGTTGAACGATGCGCCGGCCGAAAAGATCGGAAAGATGTCCTGCTAGTGGCAATAAGAACAGACAGAGCAGGAGCGATAGGAAGTTGGAAATCATGGCCTGTGCGTAGCTGAGCTTGAACTGTGTTACCAAAAACACGGGGAAAAAAATAAAGAGGACGTAATTGCTGGTTGTGTTGATGATCCCTGCGCCGGCGGACCTTAGGATTTGGCCTGGTGCCTCCGTGAGCGCTTCTCTTACAGGCTTGCAAGAGGTTGTCTTTTCCGCGGCCATTTTTTTGAAGATAGGTGTTTCTGTAATTTGCTTTCGGATGTAAAAACCGAGCAAGACAAAGATGATGCCGCTTAAGAACGGAATTCGCCAGCCGTAGCTTTGCAGTAGCGCGGGCGCCATCAAGAAAGAAAGGCCACCCGATACAACGGTGCCGAGCAATTTGCCTCCAAAGCATCCCACCAAATTCCAGGCGCCCATAAAGCCCTTTTGGTTCGCAGGCGCGTGTTCGCTCAAAAAAGCATAGGATCCGACCAGTTCACCTCCCACCGAAACGCCTTGCAAGAGGCGCAAGAAGGTGAGTAAAATGGGTGCTAACAAACCGACTTGACTATAATTGGGAAGGCACCCGATGCAGAAAGTGGGCAGAGCCATCAGCAAAATAGAAATTTGCAAGGCGACTTTTCTTCCGAATCGATCGCCGATATTGCCAAAAAAGATGCCGCCCAAGGGACGCAGGATAAAACCGGAGGCAAAGACGCCATAAGTTGCGAGTAAGCTGCTCACGGGATCTTCACTGGGAAAAAATTGCGAAGCGAGGATCGCCGCGAAGTAGCCGTAGAGAGAGTAATCGTACAGCTCGAGGGCATTGCCAACCACGCTGGCCCAAATGAGTTTTCGAGTACTCGGAGTAATTGTGGGCAGTTTTCTCATATACCATCCCATCGAAACGAAATTGTTTGGATTTCTTATATGTCAAAGGTATCAAATGGCGCAACCGAAAACTGTCGAACAGCCTCTCACTCGCTAGTGTCTAATTGCAAAAATCCGTGAGCTTATTTTACTCAGATTTTTCTGCCTGACGGCCTGCACAGCGCCAGAATAGACTTGAATACGTCATTCTGGCGCTGTGCAGGCCGTCAGGCGGGAAAAGATGAGTAAAATAAGCCATCGAATTTTTGCAATTAGACACTAGGAGCGGGTTTCGCTTTTACACAAGAATTGTCATTATTGCAAATGCGGTAATCGTATCCGTCAGGATCATTTTCGACTTGCATAATGGAAAGATTATCAGAATCCTGAGGCCAGCTCTGATAGGTAGTGGTATCGCCGTCATAAATAACCCAAGTATTGGTATTTTTTATAGCTGCTATACTGCATGTATAAAACGTCAATCCGACTAAAAATAAACCGGTTGTTCCCCACCACCATCCACCATAATAGTAAGGGCCGTGCCAGTGGTTGCCGTGCCATCCATGATGCCTTCCTCCTCCATGGTGATTCCAATGACCGTGATGACCACCACCACGATGACCGCCACCGCCATGATGTCGCCCACCACCGTGGTGACCTCCACCGCCATGATGACCGCCGCCATGCGCCGCGTAGAGCGTGGGTGATAACATTAACGAGAGGACAGCGATACCTGTTACAATCTTCATATTTTTGCTGTATGACATTCCCTTCATTAAATAGCAACTCTAGACAAGGAAACCCTGACTGTTACCCACAAGTCTCTCTATGCAAACCAGGAGAACATGATAACGCCACGAAGCGTGGCTAAAGATAGGCATGATACGCATGTTGGGGAAGCCCCAACCCCCAAAAGTAAAAATTTTCTTCCTGGGTTGCAGGGCTTCCCTGCATCATGCAAATCATGCCTATCTTTCATATCATGTTCTCCTGGTTTGCATAGAGAGACTTGTGGGTAACAGTCAGCAAGGAAACCAGTAGCTTTTGCTTAAAATTTAAATCTAGACAGTATTTCACATCGCATCCGGGCGATTAAAGTGTTTATTTGATAAAATAATAACTGAAAATCGACAAAAACTCAAAAAGCATATACACTACATTACAAACAAACGGTAACAATAACATGAATATCTCTTCTGTTGTCCGAGCTCCTTCGGAAAGTTATGCGCAAGATGCCAACTGCGCTATATGCCTGGCGCCCCTGAATCGACTACTAAAGCACAGACAGGGAAATGTAGTCATCCATAACGACGCCAATGGCGCTAGACACCCCATGCATGCGAAATGTTTGAAAACCGCTCTTGTTGGTAACCGTCGATTCGGTACAGGAAATTGCCCAATTTGTCGAGATCCGATCGCTTGGCCTAAACCTAAGGATTCATTGACTGACAAAATAATAGGAATAAGCACTCTTATTATAATTACTGGAGCTGTTCATGGAACATTTTCCTACTTGACCGGAAGGCCTCTATTAGTTGCCATAACGCCTGGTGTTATCAGTTCTTTAATGTCGATAGAATCTCTTTGGCTTGAGCACAAAGAGCTGGGATTACAACGCTCTTTAGGTGTTGAATTTGGAATAAAGCTTGCAACTTCAGCTGCGGTTATGGGCATCCCTCTACTTGCTTCAATCACGGCTTCTCAAATCACCGAGTCTATCATTCCCAATTCGCTTGTTACCGCGATTCTTGGAGTGGGTGGCTTGATTCCGTTGGCGATGAAATTTTTAGACGACATGATCTGAATAAGAATCCTCGACGCCCCATTTTTTTAAGGATAAAAAAAGCCGAACGTTTAACCATTTCTGACAAAACGTTCGGGGATGTGCCCAGGACAGGACTCGAACCTGCACACCAGTTACGGTACAAGAACCTAAATCTTGTGTGTCTGCCAATTTCACCACCTGGGCAAAGGGAGTTATTCTAGCAGATTTTTTCTAAAGATCAAGGTTATAGATTTTGAGGGTATGGAGGGGGAGGTTTTTTAGAGCGCGGAGACCGACTTTTGTGATTTTGGAGTTGAAGGCCAGGTAGAGATGTTTGAGGGTTGGGATTTGGATAAGGCGATGGAGAGTGCAGTCGGTGATGGAGGAACAACCTTGGAGGTTTAAAAAAATAAGGGGAGAACGAATGGAAGTAAAAGCAGTGTCTGTGAGGGGACAGAAGGAAACGTCTAGAGAATGGAGGAGGGGATTTTGGAGATGGAGTTGGCAGGCGGCGTCTCGGAATTGGCTGCAGCCAGAAATGTTGAGGGAATGGAGATGCGTGTGTTGAGCTAGAAAAAGGTGGCCGGAAGGAGTGGCAGCGGGGTTGGCAATCCAACGGAGCGCTTCGAGTGAGGGAAGTTGGGCGAGGCGATGGAGGGTAGAGTCGCCGAGGTAAGGGCAATTTTGGAGATTGGCGGATTGAAGAGTGGATGGAAATTCGGGATCGATGTGAGTGTTGTTAATAAGTGTAAAATGTTGCATGGATCACCTCCGGCAGGGGAGTCGATTATAGCCCGGAGTGACTTATGGAGCAAGGTTTTCATAAACGGGGCGAGCGGTGAAGCCGACTTCGCGGACGGCGAAGATGGCTTGGGCGATGGGTTCCCACGGCGCTTTTTTGTCGATGTGGAGGAGAATTTCGGTTTGAGTCCGGTTTTGGGGAAGGGCTCCGAGTTGGTATTGTCGGGAAAGTTCTTCTTGGATGGCCAGGGACGTTTCCATCGGATATTCTTGGAATTCGGTGAGCCACTTGTATTTGCCTTCGGCATTGATGCTGAGGTGGATTGCATGGAGCTCTGATTTGGCGGAGGCCCCTTTTTCTGCTTTGAGTTCGGCCAGGCTAATTTCTGTATCGGAAAGAACAGCGCGACTCATGGCCAATGTTGCAAAGAGCGCCAGCATCAGGAAGAGAAAATCGATCATGGGCGCAAAATTGAACCCGTGGCTTTTGTTGAGTTCTTCTTCTGGAATCATCATGTGTGCTTTCCATCGATAAGGGTTGCCAGAGCCAGCGCTTCGTTTTCTACATGGCTTAGGGTTTTGATGGTTCGGTATTTTAAGGTTGTATAGAAGACCATCGCGACGATGGCGACGATAAGGCCAGCGACGGTAGTGCCGACGGCAATTCCGAGACCGTCGAAGAGTGCGTTAATGCTTTCAATCGAGCGGTTGACGTCGTAAAAGGCGTAAAACATTCCGATCACGGTTCCTAGAAGGCCGAGCATGGGGGCGATGATCACGATATCGTTGAGGAGAGAAAGGCGTTGCCAAAAGGAAGTCGAGCGGCGCTTGCCTTCGGATTTCATGGCATCGATCATCATTTGGGGGCCTAGATTGCGCGAAGAGAGACCCGCCGAGACGATGGTGCCGAGGAGTTTGCCGCGCAAGTTGCAAAAAGTACGAGCTTCTTCAAAGCGGGCTGTTTGTAAGAGGTCTTTGAGTTCGGCGAGGTTGTCGGGAAGTAGGTCTTTGGTTCGGAATGCGGCCAGGCTATAGAGCCAAATGGAAAGGGAGGCGACCGAAAGAAGTGAGAGCGCGGAATAGATGAGGGGGGCTGAGGTAAAGATTTGTTTGAAATCAATGAGTGAGGCGACCATACAAAACTCCTTTTTGGGAAACATAACAAAAGTTATACTCTTTAGGCAATGAAAACAAAAAAAGACTTAGTGATTCCTTTTAGTTGGGAGGAGCGGCGGCCGATTCTTTTGGACCGGTTTTTCTATGTGCCGAAGCAATACGATCACAAAGAAGACCGGATGTCGTTGGAGGGGCCGCTGTTCATGGAGATTTGCAGCGGCAACGGACAGTGGGTCGGCGAAAAGGCGAAAAAACATCCAGAAATTACATGGCTTGCAGTGGAGATGGATTTTCAACGGGCTCGTAAAATTTGGCTGAAGAGTTTTCGGGAAAACATTCCGAATTTGCTCGTCGTTTGCGCCGAGGCTTCGGCTTTTGTGCGCTATTATGCACCGGTAGTGGAAGAAGCGTATGTGAATTTCCCTGATCCTTGGCCGAAGCGGTGTCACGGCAAACACCGTCTGATTTGGGCCCCCTTTGTTCAGCTTCTGCAAAAAGTGGTGAAAAAAAAGGCGACTTTGGTGACCGACGATGAGCCTTATTGCCAACAGATGGTGCGGGAATTTGCAAAAGCGGGTGGTTGGCAGCGGGATGAGTGGTTGCCTGAAGAGTATGGCGCCTCGTTTTTTGGGGATTTGTGGAGAGAAAGGGGACGCGAAATTTTCTATCTAAGGTATATACCCAAATGAAGTGGATTGAATTGCCATGCGAGCCGCATCACAATTTGGATTGGAAATTCGAAGTTTCGGATGAAAAAATCATGTGGCATTTTCGCCTGGGATTGGAAAATCCTTTCTTCCCATGGGAAGATGAGATGCGTTTTTCGGCTCTTGCATTGGCCTTGGAACAGTTTACCAAAGAGATTTGGCCCAAATACCAGGGTCAATTATGCCTTTACCGGGGGCCGGCGGTCGACAATCGGATGTACTTTCAAATGCTGGCTCACAAGCTTCCCGATGAAGCAGAGATTTTTCTTCTCTTTGATTTAGACCCACAAATGTCTACCGCCAAAAGCCTGAAACTGATTGGGCAATATGAACACTTTGTCGTTGCTCTTCGAGGTAAGGAAATCCCTTTGGATGGATACCGCTGGGATAATGGATTGGTTTATCAGACAGTGGAAGCGAAGACGGGTCTGGTGTTTCCCGACTCTACCGATGAGAGGTTCGAAACATTTTTAGAAAGTGAGGTAAAGATTCTTTTTGAATCGCGCCTTCGAGAGGAATGGAGCGGATTGGATCGGTTAATTGTTCTTGCTGAAACGCTTACGCCGCAGTCTCGACGGATGCTGCAGGGCTTTTTGGCAGCTGGCGGCGAGGTTGTGTACAAATAGGTCTTCATGGTATCTTATTGGCGCAGCGGGTGGGGGATATTATGATTTCATTTCTTTATGATCAAATAGCTAAAATAAATTCTTCTCAATTGAGTGATTTTCAAAAAAAATATAGATTAGTTCGGTTTACTGATCTTCTTGCAATTGCTCATGCGAAAGCGGGCCAATTTGAAACAGCCATTGAATGTTATCAGTTGGCAAAAGAAGTACATCAGAGAGAAGCCGCACCCATTGTCAAGGAGAAGTTTAGTAAAGAAGATTTGGATCATTATCGAAAAGAAATTTGGAGCAAGATTTCTGAAATTATTTTACAGTCAACCGACATTCGAGAGCCACTACGCATTTGTTTTAATCATGGATTGCGCAAAGAATTCAGTTCTCTTTATAAATCAGACAAATTTGATCATTATAAAAAAGCACAAATGTTGAATGATGAAGTTGCAGAGACGTCTAGTGAAGCTCTTCTGGATGAAGCTCTAAAAGAGATCGAACTTTGCGATTCTCAAAAAGAAGATGTAACTATTTTGAAGGCTCAATTAATGCTTAAAAAAGCAAGCTTTTTAGCCTTGAAACGAGATTATAAAAAGGGAATCGCAATTCTTGAATCGGCTTTGCAATTCTCGCCTCAAAATCGCGAGCTCATTTTCTTTCGACCCAAACTAGTGTCAGGAATTGTCTCCGAATATCTCAAAAAAGAGCAATACGAAGAAGCGATTGCCCTTTGTAAAAAAGAGCTGTCATCATCCATTAAACCGCCGGAAGATACCGCCACACTACATTATCTTTACGCAATCGCCTTGAACAAACAAGGAAAATTCCAAGAATCAATCCAGGAATGCGATCTGGCCGTTCAAACGAACCATTTGGATCAACAACTCCAGAAAAACGCCCTTGCTTTAAAAGCCTATGAAGAGGGGATGCTCTTCTTTGCGGACAAAAAACACTACCAAGCGATGAGAAAGTTTGAAGAAGCATTAAAATACCGATCCAGATTCGATTCTCTCATCAGGCAAGCTCTCAATCAATTGCAGGAAGTCGTATTTCCAACTTCTTGCAGTGGAAAATAAATCTTTCCTTAAAATCTTGAATTTGGCTATAGTCATGGCTCTTATCATAACGGGGCGTAGCGCAGCTTGGCTAGCGCGGCTGGTTTGGGACCAGTAGGTCGGGGGTTCGAATCCCTCCGCCCCGATGTTTCGGGAGGCTTCGTGTCCGCGTTTGAACATTTCGCATCTGTCAAAAAACTTCATCAGCTTCAATCCGTAGACCTAACGAAGCAAATGACGCCGGAGCGGGTGGCTCATTTTTCGGCAAAAGGGGTGGGGTTTACGCTTTTGTATGGAACGGAGCGGATCGATGATGCGATTCTAGCTGAGCTGCTACATCTGGCCAAAGAAGCGCATGCAATGGAAAAAATGGCGGCGATGCAGAGCGGCGCGGTGATCAACAAGATTGAAGGGTTTGAGAGCGAAAATCGAAGTGTGTTGCACACAGCGATGCGCGATGTATTTGACCATCGGCAAACGGCGATGGCGGCCAAGAATGCAAGCGAGGCGGCGGAAAGGGAGTTGAAGAAGTTGGAGGCCTTTTTAGCCAAGACGGAGGGGCGGTTTACCGATTTGATCCAGATCGGCATCGGTGGATCGGATTTGGGGCCAAGAGCGCTTTGCATGGCGATGGAGGCGTTTCACAAGCCTGGTCGCAAGCTGCACTTTATTTCCAATGTGGATCCCGATGATGCCAATGCCGTTTTAGCAAAAGTCGATTTAAAAAAGACTCTCGCGGTGGTTGTGTCCAAGTCAGGCACCACGCTCGAAACCTTAACCAATGAAGAATTTGTCCGAACCCGAATGAGAAAAGCGGGGATCGATCCGAAAGAGCATTTTGTGGCGGTGACGGGTGAAAAAGGGCCAATGGACGATCCAGCAAAATACCTGGCCAGCTTTTACATGTGGGATTTTGTCGGCGGCCGCTATTCGGCTACATCCATGGTGGGCGGCGTGGCCCTTGGGTTTGCTTTGGGTTTCCAAGGATTCAAAGAGATCCTGCGCGGCGCGCATGAAATGGATCATCACGCCTTAACGGCTGAACCGAAGCACAATTTGCCACTTCTGGCTGCGCTTTTAGGCATCTGGAATCGCAATTTCCTCAAGCTCCCGACTGTGGCTATCATTCCCTATTCACAAGCTTTGCACCGCTTTCCGGCGCATCTGCAACAACTCGACATGGAGTCGAATGGCAAGCGGATCGATAAATCGGGCAAGCCGGTTGATTTTTCGACAGGTCCGATCATTTGGGGAGAGCCGGGCACTAACGGACAACACTCCTTTTATCAATTGATCCATCAAGGGACCGACCCAATTCCACTCGAGTTCATCGGTTTTAAAAAGAGCCAATACCCGGCCGATCTAGAGATTCAACACACAACCAGCCAAGAAAAACTCCTTTCCAACTTATTTGCACAATCGATTGCTTTAGCTATTGGCCAAACAAATTCCAATCCGAATAA
>Ga0207118_1120_pt1 | contig 14967 bp, 15 predicted proteins | sample Alteio_BWMinHeat_42_FD_153507 | JGI IMG/M metagenome (GOLD analysis project Ga0207118, IMG submission 153507) | Enriched cells from forest soil in Barre Woods Harvard Forest LTER site, Petersham, Massachusetts, United States -... | ecosystem: Environmental > Terrestrial > Soil > Temperate forest >...
GCCGAGAACAGTAAGAGCGGTAACGACGAAAAGTTTGTCCATGGCGGGATCGAGAATCGCGCCAAAACGGGAAGCTGATTGGTTGCGCCTGGCAATGTAGCCGTCAATGCAATCGGTGACCATCGCTAGGAAGACAGCGGCGAACCGAAGGGCGGGACTTTCTTGCCAAAAGAGAAGGGCAAGGGGCGCTCGAATGACTGATAGGCCGTTGGAAAGTGTGATCATTCTGTAAGGTTTTTCGCTTTGGACGTAGACCTTTTATACCAAATCAGCGCAATTATCGACACGACAAAGAATGCGAAAAGGAAAATATTGAATGTTTTGATGAATCCTAGGAGGGCGTGGTAATTTTTTCCGGCATAGTAGGCGAGAGTAAAAAGGGTGGTATTTGAGATGATGCAGGCGATCCCATCGCTGAGGATGAATTTGCCAAAGGGCATGCGGCCCAGGCCTGCGGAAAGAAAGAGGCAATTGCGCACGCCGAAGGGGATGAAACGGCCGATGACAAGGGTCCAAAAGCCATATTTGGCATAATAATTGTGGATTTGGTCGAGTTTTTTGCGATCGAAAGTCTTAGCAAACCATCGGATATCCCAGAGTTTAGGTCCGAATTTGCGTCCAATCCAATAGCAGACCCAGTCAGATAAGTAACAACCGAGAAAGACGCCGAGGAAAAGCTGAACGGTATTTTCTGGCACCACTGTAGCAGCTAGGACAGCGCTTAGAATAATCATCAAATCTTCACTTATGGGAACGTTGATTCCCGCAAGCATCAAGGCGCCAAACACGATCCAGTGTGCATAGTGGGCATGGGCGAAAATGAATTCTATGATCGTGTCCATCTAATTTGTTCAATAAATGTATTGCATAAAGGGGTCAAGAGGCTTCTGCAGGAACCTTTCCGGTTAATTGATCAAATTGTTTGCCGAGTGAGACGACAGCAAGAACCCAGACGAGTAGGACCCCAAGGAAGATGGCAGCCACAAAAGGTGTGCTAGCTGAGATTGTGGCAAAAAAGAGGAGCAATCCTTGATGGATGACTGAGCCACCCGATTTACCAAGGCGGGAGCCAACGCCGTCGATGGCTGCTTTGCCCTTAAGTTTCGATTCTGGATTGAGTGGGATGAAGGCAATTTCTTTAGTGGCGTCGAAGAAAGTAAATTTGCTCGCTCGGGTAAAGATATTCTGAAGGGACCCGAGGAAAAGGGCGAAAGCCATAGGCGAGATCCCGGCGATGTCATTCCCTTGAAATAGGACGAAAGCAAAAAAACCGATGCCAGTTAGGAGCATGATCGCGGGGGGAATCATAGCGCTTGTTGTCCAGGAAAAGCGGCGGATGACATTGCCCGTAATGAAAATGGCGCACAAGGTAGCTACTACGCCGATCCAGGTCGTTACGTGCCCCATATAGGCTTGGTAATCGCTTGGATCGGGATAGATGGTTTTGATTTGATTTTTCCAGACTACCTCGACCAGATTGATGGCTACGTTATACATCAACACGATGGCGGCGATGCAGATCAAATATTTCGATTTGGCTAGATAAGCAAAATTTTGGCGCATGGACATTTTGATTTTTTCAGATGATTGTTCATTGGAAGTTGCCTGTGCGATGAAATGGACATTCAGCCATCGAAAAATAGCTACCGCAATAAGACCGCAGAGAATGACAGTGCAGTTCAAGAAAAGAATGGATTGCTCCCATTTTGTCGTGCCGTAAGGAAGAAATTGGAAAAAAGCAATATCGGACATCCATACGCCGAGCACCCCCGCTAGGATAGAGGCGATGTTGGCGGCGATCATGAGAAGACCGTAATACCGCTTGGCTTCGCCCACGCTGGTCACCTCATTCATGAATCCCCAGAAAAGGACGGTCATGATCGCAGTTCCCCAAAGTTCACACATCACATAAAAAAGAGTGAAGGTCCAGTTCCGAAAGATGGCAATCAATCCTTTAAATCCAGCAGGCAGGACGTTTTGCAAAGCATCGGCCAGGCCGTGAGGGTGCAAAGTCTCTCGCAAAGGATAAAGGACAAAGGTGAAGACAAAAAAGAAGGACAAAAAGAGGCCCATCATGATGTAAAAAACTTTTTCACGATTGAAGCGGTTGGCGAGTCTCGTGAATAGGTAGGTCAGGAGGATGGCGCCGGGCAAGATAGCCCAAACTTTAATGAAGGGAATCGCCTCAGCCCCTGAATTCGGATCGGTGACGACAATGGTGTCTTTGAAATTGCGCAAGAAGTTGTAGTTGAAGACGATCAGAAAAAACATCCCCGCCATCGCAAAGAATTTTTTCCACTCAAAACGGTGAATCGGCCAAAAAAAGGATCTCCATCCAGTAAATTCTTTATCTGTCTGCATGCCCCTCTAAATTTGAGATAATTATCTGCCAAGAATTATAGTGGATTTGGGTTAATAATCAATCTAAAGCAGCGATTCCTGGAAGATGGCCGTATTCAAGAAATTCCAATGAGGCGCCGCCTCCTGTGGAAAGATGATAAAATTTGTCGGCCAGACCCATTTGTTCTATGGCGGCGACGGAATCTCCCCCGCCGACAATTACCTTAGCTTTAGAATCGGCAAGTGCCTCTGCAATTTTTTTTGTCCCATTGGCAAAATTGGACATTTCAAAAACACCGAGGGGGCCGTTCCAAAAAACTGTGGCTGCTTTGCTAAAGGCAGTGGACCACTCGTGGATTGTTTTGGGGCCAATGTCGAGTCCTTGCCATCCTACAGGAATGGATCCAGAAATCAGCTTGCGATGCGCCTCATTGGAAAATTTGTCCGCAATCACGATATCTAGGGGCAAATGGAGTTTTGGTGATTTCAACACTTCTTTGGCCTCTTTCACATGATCGGCTTCAAACAACGAATCGCCGATTTCCAGCCCATTGGCTTTCATAAACGTGAAGGTCATCCCTCCGCCTAAAAACAGAGCATCGACTCTTTTTAACAGATTTTGGATCAGGCCAATTTTTGTCGACACTTTCGCTCCACCAATGATGGCATAAAACGGACGTTTCGGTTCATGGATCAACTCCGAGAGCACCGCGATCTCTTTTTCCATCAGAAAGCCAGCTGCCCTGTTTTTAAATTCTTTCGCGATAAATGCTGTTGATGCATGTGCCCGATGCGCCGTACCAAAGGCATCATTGACATACACATCGCCTAGCTTTGCCAGATTCGCCACAAAGTCGGGTTCTTTTTCCGGTTCTTCTTCGCCAACATGAAAGCGCAAATTCTCCAGCAAAAGCACTTGCCCTGGTTTCAACTCCGACGCCATTTTTTCAGCAACCGGCCCAACACAATCGGGTGCAAAGAGCACTGGCTTACCCAAGAGTTCTGACAACCGTTTTGCACAGGGTGCCAACGTCAATTTGGGGTCTTTTCCTTTGGGCCTACCTAAATGGCTCATCAAAATAAGTGCGGCACCTTGTCCTAAAACATAGTTAATGGAAGGCAATGCCGCCCGGATCCGCGAGTCATCTGCAATGCTCGGCACATTGAAATCCACCCGCATCAACACGTGTTTTCCTTTCAACGAGAGATCTTTGAGTGTCTTCATGAAACTAGAAATACCAGACAAAAAAGTTCATGTAAAGCAGCTTTACAACGAGCCAAATGGGTTTCCCGCTTGCTCGAATCCTCCGCCTCTTCTGCGGTTTTTGATTTCGGAACGGATCGAGAAGAGCAAGTCTTGATCGAAGTCTTTTTTCTCGGCCCATAAGAGATATTCGATGGGGATTTCTTCAAACCGGCGGCCTTTGTGCTTGCCGAGAGGCATGGCGCGCATTTTGATCGGTTTTTGCAAGGCGTTGAAGAGGTCATTTGTTGTTTTATAGGGTTTTGCTAGGTGTTTGAATACATCGACATTGACGAGCACGTCGCTCATGGCTCGGTGAACGCCTTGCGGTTCGATGTTGAAGTGATGGCGCAGGCGGTCGAGAGAATTGACGGGGCTTTCGCCGTAAAGTCGCGCCATGCGGAGAGTATCAATCGACAGACATTGCAAAATTTTTGTGGGAATCTGATTTCTTTCGGCCTCGGCCGCAATCAAAGTAATGTCAAACCCGATGCCATGCCCAATGATAATGTGACCTTCGATCATTTTTAGAAATGCGGGCAAAACCTCTTTGATTTTGGGTTTATTCGCGATCATTTCTGCTGAAATTTTATGGATTTCCTGCGAAGTTTGCGGAATCGGACACTCGGGATTAACCAGCGTTTCATGCTGCTGGAGGAGCTTGTCGAAAGTAAAGGTAGCGGCGGCAATTTCGATGATCCGATCTTTTTTAGGATCCAGGCCCGTAGATTCGCAATCTACGCAGACAAAAACTTCTTGATGCATCATACCCATAATTGATTGATCCAATGGATGAGGAGTTCTCGAGCTTTGGGATTTTTTGTGGAAAATGAATTTGGCAAAGAGGTTTTGATTTTGTCGGCCTTTGTTCGAATCACTAATAGCGGAATCTCTTTTGCCTTAGCCCAGTCCATGATTTTCTGATCATCCAGGGCAATCTCTCGTCGACTATCAATCAACAGCAAAATGAGCTGGAGCTGCTTTCGATTGTTTAAATACGCATCGATGGCCTGACTCCAAGTGTCTACTTCCGCTTTGGGCGCTTTCGAGTAACCATATCCAGGCAGATCGACAAGCAGAGCTTCTTCGTCTATGCGGAAAAAATTGATTCGCTGCGTTTTCCCCGGAGTCGAAGAAGTTTTTGCAATTTTTTTGCCAAAAAGGACGTTGATTAAACTCGATTTTCCCACATTGGATCTACCGACAATGGCCATTTCCGGCATTTTGAGTTGAGGAAACTCTTCAAGGGCAGAAGTCAAAAAAGTAGCTGTATTAAATTTCATACTCTGCAATCCGTCTCCTATCCAAATAAGACAATTCAATCACTTGGGTATTTTTGGGCAATAAATTCGGAATCCTTTCGGGCCATTCGATCACGGTAATCCCACCCATCAAAAACTCTTCAAACCCAAGCAGTACAAAGTCCTGTTCATTCTTTAATCTGTATAAATCAAAGTGAAATACGTTTTCGTAAATCTGCAAATAGGTAAACGTCGGGCTTTGCGCTGTGTCTTGGATTCCGAGACCTTGCAATAAGCCTTGCACAAAGGTCGTCTTCCCAGCTCCAAGCCCGCCCTTTAAAGCGAGCACGCTATTTTGTTTGAGCTTTTGTGCATAACTTATGCCAAAAGCAACTGTGCTTTCGGCCGTTTGTAACTCTATTCGCTCTCGACCCATTTTTCCACAAAGGGCTCGAACTCAGAGTGCTCAGAGAGCGCCTCGAGGAATTCCGCAATTTTTTCTTCTGTCAAATGCTTTTGAATGAACGCGAGGAAATGCTCCTCAATCTGGAAGCGATTCTGGTTTTGTACTTCGAAAAGAGTCATGTATTTGATGTGATTTCTTTTGAAATCGTCGATGACAGCTTGCTTACTGTTAAAGAGTTTGCCGGTAATCGCTGAAGAGTAGACTACTTTTTTAACGGAGGCTTTCCTTTCAGAGATATAGTTTTTGATCACATCGGGATCTTCAGAGACAAAAAACCGTTTTACGGGGAGGCCGCCGACGCGCTCTTTATTTTCTGGGCATTTTGCGACCCAATCATAAATGGCATCTTGAGGGTTTGGATGGGTATTGTCGCCAAATACTTTCCCTGTAAAGGGGCAAATGTAAATTTTCTTTGTCTGTTCGTTGACACTCTCTTGGCCGAACTGGATGGTGATTTCCGTTTCGCGCCAGAGCTTGCCCTGTGACTCCAGATGGAGAACGAGATCCTCGAGACTTTGGTAAATCATTTTTTCACGAGGGAAAAGAACTGGCTTTAGGTGGAATTTCTCCTCAACGTAAGTGAGATAGAACATCACGAGATCGACGTTCTTGTTCTTTTTTAGAAATTTCAACAGTTCATTTTTTTGCTCAGAAGTGATTGCGAGCGTCTTAGTCATAGCTGCCTCTAAAGATTTTAGGAGTCTACTTTATCTTAAGGAACGGTTTCCCCGCAAGCGTCTTGATTTTGAAGAGGTGGCGTGGTATAGTTTCCTTAAAAATTTTTTACACTAGGATCAGGTATGGCTGTATTGGAAAAAAATTTAGTTGCTTTAGAACGGCTCAACATAAAAGGTTACGAGCAGGTGGTTCAGGTGACAGATAAAAAAGCGGGGTTGACGGCGATCATCGCCATTCACGACACAACACTTGGCCCTGCGCTCGGCGGCACGCGGATTCAACCCTATGCCTCTTTTGACGAGGCTCTAGAAGATGCCCTTCGCTTGGCTAAAGGCATGACCTACAAGGCAGCGATCGCGGAGGTAGGACATGGCGGTGGAAAAAGCGTCATCATTGCCGATCCCAAAAAACACAAGACGCCGGAACTGCTGCTTGCTTTCGGCGCAGCGGTGGAAGCTCTCGGCGGGCAGTACATTTGCGCGGAAGACGTAGGCTGTTCGACCGAAGATGTAAAAATGATCCGCCGGGCCACAAAGTATGTTGTGGGTCTGCCCGCGGCCAAAAGCAGCGGTGATCCAGGGCCATTTACTGCCTGGGGAACCTTTCGCGGCATTCAAGCTACGTTGAAAAAGATCTTTGGCTCCGATTCTTGTGAAGGCCGCACAGTGGCCGTTCAAGGTTTGGGCAATGTAGGCCTGAATTTAGTTGAGTATCTTTTCTGGGCCGGCGCGAATTTGATTCTTTCCGATATCGATTCTGCCAAATTGCAAAAAGTGGCTGCTAAATATGGTGCAAAAACAGTTCCTTCAGATCAAATTCTCTATACGGAATGTGACATCCTGGCCCCTTGTGCACTCGGCGGAATCCTCAATGATCAAACGATCCCAAAATTGCGATGCAAAGGCATAGCTGGCGGCGCAAACAATCAACTTCTAAAACCCTATCATGCCAAAGTGCTGCGCGATCTAAGAATTCTCTACGCGCCTGACTTTGTCATCAATGCTGGCGGACTGCTCAATGTCTCTGTGGAATTAGAAGAGGAGGGATACCATCCTGCATTGCCCCGCTTTAAAGTGAATCAGATTTATGATACACTGGGGGCGATCTATGAAATCGCAGAGCGAAATAACGAGTCGACAAATGATGCGGCTGTGGCTCTTGCGGATTACCGGATTAAATACGGCATTGGGAAAAGAGCGATCGCGCCCGTGTTTCATCACACAGCAGAATAAAAATGGAAACAATCCTGATTTTTTTACAGCGCGAAGCGAATCGTGCAGTTGAACGCGCGTTTGGAATGACGGAAGAGGCCGAGATTGCGCCCTGTCCAGAAGCTTTTGGCCATTACCAGTGCAATAGCGCTCCGCGACTGGCAAAAGTTTTAAAGACAAATCCACGCGCTGTCGCAGAGAAGATTGTGGGGGCCTTGGAGTTGAAAGGTGCTTGCTCCAAAGTAGAAATTGCTGGGCCTGGGTTTATCAATTTTACGTTGGCACCAGAGTTTCTTTCCAAAGAATTGCAGAAACAATTTTCCGATCCATTGCTTGGCATGCCAAGACACAAAAAGCAAAAAATCGTGGTCGATTTTTCAAGTCCCAATGTGGCCAAAGAATTGCACGTGGGACACATTCGCTCCACGATCATTGGAGATTGCCTTTGCCGATTATTTGAGTTTCTCGGATCCGATGTGCTCAGGCTCAATCACGTCGGCGATTGGGGCACGCAATTTGGCATGCTCATCGCGTACATGAAAGAATTTGCGCCGGAGAAAAAAGATGTGGGACTCGACTCCCTGATGAATTGGTACCGTGCGGCAAAAAAGTGTTTTGACGCGGATCCAGATTTTCAAAAACGGGCGCAAGGAGAAGTGGTGAAACTGCAATCCGGCGATCCTGAGGCGCTAAAGGCGTGGAAGCTCATTTGCGAAGTATCTCGCAAAGGGTTTCAGGAGATCTATGATTTGCTTGGCGTAAAAATCATTGAACGAGGCGAATCGTTTTACAACCCCATGTTGCCGAGTGTTGTCAAAGAACTGGAAGAAAAAGGTCTGATTACCGTTTCCAATGGTGCTAAGTGTCTGTTTCTCGAGGGCTTTAAGAATCGAGAAGGAGAAATGCTTCCGCTCATGGTCCAAAAATCGGATGGTGGTTTCAACTATGATACCACTGACATGGCAGCGATCCGTCAGCGGATTTTCGAAGAGAAGGCAGATCGAATCATCTACGTAACTGACAATGGACAAGCGCTCCATTTCCAGATGATTTTTGCCGCTGCAGAAAAAGCGGGTTGGCTTGATCGGAAAAAAGTGCAGGTAGACCACGTGGGATTTGGCCTAGTGCTTGGCCTGGATGGAAAAAAATTTAAAACCCGTTCGGGCGATACGGAAAAACTCATCGATCTTTTGACTGAAGCGATCGATCAGGCGCGAGCAGTCTTACAAGAAAAAATGCCTGATGCATCATCAGCGGAACTCGGGTCTCTAGCTAAAATCATTGGCATCGACGCAGTCAAATATTCCGACCTCTCTACGCATCGCACCAAAGACTACACCTTCAGCTACGAAAAAATGCTCCGCTTTGAAGGCAATACGGCCGTATTCTTACTCTACGCCTACGTGCGGATCAACGGCATTAAACGCAAAGTGGGCGCCGAGATTGATGTCGAGCAATTAAACATCCAACATTCCGCCGAGGTCGCTCTAGCGCTTCACATCCGCCGTTTTGGAGAGATCCTAGAAAGTGTTGTGCGCGATCTTTTCCCAAACCGTCTGGCAGAATATCTCTATGAACTCTCTGACAAGTTCAATGCCTTCTACCGCGATTGTCGGATCGAGGGGACACCGGAACAAGCCAGTCGCTTGGTTCTTTCTGAGCTGACCGCAAAAGTCTTAAAACAAGGCTTGGAAATCCTAGGTCTAGAAACTGTTGAAAGAATGTAAAAAGCGCCCCGGGTAAGGGCGCCAAAAGGTGAATTAGGGTTATTATGGATATATTAACAGAGGGTTAAACTGTTAATACCGACAATTATACATAAAATCTTGTGTTATTAGCAAGCTCTTTTTAAGTTTCTAAGCTTTAAAGGTCTTCGAAGGAGCCCCGGGCTCTTCTCGAATCAGACGGGGTACTCCGTAGCCGGAAAGGCGCTCTTGGACATAGCGGAGGAGTTCCCGTCCCCGCTCTTCTGAGACGTCAAAGTGGGCTCCTCCCTCGACCGGGTCAAGGAGATTGAGGTAATAAGGCAGAATGCCAGCATTGATAAGGGCTTGGCAGAGGTCTAGAAGCGTCTCTGGATCGTCGTTGATTCCTTTCAATAGAACCGAGGAATTGAGCAGGGGGATCCCGAGAGCGGCAATTTTACGGAGGGCAGCAACGACCTCTGGGTCAAGTTCTCTGGCGTGGTTGGTATGAACGACGAAAAAGACCTGTTTGGTCAGGCCGCTTAAGAGTTCAAGGAAAGAATTGTCGATCCGTTCCGGGATGCCGATGGGGAAACGGGTGTGGAAACGGATCCGTTGAATGTGGGGGATGGAGTCGAATGCGTACAGCAATTGTCCGAGAGCGGCATCATTGAGAGAGAGCGGGTCGCCGCCGCTTAAAATGATCTCCTGAATATCGGAATTGGCCTTCAAATAGGCAAAATCTTCGGCATGCTCATTTTCGTAAGGAAAATTTTGACGGAAGCAGTAGCGGCAATGCATCGCACAGGCAGACGTTGCCAGCCATAGAGCCCGTCCTTTGTATTTATGCAAAATCTTTTTCCCGTGTCGAAACAATTTGTCGCAAACAGGATCAGCTGTGAAACCAGGCGACGCTACCTGTTCTTTTAAGAGCGGGACAAACTGCAGAAAAATGGGGTCCGCGACGTCATTTTTGGCCATTTTCTCAGCCAAGCGGCGAGGGACATTCAAAACAAAACGAGGTTGGTCCAAAAGAAGAGCCCGATTTTCTTCCGACAGCTCCAAAAAATCTGCAAGTTCCTGGACAGAGGTAAAATTTTCTCTTTGAATTTGCCGCCAAAGTGTCGGCTTATGGATCAATAAACTCATGATGCAGTCTATTTTAGACTGGCTTAGGTTCTGATCGCAATAGGTTTTTCAGCGCCGCTTTAGCAGAGTGGCGTATAATATCGGCGCCCAGAGAGGTGAGCTTTCCGACCAGATCTTCATAACCCCGGTCCAAATAGTCCACATTGGTAATGGTGCTTTCCTCGGTGGACAACAAAGCCGCCATCACGTAGGCGAAGCCGGCCCTCAGATCGGGAATGGCAATTTCCTTGGCCTTTAGGGCAGTAGGGCCCTTTACCACCAGACTATGCAAATGATTGCTCGAGGCAAATCGGCAGCACTTGCCCCCAAGACATTGCGTGAACAGTTCAATGTCGGCGCCCATTTCCTTCAGAGTATTTGTGTAGCCAAATCGGTTTTCATAGACTGTTTCGTGCAGCACACTCGCTCCGCGCGCCTGCGTCAACAACACGATGAACGGTTGTTGCCAATCGGTCATGAAGCCGGGATGAACGTCGGTCTCGAGGTGCAACCCACCATGTAAAGGCTGATCATAGAAAAACTCAATGCCATTTGAGCGAATCTGAAATCCTCCGCCAATTTCGCGCAACTTATTGAGGAAGGCGATCATGTGGAGATGTTCTGCGCCTTCGACAAGGACGCGACCCTTCGTCGCGATAGCCGCCATAGCATAGGAAGCTACTTCATTCCGATCGGTGAGCACGATGTGCTCGACATCGTGGAACTCTGTCGCTTGCTGGATGCAAATGGTGCGGTCGACGTCGACCATGATGTTTGCGCCGAGTTTTTGCAAAAATAAAATCAGGTCGATGATTTCCGGCTCGATTGCAGCATTCTTGATGAGCGTCGTCCCCTTTGCGCGGACAGCAGCGAGGATCGTATTTTCAGTGGCGCCCACCGAAGGATAATTCAAAGTGATGACTGCGCCCTTCAATCCCTGATGCGCATGCGCAAAGTAGGCGCCCTCCTTTTTCATCTCGCGGTATTCAATCGTCGCGCCCAATTTCTGCAATGCGTGAATGTGTAAATCGACAGGGCGCGATCCAATCAAATCACCGCCAATGGTCGGCACAATAATGTCTTCATCCGTGCGGCCAAGTAACGCACCGATCATCAAAATCGGAATCCGATTGGATCCAGAGTACCGTTGGGGAACATAGGAAGTTTTCAATTCGGCAGTGGAAATTTCCAAGATCTTATTTTTCTTGTCCCATTTCACCTCGGAACCGATTTCTTTGCACAAATTCACGGTGATTTCGACGTCGCCGATGTTCGGAACGTTGTAAAACGTGCATTTGCGATCAGACAAAAGAGAGGCGACGAGCAATTTCGTCATCGCATTCTTTGCGCCAGAAGCGCGAATTTGTCCCTGCAGCGCCTTGCCACCGCGGATTTTCAATATTTCCATTTTCAAGATTCTAACTTTTTGACAAATTAAAGGAAGGTAAAAAAGGAGAGGCGCATGTTGACTTGGGCAGTTATTTTTTTATTGATCGCATTGGTTGCGGGAATTCTCGGCTTTCGGGGGGTTGAGGGGGTTGCGATGCAAATCGCTAAGGTTCTATTCTTTATATTCCTGATTCTCTTTATTGTTTCTCTAGTCTTCATGTTGATGCCAGCAAGAGTTTGAAGCGAGAGCGACATTTAACACCCATTCTGGCATACTGGTCTCTGTTATGTATCCGATCAATCGAACAGGGATTGGCCAGTCGAGCCACCGTTTTTTACCAGCCGATTCATCCAAGCCGTGTATGATCGGTGGCGTGATCTTTGATGGAGTTCCTGGCCTGGATGCCGAATCCGATGGCGACGTTGTGTATCACGCGATTTGCAACGCGATCACTTCATTGACAGGCATTCCCATTTTGACGGGGATTGCGATGGATTTGTGTCGCAAGGATGGGATCACCGATTCTCAAGTCTATTTGGAGCATGCGGCTCTGACGTTGAATAACCAAAGCATTGTGCATGTGGCCTTGACCATTGAGGGGAAACGGCCCCGTTTTCAAGATCACATTGAGTGGATGCGGAAAAAAATCGCTAAGATATTGAATTTAAAAATGTCTCAAGTAGGCATCACCGTCACTTCAGGCGATGGACTGACCGACTTTGGTTGCGGGGATGGACTTCAGTGTTTCTGCATCTTGTCGACGATTGAAATGTAAAGCTGCTTTACATGTGAGTGAGGAGTGAATATTCCTGCGATTCCTCTAGGATACTCGTGATAGTCGATATAGAAATTGGAAATGAGGGGAAGTCCTTTTTTTTGAGCGACTGCTGCTGCTGTTTGTACAGTTTGGTGAAAGCGGTTGAGCCTCCCGCGGCCGATGACTTCAGGTTTATCTAAAAAGACTTCAACAGGGAAAAAGCCTGTGACATCATCGATAAAGAGAGCAACGGACATAAAACTTCCATACGGTGGAACATACACAAACGGGTGGAAATAGTTGATCCCATTTATACCGAAATAGGAGCGCGTGGTGCTTGCGAGTTCTCTCGCTTTCTTTTCTACAACTTGGAAATGTGGGGATGAGAAATCCTCGATTTCCTGCCCCTCGAGACCCATTCCTGAGGTCTTGGCGATGCGGATTCTCCAAGCGGAGCAAATTTCAGTAGTGACATGGCCTTTGTCATTCACTTGCATGTCAACAGACCACCCACAATATGGGGTAACAATTCCAAAAGACATTCAATACACATCCTGTAAATATTTTCGATTTTTGCGCAGTGCTTTTAACCAAACCCTGGCATCTTCTTCCATCATTCCTGCATCTTGGGCAATCCGCTGCAAGGTTAAGTCCACATCCTTGGCCATCTTTTCAGCATCACCACAGACGAACACATAGGCTCCGTTTTGTATCCAATCCCAGATGCTAGCGCGGTTTTCCCAGAGTTTGTGTTGCACATAGGTTTTTTCGGCAGAGTCGCGTGAGAAGGCGGTATCTAGGCGGAGTCGGCCCTGTTTTTCAAGCGCCGTAAAATAATCGGAGTAATAAAAGTCTGTTGCCTTATTGCGCTCGCCAAAGAAGAGCCAGGTGCGGCCTGGGTGTTGGAGAGCAATGCGCTCTTGGAGGAAGGCGCGGAATGGAGCGATGCCGGTGCCTGGGCCGATGAGGATGATGGAGGCATTGGGGTCGTCGGGAAGGGTAAATCCATTGGAGGGTTGGACGTAGATGGGAATGGGAGTTTGCATGGGTTTGGCGTGGTGGCAGAGAAAATGGCTCCCGACGCCGCGGCGCGGGCCAGATTGGGTGGAGTAGGTAAGAGAAGCAACGGTGAGATGGATTTCATGCGGGTACATTTTTGAGGAAGAGGCGATGGAATAGAAACGGGGCAAAAGGGGGAGGAGTTTGGAGGCGAGTTCTGGACCGGAAACGGGAGTGGGGAAGGCATGGAGGATGTCGATGAGGTGATGAGTCTCGAGGATGGATTTGTCATTAACGCCAAAGAGTTTGAGTACGGCGGAAGTGCACTTGCAAATATTGGCTTTTTTGAGGAGGAATTCGGGGTCTAAATCGGGCACGATATGCAAAATAGCTTCTACAATGGAGTGGTCATTTTCTGGCAAAACACCGATGCTGTCGCCCACTTTGAAAGGAAGGTCTGACTCAACGGAGATGTGGTAAGTTTCTTTGGTCGATCCGGGCTTATTTAGGAGAACGCGCTCTTTGATTTTTGAAAAAAAAGGGTTGGTTCTGCTATGCATAAAGTATGAAGTGGATTATTTTGTTATGCCTTCTCTCTGCCTGTGGTGATATGGAAGGAAATAAACGCGGGTATGTCATTAGTCAAACCGAAGACGCTAAGTTGCTGGAGGAGTGAGTTCTTTGCAATCTTTCTTCGCCCAACCTTTTTTCAGTTGATCCATTTTCTTGTTCGAAAGGCTTCCTAGAGTCTCAATTGCAGCCATTAGGCGCACGCGGGTTCTGTCTTTGCCTAGAAGTGTTACTGAATCAAATAGCGGCGGTCCCTGGTGCTTGCCCATGATGCTCGCAAAAAAAGGTGGGATCACGATCTTTTTGTGATGAGCGCCAAAAATTTCCGCAATATCGTGAGTCGCTTTTTCAAGCCCTTTTCCGCTCCAGTCTTCTTGCTCATCCATGCTCCAAATCGCCGCCTGTAAAATACACGCAATCAGTTCAGGGGTGCTATTTTTGGGCATCAATAATTCTGGCGTGATCTTGAGTTCGTTGATGAAGAAAAAGTCGCAAAGCTGCAGAAAATCGCCAAATGTGCGGATGCGCGTGTGGACAAGCGGCATCAATTTGCGCATAAACCCTTCATTGAATTGCCAGTCGCAAAGTCGATTCCAAAGCTGATCTTCGGGAATTGTCTCAATGAGTTTTTTTTGATTTAACCAGTTGAGTTTTTGGATGTCGAAAAAGGCTCCGGAGATACCGATTCTCTTGGGATCGAAGGAGGCGATCATTTCATCTAGCGAATAAAGCTCCTTCTCGTCTTGCATGCTGTAGCCCATGAGCGTCAGGAAATTCATGAGCGCTTCGGGCAGATAGCCGCTGTCTCGGAAATAGAAAATGGAGGTGGGATTTTTTCGCTTGGAGAGTTTTTTGCCATCTTTGCCCAAGAGCAGTGGCAAGTGCATGAATGTGGGCGGCGTCCAGCCAAAACATTCGTACAAAAGGATGTGCTTTGGTGTGGAGCTGACCCATTCATCACCGCGGATGACGTGGGTGATTTTCATCAACTGATCGTCGACAACGACGGCCAAGTGATAGGTGGGAAAGCCGTCTGATTTCAAAAGGATCTGGTCGTCGATATCGGCCCAAGGCGCTGTGATTCTCCCTTTGATCGCGTCTTCAAACACACATTCGCCGGTAAGCGGCACTTTTAGACGGATCACGAATGACTGCCCTGCCTCTTCACGCTGCCGTACTTCTCCTGGGCTTAAGTTCCGGTACCTGCGGTCGTAGCCTGTCCGTTTTCCTTGCTTGGCAGCGACTTCGCGCATTTCAGC
>Ga0207118_1121_pt1 | contig 14779 bp, 12 predicted proteins | sample Alteio_BWMinHeat_42_FD_153507 | JGI IMG/M metagenome (GOLD analysis project Ga0207118, IMG submission 153507) | Enriched cells from forest soil in Barre Woods Harvard Forest LTER site, Petersham, Massachusetts, United States -... | ecosystem: Environmental > Terrestrial > Soil > Temperate forest >...
CTGTGGCAGGCAAACCCATCGTCCAGAAGATTATTGAAGACCTCGAAAAAGTTTGTGGCACAGGCATTGAAGAAGTGGCTTATATCATCGGACGGGGTTTTGGTAAAACTGTAGAAAAACAATTGGTTTCCGTGGCTGAAAAGTTAGGTGCAAAAGGAAGCATTTACTACCAGGATGAAGCACTTGGAACTGCTCACGCCATTATGTGCGCCAAAGAAAGTTTGATAGGAAATGTGCTGGTGGTGTTTGCGGACACTTTGTTCAAAGCGGATTTTACTTTGGACCGGAATAAAGATGGGATCATCTGGGTGCAGAAGGTGGATGACCCCAAACCTTTTGGTGTGGTGAAAGTGGACGCTAAAAACATCATCACTGATTTTGTCGAAAAGCCCGAAACTTTTGTATCCGACCTAGCCATCATCGGAATTTATTATTTTAAAGATGGCGAATATTTGCGGAGTGAACTGCAATTCCTTTTGGACAATAATATTCTTGATAAAGGCGAATACCAGTTAACCAACGCGCTTGAAAATATGAAGGCCAAGGGATACAAATTTGAACCCGGAAAAGTAACGGAGTGGCTGGATTGCGGAAATAAAAATTCCACCGTTTACACGAACTCCCGCGTCCTTCATTTTATGCATGAAGCCAAAGAAAAATTGCTGGATGATACTGTAAAAAATGAGAGTTCTTTAATTATTATGCCTTGTTATATTGGTAAAAACGTGACATTAAAACATAGCGTGGTTGGTCCTTATGCGAGCATTGGCGAAGGAACAGTTATAGAAAATTCCGTCGTATCCAATTGTATCATTCAAACGAACACGAAAATAAAAAATGCGGTGATTGACAATGCCATGATCGGGAATTATGTTGATTACAAAGGAGAAGCAAAAGACCTCAGCATCGGAGACTACACAACTGTTTTATGAAACTTCTAAATAAAATAGTTTTCGTTATAAATATTATCGCTTTACTGGCATTGCTATGTTCATACCTTGCTGCTTATATCAGCCCTGCTTTATCATGGATGGTGGCTTTTCTCGGGCTTGCTTTTCCGGCTATTTTCCTGTTCAATCTTATTTTATTTCTGTATTGGGCGGTGCAGTTAAAATGGGCTGCGTTTTATTCCCTTGCAGGTATTTTGATCGGTTGGGGAAATATTCCGTATTTTTTTCAATTGGGTACAGCTAAAACCGATGATTTTAAGAATACGCTGAACATTGTTGATTTTAACACGAAAGGTTTTGGAGCCTATGATGGAGTGAAATATGATACCTCTGTATTTTTTAATGAACTTAGGGAACTGCGACCGGATATTATGTGTTTCCAGGAGTTTGTAAATAACAGCACCGATATTGATATGCCTATGTTCAGGAAACTTTTTAAAGAATATAAAAGTTACTATAAATATAATGTGCAGGACGATGAGCAGAGACCATCCGGTTACAGCATTTCCATTTTTTCAAGATATCCGATCCTAAATGCGGATTTTCTCGAACGTATTAACCCTGGTGGGAATTGTACCATTTTTACCGATATAAAATTTGGCGATGATACCATACGTATTGTAACTACGCACCTTAAATCAATTGCTTTTGAAAAACAGGATTATGAGACGGTTGAGGAAATTGAGGAAAATGATGATGAAACACAGGTAAGGTGGTTTAACTTCAAACACATTGCTTATAAATTAAAAAGAGCATTTATAAAACGGGCACAACAGGCAGAAACCATCCGCCGTGAACTGGATAAATGTAAATATAAAATAATTCTATGCGGGGACTTCAATGATTCGCCTGCAAGCTATTCCTATAATATTATTAAGGGCGATATGAAAGATGCATTTGCCGAATCAGGCTCCGGATTCAGTTCTACATACATTGGGAAAATGCCCTCTTTCCGGATCGATTACATTTTGTGTGACAAAAATTTTGAGGTCTATAATTATAAACCGCACAACTTAAACTTCAGTGACCACAGGATGATCTCAGCTACCATCAAAGTGAAATGAGACCTTTCAATTGAACTTGTCATTACTTGCTCATAACTGATGCATTGAAAAACCTGCATTCACTTCTTCAATCTTCAATCAATTGTTGTTCAATCTTCAATCAATTGATTATTACTTTGGACTATTACTGTTTTATGTTACTATTTTTTCAATAACTCTTTGATCCGTTTCACTTACTTTGTTTTTTATAAGCAGTATTATTTTCACGATGATTTGTTTCATAATGAGACAGAATTAAACTATTGAAAATTAATAATTTATTGATTTTCAATAGTTTATGTTTTAGGTAGCTGTTTTGATATATTCGAAGCCTAATCTGTGAATAAAATCTGAAGAGCTAAAAAACAATGTTTAGTTTTATTTTAAACATATTAAATAATTTAAAAATAGGCACGCGCTCTGCATTGAGTTTTTTTGCCATTATCATATTTGCCCTGATCACAAGTATATCAGCTATACTCCTGCTGCAATACAGTAAAAATATCGATAGCCGTCTTTCGAAAAGTTTCAACCCTGTAATAAATGCCGTAAAAGATATTCACCAGGTGATAGATGAAACAAACAGGCTCAGCTCCGACCTGGTTTACCTCCCCAGCTATGATAAGAAGCTCAAACTTGAAAAAATATTAGATAAACAATACCAAGGCCGTAAAATATTTTTTATTGAACTCTGTCTTGAACCCGGGCTTGAGTTGGTTAAAAAAAGGTTCCTCAAGGTAGATTATAATTTTGAACAGGTAATGGTCAAACAAAGACAATTGCTGGAATTACTCACAGATAAAGCCCAATATACCGATGCTACAAAATCGGCAAAAGCAGAATCTTTATACAAAGGCATCAATAATGAGATCAAACATATTGATCAGTATTGTGATGAAGTTGAGTTGATGGCCATTGAGGCTTCGCGCTCCTTAAGTTCTCAAAAATTTGCCAGTTACAGGACACTTCAGATATTGTTATTGGTGATGATGATCGTGGTCGTGCTGGTCAGTATCACATCTCTCGTTATTACTAATGAAACCATTATCAATCCTGTAAAGGAGATCAGCGAAGTGCTTAATTCGGTTGGGAAGGGTGAGATCATAACCCTTATGAATAATTATCAACGCAAGGATGAGATCGGGGATATTATAGAATCTACCAAAAATCTTACGCAAGGTTTCAAGACCAAAGCCGATGTGGCCAATGCCATTGGTAAAGGGAATTATGATATCCAGGTGCCCTTGCAAAGCAAGAATGATAAGTTGGGCAAGGCTTTGATAGAGATGCGTAATAACCTGAAACAATCCAAGATCAATGAGGTCGAGAACCTTCGTGAACTGGAAACTTACACCCACAATCTTGAAAAACGGAACAAAGAACTTGACCAGTTTGCCTATATCACTTCGCACGACTTGAAAGCCCCGTTGCGGGGAATTAATAATCTTTCCGAATGGATAGAAGAAGATATGGCGGATAAAATGACGGATGAAAGCCGCAAATATTTTGACATGATGCGTGGACGTGTACACCGCATGGAATCTCTCATTAACTCTTTGTTAAAATACAGCCGTGCGGGACGTGCAAATAATGAAAGAGAATGGGTGGAAAGCCGCCAGGTTGTGCTTGATACACTTAAACGCTTTGCGCCACCAGAACGTTTTGCTATTTATCATGATGAAACCCTTCCGCAGATCTTTGCCAATCGCAAGGATATTGACGATGTTTTTGGTGAATTATTAAATAATGCCATCAGGTATAACAACAGTTCTGAGCCCGTTATAAATATCACCTATAAGACGGATGTTGACAAATATATTTTCTGTATATCCGATAACGGACCGGGCATTCCGGCTGAATATCACCAGAAAATATTTACTATTTTCCAGACTCTTGAGGCAAGGGATCAATTTGAAAGTACAGGAGCGGGGCTCGCGATTGTAAAAAAGATCGTTGAAGAAAATGGCGGAGAGATCTGGGTGGAATCTGAAAACAACCGCGGTGCAAAGTTCTATTTCACCTGGAAACGTGCAAGCAAACCCAATAACAGCTGAGGTTTTAGGAACAAAAAGGATTTATTCAAATTCATATGCGAACCATTTGATCAGCGGGATCAAATGGTTTTTCATTTTACACAATATTGTTGCTGTTCCCAACGTAAAATTTGCGTCTGCCTCCCTTATTTTTCACAAAATAGCAAATTTCGATTTTAGATTATACATTTGGGGGACTAAAAAAGCTAAAAATCACTAATTCTAATGAGCGAAAAAATGATTAACATCCTGCTGGTTGAGGATGATGAAGTGGATATAATGAACGTAAAAAGAGCATTCAAAAAAAACAATATAACCAACCCGCTTTATATATGTCATAATGGAATTGAAGCCCTCGATTTTTTAAATGGCAAACGTGATCCTTCCATTGTTGACCTGCCTAAAATAATCCTGCTCGACCTGAATATGCCCAAAATGGGGGGCATTGAATTCTTAGGCGAGATTCGCAAGGATGACAGGTTAAAACATATCAGTGTATTTGTAATGACCACTTCCAATGAAGATAAAGATAAAATAAATGCTTACAACCTGAATGTTGCGGGTTACATCATAAAGCCCTTGTCAATGGATAAATTCATGCTGGTGGTAAGCACATTGAACAGTTATTGGACACTTTGCGAATACCCCGGTTAAATAAATATGGAAGAGATAAAAGAATACAGCCTGCTATTAATTGATGATGATGAAGTAGATATACTCTCCTTCCAACGGGCCTTGAAAAAAACCGGTTTAAGCTATGACCTCGGCATTTGCAGAAATGCGCAGGAAACTCTTGATATCATTACCCATAATATATATGACTGTATTTTTCTTGATTACCAGTTACCCGGTATAGACGGACTTCAGTTACTCAAAAAAATAAGGGACCTGAATATATTTACGCCTATTGCTGTCATGACCTCACAAGGGGATGAAAAGATAGCCGTGCAAATGATCAAGAACGGTGCCTTTGATTATTTTCCCAAAGCCGATATCAATTCGGATAACCTCGCAAAAATTGTCATCAATGGTATCAGGTTATGGGATATTGAAAACCAGCGCAAGAAAGCAGAAGCTGAAATCAAAGAGAACAACAATAAATTAAATGCCATTCTAGAAAGTACCAACAGTTTGATCTATGCTGTAGATAAGAATCTTCATCTCCTTTCATTCAACTCTTCATTCAAACATAAAATAAAACAACTTACCGGCAATGACTCAGCGAGCGGCTTATCTATCGCAGACCTGCTGAATGATAAAGAATCCATCAGTAATATTGAACGCTGCCTGAAAGGAGAACAATTTACCATTACCGAAGAATACCCCGATACAAAGGAGCAAAAACTGTATTATGAAACAACTTATAATCCTATTATCAATGAGGGGGATATAACGGGTGCTGCCATCTACTCCCAAAACATTACCGAAAAAAAGAAATTTGAACAGGAACTGCTCCAGGCTCGTAATGATGCCATTAATGCCGCGAAGTCCAAATCAGAATTTTTATCAAACATGAGCCATGAGATCCGGACGCCCATGAATGCTATTTTGGGTTTAACAGGTTTACTGCTTGAGGAAGGTTTCCAAGGCTCTACGCTTGAAAATCTTAAATCAATAAAATATTCTGCCGATAATCTCCTGGTCATTATTAATGATATCCTCGATTTCAGTAAAATTGAGGCTGGCAAGATCACTTTTGAAAATATTGATTTTGATCTACGTTTAAGGTTGAATGAATTAAAGAAGACCTTTGATTACCGTGCCAAGGAAAAAGGACTTGAGTTCAGCATCATCGTTGATGAAAATATACCAAACATCATTAAAGGCGATCCTTATCGTTTAAACCAGATCTTGTTTAATCTTGTTGGGAACGCTATTAAATTTACATCAGAAGGTTTTATAAAAGTTACATCAAGCATCCTTCAAACAGATGCTGAAAAAATGAAGATCACTTTTTCTGTCATTGATAGTGGTATTGGGGTGCCCGAGCACAAACAGGCTAAAATATTTGAAAGTTTTACCCAGGCATATACCGATACCACGCGTAAATTTGGTGGCACAGGATTGGGACTGGCCATTACCAAAAACCTTACCCTGCTTCAGGGAGGTGAAATAAACGTAACAAGCAAAGTAGGCGTCGGTACGACTTTTAGTGTCAATATTCCCTTCACAAAAAGTGAATTGACATCGATTGAAGAAATCCAGACTGAAACAAAAGAAGTACATGACCTGTCTAAATTGAAAATACTTCTGGTGGAAGATAATGTGATGAACCAATTTGTGGCTAAACAATTCTTTAAAAAATGGAATACCGATATTGCTATTGCCAATAACGGACTTGAGGCCATTAATATTTTAATTGAGAAAGATGATTTTGATCTTGTGCTGATGGACCTGCAAATGCCACAGATGAGTGGCTTCCAGGCGGCTGAAATTATCCGGGCAAAAAATACTACCGTTAAAAATCCCGCCATACCCATCATTGCTCTTTCAGCAGATGCATTCATTGAAACGCGGAGAAAAGTGCTTGAAGCCGGGATGAATGATTTTGTTACCAAACCTTTCAAACCAGAAGAACTTTACCAGAAAGTAGTTAAGTATACTTCTTAAATTTATTATACAGATTGACCGGGTAAATTATTTTGCATGCACCCTTTCCGGTTTCCCTAATATTGATCATACATGATTTTTACAAGAAAAGATATCAGCTTAGATGCCCTGCGCGAACGGAATAAAAACACCATGAGCGAGTGGCTCGGCATTGAATTTATGGAAATAGGAGAAGATCATCTGAAAGCACGCATGCCTGTTGATCACCGTACCATTCAGCCTTTGGGTTATGTAAATGGTGGGGCTTTTTGTGCATTGGCGGAAACCGTCGGAAGCATGGCTGCCAATATGTGTCTTGATGCAAACAAATATGTAGCAGTAGGTCTTGACATCAATGCCAATCATTTGCGTCCGGCTACAAAAGGATTTGTTACAGCTACCGCATCACCCTTTCACTTAGGCCGAACCACACAGGTCTGGGAAATAAAAATCACAAATGATGAAGGACATCTGTGCTGTATCTGCAGGCTTACCATGAGTGTGATCGAAAAGAAGGTTTCTTAATATGAACGAAGATCGGGCGCTGTTTATTTTCCGTTTGCCGCATGAAAATAAAATTCATGCCCTGGAAGGAAACATGGACACAAACCTTACCCCGCTTGATATCTCAAAAGGCCTGCAATTTGTTATTTCAGCATTTGATCATTCAGATAAAGTATTTGCCGCAAGCGATGTCATTGAAATTGATTTTGATAAACTGAAAAAAGAAAAAACAGAATTATTTTTTTCGTCAAACAAATACCATTGCGACAGTTTTGAGAGTTATACAAAAAAAGTAAATGCCGCTACGCAGATCCTGGATGAAGCGGATGAAACAAACTATTTAAACAATTTCAGTAAAGTTGTATTGGCGCGTTGTGATCAAAAAGCATTAACCGCTCAATTTAATGTATATGATTTTTTTGAAAAAGTATGTGATACCTATCCATCTGCTTTTTGTTATCTGGTAAGTTCAAAATCCACCGGAACCTGGCTTGGGGCCACTCCTGAATTGCTGCTGCAAAGTGAAAAACAGATTTTGCAAACTGTAGCTCTCGCTTCCACCTTGCCTGCAGATGATCTCAATAAATGGGGAGATAAAGAGATCATCGAACAACATTTGGTAGAACTCTATATTGAAAACGCCATAAAAAATGCAGGCATACCTGCTTATGAAAAATCTGAACGGCAAAACCTCCTCTCAGGAAAACTGAAACATTTAATAACTTATTATAAAATTTCACAAAACACCGCCGATCTTTTTATTCCTTTACTTAAAGAACTTAACCCCACTTCAGCCGTATGCGGAATAAATAAAAGAAGGGCCAAAGACTTTATTGATCAACATGAAAATTTATTGCGTAATTTTTACAGCGGTTATCTTGGTCTGATCAACTGGAAAGAAACAAAGCGCTTATACGTCAATTTGCGTTGCATGGAATTGCAGGCCGGTAAAGCTTATTTATTTGCCGGAGCCGGTATTGTGAAAAATTCCATTGCAGAAAATGAATGGCATGAAACGGAAAGAAAATTGCTGGTTTTAGGTTCTTTGTTTTAGAAAATTTGTTAAAGCCTGACGCAGGATATACGCATAAATAATATTAAAAATCAAATAGATCTTTTATCTCATATTTGTATACATAAATATCAATCTGTTACAATTGAAAAAATGATACAACAATTTTATACTTTCAAAGTACCTTGCTGTATTTTAATGCTGATATTTATTTCCCTGTCTAAAATCTCATCAGCTCAAACCTTATCCATACAAGGAGGTCTGAGCGTACCTACTTTAATTTATTCAAGGACTTCTACTGAGTCAGGGTTCTTTTCTGGTTTTGCCGGGCCTGGTTATAGCTATACTGCGGCACTTGGTTATAGGATAGGTAAAAAAGCCGGGGTTTACATTAAATTCAGTCAGTGCACCCATGAAGTTTCAGATGCGTTCCCGAGCTATTATTACAGTTCAAATTACATTTATAAGAATGTACAAAAAGATAGTTGGAAACTTACTATTGTCTCTATTGGCTTTAGTTTAAATTATAAAATTAAGAATATGTATTTGCGGCCATTGATCGATCTGGGCTATTTTAGTGTAAATGATCCTTCTGTAACCCTTGGTGAAGTTTATGATAAATCGGGGCATCTCTTAGGCATCAGCAATCTTAAATTTTCCATACCCAACAGTGCCGGAAATGTTGGTCCGATCATTTCCTTAGCCTTCAGAACTGGTTATTCCATTAATCAGAATTTTTCTGTCTTTATAGAACCTTCCTATTCGATCGGCATTATGATCCCCCCGGAAGAGGCAAATTCAGTCAGCTTTTATAATATTCCAATCGGGCTTGCCTATTCATGGAAGGATAAATAGCTTATGTAATATTTTAATCCCTCACTGCCCTGTTTAAAAACTCATTCAAAGGCAACATGGCCTTAAAAACCTGGCTGCAGTATTTTTCAAAATCTTTCTCATACAATTTCTTCTCATCAAATTTCTGGTAAGCCAAAAAGCCTTTGTGTTTCAAAAACTCCACTGCAGGGTTTTCAGCATCATAGCCTTTAGGTGGTCTTTGCAATTTATCCCCGCTTAATTGTCCAAATTGCTTCTTAAAGTTTTTATCACTGACGATCTTTTTAAATTCATCCAGGTTATAATCGATCTCCTGCCTGATGCGTTGCAATTGTTCGGGCATGGGCATGTAAGAACCTCCGGCGAGGAAAACTTCACCCGGTTGTACATGCAGGTAGTATCCGCAAAAATCCATTTTCTCCCCGCTTTTGCTCAGGCTTGCACCAAAATTTGTTTTGTAGGGAGATTTATCCGCAGAAAAACGGATATCCCGGTTGATCCGGAAAATACATTTCTTAGGATCAAGTTCCATCACATCCTTGTCGAAAGCCCCGACCGATTTGATCAGTCCGCCCACGAATCCGATCCAGTCTTTTCTCAGGACCTCATATTCTTTCCTGTTTTTGTCAAACCACTCTTTATTGTTGTTTTTTTTGAGTGATGATAAAAATTTTACCAGTGCTTTAAAGTCCATTTTTATTATTTTTATTAGGCTCAAAGTTAAACAAATTCTTATTTTCGCAACAATTTGAAATACTTTACTCCCTTCATGCTAAGTGCCTGAACGACCCGCTTCAAATTGACAACAATGATAAAAAATGTTCGACAGAGAAAGACCCAGTTTTGAAGACAGCAACAATGTAACGGTAAAACGTTGTTTTTACGCTTATGAATTTGCAGCAGATCATGTCAAAGGCAAGGATACGGCCGATATCGGTTGTGCTGATGGCTACGGCACCACTTACCTCGCCGACTATAGCAGGAGCACTGTTGGCGTGGATTATTCCGAATCCACCATTGAAGAGGCAAGGAAAAAACACGGAACTAAAAAGAATCTCAGTTTCAGATCAGGCAAGGTTCCTCCTATTCCCTTGGCTGATGAAAGTGTTGATGTACTTACAGCCTTCCAGTTTATCGAACATATCCACTCAAGGCCGGCGTTTATGCGGGATGTGAAGCGGGTACTCAAACCCGGAGGAATGTTTATCTGCACTACACCCAATATAAAAATGAGCATCGCACGTAATCCTTTTCATGTGCATGAATATACCTTTGATGAAATGAAAACGGAAGCCTCAAAGATCTTTGATCATGTTGAACTGATGGGCCTGCAGGGAAATGAAAAGGTAAATAAATACTATGAGGAAAATTCGAAATGGGCGAAGAGAATTTTGCGTATAGACCCTTTAGGTTTTCATAAAATATTACCGGCATCATGGCTGGTAAAACCTTATAACTTGTTAACTTCACTGATGCGCAAAAACCTGATGGAACAAAACAACGATACACTTTCCATCAATAGTAAGGATTTTTTTCTGACTAAAGAAAACCTCGACCATACCTGGGATATTTACCTGGTGGCAAAAAAATAATTTACAAATGTTTGGTTAGAAACTTAGACAAAAGCAACCGCGCTGTCATGCTGAAAGCATCTTGTATTTTATACTGACCCCGATAAGGAAATACAAGACCCTTTCAGGGTGACGGTAGCGGCTGGTTTATACCAATGAAGGAAACAAACTTGGGACAGGAATGAAAGGCAACAGGGCTGTCATGCTGAAAGCATCTTGTATTTCTTACCAAGCCAGATGAATACAAGACCCTTCCAGGGTGACGGTAGCGAATAAGTTTTTAATCGAACTGCTTAGCGCATTTTAAAATTGCGTATCGTATAAACCACGTTGATCATAAAATATTGTTTCAGCACCAGTGTTCTTGAGTCTTCAATATAACTGGCAGTAACATTGCGGCTGATACTGGTATTCTGGTTAAGCAGATCAAACACACTTAAACGAACATCCAGTGCCTGGTTTTTAAAAAACTTATAACCGGCAGAAGCATTCCATAATAAATAATTCTGGTTGAAACCCTGGGAAAGTCCTGTATATAAGGTATGCGTCAATGCAGTGTTGACAACAAATCCTCCAAGGAAAACCCAATTGAATTTAACACTGATGGCCTGGTTATAATAATTATTGTCTAAGCTCGAACGAAGTGTATTTTTAACAATATAATAAGTGCCTGTCGTCGAAACAGTAAAATCAATTTTTTCACTGATATTACTTGCTATAACAATTCCCTGGCTCAGGTTATACGTATTCGCTAAGTTACTGGCATCATTGATCAGGCTGGGTGTACGGGAATAAGTAACTCCGGTACTGAGATTCAGATTGCTTTTTAAAAACTTTACAGGAAAACCATAAGTTAGAAAAGATGAACCGCTTATATAACCGTCTAAGTTTACAGGCATGGTCAGTTGTCTTCCATTATTATAGATCCTGGTTGAACTGGCAATATAATCAAAGGTATAAGTGCCATTCAGAAAAATTAAAAAATTACTGGCTTTATCCCCATTAGTTATTCCGTACCGGGTAGAAATAAAATGTGAATAGCTTTGTTTCAGATCAGGATTACCAATACTTAATAACAGCGGGTTGCTGTTATTCACAACATTTTGAAGCTGGGTGATGCCTGGCGCATTGGTACTTGTGCGGTAATACACGCGCAGGTTTTTTTCTTTGGATATTTTATAATTGAAAAAACCATTCGGCAGAAAATTGTCAAAAGTGCGGTTAATGGTTAATGTCTGTGGCAGTAGTTGATTAGCTGAAAGCATAGCTTCCTGGAAATTGAGAGCCGTCATTAAAATTATTTTAGGGTTGCTGAACCGATAAGCAAGCCCTCCGCGCTGGATGATATAGGTACTGCTGAAAGTGTTCGATAAGGAATCAACACGGGAAGAATATTCATGCGTGGTATCATTGAAATTGAATGTTTGTTTATCCTGCTTATTATAATTGTATGAAGGATTGTAAGTGAACATCAGGTTACTCACTTTGCTCAAAGGTTCAGTGTAAACAATATTCGTGGAAAGTGTATACCCGTTTGAAGGATTTGTCGCCTGCTGATCTATGATCGTTGCACTGGTGTCAAAACGAATGTTTGAATAAAGAGTGGTCGATGCTGTTTTATTGTTTGCCTGTGTACCCAGGTTAACTGAAATGGTCCGTCCCGGTTTCATAAATTTATGGCGGAACAATAGGTCGTTTGAAAAATTATAGGCCGTTAATTGCGGAGTACCTGATCTGTTATTTGTTCTGCTGATGGTGTCATTTTCTGACTTAACATTTTGACCAATTTGCGTAGTGGCAGAATTATACTGCTGAAGGCTGAAGGATGGCGTAAGTACAATAGATGTAAAAGTATCAAACTTATATTCCAGCCTGAGATTTGCCCTTTGATTGATATTGCGGTTGGTCAATATATCATTTTCATTATATACGAGCCCGCTGTCTTTAGAGGTAAAATAATAACGGCTCAGGTCATTGGTATTTTTATTATCAGCTAAACTGAAAAAATAACTTCCGCTGATTCCTATATGACTACCTAAACTGTCTATATAATTTAAACCTAAGGCATGGGTAGTTGTGATCCCATTTTGTTGTCCCACCAAAAAATTGTTGGCTGAGTTTCCGCCCGGTCCTCCGCCACCACCACCGGGGCCACCAAATCCACCTCCACCACCGAAGCCTCTTTGCTGGTTACCGCCGGTTGCTCCCGAAATATCCTGTGAGCTGAAATTCTGCTGGTTCACATTATTTGATAAAGCAAGTATGGAAATTTTCCTGTTTCCTTTAAATATATTCAGATTACCTCCTGCAAGGTATTTATCATCATTGCCATAGCTGCCATATACTTTCCCGAACTGCCCTTCATTCCTTCCTCTTTTTGTAACGATGTTTATTGTTTTCTGAGAATTGCCGTCATCATAACCCGTAAAGCGCGCCTGCTCACTCATCCGGTCAAAGACCTGTATCTTTTCGATCACCTCGGCCGGAAGGTTTTTTAACGCCATAGATGGATCATCGCCAAAAAATTCCTTTCCATCGATCAGCACTTTCTTTACCTGTTCGCCATGTGCGGTAACTGTGCCGTTACTTGAAGTGATCCCAGGCATTTTGGTCACCAGGTCCTCCGCATTTGCATCCTTATTGGTCTTATATGCGCCTGCGTTCATTTCGGTAGTGTCGCTTTTTTGGGTAACAGGCGGCAGTTTTCCGATGATCTTTATTTCATTCAGTTTGGTCAGGTCATCACTTAATCTGATCAAACCCATATCCAGTGATTTTTGAACAACTATACTTTTTTCAAAAGTCTTGTAACCCAAGAAACTTATTCTCAATAAATAATTTCCCGGACGGACCTTATCAATTAAAAAATAACCGGCTCCATCCGTAAGTGTGATCAACTTAAGGGAATCCGGCTGCCGGATCAACATGGCATCTGCACCCGGAATGGGAGACTTATCTTTAGCATCTGTTACAAAACCTTTTACCGAATAAGTTTGGGTAAATGCAGGAATGGTGATTTGTAATAAAACGAAAAAAGTAAGGAGCTGTTTTAGGGTCATTGATTTTTGCAGTCAATTGTTTTTGACTAAATAATGGGAAAAAAGTTTACAAGTTTAAAATAAAATGCCTGTAATCAAGGCATTAATTTTTTTAATGAGGTGTTCAACCACGCAGCGGACGAAATAGACCCGAGAAAATGAACTTAAGAGAGAAAGCAATAAAGTAAATTAATATTTTATAAGTTTACCGTGTTTTGTTGCTCCATTGCAGGAAACGTTTACAAAATAAAGTCCTTTAGACAATTCTTTTGTATCAAGTGTGATTATTTCATTTGTTACTTGCTTTGCGACCGGAATAGAACGACCAAGCTGATCGAACATCAAAATATTCAAATGATCAGTTGAATTTTTATCGGATACAAATATCTCATCTGAAAAAGGATTCGGATAAATTTTTAGAGCATCATTTTGAGTTGAGATTTCATTTATTGCGGCCGGTAGGTTTAAGAAATCGGTATTGTATTTATTGATCCATAGAACCCCTCTGGTAAAGGTTTTGGCGTATTTATCAATAAGTCTAAATGTTAATGTGTAAAGATCACTTCCTATTATGCAAACTCTTTTTGCGTAATTTGTTGAGCCAATTGCGTTAGTTGTCACGTAAGCAATCTCAGTATTATCATCAAAATAATCAACTGCTGCATTGAAACCACCAGATGAAGGGAATGAAGCAATATTAAGATACTTGCCGTTCTTAGTAGAGATGACGGTATAACTATATAATCCATAGAAGTTATATGTATTATCCATCTCAATGCCTCCTGATCCAGTTTTTGAATCGTACTTAAAAGTTGATACATATCCATTATCATATCATATAATCATAAATGTAACATTTTTTCCCTGGTTAAATAAGTTGATGCAAGAATACGAAGGATTGAAAATAAGAGGCCGGCTCCATATCTCATTAAGTGAACTGTCGCAACAGGCAACGGTATAATTATTGAAGGTGTCGTTTTGATAAGTAAAAGAAATGTTCTGTTCAGGAGTGATATTTAATATTGAACAAGTGTACAAGTCGCCGTTCGTATTTGCCAATATTTTCTTCTTAAGCAGGTTACCTTTCTTATCAAATATTGCGATAAATGGAGCGGTTTTATACAGGCCATTGTATATATTTCCATACGTGAGAACATTACCATAATAACAGGCTAATCCATTTATAATGGGAGTACTGTTGGTTG
>Ga0207118_1111_pt1 | contig 14719 bp, 9 predicted proteins | sample Alteio_BWMinHeat_42_FD_153507 | JGI IMG/M metagenome (GOLD analysis project Ga0207118, IMG submission 153507) | Enriched cells from forest soil in Barre Woods Harvard Forest LTER site, Petersham, Massachusetts, United States -... | ecosystem: Environmental > Terrestrial > Soil > Temperate forest >...
CGGTGCTACTCAGTGATAGCGGGAAGTGGGGATACATTGACAAAACCGGAGGGTTTGCCCTCCCTCCCATCTACGATGCAGCCATGCCGTTCTGTGCTGGCGTTGCTCAGGTCGAGAACTTCCGCCTGATAGAGGGTGACTCAAGCATCTGCCGTGCTCAACGATATCAGGGCAAACACGGCGTAGTCGACCATTCCGGCAAATACATCTGGCAGGATTCGAAAGACCAGATCTGGAACTCGCCATTTTGTTACTGAGTCCGAATCGGCTACTGAAGGTCCGAGCGAAAAGCTACTTAACGCAGACGTCTGGGAACCTACGGTCTTTAGATGGCGATTCCCCCTTGCAAACAACGGCGTTACCCAGAAGTTGACAAGAGATCCATCCAGCCAAGCGCCCCGCGGGAACAGACGCTGCAGGCAGTGCGCGGCGGTTGGTCCCTTGCACGTTTTAGTGCCCGGACTCCTGCAAACCGCGGTACTTCATCATGGGCTCGACGCTTGGGTCCTTGCCGCGCCAGGCTGCATACATCTTTGCCAAGTCCTCCGTGTTGCCGCGCGACAGTACCATCTGCCGAAAGCGGTCTCCATTGGCGCGCGTCAGACCGCCGTGCTCTTCAAACCATTGGTACGCGTCGTCATCGAGCATCTCCGACCACAGATAGGCGTAGTAGCCAGCAGAGTAACCGCTGCCCCAAATATGGCTGAAATAGCTGGAGTGGTAGCGGGGTGGTACGGCGCTGAGCAGCAGATGAGTCTTCTCCAGCGCCTGTTTCTCGAACGCATCCGGCTGCTGCACGGCTGCGCTGGCGGGCAGAGTGTGCCACTGCATATCGAGCTCCGCAGCGGCGACCAACTCCGTGAGCTTGTATCCCTGGTTGAAGTTCGCGGCTTTCTTGATCTTGGCTACCAGATCGGCGGGCATGGACAGGCCTGTCTTGTAATGCTTGGCATAATGCGTGAACACAGCCGGATAGAGAGCCCAATGCTCGTTGAATTGTGAGGGAAACTCCACGAAGTCCCGTGCAGTTGCAGCGCCCGAGAGGTCCGGATATACAGTGTTCGCGAACATGCCATTCAGGGCATGGCCAAACTCGTGGAACATGGTCGTGACGTCGGTAAAGCTGATGAGTGCCGGCTCTCCGGACGCCGGGTTCGGAAGGTTGGCGACGTTGAAGACCACCGGCAGAGTGCCCAGAAGCCTTGACTGAACCACGAAGTTGCCCATCCACGCGCCACCGTTTTTGTTGTCGCGCTTGAAGTAGTCGCAATAAAAAAGCGCCAGCGACTTGCCGTCAGCCTCCGAGACTTCGAAGACACGCACATCCGGGTAGTAGACCGGGATGTCCTTTCGTTCTTTGAATGTGATTCCGTAGAGCTGATTGGCCGCGTAGAACACGCCGTTTTCGAGCACATTGTTCAATTCGAAATACGGCTTGACCTCCGCGTCATTCAAATCGTACTTGGCCTTGCGCACCTGTTCGGAGTAGAAGTCCCAGTCCCAGGGCTGGAGAGTGAAACCACCCTTCTGGGCGTCAATCACGTCCTGAATATCTTTTGCCTCGTTGGCCGCTTTGGCGGTGGCACCCGGCACTAGGGCGTCCATGAACTTCAAGGCAGCCTCAGGTGTTTTCGCCATCTGGTCTCCCAACTTCCAAGCGGCGTGGTTGGGATAGCCGAGAAGTTGTGCTCGCCGAGCACGGAGTCGTGCCAGATGCGCAATGTCATCGCGCGTGTCGTTGGCATCGCCTCGCTCGGCTCGGTTCCAGGATTTCTCAAAGAGGGCTTCGCGGGTAGCCCGGACACGGAGAGAGGCCAGATCTGGCTGCTGCGTGGTGTTCTGAAGCGGAAGCACATAGCCTTCCTGCTTGCGGCTCTGCGCAGTCTGCGCGGCTGCCGAAATCTGCGCCTCGCTCATTCCGGCAAGCGCACTCCTGTCTGTAGTCACATAGGCTCCGTCCTTCGTAGCGGCCAGCAGTTTTGTGGAAAAGGCGGTCGAGAGCGTCGAGATTTCCTCGTTCAGCCTCTTCAACTCGCTTTTGTCGGCGTCCGGGAGGTTTGCGCCAGAGCGCACGAACCTATCGTAAGTGACATCGAGCAGCCGAAGGGATTCCGGATCGAGATTCAGCGACTCGCGCTGCTTGTAGACAGCAGCAACACGACCAAAAAGTCTTGCGTTGAGGTAGATGGCATCCTGATGCGCCGCCAGCTTAGGGGCTTCTGCGGTCCGCACGGCCTGCAGCACGGGATTGGTATTCGCCTGGGCGAGCCCGAAGAAAGCGGCCATCGCGCGGTGAAGAAGCTGCCCGGTCTTCTCCATGGCCACGAGCACATTCTGAAAGGTCGGCGCCGCCGGATTGTCCGCAATCGCGTGCATCTCCGAGAGTTCTTCGGCCATGCCCTGCTCGATAGCCGGCTGATAGTCCTCGTCCTTGATTTTGTCAAAGGGAGGCGCATGGAACGGCAACGTACTCGGCGCATAAAACGGGTTCGACGAGCCAAAGGGCGCGGTCGCGGCAGGTGCAGGCGTGAAAATGGCAACTAGGGCGATGGCACCGGCCATACTCAAAGCAGCTACATGTTTCAGCATAGTCTCCCTCGGGCGCGATGGCGCTGTGTGCATCCGGAACGGACGCCACGCTCGCTGATTGTAAAGTGTATCTTGTCTGGTCCGCCCTTAGCTCGCAGTTCCTCGCTGGCCGATAGTCGTATATTCAGCAAACACAAAAGGCCGTCAAGGACTGAATTCCTGGGGTTCTTCCGTTGGACCGGATGACACAGGCGCAACTTTGGCTGTCGCCTGTCGAAGCTCTTGCGGCGAGCGCCCTCGGAGCTTTCTTCGTTTCAAAAAAAGAGTGAACCAGATTTCGGGCGCACACTTGTAGCGCTGGCGGCTGGGAAACGTTCTTGGCGAGGCTGCGTTTTTTGGTTTACTTCCAGAAGATTCCCGGTATGGTAGCGCGTAGCGGCTATGGTTAGGCGCGTTATAAGCTGTATCGCGCTCATCAATCCGTAGACGCGCAAAAGGGGATCAAAGGGCTTACAGGGATTGATTCTAGAGGGTTTCTTGAGTCTGGGTTTTACTCCAGGTCTCCCAGCCAAACGTTTTTGCGCGCACCATTGACGGAATACTCTGGCGAAATGAGGTTGCCATGATCGTGATCGTCATGGGCACGACCGGCTCCGGCAAAACTACCATCGGCAGCTTGCTGGCGAAGAGCATGGGATGGGAGTTTGTGGACGCCGACGATTTTCATCCCCCGTCGAACGTCGAGAAAATGAAACACGGCATACCCTTGACCGATGCGGATCGCGAGCCGTGGCTGAAAGCTCTACACGACAAAATTGTCGAGTGGACTGCCGAAAAACGCAGTGTTGTGCTGGCCTGTTCGGCGCTAAGACAGAGCTATCGCGATGAGCTTCGCGCCAGCTCTGACGTGAAATTCGTGTACCTGAAGGGCAGCTATCAGTTGTTTTCAGAAAGAGTGCGTGCGCGAAAAGGGCACTTCGCCAAGCAAGATTTGCTGGCCAGCCAATTCGCGACTCTCGAAGAGCCGACCGATGCCGTCATCGTGGATGCCGCGGCTTCTCCGGAACAGATTGTTTCCGAAGTGCGCAGGAAACTGGGGTCTGTCTAGAATCTGGGCGCTTTTCTACTGCGTGCACTCAACTAGTCCAGTGTGAACGCCACGTACATCAGTTTCTGATCGCGTTGAATTTGCAGCACCACCGCGGCGCCCGGCGGCAAGTTCTTTAGTGCATCGCGCAAACGGCCCAGCGTAGTCATCGGATCGCCGTTTAGCGTACGAATCACGTCCCCTGTCGTTAGCGGCACTTCTGCTGTGGCTCCCGCCGCCCGCGCAGCCACGATGATTCCGAAGGGATCGCGCAGCTCCGGCAACATTGCCGCAATTCTTTTATCAATTTCCACTACCAGAATTCCAAGCGTCGGAACCAGGCTTTTCTCAGGGTCCGCCAACGCAGTGATCAGATCCATGTCCTTGGGCGGTTCCATGAGCGCCACGTCGAAACCCAGCCTCAGGGTTCCCCGCAGCACATCCAAGTGCACTTTGTCCCCGCTCTCGCGAGACATCAGATGGAAAGCCACATACGGGACGCTTCCCGCCGCTTTGCCGTCGATAGCCAGAAGAACGTCTCCGATACGCACGCCCGCAGCCTCTGAAGGCCCTCCCGGCAGAACGTCCGAAATCACAACGCCGAAGTTGCGCGGAAGCTTCAGCCCGTCCGCCAGGGGCTGTGTTATCGTTTGAACGCTGATCCCAATCTCCGGCCGGTGCAGGTGGCCAAACTTGCGCAACTGCTGGTAGGCGATGTTCACAACGCTGCAAGGAATTGCAAACCCCAGTCCCTCGTTTCCGCCGGATTGCGACAGTATGAAGGTATCTACGCCGACGACTTCGCCGTCTACATTCACCAGCGGCCCGCCGGAATTGCCTGGATTTATGGGCGCGTCCGTCTGGATATAAACCATTGTCGAGTCTGGATCGGTCTGCCGGGCAACCGCCGAAATAATCCCATGCGTCACTGTATTCCGCAGCCCTTCCGGGCTCCCGAAAGCAAACACCGATTCGCCTTGGCGAAGGTTCCGGTAGCTTGCAAGCTTCAGGGCGGGAAGACCTGCAACATCCACCTTGAGTACTGCAAGATCGATTTCGCTGGTGACGCCGATAATTCGCGCCGGAACTAGACTTGTTTTTGCGGATAACACGGCATCTGCGGAATCGTCTGAATTGGCGCTCGAGAGCACCACTTGCACGCGCTGCGCTCCCTTCACCACATGCGCGTTCGTAATAACGTATCCGCTCGAATCAATGATGAATCCCGAACCAATCGCCCGTTGCCGGCCAATGACCACACCCGTGTTCCCGTGCTCGCTCTCCTCGACTTGACCATAGCCTGACACCAGAATCTGCACCACGCTTGGCGACACCTTCCGGATCAGTTCACCCATCGATTGATCCATCTTGCGGAGTTCTGCCGTCGATCGCCCCTGCGCCTGGGCGCGGCCTGACGAAAAGCAAAGGTAAAGCAACGCCGCCGTCGCAAAAAGAATTCGCCGCACCCTTCGATACCATTCGCTCCGTAACATCACTTGCGATTCGACCATACGCTCTAGCTCCTCGAATTCTCACTCTTCAAATGGATGCTCTGGGAGCGCCATCAGAGTACAACGGATCCGATCATTCTGTCGTTTAGCCCTTAAGATGGAATGGCACGCTGCTTGCCACGTGGTCCGTGCGGCTTCTGTACGCCTTCCGCTGCCGAGCGGGTGTGAGAAAATTGCTTGCGACAATGGGAAAGCTGGAGCATCTCATCTTCGGGGGATGTGCCCCTTTCTTTGAGCCGTGCCCGAACGGGCACCCCTGCAGCACCGGCCGCCTCTCGGATTCACAAAAGATGCGACCATAAACCATAATTCAGGCGCGCCAATTGAGGGGCTCCAAACCATGGCCAGACTCCAATCCAAGGAAGACCAGAGGCTCGAGGAAGCCCGCATTCGTAAGAAGCACTGGAAACGCTGGGGCCCGTATCTCTCTGAGCGCCAGTGGGGCACGGTGCGCGAAGACTACAGTCCGGGAGGCACGGCTTGGGAATACCTCCCCCACGATCATGCGCGGTCCCGCGCCTACCGCTGGGGTGAAGACGGTATCGGCGGCATCTCCGACCGTCACCAGATGCTCTGCTTTGCCCTCGCGCTATGGAATGGCCGTGATCCCATCCTTAAAGAAAGGCTTTTTGGCCTCACCGGAAACCAGGGCAATCACGGCGAGGATGTGAAGGAGTATTACTTCTATCAGGACTCGACTCCTACCCACAGCTACATGCGCATGCTTTACAAATATCCTCAGGCGGAATTTCCCTATGCCCGCCTCGTCGAGGAAAACCGCAGGCGCAGCCGCGAGGAACCCGAATTCGAGCTGCTCGACACCGGCGTTTTTGCGGAGGACCGTTACTTCGATGTTTCTATCGAATACGCCAAGGCCGATGTCGAAGACATACTCATCAGAATCACCGCCGTAAATCGCGGTCCCGAAGCAGCCATGCTACATCTTCTCCCGTCCTTGTGGTTCCGCAACACTTGGTCCTGGGGCAAGGACTTGCGCAGGCCCAGCTCACAGAGAGCCGCTAGCGTTCCCGGAAGCGTGTGCGCCGAACTGCAACACTGGCAGTACGGCAAGCGCTGGTTACTTTGCCCCGGCCAGCCTGAACTTCTCTTCACCGAAAACGAGACCAACTTCGTCCGGCTCTTCAACGGCAAGAACCGCACGCCCTATGTCAAGGATGCCTTTCACGAATACCTGGTTCGTGGAAACAAATCTGCCGTAAACCCCCGCCAAGCCGGAACAAAAATGGCCGCGTATTATCCTCTCAAGCTTGGCCCCGGCCAGAGTGAGACACTCAAACTCCGTCTGACCGACATGGAGCCGCTCGCTTCCATGCGGCGAACTCTGGGTGTTGTCGGCACGATCACCTCGCCTGGACACGCTGATCCTGCCGAAGGTGTTCCGCCTGCAAATGATTTCGGCGCCGGCTTCGACAACGTTTTTGCACTCCGCCAGAAGGAGGCCGACGAATTCTATGCCTCGCGCGTTACCTCGGAAGTCTCTGGCGACGCGAAAAACGTCATGCGCCAGGCTTTCGGCGGCTTGCTGTGGTCCAAGCAGTTTTATCACTATGACGTGCGTACGTGGCTCGAAGGCGATCCCGCCGGTCCTCCTCCGCCGCCGGAACGCCTGAAAGGCCGGAACAAGGAGTGGACACATCTCTACAACGACGACGTCATCTCCATGCCCGACAAATGGGAATATCCCTGGTATGCGGCCTGGGACCTGGGCTTCCACTGCATCGCTCTCGCGCTCGTTGACCCGGATTTCGCCAAGGAGCAGCTCATCCTCCTTCTCCGCGAATGGTATATGCATCCCAATGGGCAACTTCCCGCCTACGAGTGGGCTTTTGGTGATGTGAATCCTCCTGTCCACGCCTGGGCTGCCTGGCGCGTCTACAAAATCGAGCGCCGCGTCCGCGGGGTAGCCGATCGCGGCTTCCTCGAAAAAGTCTTCCATAAGTTGCTTCTCAACTTCACCTGGTGGGTCAATCGCAAAGATCCCGATGGCATGAACATCTTCCAGGGCGGGTTTCTCGGTCTCGACAACATTGGAGTCTTCGATCGCTCTGCGCCTCTCCCCACCGGCGGCCATCTCGAACAATCCGACGGCACCAGTTGGATGGGCATGTACTGCCTCAACATGCTCGCCATCGCTCTTGAACTGGCCAAGGATGATCCCGCCTACGAGGACGTCGCCAGCAAATTCTTCGAACACTTCGTCAACATCGCCCACGCCATGAACGACATGGGCACCGAAGGCATCTCCCTCTGGGACAACGAAGACGGCTTCTACTACGACGTACTCCATCTCCCGAGCGGCGATGACCATTTTCTGAAGATCCGCTCCATGGTCGGCCTGATTCCTCTGTTTGCTGTGGAAACTCTCGAACCGGAAATCGTCGACCGCCTTCCAGGCTTCAAGCGCCGCATGCAATGGTTCGTTGACAATCACGTGGACGTCCCCGAACACATTGAAATGACGCAACGCTCTGCGCGTGGCGTCCGCCGGCTGCTTTCGCTAGCCAACCGCAAACAACTGAAGCGCATTCTCAGCCGCATGCTCGACGAGACTGAATTCCTTTCACCCTATGGCGTGCGCTCCCTCTCCCGCTATCACCTCGATCACCCTTACGAAGTGCAGGTCAATGACCATATCAGCCGGGTTGATTACGAGCCTGCCGAATCCACCAGTGGCATTTTTGGCGGCAATTCCAACTGGCGAGGCCCCATCTGGTTCCCGATGAACTATCTCCTCGTCGAGTCCCTGCAGAAGTACCACCATTACTACGGCGAGGACTTCAAAGTGGAATTCCCGTCTCGATCTGGAAGCGAGGTGGATCTCTGGGAAGTGGCCGCCGAAATCTCCCGCCGCCTCGTTCACATTTTCGTTCGTGACAAAGAGGGCCGCCGCCCCGTCGCTGGCGGCAGCGAACTGTTCCAGAGCGATCCCCACTGGAGGGACTTGCTGCTTTTCTACGAATATTTCCATGCGGATAACGGCGCCGGTATCGGCGCGAGCCACCAGACCGGCTGGACCGGGCTCGTCGCCAAATTGATCGAGCAGAGCGGGGAATAAAATGCCCGGTGTCATTTTTCGTCCCGCGGTCCGGGAGGACGAACAGGTCCTCCTCCGCATGATGCGCAATCTCGCCGAGCAGGAACCCGGCGCCTATTTTTTCGATGAACCGACTGTTCGCGAAGTGCTTCGAAACTTCCTTCGAAGTCCGGAGCTCGGCCACACTTGGGTGTTCTTCGAGGAACAAACTCCCGTTGGCTATATTGCTCTGACGCTCGGCTACAGTTTCGAATTTCACGGGCGGGATGCCTTCATCGATGAGCTGTACATTGAGCCGCAATATCGGCGGAGGGGAATTGGCAGGCGCGCCATGCAGTTTGTGGAAGAGCGTGCCCGGGAGCTGGGAGTGAACGCCATCCATCTCGAGGTCGATCAGGGCAACGATCCAGCTGCGGAGCTTTATCGCCGCGCGGGCTACGACGGTCACTCCCGCTACCTGATGACAAAGAGGCTCAAGCCCGGCAGTCGCTGAGGAGAACCGTGGCCGAGACGACCCCGAAAAAAAGGAGAGCGGTGGCACCTCAAAAAATCGAACCTCATTCGGGACTGCTCTCGTCAGTTCGCTTTGGGCGCGAAATCTGCGGCAATCTTCCCGCCGCCGAGTCCCGCGAGTGGCTGGTCACCAATGGCATCGGCGGCTTTGCCTCCGCAACCATCGGCGGAGGCGCGACGCGCCGCTATCACGGCCTTCTCGTCGCTGCCCTCCAGCCGCCGGTCGGTCGCACTCAGCTAGTCGCGTTCCTCGATGAAACCGTTCGCTACGCCGGTGCCACGTACGCGCTCGCAACCCACCGCTGGGCCAGCGGCGCCGTCGACCCGCGAGGCTTTCTCTATCTCGAAAGTTTCCGTCTCGAAGGCGCCACTCCGGTTTGGACTTACGCGCTCGCCGACGCCCTGCTCGAAAAGCGTGTCTGGATGGTTCAGGGCGAAAACACCACCTTCATTCACTACATCCTCTCGCGCGCCAGAAGTCCCGTCGAAATCGACCTTAAGGCCCTCGTCAACTACCGCGATTTTCATTCTCTAACTCACGCCGGCGACTGGCACATGAAAATCTCTCCGGTCGAACACGGCGTCATGGTTCTCCCATTCGACGGCGCGACCCCGTTCTTCCTAAAAAGTCCACAAGCCTCCTGCGAACCATATCATCAATGGTATCGCGATAGTTTCCTCCCCATGGAAACGGAACGCGGCCTCGAAGACCGCGAAGACCATCTCTTTGCCGCGCTCTTTCGCGCTACGGTGAACCCCGGCGAGACTCTCACCATCGTCGCCACCACCGAAGCCATGACCCCGCTCGATGCGGTAGCTTCTCGCGCCCAACGCGCCACTCACGAATCCTCCTTGCTCGAAGCATGGCAAGCGCAAAACGAAGAATCTTCCGCCAACGTTCCCGGATGGCTCCGCCAACTCGTCCTGGCAGCCGACCAATTCGTCGTCAAACGCAGCCTTCCCGAGGAACCAGACGGCCGCAGCGTCATCGCCGGCTATCACTGGTTCGGCGATTGGGGCCGCGACACCATGATCGCTTTGCCAGGTTTGGCGCTTGCCACCGGCCGCTCCGAGGTAGCGCGCCAGATCCTCCTGGCCTTCGCGCCTTACGTTGATCGTGGCATGCTCCCCAACAATTTCCCCGATCGAGGCGGCCAGCCGGAATACAACACCGTTGATGCCGCGCTCTGGTTTTTCGAAGCGGTTCACCAATATTTTGCCGCCACGCAAGACACCGCGACGCTTGAGAAGCTGTATCCCGTTCTCGCCGCCATGATTGACGCCCATGTTGTAGGCACGCGCTACAACATTCACGTCGATTCGACCGACGGCCTTCTCTACGCGGGCGGCCCCGGCACCCAACTCACTTGGATGGACGCGAAGATCGGCGATTGGGTCGTCACGCCACGCACCGGCAAGCCCGTCGAAATCAACGCCCTGTGGATCAACGCCCTCGAAACGATGGAACAGTTCGCGCGTCTTCTAGGCAGATCCACAGAGAACTACGAACGCCTATCTGCGCAAGCCAAAAGCAGCTTCCAAAAATTCTGGAACGCAGAACGAAACTGCTGTTTCGATGTGATTGACGTTCCCGGCGCTGCGAACGGCGGCCAAGACGCCCTCCTCCGCCCCAATCAAATTCTTGCGGTCTCCCTGCCCGTAAGCCCGCTGCCGAAGGACCAGCAAAAATCCGTTGTGGACATCTGCGCGGAGCGCCTTCTAACTTCCCACGGCCTCCGCAGCCTGGCTCCGGGCGAACCCGACTATCAAGGCCACTATGGCGGCGATCAGCGATCCCGCGACGCCGCCTATCACCAAGGAGCCGTCTGGGGTTGGCTGCTAGGTCCGTTCGCGCTAGGCCACCTTCGCGTTTACAACGATCCCGCGGCAGCACTCCGCTACCTCGAGCCACTCGGCTCGCACATCGGCGCGCTAGGTCTCGGCACCCTCGCCGAGGTTTTCGACGGCGACCCGCCGCACACCCCCCGCGGCTGCATAGGCCAAGCATGGACGGTCGGCGAAATCCTCCGGGCCTGGAGCACGATCTCTCATTCATAAGCGCTCTTCATTTTCCTTGTGGAAGCGAATGGATAAACTGGTCGAGGCCCGCGGCGCGAAACCGCGCTAGCCAGCTTGTGCAATTCTGTGCGGGTTTGTCTTGCTTGACTTTCGAGAGAGTGCCAAAGCGCTCTTCCGCTATGGCGGCGGCGCGCCGCCTGCTCGGTTTCCGCTTTCTTTCCCTGTACAGCAGGCCATCTCTGCTTACTTCTTCATTAGCGGGCAGGCCCGGTAAGAACACCAGCGTTCCATCATTTCCGTTCGTATAACTCGATCAGAACTTTGCCGCCGCCGGGAGCCACCGCCAGGAAGAAATTGATTCGCGTCCCATCCGCCCCCGCTCGCGTCTCCGGATACACCGCCGAAACACCAAATCTTTCCTTCAATATTTCCGCGGCCCGGTCCACATTGGTGCAGCGAAACTCCACCTGTTGCACGCCCTCTCCAAACTTCCCCAAGTACCGCGCAATCGCCCCTTCGCCGCCCGGAGCCCTCGAGGTCAAAATGTCCAGAGAAACTCCATTAGCAAAATGCAGTGCAAACTCCTCCGCGTCCTGATCTGATGGCACCTCCGCCAAACGCGAAACGCTATGCGCCGCGCGAATCTTCGAGAAAGTCTCCCGCTGCACCGCCAGTCCTACGGTCACTTCCGGTTTCGGCCCGGAGAGCAACCCCGATAATTCCGCGTCGCTACACCACGTCTCAACCACCCGCTCCGCCGGCGCCCGGCCAGCCGCGTAAATCTCCGCGGCCGCAGCATCGCGTGCAGAAGCTTCTCCGGCACAGAGCCCCACAATAGCCGTATTGAGCGGACTGGACATGGCGACTTGAAGATTGTAGCGTGACAAGGCAGCCAGATTCAGCCCAAGCTCGGAGCCTGGCGCGAAAGTTGCAACGAATCTCCTCTCCACATCATCTGAGGAATATGCCAAAACCAGTTCTATTCACCGTCGACGACGACCCGGAGGTCCTGCGGGCCATCGAGCGCGACCTCCGCGGTCACTATTCCGACCGTTATCGAGTCATGCGCGCCAGTTCCGGCGGCGCCGCCCTTTCCACCCTTCGCGAGCTAAAAGCCCGCAATAATCCCGTGGCCCTGCTCCTCGCAGACCAGCGCATGCCTCAAATGAATGGCGTCGGGTTCCTTTCCGAAGCCATGGAAATCCATCCACAAGCCAAGCGCGCCCTGCTGACCGCCTACGCTGATACCACCGCCGCGATCGACGCCATCAACGAAGCCCGCATCCACTATTACCTGATGAAGCCCTGGGATCCGCCGGAAGAAAAACTCTTTCCGGCCATCGATGACCTGCTCTCGGACTGGAACTCCACCTTCCGCCCGCTCTACGAAGGCATTCGGGTTCTCGGTACACGCTGGTCCAATCGCTCCTATGAGCTCCGCGATTTTCTAGCCCGGAACCAGGTTCCCTATCAATGGATCGACGTCGAGCTGGCCCAAACCGATCCCGAAGTTCGCACCCTCATCACATCCCTCGGCCCGGAAGCGGAAACGCTTCCCTTGGTTTTGTTCCCCGATGGCACCAGGATGGCCGAGCCGCCACTTCCGACGGTAGCCGACAAAGTCGGTCTGCGCACCCACGCCCTCACAGATTTCTACGATCTAGCCATCGTCGGTGGCGGCCCCGCGGGCCTCGCAGCCGCCGTCTACGGCGCTTCCGAAGGCTTGCGCACGGTTATGATCGAACGCGAAGCGCCTGGCGGCCAGGCGGGTCTCAGCTCCCGCATCGAAAACTATCTCGGCTTTCCTTCGGGTCTCTCCGGCAGCGACCTCGCCTTCCGCGCCGTTGCCCAAGCCCGCCGTTTTGGTGTTGAAATTCTTTCTCCGCAGGACGTCGTCGGCCTCCGCGTCGACGGCCCGTATCGTTTCGTCAAGCTCGCCGATGGTGCTGAAATCTCCTGTAACGCCCTCCTCCTCGCGATGGGCGTTCAATGGCGGAGCCTGGACGTTCCTGGCATCGAACGCCTTCAGGGTGCCGGCGTCTACTATGGCGGCGGCACCTCGGAAGCCATCGCCTGTCGCGGCGAGACCGTCTATGTCATCGGCGGCGCTAATTCTGCGGGCCAAGCCGCCATGCACTTTTCCAAATTCGCTGAAAAAGTCGTCATGCTCGTGCGCGGCCCGTCGCTCGCTAGCACCATGTCCCACTACCTCATCGAGCAAATCGAAAAAACTCCCAACATCGAAGTGTGGACACGAGCCACCCTCGTTGAAGTCCAGGGCGACACGCGCTTAACCGGCATCACCGTTCAGTGCGAGCCCAGCGGAACTCGCAAGGAGCTTCCGGCCTCAAGCCTGTTCATCTTCATTGGCGCGCAGCCCCGAACTGATTGGCTCGGCACTCTCATCGAACGAGACGAGCGCGGCTTCATCCTCTCCGGCCCAGACCTTCTTCGCGATGGCAAGCGCCCCGCTTCCTGGACCCTCGACCGCGATCCCGGCCTGCTCGAAACCAACGTTCCAGGTATCTTTGTGGTCGGCGATGTTCGCCACGGTTCGGTGAAACGCGTGGCCTCCGGCGTAGGCGAAGGTGCGGTCGTCGTCCAATTCATGCATCAATATCTGGCCAAGGTACAATGAGCCTGCCGATCCGGAGAGCAGGAGGCGCATGACCGACAGCCCCACGCCATCGCACGCCGAAGAGCTTCTTGCTGAAGTTCTCAAGATTCGTGTTTTCGAGGACCAGCCTCACGAAGAACTGCTCTGGTTTATTTCCCAGTGTCAGGAGCGCCGCGTCGCCACCGGTGAAATCATCATGCGCGAAGGCGACGTGGCTGACTTCATGATGGTGATGCTGGAAGGCGAGATGCGTGCCAGGAGCGAACACGGGAGTGCCGACGGACCTGTATTTGTGGCGAGGGCCGGCGATGTCACGGGTATGCTTCCTTTCTCGCGTCTGAAAGTGATCTCTGTTACCGGTCGCGCCGTTCTTCCCTCGCATTTCCTCGCTTTTCCCGTCGTCCAATTCCCGGAACTCTTTAAGAGATTGCCGGAACTCGTCCGCCGCCTCGTCGGTTTGCTCACCGACCGCGTTCGCAGCGTCACCCGCGCTGAACAACAGCACGAGAAGCTCGCCGCCCTCGGCAAACTTTCCGCTGGTCTTGCTCACGAGCTCAATAATCCGTCCGCAGCCGCTCGCCGTTCCGCTGCAGCCTTGCGCGATTGCTTGGCCCGTCTCCGCGAGACCGCCCGCACCACGGAGATCGGCCCCGAAGATTGCGGCCTTCTGGCCGAACGCGAAGAGGAAATCCGAGCCACACTGAAGCCTGCACAATTCAAGGATGAGTTCGCCCGCGTCGAACGCGAAGAAGCTATCCAGTCCTGGCTCGAATCGCACAAGGTCGCCGAAGCCTGGAAGCTCTCGCCATCCTTGGCCGACGCAGGCCTCACCGACGCGCAACTCGCCAGCTTTGCTGCCGTCGCGGGCGCATCGGTTGGCCCCGAACTCACGCGCTTCGCCACGCTCCTCGAAATGGAACGCATTGCCGAAGAGCTCGAACACAGCTCTGCCCGCATCTCCGACCTCATCAAAGCCATCAAGGAATACTCCTACATGGATCAAGGCCCCATGCAGGAGGTCGACATCGAGCGCGGCCTCGAAACGACCCTGACCATCATGAATCACAAGCTCAAGCGCGGCATCAAGGTCATCCGCGAATACACTCCCAATCTTCCCAAAGTCATGTCCAGCGGCAGTGAACTCAATCAAGTCTGGACCAATCTCATCGACAACGCCGCCGACGCCATGAAGAGCAATGGCAAGCTCACCATCCGCACCGCCCGCGAAAACGATTTCGTCCTCGTCGAAATTGCCGACAACGGCGCCGGCATCCCCCCCGAAGCGCTATCGCGCATCTTCGATCCCTTTTTCACCACCAAAGGCGTCGGCGAAGGCACCGGCCTCGGTCTCGACGTCGTCAGTCGCATCATGAAAAACGTGGGTGGCC
>Ga0207118_1122_pt1 | contig 14629 bp, 23 predicted proteins | sample Alteio_BWMinHeat_42_FD_153507 | JGI IMG/M metagenome (GOLD analysis project Ga0207118, IMG submission 153507) | Enriched cells from forest soil in Barre Woods Harvard Forest LTER site, Petersham, Massachusetts, United States -... | ecosystem: Environmental > Terrestrial > Soil > Temperate forest >...
CTGGAGAAAGACCCCATACCCAAAAACACTCAAGATCTCTTGGATAAACAAAACTATTTTGATAATCACTCCATAACATGGTTTTACATCAATATCGAGTCATATTTTTAGTATTATTAGAATAATGATTTGTTAACAAATTATTTATAAGATATTAAGTAATCATCATGCAAATGAACGTAGATGGTGATCATGCAAGAAAAGCTCTTGTTGCATTTGTTATTGAAAGGGCACTACTAAAAATTGGCAAAAGTGCACTAGATCAAGTTTCCAATAGATTGTATGAAGAGCACTGTTGCTATTTGGAAGATTGTTATGAACATCCAGAATACCTATCTAAAGTGCTCAAAGATTTGTTTGGTATGTCACATACTGTTATTATTGAATCAATCAAAAATGAACTTGCCGAGTTTACAGAACATAAACCGATCGAGAGATTTCTTAAAGTTATTTCAAAATAAACAAAATATAATTATAATTTTTTGATCGACTTTAGTGATCATTTATGTCGTTTCCAACTTTGGGAGGACAGTTTTTTATATGAAAATATTTCGGTTAAACATGAGAGAAAGTTGGGTGGGTTAGAAGAGAGTATTGGGATGCTAGCGGCATTGTCAGATATGGTAAATGATGCCAAGATTTCCTCAGAATCTACTACTTTTAACGAAGCTTTGAAAAAAGAAAATCATGAAAGATTCCCTTTGATGTATAATCTTTGCGTAATCAAGATAGGTTTGGAAATATTAAGATTGAAATTAAACAAAATCGATAGCATAACAAGTGAGCAATTTTTCAAAATAGATACAGCCATATCAGAAATGAGTGATGAAATTCTTGAATTAAGAGAACGTCAAGAATTGTTGGTAAACTAAATTGCTTGATAAATTTTCTTCAAAATCAAAAAAAACGTGGCTCTGACATTGTCTACAATATACTATAAACGACCACTTGGTGTTACTCTAAGAGGCTTATTTTACATCATAGAAGGGGCTATAGCAATTTTCTGTGGATTGTTACTTTCAACTACAAATCAGTACATAGAGACATACTTGAACAGATTACCTCAAAGTTATGAAATCTCTACGTTGCTTCAAATTTTTGATGGTGGTCTTAGTTATAGTTTGATTATTTGGCTCATAGTAGCTGGTAGTGCTGGAATAATAATTGGCATTGGAGTCCTTAAAGGAAAAAGATGGGCTTGGAAAATTACAATAATTCAAACTTTTCTAAGTATTGCTACAGGATTGATTTACTTTTCACATACAAATACTGTTCCAACTAGTAAATTAATCGGAACTTCATTTCAATTAATTATGGGTATTGTAATAATTTGTTATTTTTTCCAGCCACACATACGAGCCTACTTTAACAGAGTATCAACATCATAAAGAAAATTTTCTTGATGATTTTTGCTTATTGAATATATTGCTTTAGATTGTTAAATTCCATTTTTGTTATTTCCCCTTTGGCCAATCTTTTTTTGAGTATTTCTATCGGAGTGTCGTTGGTTTTAAATTTTGTATCTTTTTTTGCCAGTCCACCATATGTTACAAGTCCTACTCCAATAAATCCCATAGCTATAGAGCTCATCTGAGCATATTGTTCCAAAGATGTTAACTGCGAATGCATCTGATCAAATCCTGAATTCATCTCTGCTGAAGCAGTGGCAAGGGATGAACTTGTCTGAATATTTTCAGGCAATCCAGACATTACATTTCCCTGAATTGACTCTGGAAGATTACTTACAGATGACACCAAGTTTGGCATAATACCTTGATCGGCTATAGCTCCCACAATTAAAAACGCCCCCCCAAATCATTATGCCTATTTTCAATTTTTTGTAACTCCAATACTAATAGAAAACAATTAAAATAAAAAACTGGTCTGCCAAAAATGGAAATAATATTCGTATATCACCAAAAAGAAGGGAAAACAGGTGTAAAAAGAGAAAATCGTGTAATACGCTAGTTATTATAAGCAATCAAACCAATACATGATAGAATTCTATGGTTTTACAGACTCTAAACGTTGGTAGTAAGTGTGCACGTTGTGGAAAAAAATCTTTGGTAACTGATAACGTTACAGGTGAAAGGTTTTGCGGGGGTTGTGGTTTTGTTATTTCTGAACGTGTTGATGAAACAGGTCCTGAATGGCGTTCATTTTCAAAAGATGAGTCAGATGACAGAAGTAGAACAGGTTCACCTACCTCACTTGCAATGCATGACATGGGACTTGCAACAATAATTGGTCATGCAAACAAGGATGTAACTGGAAAACCGTTGTCTGCATCAATGAAAAGTACAATAGAGAGACTTAGAACTTGGGATAGCAGAAGCCAAGTCCATGAACCTGCAGACAGAAATTTTAGACAGGCATTTAGTGAGCTTGATAGGCTAAAAGATAAGCTTGCACTTTCTAATGCAGTAATAGAAAAGACAGCTTACATCTACAGAAAGGCACTTGACAAAGGTCTTGTCAGGGGAAGATCTATTCCAGGTGTTCTTGCAGCAGCATTATACGTAGCATGCAGAGAGAGCGGTACGCCAAGAACATTAAACGACATGTCACATCAAATCAATGTAAAAAGAAAGGACATATCACGATGTTACAGACTCCTTTTGCGGGAACTTGATCTAAATATGCCAGTAGTAAATCCAATAATATGCACTTCCAGAATAGCAAGTGAAGCTGGTCTAAGTGAAAAAGTAAAGCGACGAGCTCTTACAATTTTAAAAGATGCACATGAAATGGAGATTACAGCTGGAAAAGATCCTATGGGACTAGCAGCAGCGGCATTATATCTTTCATGTGTGCTCAATGGAGAAAACACTACACAGAAAGTTATCGCAATGGCAGCTGGAGTGACCGAAGTTACAATACGAAACAGGTACAAGGGACTAAGAGAATCACTAAAAATCTAGATTCTGTCAAGGTTTTTTATCAAACTTTTAGAATAACTTGATGAAATTTATTCTTACTAAATTTTACATTGTTTCTTCTGTGATAATAGTTGGCGGGGCATTTGCTAACACGATAGTTGACCATCTTTTTTGTCCCGATGCATGTTTATTGTCTTCACAACTAGCACAAACTTGAGACTCATTATACGTATAGGTACCACACTTACAAGAAGGACATTTGCATTCTACTGGAGATTTTGACATACTCTATTTTGTTTTGTTGCTATAATAAGCCTCTTATTGGAATGGCAAAAAACTTTTATGAAAAAATTCCAATAAAACAATCACCTAATGTACAATAATATTTGAGACATACGTTGATACGTGAGTAGTTTTGAAAAATCATCATGGCAACATTCAAGATTGGTGAAAATGTACGTATAATTGATTCACACGAAAAATCCTTTCTAACATATACTGTCAAAGAAATTAAAAAAAATACTGATGGAAGAGTTTTGTATCTTTTGAGATCAGAAACGGAATCTGTTGTACGCCTCTATTACGAAAGTAAAGAAACCCTTCTTGAAAGAGTGGCATGAAAGATAATAGTTTTCACAAATCTAAATTGCAAAATTTCTTAATGAAAGCATTATTGTCTTAGATTCTTTACTTTCTCGCGGCATTTTTCTGCTTCTTTCTTTTTACCCATTCTCAATAAAACCCCACCCTTGTTATGCCAAGCAACTGCAAAATCTGGCTTGATCTTTATTGCCTTGTTAAAACATTCCAAAGCTTTCTCTAGTTTTCTCAAATTGAAAAAACAGACGCCCATAAAGTTCCATGCCGCATAATGCATCGGATTTAACAAAGTTGCCTCGTCAAAACATTCTAGAGATTTATCATACTTTTTCAAATCAGAAAGACATATTCCTTTTAGGTTCAAGGCATCTGTTGATTCTGGATTTATTTGTAGAACCTTGTCATAACAATCAAGCGCTTCTTCGTGTCTTTTCAGGCGAGATAATGCATCGCCTTTTTTGAGCCAGGCATTTTCGTATAATGGCAACCGTTCTAATGCTTTATCATAAAATACAATTGCTTCCTCATAGTTTTGTTTTGCAATAAATGCCTCAGCTTGTTCATATGAAGCCACCGCGTCTTCAGGATATAGATCTGTAAACTTTGTGATTTTTAATTCTGTTTTGTGATGTAGACTCAGAGTTTGATAAGCATCGGAAATTTGCTTAAATCTTATTTCGTTGCCATCTGAAGAGTCCTTATCAGGATGGTATAGAAGAGCAAGTTTTCTGTATGCTTGCTTGATTTCTTTCATTGAAGATCCTGGTTTTAGCCCAAGGGTTTCATAGCACTGGTAAATATTCAATGTAGTTTACAATCAAATATTGAATCAAGTAAATCTTTCTTGTCTGAATTAATAAAAAAAGATGGGTGGGAGCTACTGATCTCCAATCAAAAATATTACGTCTGCAGTAGTTGTGACATCCTGGTTTGACGAGAAAATCTGTGTATCTTTTGCAACAGATGGTGCAGTCATAGCCCCAGCATAGTAAACTGGTCGTGGTGGCGGGACGTTAAAGTCTGAAAGGTTTACTGATTTTACTCCAGTTATTTTCTCACCTAATGGTGCAAGTGCTTTTTCTGCCTTTGATTTGGCATCTACAACTGCATTGCTTAATAGATCATTCTGTGTACTTTGCTGTTTTGTAGGCGATAAGGAAAACGATACGTCGTCCACTCTATTTGCACCTGCTCCAACTGCTGAATCGATAATCTTTCCAGTCAAAGATAGCTTGGTTGTCTTGACAAACAAAGTGTTTGAGGCTTTGTATCCAGTAAGTATTGTTTTCTGTATTCCAGTCATTGGATCTGGTACAGAATAGTTGTACACTGGATAGATGCTAAAACTTGCAGTGCTCATCTCATCTTTTGTTATTCCAAGGCTTGTGACTGCAGTAATTACCGAGTCCATTACATTAGAATTTGCAGAGATTGCATCTTGTGCAGTCTTTGCTTCAGTATCAACACCAAACTGTAATGTTACAATGTCTGGAGATATCGAAGTTGTTGCAGTCCCAGTGACAGTTATTGTTTTTTCACTTGTAGTGAAAGAAACTGGCACCTGTTGTCCATATGCTTTATCTTGTGATGTCTGTATGCTAGCAACAATTACTGTTGAAACAATTGCAATAACAGCAAGTGTTGCAAGCATGAATTTTGTTCTGTTTGTTGTCATTACACCATAATAGAACGCAGTGCATATAGGCTTTGATTAAATTTGAATTTAATCTAATTTTTTACTAAAAAATTATAAAATAATTTCAAATAACGTGTATTTTTTGTTTTTACGTGAAATCATTAAAATTTATGATTTGAAATTAATTTAATTTTTTGATTTTCCTTCTTCTATTGTATAATCTAATTCCAAAAAACATTGCACAAAATATCGCAGCACCTCCAAGTACTGCAATTAAAATCATCATTGGCTCACCAGATAAGACAGATGGTTCTGGAGTAGGAGTTGCCGCAACAGATGGAGTCATAGGCGCAGCTGCATGTAACGATCCTTCAGTAGGAGCTATTTCTTTTGCTGCCATCTGAGGAGTAGATTGTACCATTTCTGGAGATTGATTTTTTTCTGCAAAATAAATTCCTGATGCGCCAGCAACAAAAGCTGCAAAGCTTGCAAGATACTGTCTAAGCTTTAACAATACAGTTTCTTTTCTTGGTTGCGATATACTGTTACCTGATGAATTTTCTGGAGGAATTATTACAAGGGCAGTCTTTACTGGGCCATAGTATTTCATTTGTTTATTTTTTGAGCTTAATTCTGTTTTTTCTACCTTTACCAATCCAACGCTTAACAATCTGTTTATGTGCCAATTAATTAATGGAAGTGAGATGTTCAATGCCTTTGCCAAATCATTTGGACTCACAATTCCTTGTGAAATCTTTCCAAAGATAGATCTGCCCGTATCATTTGCCAGTTCTTCGCCAATGATTTTAATTCGTTCATCCTCAGTACTAATGATTTCAAGATATTCTTCAGCTTTGATTGCAAGATCGTCTATTTTTTTATCTTCCCTGGAATTATTATCAACATCATTCATAATTTATATTGCATATTTCCGTTTAAAAGAGCTTTTCATGAATTGCTCAGTAGAAAGTTCTAAGGTAAAAGTGTCGTAATTTTTGTAAATTCAATAATAGAGACAGCAAAATAATGTTTTTAAGTATTTGGCAGTATTGATACGACTTTTTTATTTATCATGTGGCGGTGTGGCTTAGTAAGCTCAAAACCAAAGTAATGGTGAGCCCACAAGCATACCAAATACCCACAACAGGGGGCGGTAAAGTCATCACCCCTGTTGGTTAATTTTCTAATTATACTCTAACATTTATTGTAAAAATCTTGGAATCTTTTTTACAATATGTGAAACTGAAACTCTGCCAGGTCCCAAGACTATTATTGTTAATAAGATTATAAATGACAATAATTCAAGCTCCACTCCGCCCATACCGGAAAACGCCCGTGCTTTTTTTACATAAACAATTGCTCCAAACATATTAATTGCAATAAGACTACTCGATATTCTTGTTAGCACTCCTACAACAAGAAGAGAGCCCCCTATCAATTCCAACAATCCTACAAGGATACCCATTTCAGCGGGAAGACCTATACTTGCAAGAAATCCTCCAAATCCGCTACCAAATTTCATTTGACTATGAACAATGAAAAAAACACCTACAACAATTCTTAATCCAAAATGGCTAAGATCGTGCAACCTGTTAGTTCTAAGAGTAGCTTCAACCATTACTTATACACTTTAACCCTCAATAACAAATGAACGTTTTCATATATGATTTTCTTAGTTTTTTTCATACTCGATAAAGTGACTAATCATCTTAAAACTTGGTCACATGAAATTTTGTCAATAAACAAATTTACCATTAGTTAAGGTAATTCAATACACGTACTTGTTAAGATGGATCTTTGAATAGCAAGTATGATAAGTGGAATCGTACAAATGTATTTACGAAGGAAAAAACAAGTGATAATCAATGGATGACATTATAATTAATTCGTCAAATGAAGAACGGGGACACATAGATGAGTTAGGTGTCAGACCAAACGATTCCAAAGTTCTAGATGTGTTAAGTGAAAACAATTCAAACTATACCTTCAGAGGAATAATGAGGAAGTTAGGCATGCACCAAGAGAGCTTGTCACGCTCATTACAACGGTTACACGAATTAGATCTCATAGAAAAATCTCAATTAGGATACAAGCTAAGTGAAAAAGGAGCGTTTCTTGCAAAAGAAGATCCTAAATTAAAAATTTCATATACTCCACTTCTTCAAACATACGTTCCATCAAATGTTCGTGCAAGCGACATAATCACCAACATGGCAGGACGATGGTTCAAAAATCTACGATGGATAGGCATGGTAGAAAGTCAAACTGATTATGTATTACAATGGTTAAGTGAATTTGGTTCATTTGATCTTAATCTTAGAATTGCACCAAATTACATAACTATAGAATCAAGTGCAACAACTGAGAAAGACAAGTCAGATGCAATGGTTAGTGCATATAGAATTATCCAAGAAGTATCCAAATTATATGGTAACCAATACGGTAGCTTTTCAACAAATCCAAATAACAAATTAAATTAAACTGTGACTGAATTTTTTGATGCATGGTCAACTAATAGTTAACACTCTATCATATCATTAATGACAACAATAGTTGGAATAAAAACAAAAGAAGGCGTTGTTCTTGGTTCTGATAAAAGAGCAAGCAAAGGCTTTTTCATTGGATCAAAGATAACACAAAAAATTGCAAAAATAGACGATACTTTGGCAATAGCAATAGCAGGTCAGCTATCAGATGCAGAATATCTGATCAAGGTTGCAAAAGCAGAAAGAAAGCTGATGGAACTACGACGTGGATTTCCATTAGATGTCAAAGAATCAACTAGATTGATTGCGAATTTGGCATATTCAGGGCTTAGAAACTACCAGCCATATTATGTAGAATTGTTGGTCGCAGGAGTTGATCAAAATGGCGGACATGTCTTTGTTGCCGACATGAGTGGTGCAATAACTAATGAGGATTTTGCAGCATCAGGTTCTGGTTCACCAATAGCATACGGGGTTCTTGAAAGTGTATACAACAAGGACATTACTAATGAAAAAGCAAAAGAGATAGTAAGTAAGGCGGTTGCCGCTGCAATGGAACGCGACCCTGGCTCTGGTAATGGAATTGACGTATTAGCAATTCCAAACTTGTTGGTAAAGGAGGTAACTAGCTAAATGTCAGAAGATTCGTCTGCTGGATTTGGCAGGTATACAAATTTTTATGGTCCACAGGGCAGACTAGTTCTAGTTGACAGTGCATTAGAGGCAGTAAACAGAGGTTCAACTACAATTGGAATCAAAACACCAGAATTTGCATTGATATCAAGTCACATCAAACCAACCCGTACATTGATAGATCCATCAGAAAAAATATTTGTCATCGACTCACATGTTGGTGCCACAGGCTCTGGATACATTGGAGACATATTGCAATTAATTGATGAGTTACGAGTTGAGGCACAGAGACACAGGCTAACCTTTGAGAATTCGATTGATGTAAACTCTTTAGCAAAACACCTTGGAACATTCCTGCACAGATATACAATCTATGCAGTAAGGCCACAAGCGGCTTCAGTAATAATAGCTGGCGTTGATCAAAAAGGAGTTCAGTTGTATCAAGTAGATCCCAGTGGAACATTCTTTGGAGGTTCAGGATTTGCAATAGGCCAATCCTCAGATGTAGCACTAACTGAGATTCAAAGAGAGTATAGTGCAGACATGAATATAGAACAAGCACTCAAACTAAGCAACAAGGCAATAGAAAAGGCACTTGGTGAGAGACCAGTTGTGGAAACTGGAATCATCACCGTAAAAAAAAAGGAATTCAAAAAAATTCCACAATAATTTTTCTATTTTTTACCATTAAGGTTTTCTTTTATTTGTTTGAAAATTTTTACTGCTTCAAGATGAGAACAATTGGCTTTAAGACTTTTTCCGTGATGAAACTTGTAAAAGTTCTTGAATCCCTGGCAGTCGCAGGAATCTGATGTTACAAAATATGATTTTGAAGGATCACTTGAGGATCTCACTTGATAGAGATCATCTTCTATTTCCACTACACCATTTTTGGCAAGTTCCTTTGCTTTTCTAATTGTACCTGCACTCATGTATTTGATGATATATCTTGTTCTTTTTAAAATCTACCTTGTATTTGACTAAACTCTTGCTTTTTGTTTTATTGGCTCCTCAGTTTTGCCATTATTTTTTGTTATATAGGAGTCTGCATTTTCTGTTATTTTCTTTAATATGTTTCTAGCAAATTCTAGATCGCGCTCTGGAATATTTTTATAAACAATTTTTTCTTATGCGAAAGATACTTTCTATGATTGGATCGGCTAGTGATTTTGATTTTCCCGATATGAAGATCCTGTTATTTCTTCTATCTTTCGGATCAGTTCTTCGTTCAACTAGTCCTTTTTTTTCCATACTATCAATTATTGGCACTAGTGTAGTACTATCGACAAAAATTCTTTCTGCAAGATCTTTTTGTGAAAAACCATCTTCAATAGATAATACGAGAATAATTTTCCATTGACCGCTTGAGAGACCATGCAGGTTCTTTAATTCAATATCCATTGCCCTCTCAAGTGATTTAGAGGATAGCTTAATTGCCATACCTAATGTGTTTTCAAAGTCCAGTTTTTTCATAATTGGTATACCATTGAATCTACTACAAATGATTGGTATACCAATAGTTATATACCTTTAAGCTAATTATCTTTCGATGAGTGGAAAACAAATAATTCGATCTTTGATAGCAATATCAAGTGCAGTATTATTTGTAACAGCATTTAACGGAACTCAGCAACTTGTTTGGGCTCAAGTCCAAACAGGCAATCAAACGCAATTTCAATCCCAAGCCATTACTGGAGATGCCCTAAAAAACAATCCAATGGCACAAAAAATTTTGCTTGAAATAGAATATTCCAAAAAACAGGTTGCAGAATTACAAAAAAATCAAAAGGATGCAGAGACAAATAAAATACTAATCGACCAACAAAGACTAGTTACCGCACAACTGGAAAAACAAGCACAACAGCTAATGGATCTTAATAATTTACCCCACACCCCAACAGTTGCTTTTAGGAGCTTTGTGTCTACAGTAAACAATACCAAAATACAGAATATTTTCTGGGGCGAGTTTAATTTCACATCACAAAGAATCGATGCAGGGCATGCGGCAATGAAAAAAGTTCTTGATAACGGCGGCACGTGGCAAGAGGCAATACAAGAATTTACAAAATATGCAGCAATAAGACACTCAGAATTGGTTCAAGTAAACGCAAATTTGAACATACAAAATGGACTTGCAGATTCCAATATTCAAAAAAACTTTAATGAAAAAGGAATGTTGCCTGATGACTACATCAAGGTGCCGTCAATTGTTTACTCTCATGCCTAAAACACTACAAGGCTTTAGAATTTATTTTACTTTAATTTTATTGGTATTTTCTTTTTTAATTATTTCACAATCAGCATATGCTGAAAAAGATCTAAGCCTCAAAAAGACAGTAGATGTGAAAAACCAAGCATTACTTGAGACGCTCTCAAACATACAGAATTATCCACAGATTTTTCCTGAATATATCAAATCAGTAGAATTAACCGGAACAGATACTGCAAAACTCAATGTTGGTTCAAATGGAATTTTTTTTGATGTTCAGACAAAGTATACACAAAACTCTGATGGAAGCTATGTGGTACAAGTCACCTCAGGAGATCTAAAAGGAAGTAAAATCGTCACCACACTGCAAAAAACATGGGGTTTTGACGGCACGTCTGATGGTGGAACCATAGTGAATATGGATATGGTGTTGCAAACTTCTGGCATATTGTCTCTGCTTGCTCCATCCATACCAGACCAAGCAATATTATCAAATCTGGGTTCGAGTCTTGACAAGTTTGCATCATATGCAAAAAACAAATCCGAAACACAATCAGTACTAAAATCGCAGATTAAAAATGACGCAGTACTATGGTCAAAAGGTTCTATTAATGACGCAACGTTTGCATCAGAAATTCAGGGCATAACAAAATATGGAATGGTACAAATGTCACAATCTCAACAAGACTCGAGTTTCATACAAATACCATCATGGATTAAAACAAATGCCGTATGGTGGGCAGAGGGAAAAATCTCAGACAAAGATTTTGATTCCAGCATACAATATTTAATAGACAGCAAAATAATGAAGGTCTAGGTTTCACTATAATATTTATTAAATTAATAAATGAAACTTATTTTGGAAAGTACTAATAATCTAGCACTTTGTTTTATTTTGCAAGGCTTCTCTGCATTTAATAGATAGCGAGTGTTGCGCATCATTCAATCGCTGTAGCTGTTTATCATATTCACCGTGCTTACACAAATGATCACCACAAATCTTTTGACCGCCAAGGAATCTGGCAGTTGTATGGCTATCATCAAAGTTGTCTCTCTGTATTAGTGCAGTTGCAGCAGGCAAGGTAATTGACAATGCCACTATTGATGAGATTGTTATTGCAAGTAATCCCATATGTTGAAGTTTTACCATTGATGAAATTACGAAATCACATACATATTAAGATTAGTATAGAATGATACTGATCGTAGTGGGTCTGACTTTAGAATTTCGTCACAGAATTGAAGATAACATACACGAAATAATCATGACCATTCCCACCCTTAAACAAGAATATCCAAAATTAAAAAATGACTGGAAATTTGAGCATGATTTGGATTTTATCTATGGTAGTATAATAGGCCAAATTCTAGGCAGCTCCTTTACCGCGTTTAAAATGATCTATAACAGGGAGGCATCTTCTGAGGAAATTTTGATGATAGGCGAGATTATTGAATCATATTTTCCTATTATCAGGGATGAAATCACACACGCCAGTAAGCAAAGTACTTGAATTGTAGGTAGATCATCAATAGGATATTTTATGTTGGATGGACGGTATTATTACATACACAGTATCTAAAATTTTGATCAGTCAATAGCAATCCACAAAGTTTTGATCTGTTCTATAATGTTGTATGTAATGAATGTGAAAACTAGCACTTATCTAATTTGTAAAATATTTGTGTATTAAGAATGAGAGATTGTGCATGCCATTGCGGTTGCAAAAAGGAGTTTGAAGAAATACCGGATCAAGCTCTTGCTTTGTTAGTTGCACTAAGTGAGAGAAAGATCCCTCATGATAAAACAATATGCAGCGGTTGCAGATATGATAAACATAAGAAAAAAAGAATAAAAACAGGATCTATTACTGTCAGTATCTAGATTTATCATTTGATTCATTAACAATTTGATCGACTTATGTTAAAGAATTTGTTGCAGTTCAATGTAAAAATTAGTACAATAAATTAAAAATCACATTTTTGCAAATTTTGCGTTAATGGAAATATCATTTTTTTCAATTGTGATTTGTACATTGTCAAAAATTGATCTGTATTTGGTTATTTTCTTTCCATTTCTTATCTTATCAATATAGCTTTTAATAAGTAGTCCGTTCTTTTCCAAGGAATTAATTATTCTATATCCTGAGGTTGTAGGTATTTTACAAATCCCTAATATCTCAGGCACCGTAAGTGCTCTATCTGAAGTAAGATTCAGAATTTTTTTCTTCTCAGGATCGACAAATGCATCAAGAATTAATTGCATTACAAATTTTTCTTTTATAGTTATCCATTCAAAGCCTTTATCGGGATTTGTTTCTTTATTATTAGAATTTAGTAACTGATTTCTTATATCATACAAGTTTGCCAAATAAACAGACTCATGATGCGGGTTAGTTTTATCCATCATGAATGCTCGTCTCTGTTACAAAAATGAATTAAGTTCATAGATAAATTTCGAGCGGGAAAATAAAAGCATGCTCTGCCAAATTTGGAAATAGTTCTAAAACATGAACTAAACAGGTAAATGAAGCCTAATGCCAAAAAATCCTAAAATTAGGATGGTTTTCAGAAAGAAATCAGTAATAAAATAATTTAGAATCAAACTAGCGTTTGCTTATTTAGACAATATTGAAAATATCAAGTGCATTATCTCTTCAATTAGAAATCAAATCTGGATCTAAAAAATAAATTAAAAAATATAGAATATAAAAAATCACATTATCTTTTTTGGAAAGAGTTAGACTTTTCCTTGTTAGTTCCATCTAAGATACTATTATGGTAGTTGACTGAGGTGGAGACAGAGCATTTGGTTCAGCCAAGCTTTGCCAAACAAAGATTTGGGCAGTATACTTACCAGAGGATAGAGGTACCCAAGATTCTGCCAGATTAAGAGATTGATTTCCAGTAAGTGTCCCTGTTATCCAAGATAAAGATAGTGTGACACCATTATCATCCTCAACTTGCACAAGATATGCAAAGGGTTGATCTCTTTGTTGCATGTTTTTTAGATCAGCTTCAATTAGTATCTGTTGGTTTACCTTGGCTGCTGTAATGATATTTCCAAAAGAATTCACAATTCTTGGATTGCTTGAATTTACTTGTTCAAGTGATGCAATGGGTCTTCCAACAGTAGTGGTTGTAGTAAGATGCATCTCATCAGATGGAGAATGCGGATAAGGAAGTGTCCTATCCACATATTCACCGGTAACTGTGTCGCCTTCTGTCACGTGTAGCCTTCCTCCTGAAGACTGGGAGTCAGTAGTAAAATATACAGTACCTTGAAAAATTCCCGTGTCTTTTCCTGTCTCTGACATTGTAATTTTTGTGCCGCCTGAATCAGAATCAGACCAGACACTGGTTTCAAATTTGTCTATTGCTTTTGGATTAAGATTCATGTCTGGATCTATTATTTGTAATACACCTTGTGCATTTGTTTGATAGTTTTGCTCGAGCCATTTTATCTGGCCAACATTCCAGTGTATAAGAGCAGAGCCTGTTATAGTTTGATCTCTATTATACGCAAAAGAAACTGTTACACCATCGCTGTTTTCAGATGGTAGGAACCCGTCATTTGGACCATGTCCACCTTGAATGCCACTAGGTTCTGTACCTTGTCCATCTACGCCTCCTGTCCCTTTGAGAAGTGGATCTCCTGTAAGGGTCACATTGCCAGCAAACATTCCTGTGTTTGTTCCTGTTTCTACTAGTTCGTATGGAGATATGGTATGACCACTTGTTGATACAGAAACAGTGATTGTATCTACAAGGTTTGGATCAGAGTTAAAATCTGGTGCGTAAATCATGATATGTACTAGACTTGTCCACGTGTATGCTCTTTTGTCAAATCCTATGTTTGATGCATCTGCCAATTGGGTTTGCAATAAAAGTGCAAGTAATGAAAGTGTGATTACAAAAATAAATTTCATTTATTGATTTGGCTGATTTTATTTTCTATTTAAGGTTTGAAATGAAGACATGTGTAACTTTGTGTACAGATTTTAATCATATTTTTAGAAATCCTTTGTCAAGTGAGAATTGTACCCCAGAAAGAAAGTCATTGTCAGATATCTGACCATTAGACCACCAACAAGAAGTATTCTCAAACCACAAAGGAACATGTGTAGAACTTGATTTTGTGACTGTAACATAGTTGTTGTCAGATAGAATTTGGAGTATTTTTACAAAA
>Ga0207118_1110_pt2 | contig 14544 bp, 17 predicted proteins | sample Alteio_BWMinHeat_42_FD_153507 | JGI IMG/M metagenome (GOLD analysis project Ga0207118, IMG submission 153507) | Enriched cells from forest soil in Barre Woods Harvard Forest LTER site, Petersham, Massachusetts, United States -... | ecosystem: Environmental > Terrestrial > Soil > Temperate forest >...
CTCGAAGCGGAACAGCTCTTCGGCAGCATCGAGCAGCAGCTCTTTTCACAAGCGCTGGCCCTCGCGGAGAAGCGCGGTAAATCCATCCGCCTTGCCGTCGTTGCCGCCAACAATCTTTCCGATGGTATTTTGCGCGCCGCGACTTCGCTGCAGTCCAGCACCATCGTCCTCGGCCATTCCACCAAAGAAAGCACCGAAGAACAGGCCCGCCAGATCGGCGACGCCTGGGAAAAGCTCGGCGACCAGCGGCCGCAATTCAACCTTGAAATTCACATGCCTAATGGGGACAAGGTTTACAAAGTCCTCGGGCCGCACGCGCCAAATCTCACCGCCAACGAGGTCAATCTATTGCACCGGTTGTGGCTGCGCTTCAGTGACGCCGTCGCGCCCATGGAGATCCACCACCACGACGTCGTGCACTTCGCCCTGGAAGAAGTGAAAAAAGAGGTGGAGGAGGGGCACGAAGACATCGTCGTCAGCCGCTTGCGCGCCCATCTCGATGCCAACCAGAAGAAAAAAAACCCGAAGTCCTGAGGCAAGCAGTCAACCCAGCTGCGACGTGCAATGTCCGCAGCGTTTTGCCGCCAGCGGAATCGGCATAGCGCACTGCGGGCAATCTTTGGTGGTGGGTGCAGGAGCCGGCGCCGGTTTCGCCGTGAATCGATTAATCTGCTTCACCACGAGAAATACGCACACGGCGACGATAAGGAAATTGACGATGGTGTTCAGAAAAATCCCATAGTTCAATGTGGCCGCGTGCGCTGCTTTCGCTGTGGTCAGCGAGTCATAACTCTTGCCGTCCAAGCTGAAGAAAAGGCCCGAGAAATCGACTTTGCCAAGCAGTTGTCCCAACGGCGGCATGAGCACGTCCTCCACAAACGACGAGACAATCTTTCCGAAGGCCGCGCCGATAATGACCCCGACGGCCAGGTCCATGACATTGCCTCGCATCGCAAATTCTTTGAATTCCTTGAGCATCGGCTTTCTCCTTTATTCTTTCGATGACCGTCGACGATGGCCCCTGAGCGGAATCCGTTTGAATGGAAAGGCTATACGTGCCGCGGATTATATCTGAGGCGAGCTGGCTGCCGAGAGTGGAAAAGATGAAGGGGCGATTTGTGCCCGCCAACTTCTACCGTGTTCGAAAAATTAAGGCGGAACCGATGATGCCGCGTAGCACCAGCAATCCGCCCGCGGCCGCCAGCATCGGCGCTACCCACAAAAACGGCACGCGGGTAATAATCAGCATCAAGATGCCGAGCAGCGCGAGCGAAAGCCCGCGCGTCCAATTCTGCCAGCGCAACCACCATTGGCCCGGCCTGTAAAGCGCTCGCAGACCCCACAGAATCAGCGCCACGCTAAGAATGACCCAGGGGAGGCCATGCCGGTCGACGGTCAAGCCATGAGCGGGGCCCGCGACGCCCAGCCACGCCAATAACACGCCAAGCAGTACAAAAATAAGTTCTACCATAAGGCGCTGGAGCCGCTCGGGCGTGAGCATGGTCTTGCTTGCTGTTTACTTGACGCGTTCGATCCGTACCTTTTGCAGCGTCACGGGCGTGCGCGGGCGGTCATTCGAATCGCGCGGCACGTTCGAAATCTTGTCGGCCACATCCTGACCTTCCACGACTTCTCCAAAAATCGTGTGCCGGTTATCCAGCCAGGGCGTCGCCGCCACGGTGATGAAAAACTGGCTGCCATTGGTGCCCGGCCCAGCGTTGGCCATGGAAAGTTTTCCGGCTTTCGAATGTTTCAGCGATGGATGAAATTCATCGGCAAACTTGTAGCCCGGCCCGCCCATTCCTGAACCCTGCGGGCAGCCGCCTTGAATCATGAACTGGGGAATCACGCGGTGGAAAATCAAGCCGTCATAGAATGGTTTCTTTTCCTTCTGGCCGGTCTTCTCGTTGGTGAATTCCTTCGTTCCCTCGGCGAGCCCCACAAAATTCGCCACGGTTTTCGGCGCCTCCGCTTCCAGCAAGCGCACCACCACGTTGCCCTGCGAAGTTTCAAAAATCGCGTAGGTTCCAGCCGGTCGGCTCATGCGGTCTCCTTTTGCACCGCATCATCCTACACGACGGCAAGCGCGCCGCGCCACTTTGCTCTTGGAAAATAGAATACCCGGCTTCTCTATTCCTGCTTTATGGCCACAAATCTCAACCGCACGTAGTCCGCTGTCCAGACGCCCTTCGAATCCACGAGTTCAGGGCGCAAGGCTTCGCGCACTTCAGCGATGTAGGCTGAGCGGTCCGCGGGTGGCAGGCAGGCGATGAAACTCTCGCCAAAAGTTTCCAGCCAGCCTGTGACGTCTCCGGGCAGCGGTGTAGGGCGAGGAATAAGTGCGATATAGCCTATCGAAAAGCCCGCCCTGTTCAGCAACGCCGAGTATTCTTCCGCAGTCGGAAAGTACCAGGGAACCGCGCCCTCTCCATCCAGACCGCGGCGATTCAGTGCGCCGACCAGCGCCGTCTTGATTTTCGCAACGCAGCCGTGCCCTCCGAACTCCGCCACAAACCGCCCCTTGGGCCGCAGTGCGCGCCACACACCGGAGATCACCGCCTGGGGGTTTCGCATCCAATGCAGGGCCGCATTGCTGAACACCGCGTCAAACTCACAGCTGAAAGCGAGCTTTTCGCCGTCCATCACCTGCGCGTCCAGCCCCAGTTTTCGTGCTGCCTCAATCTGCGCGCTGCTGCCGTCAATGCCAACGACACTGCATCCCATCGCCGCGAGCTTCGCCGTTAGTACGCCATCGCCGCAACCGAGGTCCAGAATGTGCTCTCCCGGCTCAGGAGCAAGTAATTCGACTACTGCCGCGGCGAGATCGCTGACAAAACGAGCGTTGCGCGCATAGCGTTCCGGATCCCACGTCTGTGAAGAAATCATCTCGTCTAGCAGCCTGCAGAAGAACTACCAACCCTTTTTCTTGCGAAGTTCTGTAATGTGCGCGGTGTGATGCTTTCCGTGCCACTCGTACATGAAGAGCAGCCAATCCACGGTACGCTCGCCGTGTTCCGGGTGCACGAGAACTCTGGCGAACTGTTCCGGCTTCATCGAGCGCCACAGCCGGTCAAAACGAGCATGCACGGAATCCAGTAAAGTTTGCGAGACTTCGATGGGTGTTGATTTGGAATCCTCCAGCTTGGCCCAGGCCGCTTCGTCATACGGTTTAATCGTTGGTTTTTCTTCCGTTAGCGCCAGCTTCAGTCGCACGTATGCATTGAGGTGGCTGTCCGGAACGTGGTGGATCACCTGCCGCACCGTCCAGCCGCCGTCCCGGTATGGCGTGTCCAGTTGCGAGTCATTCAGTCCTTTTGCTGCGGCGCGCATCTTCGCTGGTGTCGCCGCAAGTTCGTCGATTGCCTGCTGGCGCCGGGCCGGTGTTACTTGCTTGGGCATCTCAAAGTTTCCAATCGGGTAGCGTGGATCCATCGTGACTTTCTCCTCGGGCAACCTAGTCTTTCTACGGACTATAGCCGTGGCCCTTTTTCCTCGTCAACGCCGCCCCATCCAAAACCCTCTCCAATTTGGCCGCCCCGCATTCCGATTCGTTAGCGAGGCAATGCTACAATACGGCTCCCTTGTATCCGGCGGGCGCAGTGCTGAATCTAATGAGTGGAGAGCTATCGAATGTACAACGTCGTCATCATCGGCAGCGGCTGCGCCGGTCTTACCGCGGCGATTTACGCCGCGCGCGCCAACCTGAAACCCCTTGTCCTGGATGGGCATGAGCCCGGCGGACAGCTCTCTCTAACCACCCACGTGGAGAACTATCCCGGCTTTCCCGACGGCATCATGGGCCCCGAGCTCATCGAAAACATGCGCAAGCAAGCCCAGAAATTCGGCACCGAGTTCAAAGCCGGCGCGGTAACCGAAGTGGACGTCAGCAAGCGCCCGTTCAAGGTCATCGCCGGAAAGGAGACTTACGAGACACAAGCTCTAATCGTTGCCGCAGGCGCTTCCGCGCGTCTCCTCGGGCTCAAGGGCGAAAAAGAATTGATCGGCCACGGCGTTTCTACCTGCGCCACCTGCGACGGCTATTTCTTCCGCGGCAAGCCCATCGCCGTGGTCGGCGGCGGCGATTCCGCCATGGAAGAGGCCAACTTCCTTTCGCGCTATGCCAGCGAGGTCTATCTTATTCACCGCCGCAACGAATTTCGCGCCTCTAAAATAATGATCGACCGCGCCAAAGCCAACCCAAAAATTGAATTCGTCACGCCCTTCACCGTGGAAGAAATAATCGCCCCCGGCGGTAACGTCGAAGGCGTGCGGCTGCGCCACCAACAGACCAAGGAAATTCGCGAGATTCCCCTGCACGGCGTATTCGTCGCCATTGGCCACGATCCCAACTCCACCGTCTTCAAGGGCAAACTCGAAATGGATTCCAACGGCTACCTCCTCGCCAAACACGGCAGCCTGACCGCCGTCCCCGGCGTATTTATTGCCGGCGACGTACAGGATCACCGCTACCGTCAGGCAGTTACGGCCGCGGGCTCCGGCTGCATGGCGGCCATCGATGCGGAAAAGTTTCTGGAAGAGCACAAGCCCTAGTTTCAGTCTTTCCAGGCTGCCATACTGAATCAGGCATGCTCCGGTCGACACTCCTCAAGCTCTCCGAAAGCAAAGGCTTTGCCAATTGGGTCACCTCCAATGGCACCACGCGCCGCATGGCGCGCCGCTTTGTCGCCGGCGAGACGCTCGACGAAGCCATCGCCGCCGCTCGCGAGTGCAACAGCGCCGGTATGCTTGCCAGCCTCGACTATCTTGGAGAGAACGTCTCTTCCACCAGTGACGCCCAGCATTCCCGCGATGCCTATCTCGATATTTTTGAACGTATTGCCAAGGAAAACCTGAACGCCAACGTTTCCTGCAAACTGACGCAGCTGGGCCTGGATCTCAACATCGATTTCTGCCAGGGCCTGGTATTTTCCATCGTGGAGTTCGCGGCTCGTTTTAATAATTTCCTGCGCGTCGATATGGAAAGTTCTCTCTATACGCAGCGCACCATCGATGTAGTCAAACGCGTGCGCGCCCGCAATCCTGCCATTGGCACCGTCATTCAATCCTATTTATACCGCAGCGAAACGGACGTGTCGGATCTGCTGGCCTACGGCTGCCGCATTCGTCTGTGTAAGGGAGCGTACAAGGAATTGCCGGAGGTTGCGTACGCGAGCAAAGCCGATGTCGACGCCAATTACGTCCGCCTGATGCAGATGCTGCTCTCCAGCGGCTTCTATCACGGCATCGCCACGCACGATCCTCTGATGATCGCAGCAACCATCCGCCATGCGGCCGCCAAGCAGATTTCCAAGGATGATTTCGAATTTCAGATGCTTTATGGTGTGCGCACCGACCTCCAGCGCCGCCTCGTTCGCGATGGCTACCGCGTGCGCATCTACATCCCCTTCGGTCAGGACTGGTTCCCCTATTTCATGCGCCGCCTCGCCGAGCGCCCCGCCAACGTCGGCTTCCTCGTCCGCAATTTCTTCCGCAAGTGATCCCGTCACCTCGCTACAGCTTTTGGCAGACGGTGACACCGTCGCGCAATGGAATCAGCACCGGATAGAGTTCCTTCGAAGCGTAAACCTGCCGGTTGAACTCTTGCACGCCTAGCGTATTTACATCGTCCGGTGGCGCCGGCCGCGCCGCCTTGCCGGACCAGATTGTATTGTCGGTGACGAACAAGCCTCCCCGTTTCAGCTTCGGCAGGGCCGCGTGCAGTGCGTCCGGATACTGGTGTTTGTCCACGTCGTTGAAAATTAAATCGAATGATCCGCGCGCTTTTTTCACCAGTTCCAGCGCATTGCCAACCTGCACCTCGATCCGCTTGGCCACTCCCGCGCGGCGAAAATATTCCTTCGCTCGGCGCGCTTTCTCTGGATCACCATCCGTATAAATCACTCTCCCTTTTGGCCCCGCCGCTCTCGCCAGCCATATCGTCGAATATCCGATGGCCGAGCCCATTTCGAAAATCCGTTTTGCTCCGGAGACCTGCACGAACAACGCCAGCATGCGCGCCACTGCTGGCCCGATGATGGGAATACGATGCTCCGCGGCGTAGCCTTCGATCTCATTGATGACGGCGTCGCGCTCCGGCAGGAGCCTATAGAGATACTCTTCGACGTCGTCTTGCATGAACCCGCTGCGCAGATTCTCACTCCGAATCATGATTGTTCTCCTGGGAACCCCTAACCTAGTTGGATCCTGTAGTGAGCAACGAACGGATCGCTTCCTCATAGGTGGCGCGCGTGCCCTCGCCGAGCACGTGCCCCACCTGCCGTCCATCCTTCGCATAGAAGAACGACGCCGGAAGCGCCCCTTTCCACCCCGGCATCACCGCTTGCACGAAAGCCTCCTGGCCTCCCGAATTTTTCCGATAATTCCGGAATACTGGTTTGTACCGCGCGATGAAACGCCGCATCAGGATCACGTCTCCGTCATCGTCCATGCTGACGCCCACAACCTTCAGTCCTTGCGGGGCATATTGTTTGGCCAAATCACTTAGCATGGGGTACTCGTCGCGGCAGGGCTCGCACCACGTCGCCCAAAACGTCACCAGCAGCGGTTTCCCGCGATTCTGCTCCAGCAGCCGCTGATAACCTTGCGCATCGATCAGCTCCGGATCGCGCGCGGCCGCGGACTTCGGAGCCTGCGGCGCTGCCAGCGCGCCAATTCCTGCAAACAATAGCATTGCGACGAAAATAGTTCGGGTTCTCATGGTCATCCTTTCGCTCTCATTCTATCCGTACCCCTGCCGGTTGAGAAAGTCATTCTCCCCGCGTACAATTACACCAGGCTGCTTGCTGCTCCCAGCAGCCGCGTGATATAAGGAATTTTTGCCGGCGTGTGAATTTGTCCCATGAGCCGTCGGCGCTTTGACCGAACAAGGAGATCCTTAATGGCTTACGTGATTGCCGAACCGTGCATCGGCACCAAAGACACCGCCTGCGTGGATGTTTGCCCGGTAGACTGCATCCATCCGCGCAAGGACGAACCGGCATTCGAAGCCGAAACCCAGCTGTACATCCACCCGACCGAATGTATTGATTGCGGCGCGTGCGTCCCGGTATGCCCGGTGACAGCCATTTTTGCGCTCGAGGATCTGCCGGAAAAGTGGAACAATTTCACTCCCATCAACGCCGATTGGTACGCCAACAAGAAGTAGTGCTCTGGGGTGCAGTAAACTTAGCTTTCGAAATCAACTTGCGGCACGCTTCGGCGTGCCGTTTTTTTGTCCGCTCACAATCAGAACTTCCAGCACCGTCCGACGAAGGTATGGTTCCAACTCTTTTGCCCTCTGTATCATCTATCCATCTGGCGGTTGGCCGGGGAGGCCCTGCGTGAGGCTTGTAGGCTGGAGCAGCGTCTTATTCATTTCTTGCCTTCTGTTCACACTCCAATTTCCATCTGTCTCTTCCGCGCAGACGCCACTCGTGCACAAGCCTCAGCTGCACAGCGGTTCCGCACCGCTGGACGGCGACTGGGCCGGCACTCTGCAAGCCGGCGAAGCCGTTCTTCACCTCGTCTTGCACATTGCCAAAGCCCCGGACGGCTCCATCAAAGCCACCATCGACAGTCTGGACCAGGGCGTTTACGGCATCGAGGTGACTTCCTTCACGCACAAGAATTCCATTCTCAGTCTTACCGTGTCCTCGGTCGACGTTTCTTACGAAGGAAAAATTTCCGCGGATCACCTCTCTATCGAAGGCATCTGGACCCAGGGCAGCAACAGCTTGCCGCTCGTTTTCCATCATCAGGCTTCTGGCGCCGGAGCAAAGAAGCCTGCGGACGCGGTTTCCGCCGCCGAAGGCGTCTGGCAAGGCGCACTCCAAGCCAACGGCATGCGCCTCCGCCTGCAGCTGCACGTCACTCATGCCGATCAAGACCAACTCGTCGCCGCCCTCGACAGTCCCGATCAGGGCGTCAGCGGTCTCCCCGCCACCAAAGTCAGCCAGAAGGACGCTGCCTTCCATTTTGAAATTCCCGAAGTTGGCGGCGTTTACGATGGCACGCTCAACGCCGCGAAGACCGCCATCGCCGGAAGCTGGACGCAAAACGAAGTCACGCAAACTCTCGAATTCCAGCGCGCCGACAAGCTCCTCGAACTACTTCGCCCTCAAACGCCAACCAAGCCTTATCCCTACCGCGAGGAAGAAGTAGTTTTTCCTAATGCCGGCGCGAAGGTCTCGCTCGCAGGAACGCTCACCATTCCAGCCGGAGCCGGCCCTTTCCCTATTGCCGTGCTCCTCGTCGGCTCCGGCCCGCACGATCGCGATGAGACTCTTCTAGGCCACCATCCCTTTCTGATTCTTGCCGACCACCTGACGCGCAAAGGCATCGCCGTCCTCCGCTATGACAAACGCGGCATCGGCAAATCCACCGGCGACTATGCCAACGCCACCACCGAGGATTTTGCCAACGATTGCGAATCCGCCCTTGTCTACCTGAAGAATCGCAAAGAGCTCGATCCGAAAAAAATCGGCCTCATCGGCCACAGCGAAGGTGGAATCATCGCTCCCCTCGTCGCCGCGCGTTCGAAAGATGTCGCCTGGATTGTTCTGCTGGCCGGTCCCGGCGTGAAAGGCGAAGATCTTTTGCTCTTGCAGTCCGAATCTATTCTCAAAGTTTCGGGCGCGAATGACGCCCAAATCGCCAGCACTCTCGATTTCAACAAACAAACCTACACCCTCGTCCGCCAGGTGCAGAACCGCGCGGAACTCGAATCCAAGCTAAAGGAGCTCGTGCAGTCCAGCAGCGAGGATTCGGCGCTTCCTCCCCCCGCCCTGCAGGCGCAACTCGGCATGCTGGCCTCGCCCTGGTTCCGCTACTTCCTCGACTATGATCCGGCGCCCGCTCTGCAGAAGACCCTCTGCCCGGTACTCGCCCTCGACGGCGAGAAGGATCTCCAGGTTCCGCCGAAAGAAAATCTCGCGGCAATCCAGAAAGCTCTACAAGACGCCGGCAACCGTGATTTTCAAGCCACCGAATTGCCCGGGCTCAACCATCTCTTCCAGCACGCTCCCACGGGCTCGCCCACCGAATACGGCGTTGTCCTGGAGACCATGGCCCCGGAGGCACTGAACGCCGTCTCCGACTGGGTGCTGAAACATGTTTCCCCGTAAGTCCGCGCTCGCCGCCGCTTGAATCCATAAATTTGCGCGGCTTGCTATGATGTGTAAGAGAAAAAACTGTCCCCATGCCCGAGCAATTCCATCTCGCTCTGCTCGTTCACGCGCACCAGCCCTGCGGCAATTTCGAACACGTCCTCGAGAAGGCGTACAAAACCTCCTATCTCCCTTTCATCGAAGAGCTGGAAAAACATCCCGGCGTTCACCTTGGCCTTCACTATTCCGGCCCGCTCCTCGCCTGGATCGAAGAGCACCGCCCCGAATATTTCATCCGCCTGAAAACGCTGGTCCAGCACGGCCAGGTCGAGCTTATAGGCGGCGGCTTTTACGAACCCATCCTCATCTCCATTCCTCCCGAAGATCAGCGCGAACAAATCATCCGCCTCTCTGCCTATCTCGAGAAAAATTTCGGCCGGCTTCCCTCCGGAGCCTGGCTTGCCGAGCGTGTGTGGGAGCCTCAGCTTCCTTCCGCGCTCGCCCCTGCAAAAGTGGCTTACACGCTGGTCGATGACATTCACTTTCTTTCCGCGGGTTTCGAGCCGGAGGAGCTTTTCGGAGCCTACATTGCCGAAGATCGCGGCCAAACCGTCTGGCTCTATCCCGGTCAAAAGGCCCTGCGCTATCTCATCCCCTTCGGCAAAGTCGAGGAGGTCATCGCCTGGTTGCGCGATGCCGCGAGCCTCCATCCCGGCGGCGTTGCCGCCATGGGCGATGACATGGAAAAATTCGGCGTCTGGCCCGGCACCCACGAACACTGCTTCACGAACGGCTGGCTCGCCGAATTCTTCACCGCACTGGAGAAAAATGTAGACTGGTTGAAAGTTTCAACGCCAGGGGAATATCTCGCCACGCACATGCCTCTCGGCCGCGCCGATCTTCCCACCGCTTCCTACACCGAGATGATGGAGTGGGTCCTGCCCACGCGCGTCCGCCAGCGCTATCACGCCGTGCTCAAGGAATTCAACGCTCGCCCGGAAGTCCTCTCGTTCCTCCGCGGCGGTTCCTGGCGCGGCTTCTTTCGCAAATATCCCGAATCCAATTTGCTGCACAAGAAAATGCTGCGCGTCTCCGCCCGTCTCGCCGCCGCTCCCGTGCGCCCCGCGGGAACGAAGCCAGCCGAAGATCTCCTGAAAGCACGCGATCTCCTCTTGCGCGCGCAGTGCAATGACGCCTATTGGCACGGCATTTTCGGCGGCATCTACGCCCCGCATCTCCGCACCGATCCCGCACGCAATCTCATTCGCGCGGAAGCCATCGCCGATCTGCATACTCCCGGCGCCCTCGTCTCGCGCGTCGAGCTCCTGGATTACGACGCCGACGGCGCCAACGAATTGCTCTTCACCGCCCCCGAATACCAGGTGCTGCTCAAACCCAGCGACGGCGGCACCATCGCCGCGCTCGATTTCCGTCCTCGTGCCGCCACGCTGGTGAACTCCATCCTGCGCCGCCCGGAGTCCTACCACGCAACGTTGCGCGAAGCCGCCGGCAAGCCCGCTACCGGCGCGGTCGCTTCCATCCACGAACAAACCCGCGTCAAGGAGCCCGGCCTCGAGCGCTTTCTCCGCTACGACCGCTGGCCGCGCCACGCTTTCCGCGTCCTGCTCTTCGATCCCGCGCGCACCCACGCCGACTACGAAGCTCTGGAATTGCAGGAAGATCCCGGCTTCGCGGGAGGCCCCTATGCCGTCAGTATTTCTGATCCGCACAACGCCGAGCTCTTCCGCGCGCACGCTCTGACCTTGCACGGCAAGAATGAAACCTCCGACGTGAAACTCTCCCTCATCAAGCGGTTTTCCTTCGGCCCCGCGCCCAACGGCTGTGAAGTCGCCTGCGAAATCAGTTTGCGGCTCAAGGAACTGCCTGCGAAGCCCTTCGCCGTAGGCGTCGAATCGATCGTCAACCTGCTCGCGCCCGCCGAGCCCGACCGCTTCTTCGAAACGCCCACAGGCCGCCAGAATCTGCGCTTTAGCGGCTCGCTCCCCGGCCCCATCCTGCGCATGGAAGATGGCTGGCAGCGCGTGCGCGTCGCCCTGCACGCGCCCTTGGCCGAAGAGTTCTGGGTCGCCCCCATCGAAACCGTCTCCGAATCCGAAGAAGGCTTCGAGCGCGTCTACCAGGGCTCCCAGATCCTCGCCCTCTGGCCCCCCCCGCTCACCACCCAAAAATCCTGGTCCGCCCGCCTCGTCTGGCGTATCGAAGCATTTTGAATAAAGCCATCTTCGCGATTGCGTTTAATGGCCGGTCTGTGATCCTGGCTTAACTCCTGGAATATTTTCTTCAGCTTCGCGGTTAAGAGAGTGACATCATATTTCTTCCCATTTGTTCGAACGACCAGGAGGCTGTGATCAAAATGACTGGAAAGTTTTCTCTCGTGTCTGCCTTTACTGGGTTTCTCTTGATGGTCGGCCTATTTCTCGTGCCGGCAAGTTCCCTTCTTGCTCAGGATCAAAACCTTCAGGTCATTGAACTCACTGCAAAAAAGTATGAGTATTCTCCCTCGCCTGTCCATATCAAGGCGGGGACCAGGGTTCAGCTTAAAATCATTGCAGTTGACCACGATCATGGTTTCAAAATTGCCCCCGTTCCCGACGGGGCCGACCCCAGCGGGAAGCCTGGGCTGGTTTTTGCTTCAGCCCAGGACTGCTGGCTGCTCAAAAAAGGTGAAACCACGACAATTGAATTCTTCGCGCAAACCCCCGGCACGTACTCATTCAAATGCTGCCATAGTTGCGGCCTCGGACACAGAGGCATGAAGAGCCAGATTATTGTGGATTAGCTCGGTGGCGCGCTCCGTCAGAGCTTTCTGATTATCTGTCTCCAACGCGTCTCTCCGGTGCCGCCACGTCCGCCTTCATCCCCAGCGCCTTCAAATATCCCTCATTCACCCGGCACTTTTGCAGCCGCACACTCTCCAGCAACTCGTCGAAAACACGATTAATCGTCTCCTGCTCCGGCCGCGCCTTCAGTCGTTCCTCCGCGTGCCCCGTGCCGCGCGGCAGCTTCGCGAACTCCACGATCTTTTCCCATTCCGCCGGCGGGACGATGCTCACCACCGACGACGGTTTTCCCATCTTCTTATACGGCCAGAAAGCCCATCCGATATTGTTTTTCTCCAGCGCTTTCACGAATTGCGTGATCCACTCATCGGTATTCTCCCCGGACTCGCCCAGCCAGATCGGCACATCATACCGTTCGCGAAAATCAATGTATTCCCGCAGCACCCTTTCATCCGGCGCCGTCCAATATTTGTGCAGCGTGTACACCACGTTCGCATCGAAAGGTTTGCCGAACACCGAGAAGTTACTGTCCCACTGCGCCCCGCCAAGAAACAAAATATGGTGTGTATCAATCTTTCGGATCTCGCTCGTCAACCTCTTGTAGACCGGTTCAAGCATGGGATTCAGCCGCGCCAGCTTGGGATAATGCGGGATCGGCTCGTTCAGCAGGTCATATCCGAGCACCGTCGGCTCATCGCGATAGTGCGTCGCTATCCGCCGCCAGATCGCCGCCAGGTGCTCTTGCTCCTGCGGACTCTGGTACAGCCATGGATATCCCGCGCTGTCATCGATGTTCGTCCCCGTCTGGCCCCCCGGCGCCGCATGCAGATCCAGAATCACATACAGGTTTTCCGCCCGGCTCCAGCCAATCAACCTGTCCAGCAATGAAAAACCTTCCGCGTCATCGCTCTCAAACAATCCGTAATGCAAGGGAACTCGAATGGCGTTGAACCCCGCCCGGTGCAGCAGCGCGATGTCCTCCCGCGTAACGTAGTTTTCCCGGTACTTCCTCCAGAACGCCTCGGACCCTTCCGGCCCCAGCAGCTCCAGCACCAGCGCCCGAATCTCACTGGGAGATTGCGGCCCGCCCTGAAACAGCCACATGTACCCCTCCGGCACCATCCAATTCCCCAGATTGGTAGCCCGAACCAGCAGCGGCTTGCTTGCCCTGAGCCCCGAAGGGCCCGCCGCGTCCACAATCTGTTTGTGCTCCGTATGCGCAAACTGCGCCCTCCCTTGCGCAGTCCATGCCAGCAGAAGCACCAGCAACACTAGAAGTCTGTACTTGAACATGACTTTCTCCGCAAGAAGCCTACACCAGACTCGCCGCTGCCGCGCGCCCCGGGGCAAGCGTAGGGCCTTTCCTCTTCTGCCTCTTCTGATTTCTAGTTTGCTTGGAGAGCGACCTAACGATTGGGCGTTCAGCGGCGCGTGCGTACGCATCCGCTTCAACGCTGTGTTAGCCACCGTCACCTCGACGTGACGGCCTGCCGGATATTAGCGCGGCTATCGAGACAACGATTGCAATAAGCAGCCATGACGCAAGGGGAACAACAACGAATTCGAAAGCGGCCTTCGCCCTGGGGGGACCCAAGGCAACATCTCCGTAGATGGCCAAAGAGCCCGCGGTGAGAACCAGCATCACGGTATAGAGCGCCGCTCGGGTAGGAATCGACCAACGCTTCGAAGCCATGTTGGCCAATACGAGGACTAGGAAGGGGGAGAGCACCCAGAACGCGAAAAGAACTAGCAGGAGACGGGAAGGGTTACGATAACCTGCACGCAGCATCAAACCGACCGAGCCCACGGCTCCAGCCAGCACAGCGATCAGGGCCGCTGCGTGGAGGAGGCCAAGGAACCCACCCTCGGTCTTTCTCCGGCTCACTTTAGGCGTCATCTCATCGCGCCCATTGATGTTCATTGATCTCTCCTCAGCCAGATGTCCGGTTATCCGGCTTGCCAGGAGCTAGTAGGTCCCTGTCAGCAGCCTTTATTGGAGACAAGTTGGGTTTGCGCGTACTGCGCGTGCCCTTCTACGTTTCGCCTCAGTCTACGATGACGTGCGCAACAGCAAGCATCAGAATTGCTGCGCCTAGCAGAGTTGCCACTGCCAAAAAACCGGTCGCTACATGTCGCCGGATGACTGTAAGCCCGAGCACTACATCGTGGCGCAAGGTCTGGTCCTCGCCCCACATGCGAAGTAGCGCGGCGCAACCAGCGGCGGCTACAAGGCCTGGCATTCCGAGGAACAACATCGCCGCGCCAAGACGCGAGACGTGGGTCGTGGTCCATTCGAAGAGGAGCCAGCTTGCCCGCGCTGGTTGGTATTGGCCAGGTTGAAGGAGGCGAAGCGAAGCCGCTGCGAGGAACACGGTCGCGGGCAAAACCAACAACCACTCACTGATGGCAAGAATTTGCAATCGGAAGGGTTTCGACGCTTGCATTAAAGCACCTCCAAGTACTTTATAGGACAAAGCATGCTCGGTGTCAATGCCTGGGAGAGCGTGACGAACACCGAATTCGCCATGCTTCCCCACCTGCCGGGTGCCCCACACGTCGGTTTTACGTGTGGGGGTTTTGACTTTTCTTTCTTTTACCCTGATTTTTTACCTTGACCTGAATTACCCTCGTGGTACAAT
>Ga0207118_1123_pt1 | contig 14542 bp, 12 predicted proteins | sample Alteio_BWMinHeat_42_FD_153507 | JGI IMG/M metagenome (GOLD analysis project Ga0207118, IMG submission 153507) | Enriched cells from forest soil in Barre Woods Harvard Forest LTER site, Petersham, Massachusetts, United States -... | ecosystem: Environmental > Terrestrial > Soil > Temperate forest >...
CTTATTATTTTTATTTGTCATGGCAGTAATGCTCCGAATATCAATGTTCAAATTCGCGATCTTCTGACTGTTTTTTGACTTATTAACAGCCCGCAAAAAATATAATTGCTGTTCATTGTTTACTATTGCAACCCGAATGACCCCTCTAAAACTCCACAAAACCCTAATTGAAGCTGTAGTCCAAAATCTCAGTTACATTTTTTATGAAAACAAATATGTAGATAAGGTCATAGAAAGGTCCCTGCGTTCTAATCCTAAATGGGGCAGCCGTGACAGGGCTTTTATTGCGGAAACAACTTATGATATTGTGCGGTGGTGGAGATTGTACCAGTACTGTTTGTATGGCTCTGAAGAAATGAGAATGCCCAAACTGTTTGAAATGTACCGGATCATTGCAGTTCATCTTCTTTTAAACAATATTGATCTACCGGATTGGAAAGAGTTTGACGGTGTAGACGCAAAAAAGATCATATACTTCTCTAACCAGGCGAAAAATATCCGCAAAATAAAAAATTCCATTCCTGATTGGCTGGATGAGCTCGGCTTTATATCACTAGGAGAAAAATGGGATAATGAAATGGCAGCATTAAATCAGCCCGCACCATTGGTATTAAGGGTTAATGCCCTCAAAACTGATAAAGCCTCTTTGCAAAAAATATTCAATGATAAAAAGATCAAAGCAAGTTTTATTCCCGGTCATAAAGACGCTTTGCTGATCTATAACAGGCAGAATTTATTTAACCATGAAGAATTTAAGGATGGCTTGTTTGAAGTGCAGGATGCCTCTTCGCAATTAGTGGCTGAAATGCTGCAGGTTCTACCCGGTATGCGGGTGATCGATGCCTGTGCGGGTGCGGGTGGGAAGACCCTGCATCTTGCCGCACTCATGCAAAATAAAGGACGCATCATCAGCATGGATACCGAACAATGGAAACTGGATGAATTGAAAAAACGCGCCCGCAGGGCGGGTGTCAATAACCTGGAAACACGCCTCATCGAAGGAGCTAAAAGCATAAAAAAATCAGAAGCAAGTGCAGAGCGCCTGCTGCTTGATGTGCCATGTTCGGGCTTGGGAGTGATGAAAAGAAATCCCGATGCCAAATGGAAATTACAAAATGATTTTATTGAAAAGATAAAAAGAGTTCAGGCTGATATTTTAGAACAATATGCTGTAATGTTAAAGCCCGGAGGGCATATGGTATATGCTACCTGTAGTATTTTACCGGCAGAAAATAATTTACAGGTAGCTGCGTTTTTAGATAAAAACAAAAACTTTATTTTAGAAGAAGAGAAACATATTTTCCCCGCTGAAAGCGGATTTGATGGTTTTTATATGGCCCGGTTGAAAAAAAATGACTGAGACTGTTTAAAATTCCGTCGTCCCCGCCCTAAAGGACGGGGTAATTGATATTCCCGACAATAATTGTTTACTGATATATAAAATTTCACTGATCAATTTTAAACAGTTTCTGAGATTTCCCTTTATTTGCTTTGATGAAACGTATTGTTGTTTATTGTGGTTCGAATGCAGGAAATGATCCTGTTTATACGCATGCCGCCATACAAATTGCACAAACTTTAAAACAGCAGGGAATTGGCCTGGTATATGGTGGAGGAGATATTGGCCTCATGGGTCTTATGGCAGATGAAATGCTCAGGATCGGCGGAAAGGTCATTGGCGTAATTCCCCAACTTTTGTTTGACAAAGAAATGGCTCATCGCGGACTGACGGAACTCATCGTAGTAAAAGATATGCAGGAGCGCAAAGCCAAAATGCTTGAACTGGCTGATGCCTGTATTGCCTTGCCGGGTGGGATCGGTACGATGGATGAATTATTTGACGCATTGACATTGAACCAACTCGGGTTTCATAAAAAACCATGTGGTGTATTGAATATTAATGGCTTTTATAATAAACTCCAGGACCTTATGGAACATATATTGCAGGAAGGTTTTCTCAAACAGGAACACAGCGGATTATTGCTGTTTGATGACAATGCAGAAAGGCTGGTTGCGCGTTTGAAGAATTAAGTATTCACTCAGGAAGAAATATAAAATGACCTGATCGCTTGCAACAAGGCCATATCATCGGTCATCCTCATACATTTAAAATGTCCTTTGGGACATTTATCAAAGCCAATCTTGCTACAGGGACGACAATTTAAATTCTTCATTTCGAATTTTGAATTTCGGATTTCGGACTTCCCATAATAGGGCCTCATTCCAAACTCCGGCATCGTGTTGCCCCATAGAGAAATGACTGGCTTTTTCAAAGCTACGGCAATATGCATTAAACCGGTATCATTTGTTACTACTAAGTTTGACTGCTGAATGAGGGATGCGGATTGGTTAAGATTGTATTTTCCGCAAGCATTAATGACATGTTTTCCGGCAGACCTGCAGATCTCTTCTGCATTGGCGCTGTCCTCTTCCCCACCCATCAACAAGACAGGGACATCGAGCATTTTACAAATATTAATGATCTTGTCATTAGGGAATTTCTTGGTAAAATGCTGGGCTCCTATGGACCAGGCAATATATCCCCCTTCTTTTGCAGTTGTTATGAAACCTGTGTCCGCATGATCCCGCTGGGGAATAAAATAATCCAGCCCCTCTCCGTCATTGACAATTCCGAGTGGCAAGGCAGGTTTAAAATAACGGTCAACAATATGCAGATCCGGCAATATATTGATCCTGAAATTCACCAATAACCATTTTTCATAATTGAGTTTCGGAAAACTGTATGACCGGGAGCCAATAATATTTTTAAAAATGGCCGTACGAAGATTGTTGTGCAGGTCAATGACTACATCATAATTTTCCTCCTTCAATTCATATGCTTTGGCTACAATATTTTTGTCAAGAATATGTAATTTATCTATATATGGATTATTTTCAGGGATGATCTTATATTGTGGTTTGGTAATATAATGGATCTCCGCAGTCGGCAACTGTTTCTTCAAACAACGTATCACAGGCGTGGTCAGCACGATATCGCCAATGGAACTGAAGCGGATGATCAATATCTTATTACTCATTGGTTATTGTTTTTCTTATTCCTTATTCTTTTATAACAGAATATATAGTTAAAGCTGTCAGCACCTGTCATTCTGAGAACAGCGAAGAATCTGCATTCATATCTTGCCAACGCAAAGACCAGATGCTTCACTACGTTTAGCATGACAAACAGGCATTTGGGTTTTAATCACATAAACGTTTTTTATCAATAATTTAGGAAACATGAAGCTGCGCAATATTAATTACATTTTTTATACCTTTGGCGTTCAATAAAAAATCTTTGATCAACCCTGTTTTTAAAAACTATTTTGTATTATGTCTGATGAAATGAATCCTTCTGAAGCTACCCCGGTGGTAGAATCTGCGCTCGACCTGAATAATGAAGAGCAAACAACAATTATTGAAAATGCTACGGCTCCGGAAATTATAGCAGAAACAAATGCCATTGAAACCGAAAGCCCAATCGTGAAAGAGGAAGAAACAAGTGTCGTTGAAGAAACTCCCGTCCCTGTTATTATAGCTGAAATAGAATCTTTTAATGAAACAGCGGTCGAGATCACTGATGATGAGCAGGAACTTGCAGTAGTTGAGGAATTGCCTGATTATACAAACCTCAACAAAAATGAGCTCTTAAAAACGGCCCTTACGGCTGCTAAAGACAAGGAAGTAAACGAGGCTCTGAATATTTTAAAGGCCGTTAAACCTTTCCTTGAAGCTGCCCTGCATGAAGAACAGGCGAAAGCATTGGAAAAATTTATAGAAGAAGGTGGAGAAAAAGATGATTTCGAATATAAAGCTGATGAGTCGATTAAGGAACAGTTCAATAAAGCTTTTAATGAACTGAAAGATAAGAAAGCTGCACAGCGCGCCATATATGAGGCGGAGAAAATAAAAAACCTGAAGGCCAAAGAAGCGATCCTGGAAGAAATAAAAAAACTGAATGATGCTGAGGAAACAAAGGACAGCTTAAAGAAACTAAAAGAGCTTCAGGGCGAATGGAAAAAAATAAAAAACGTTCCTAAGGAATATGCTGATAGCCTATGGGAAAGTTACCGGGTGCTGAATGAAATCTTTTATGACAAACTCAGCATCAACATAGAACTGAAGCAGCTTGACCGCGAGCGTAACCTTGACCATAAAATAGAATTATGCAAAAAGGTGAGCGAATTATTGAATGAGAAAAGTATTAAAACCGCCCTCATTGCGGTGAAAAAATACCAGGAAGAATGGCGAAACATCGGTCCTGTTCCCAAAGAAGCAAATGACGATATCTGGGCCCGCTTTAAGGCCGAAGCAGATAAAGTATTTGCCCTGATCAGGGAAGAAACCGAAAAAAATGAAGCAATACGAAGGGAAAATCTTGAAAAGAAAAAAGTGCTGATCGAAAAAGCCAAGACACTTTCAGAATTCTCCTCAGAAAAAATAAAAGAATGGCTGGCTAAAACCAAAGATGCCAATGACCTGATGGAAGAATGGAAAAAGATAGGTATGGTGCCTATGGCTTTGCGCGATAAGATCTGGGACGATTTTCGCAATGCCCGCAATTCCTTTTTCAACCAGAAAAACGCGTATTTTAAAGTGTTCAATGCCGAACGCAATGAGAACATGAAGCGCAAAACAGCATTGTGCGAAAAAGCGGAAGTTATTGCCAATACCCCTATGGATTGGATCAGGCAAACCAATGATATCAAAGCATTCCAGGAAGAATGGAAAAAGATCGGTCCTGTTCCGGATAAATTCAATGATACGATATGGAAACGTTTTCGTGGTGCCTGCGATTCTTTTTTTGCAAAGAAAGCCGAACGTTTTGCCAGCCAGGCAGAAGAACAAAACAAGAACCTAGAGTTCAAACGCGAACTGATCAGCAAGCTTGAAACCCTTGCCGGACAAGAGGAGGAAAACCCCAACGTGTTTACCGAATTGAAAGCCATACAGGAATCATGGAATGATATAGGTTATGTGCCGATGAAAGAAAAAGATGCCATCGCCAAAACCTATAACAACCTGATGGATAAAATTTATAACCGTTACCGGGAGCTCAAGAAAAACATGCGCGAATCGGATGAGAAATCGCAATTGGAAGCCATGGCCGCCACTCCTAACGGAGCAGCACGATTATATAAGGAAGAAAAAATATTGATGGAACGGATCCGTGGGATGAAGGCAGATATTGATACCTGGGAGAACAATATCGGTTTCTTTAAGAACGGAAATAGCAAAAACCCTTTGGCCGAGCAGATGCAGGATAAAATAAACATCGGGCAAAAACATTTAAAGGGCCTGGAGGAAAAGCTGAAACTGATACGTTCGTATAAAGTGAATAAAATTGAGAATTAATTTGAAATCGTCTTTGTAATTTTACAAAGACTTTTTTTTGCATATATGAACAAAAAAACATTTAGGCCCAAGCATTTACTGGGTATTAAAGACCTCACGCGGGATGATATTGAACTGGTGTTTGAAACAGCACAGAATTTCAAGACCGTTATCAACCGTCCCATTAAGAAAGTTCCTTCTTTGCGTGATGTGACCGTCGCCAATATATTTTTTGAAAATTCCACACGTACCCGCATTTCTTTTGAGCTTGCGCAAAAAAGACTTAGTGCAGATGTGGTTAATTTTTCCGCCTCTTTTTCCTCCCTATCCAAAGGCGAAACTTTAATTGATACTGTAAAAAATATTTTGTCCATGAAAGTGGATATGGTGGTGATGCGGCATCCTGCCCCCGGAGCCTGCATTTTTTTATCCAAACATATCAATGCGCAGATCATCAATGCCGGTGACGGAACCAATGAACATCCCACACAGGCGCTGCTCGACGCCTTTTCCATCAAAGAAAAACTCGGAAATGTAAAAGGGAAAAAAATCGCGATCGTGGGTGATATAACCCATTCACGTGTTGCCTTGTCGAATATTTATTGCCTGCAAAAACTTGGTGCAGAAGTGATGGTTTGCGGACCAACCACTTTGATCCCGAAACATATTGCCACCCTTGGCGTTAAAGTAGAACATGACCTGATGAAGGCCCTTAACTGGTGCGATGTGGCCAATATGCTGCGTATCCAACTGGAAAGACAGGACATCAAATATTTTCCATCACTGCGCGAATATAGCATGTTGTATGGTCTGAATAAAGAAAGACTGGATTCATTGAATAAAGAAATTGTGATCATGCATCCCGGACCCATTAACCGAGGTGTTGAAATAACCAGTGATGTCGCGGACAGCAAACATTCTATTATCCTTGACCAGGTGGAAAATGGTGTGGCAGTGAGGATGGCAGTGATGTTCCTGCTTGCCGGACAGGGTTGATCAGATGTAAAAATACTTAGTCGTAACGAAATTCTCCTGACGTTTTTTCTTATTTTTTCCGACTTCTATATTAGCCCTGTGAAAACTGGAGCTTAATTTTTACTTTTGTGGCACCATACAAAACATGTCACGCAAAGAAGAAATAAAAAATATGATCCGTGAAACCTTCAGAAAACACCTGGGTGATGAGGGTTACCGTGTTTTTATTTTCGGTTCCCAGGCTAATTTGCCTGAATTGAAAAGGAGTGATATTGACGTGGGTATCGAAGGGAAAGAAGAATATAATTACAGTTTAATCTTTAAAATAAAAGAAGAATTGAATGAGTTAAAAACGCTGTATTGGTTTGATTTGGTAGATTTCAATAATGTAAACGAAAAGTTTAAAAAACTCGCAACAAAAAATATTGAGCTGTTATGACAAAGGAAGAGGTAGAAAGCAAGCTGGATGAGTTTGAAAAAGCAGTTGAAACATTTAAAATAGTTTTGCATTTCGACGATGCAAATGATATTGAAAAGGACGCATCCATAAAAAGATTTGAATATTGTTATGAATCATCGTGGAAAACAATAAAAATGTTTATTGAGTACAAAGGAGGGAAAGAAATTAAGGGATCAAGGGATTCATTCAAAGAAGCTTATCGTTTTGGGTTGATTTCTGGTGAGAAATTATGGTTTGATATGATGGAGGACCGGAATTTAACGGTTCATGTTTATGATATGCTTACTGCACATGGTATATTTAACCACTTGAAACCTTATTGCCTTGCCATGATCGATTTAATTGAAAACATGAAAGATCAGTTAAAGTATGACTAAAGAAACAGTAGTAAGCGCAATAAGACCGACAGGAAATCTCCACCTTGGAAATTATATAGGTGCAGTGAAAAATTTTGTGCAGATGCAGCATGAACACGACTGCTTTTTTTTTATTGCTGATTATCATTCTCTCACCACGCATCCCAATCCTAAGGACCTGCATGAGAATGCAAAAACTGTCCTGGCTGAATATATTGCCTGTGGGATAGATCCGGAAGCCTGTGCTATTTATATGCAAAGCGACCTTCCGGAAATTCCTGAATTGTATTTGTTGTTGAATATGCACGCTTATAAAGGTGAGTTGGAACGTGTGGCTTCCTTCAAAGAAAAAGCAAAAAAGCAACCGGATAATGTCAATGCAGGATTATTAACTTATCCTGTGATGATGGCGGCAGATATCCTAATGCATAAAGCCACGAAAGTTCCGGTAGGAAGGGATCAGCAACAACATTTGGAAATGTGCAGGACTTTCGGGAACCGTTTTAACAGGATCTATAATGTTGACATATTTCCAGAAGCGGAGGCATTTAATTTCGGAAAAGAGTTGATAAAAATACCCGGTCTGCAAGGCGGAGGCAAGATGAGTAAAAGTGAAGGCGACAATACCGTTATCAATTTATCGGATTCCCCTGAATCAATTCGCAAAAAAGTTTCACGCGCAGTAAGTGATAGCGGACCAACGTTACCCAACTCCACTCCTACCGAGCCCGTTCAGAATTTATTTGATTTGATGAAAATCGTTTCGGATGAAAACACCTTTGACACTTTCTTATCCAAATACAATGATTGCAGCATCCGTTATGGGGACATGAAAAAGCAGATCGCTGAAGATATGGTCACATATTTAACTCCTATCAGAGAAAAGATAGAAGCCGTAAAAAATGATGATGCCCTGTTAGCTAAAATAGCTAAAAACGGTGCAGAGAAAGCAAGAGAAAGTGCAGGAAGGACTATGAAAGAGGTAAGAGAGGCAATTGGTTTTAGGAAATTTTATTGAAATACACTTTCTTCATTTTATAAAAAACTCCCGGATCAAAGAACCCGGGAGCCTAAATCTAATTAACCTGTAAAGTTATGGACTCTTTCAATAATTATAGACACTGATTTACCAAATTTGGTTGCATCATTTCTTATTTTCCAATGAAAGATCATTCCTAATTCGTTTGCTTTCTGTTTAGCAAGCTCAGCTTTCGCTCCTGCAAAATTTTCATCAATGGTTTCGCTGAGTAATTCAATCCGGCGGGTAAAATGTTTTTCATCTATGCCGATGCCAACATGTTTATCAAACATCTTTCCAGTAAACCCGGTAACATCAAGCAATAAAAAATTCCAGCAACTGATCATGCGCGGTAAATGTGCATCCCAATGCGTATGGGCAAAAAAAAGTCCACATCCTCCATTTGCCTGGATATCTTCCATAATAGATTTCACAGAAAGTGGGATTTTGACATCCGTGTAATCTGCGGCTATAAAACGATAATTCTGGTTTACCTCAACAAACTTATCGTACCATGATAATCCTTATTCATGTGATGAAGAATAAAAAAGTAAACCCCTTCATCTGCATCATTACCTTTATAAGTACCGTCCCAACAATCACCATCCGCATCCGAGTCGTACATCAACTCTCCCCATCGATTATATATTAACAAGTGTCCACATCCTTTTTGTAAAGCAATATTTTTTATACCATAACAATCATTCCATTTATCACCATTGGGCGTAAATACATTGGGAATAAGGGTGATCGTATCTCCCAGAACAAGAGCCAGTTTTTGTTCAAATGAATCGGTACAGAGGCCATCACTTACTTTCAATCTTAGCTTATAGGTTTGTTCATTTGTAAAACTCTTAGCTGTTAATTGACCGAACGTAATGGGAAGATCATTCAAAAACCAAAAATTACTTAAACCACTGTGGGGCGTATCAATTTCTATCCTAGCATCCTTGCAAGTTGTTATGAAATCATAGGTGTATGCGGCTTTGGGGCTCCTGACCGTGATGTTTATACTGTCAATATTATTACAAACATCATTAACGCGTTTAACAATATAGGTGATGGATTTGACCGGTTTAGAAACCGGACGGGCAATGGTAGAATCACTGAGGTATAAAGAAGGGCTCCAGCGATACGTATAAGCCCCAGTATCAGTAATCCCTAAATGAACCGAACTTCCTATGCATATCAGCGTATCATTTCCGGCAAACTTTGCCGTATCCTGCAGAATGGTGACCGATGCCAGGCTTGAATCCGCACAGTTTCCTTTGCTTACCTTCAGTTTGATCTGGTAAACCCCTGCCCTGGGATAAATATGCGTAGGCTGGAAAAGTGAACTCGTGTCCGTGCCAACGGAAGTATCCCCGAAATCCCAGGAATAGGTATCCGCTCCGATACTATGGTTTGTGAAATTAACCGTATCACTGCATACCTTGATATTTTGCGCAAAGGCACTTACAATATTGATCTGGCAGGTCAGTACATTAAATTGGAAATCCCTGCGCGTGGTATTGATCAGTTTATGCCTGCGGTATTCCTTGACGGCAATACCCACAACATATTGTCCAATGAAAGCCGGTTTTACCATTAGTAAACCGGTTTTAGGGTCTATCTGCAGCTCTGGGTTTCCACCCATCATTTTAGTCGCGGCATAACCTGCTACCCAGTTTACAGGAAGGTAAGGAGGCGCTGCAGGTGGTCTCGGAAGATTATTGGTTGGATCCCCTCCAATGTAAGGGGTATATAATTCATAAACCAATGAATCTCCATCTGCATCGCTTGCGGAATGATCGTTAATAAAATTCAGCTTATTGCATAAAAAATTTGGAGGCAATGATTTAAATACTGCTGATGAATTGTAACCAAAAGTTTGGGTGGTATCAGATATAGAAGCCCAGAAAGTAGCTCCCGTATTCACAGGGTTTGTGATATTGTTGATACTCGCGTTCCTGCAACAGCGTTGGAAAGAAAGAACATACCCGCCTTTGCGGTAAGGTAAGGTAGTGTAATATTTGTAAACGTATTTATCTACGCAAACATTGCTTGGCGGTGAAGTGCAGGTATAATTGACGGAGTTGATCCTTTCGGGAAGGCTCCTGTATTTCAACAATGTTTTAATAAGAATACCTGTAGAATCAAAAACGCCTATCATGGCATTGCTATCAAGGGCTATGGCCTGTGGATTTCCATTGATACAATCCACGTACAATACCAGAGTTATTTCAAAACTGTCTTTAAAAATATGCTTGTAGGTCAGGTCACCACCCACAATATGTGTGGCTTTGCTTATTTTAAATAAGCCAAACATCAATAAACATAATATGATGAACCTTTTGGACATATTCAATGAATGCAAATTTACCTGATAAACATGAGTATTAAACTTAAAAAGATGATAACAACCTTGTATAAAAGACCTAAAATCCGCATACTCTATACGTCAATTACAATCTGACAACAAATTTGCAGCAGATTGCCTAAAGTTCTCTTATGTTTTATTGGAATTATGTTATGAAATTAAGGGTGCCGCAGCATTTCCCTTAGGCTAAACTATCAAACATCCCCCTGCCCCCCTTCGCTTGCGCCAAAGCCAACGCACAAGGGGGAATGCTTTCTCTTTCTAATTAATGATAGGAATAATGCTCACAAAATATCAATGATTGGATCATTGCTTTTGATAATCGCTTTTGCCTTTTCCAAAGCTCCATTCAAACCAGATAATTTATTTCCACCGGCTGTTGCATAAAAAGGCTGTCCACCTCCCCCACCCTGGATCTCTTTGGCCAGGTCTTTTATAATATTTCCTGCGTGAAGGTTCTTTTCCTTGACCAGGTTATCCGAAATAATAATGCTGAGCATAGGTTTATCATTCAGCTCACAGCCTATAACACAAAACAGGTTTTCTATTTCCTTCTTCAATTCAAAACTCAGGTTTTTCAATTGATCCGCTGATGAAATATCCACCTTTTCTATTAATACATTGATTTCATTAATACGCTTAACCCTTGATTTAATTGATTGCTTCAGGATTTGCGTTTTTTCATTTTCAAAGCTTTCTAACTTTTTTAGGAGTACATTTTTCTCTTCTAATAATTGCTCAACAGATTTTACAATATCTTTTGCTTTCAGTAATTCCTTTAATCCATTTACTACTGCCCATTGTTCATTGACCCATTCTTCTGCCCCTTCTGCGGTAATGGCTTCAATCCTACGCACACCGGCAGCTACAGCGGCTTCACTGGTGATCTTAAACAAACCTATTTGTCCGGTTGCTTTTACATGGGTGCCTCCGCAAAGCTCGCGTGAATAGTTCTCATCAAAAGTGATCACACGCACACTGTCACCATATTTTTCCCCGAACAAAGCCATGGCTCCTAACTTCTTAGCCTCATCTATAGGAACATTCCTGCGTTCATTTAAAGGAATATTTTCGCGGATCTTTTCATTCACGATTTTTTCCACCTGCAAAATTTCTTCATCACTCATGGCTTTGAAATGGGAAAAGTCAAAACGCAAATGTTCATCGTTCACCAATGAACCTTTTTGTTCTACGTGTGTGCCTAAAACCTTGCGTAATGCGGCATGCACCAGGTGCGTAGCGGAATGATTATCCTCCGTCAGTTTGCGTTTATGTGCATCAACCTTTGCCATAAAAACAGCTTCAGGATTTTCCGGTAATCTTTCAACAATATGGATGATAAGGTTATTTTCTTTTTGTGTATCAATGATCTTTATTTTTTCATTCACGCTTTCTATGATACCTGTATCCCCAATCTGGCCACCACTTTCGGCATAAAATGGGGTTTGATCAAAAACCAGTTGAAATTGTTCTTTGCCTTTTGATTTGACCTTGCGGTATTTGATGATCCTGATCTCAGCATACAATTGATCATAGCCCAGGAATTGCGTTTGTTGCATTTGTAGAGACGTATCATGATACGTCTCTACCCAATCGTCCGTTGTTAATTCTGTGGCTTTCCTGGAGCGAGATTTTTGCCGTTCTAATAGTTTATTGAAGCCTTCGATATCAATATCAACATCCTTTTCCTTCGCCACTAATTGGGTTAGATCCAAAGGAAAGCCAAACGTATCATATAACTCAAACACAAATCCACCCGTTAATACCTTTCTGCCATTACGAAATTCTAATCTATTACCATATTTTTCTACAAATGGCTTACCTAAATCCTTCAAACGATCAGGAAGAACATCAGGTGGTGATTTACCCGTAAAAGAGGGAGCCATTTCTAGTTTTACTAAACCACTTTCTAATGTCTTCAAAAATCCATTCTCTTCTTCTCTTACAACATTTATAATAAACTCCTGCTTCTGTTTTACCTCAGGAAAAATATCTTTAAATGCTTCTCCCACTAAGGGAATCATTTTATATAAAAAAGGTTCTTTCACTTCTAAGAAAGAATAATAATAACGCACTGCTCTGCGTAAAATTCTTCTGATCACATATCCTGCGCCTGTATTGCTTGGTAATTGTCCATCACATATGGCAAAGCTGATGGTGCGGATATGATCGGAAAGAACTCGCATGGCAATGTTTTGCCTCACCCCTTGCCCCTCTCCTAAGGAGAGGGGAGAATCCCCGCCGGCGCTGCTCTCGTATCTAATTCCAGTTTCTTTCTCAATAAACCTGATATAAGGCATAAACACATCCGTATCATAATTGGATGATTTGGCTTCAATCGCCCTGCACAAGCGCTCAAAGCCCATGCCTGTATCCACATGCTGGGCAGGTAATTTTTCTAAACCTCCATCAGCCTTGCGGTTGAATTCCATGAATACCAAATTCCAGATTTCAATAACCTGGGGATGATCATTATTCACCAAAGTTTTTCCATCCACACTTTTTCTTTCTGCATCCGTTCTCAGGTCAATATGAATTTCACTGCATGGGCCGCAGGGACCGGTATCACCCATCTCCCAGAAATTATCTTTTTTGTTGCCGTTGATAATCCTGTTAGGGTTGATCCATTTTTTCCATTCATCGCTTGCGTCTTTATCAAAAGCCAGGCCCTCTTTTTTGTCGCCTTCAAATACGGTTACATAAAGGCGGTCTTTATCCAATCCATAAACTTTTGTCAATAATTCCCAGGCCCATTCAATGGCCTCTTTCTTAAAATAATCACCAAAACTCCAGTTACCCAGCATCTCAAACATGGTGTGGTGATACGTATCAATACCCACTTCTTCCAGATCATTGTGTTTGCCACTCACTCTTAAACATTTTTGTGTATCTGCTACGCGCTTAAATTTCGCTTGTTCATTTCCCAGGAAAAGGTCCTTAAACTGGTTCATGCCCGCATTGGTGAACATCAATGTAGGGTCGTTCTTCACCACAATGGGCGCTGATGGAACTATCTTATGTCCTTTGCTCTCAAAAAAGTCTAAAAACTGCTTACGTATCTCTGTTGATGTCATCCTGTTAAATCTCAATTACTTAAATTTTCGCCTATTCATCATTTGTCTAAAAATCTTACCTTCGTTGCTTGCCTGTATCTCAATTCTGTGCTGAAGGCAATTATGCAACAACGTTAGCAAAGGTGGCAAAGATAAAATACTTTTATAATCCGCATAAGTTAGACTTTGAGAAAGTACGCACAAACGTATCGGGTTTGGTATTGCGTGTTTTTGGGTTCTTATCTGCTTCAGTGGTGGCGGGCGCCATCATGGTCCTGGCACTATATAGTTTTATTGATTCTCCTAAGGAAAAAATACTACTCAGGGAAAACCAGGCTTATAAGGATCAGTTGAAACGTTTACAGGGACGCGTGGGTGAACTTAGTACCGTTCTTTCAGAATTACAGGAACGCGATGCCAATATCTACCGTGCTATTTTTGAAACCGATCCCATACATATCAAACCTAAAGTTGACCTGAATAATTCCAAATACAAGATTACGGAAGGTTTTCCTGACGCAGGAATGATCAATAACCTGAATAAAAAAGTTGAAGAACTTGACCTGGAAGTAAAAAATCAATCCAGATCCTTTGACCAGTTAAGCAAACTGGCACATAACAAAGCGGAATTTTTAGCTTCCATTCCGGCCATCCAGCCTATTGCTAACAAGGATCTGAAACGCATCGCTTCGGGTTTCGGTTACCGCATCCACCCTATTTATAAAACCACCAAGTTCCATTCGGGTGTTGATTTTACGGCACCAACGCGCACACCTGTATATGCCACGGGAAATGGGAAAGTGAGTTTTGCCGCTTATGAGGGACGTGGTTATGGAAATCATATCATTATCAACCATGGATTCGGTTATGAAAGCTTATACGGGCATTTGAGTAGTATCGAAGTGTATAATGGCCAGAAAGTAAAACGTGGTGAATTGATCGGATATGTTGGAAACACTGGTACCTCAACAGCCCCGCACCTTCATT
>Ga0207118_1124_pt1 | contig 14465 bp, 18 predicted proteins | sample Alteio_BWMinHeat_42_FD_153507 | JGI IMG/M metagenome (GOLD analysis project Ga0207118, IMG submission 153507) | Enriched cells from forest soil in Barre Woods Harvard Forest LTER site, Petersham, Massachusetts, United States -... | ecosystem: Environmental > Terrestrial > Soil > Temperate forest >...
ATATTTTTCGCCATCGTATAAGCCCAGGTTGAAAATACTTTAGTAGTATCAAACTTGCGCGGCCTGTCCATGATCTTAATAAAAACTTCCTGCACCACATCTTCAGCAAGTGCCTCATCATTCCACAATATTCTTTTACAGAAATTGACAAGCTTCTTAAAATATCTCTCATAAATGCATTCAAAAGCATTTCTGTCACCTTTAGTGATTGCCCGCATCAATTCCTCGTCGGTGCTGGTTTCATTGATATCTCTAAAGAGTTGGAACAAATTCAGTTTTTATCTAAATGCATTTTAATTTCCTGCTCGCCTTCAGTACCTTTTGCTATAATAATTATCTTGGTTTTTATCCATTCCTGTTTTTGTTTATCCCCAGATTCTTTGTAGTGGTCATACAACTTGAGCATAGGCACTATGTAATTCTGATCCAAACATTTTGCCAGTACTGCTGAAATATCCTTATAAAAGGGCTTATCCAAATAATCCAGGGCATACAGCTGTTCAAAGTTTTTTTGCAACAAGGCCATATTATCAGGCGTTCCGTTATTATATTCATAAGCCATACCTGTTAAATACAAATTCTCTTCCATTGCTTTCGAATATGCAGGATCAACTGTCAAGGCAACATAAACAGGGTGATTGCCGCTATGCAAAGCAATATGTTTGATCAGGGAACTAAAATTGGCATTTGGCTTTTGCATATCTTCTTTTGTCATTCCGGACGTATCCCATTTTGGAATACGAAGTTCTTTAAAGATCTTGTCCCGGTAATCATCTATACTCAGTAAAGACAAATTCAACAGCGTCACATCTTTCCTGATACCTTGTGATTGCAGTTGCCATATAGGATACGTATCATTATCTCCACAACTGAAAATAATAGCATTTGGTTTTAAACCTATGATCACGTTGTAATTGTAATTTAAGAATCCCGGGGATGCCAGATCTGATTCAAACATTTTTTTTGCATATTCATCCCTCCTGTCAATATTTCTGTCTATTTCGCCCCAATTGGTCATTTCCGTTAATATTTCAGGCCGATTCTTACCTAATTCCGCTGCCTTTTTAAGGTAATTAAGGTCCTTATAATTATTGCCGGATATCATCCATCTGCACAAATTATATTCAAAGGAATTGGGTACCGCTTTGCCCATCTCGTCTACGATGTTCGTTTCTATCCTGGTTTGTTCTTTCCAGGGGATATGATGCGTGGCATCAGTTCTTATATAGTTTCGGTTTGCCCTGTAATAATTGAACCAGGCAAAAGAGTTGTTATTGTCTTTATCAATTTCCTTTTTCCATAAAGCGCTTTGTTCTTTATAATAATCCATAGACCGGAGTATAGTGGCAAAACTGTAAATAGGTTCAGGTTTTTGAGCCGATACGGCCAGGCCTGATAACAAAATAGTTAACGAAAAGATGAGCTGTTTCATATTTGATTGATTTACCCTTATACCCGCAGAAATAATCAGGGTTCAAAAAAAAGCAGAAAAAATCAAACTATTTTATAACTATTTAAATATTTCATTACCTCTTCCTTATAGGTATTTCCGATAGCAATTTCCTTTTCTTTTATTTTAATATTGTTACCATTCACTTCTGACACATATTTTAAGTTAATAATGTAGGATTTCTGAACGCGGATAAAATTATTGTAGGGTGATAACTGTTCTTCCATATTTTTCATAGTGCTGTGTACCACAATATTTCCGGTTGATGTATATAGTTTAACATAATCCTTTAAACCCTCCAAAAACAAGAGTTCCGCAAGATCAATCCTGATCAGCTTATTTCCCGATTTTGCGAAAATAAGTTTAGCTGCCTGTGAATCCTGATCATTGTTGTTATATTGAAGGAATTTTTGAATGGCTGTGGAAAAACGCTGAAAGGGAATGGGTTTTAATAAATAATCAATGGCATTCAACTCGTAACTTTCAAGAGCGAATTTGCTATAAGCGGTAGTAAAGATAACCTGCGGCGGATCTTTGAGTGTTTTTAAAAGTTCTATACCACTGATCTCAGGCATATTGATGTCCAGCAGCATCAGGTCCACCTTTTGTTTACTTAAGAAACTGAATGCATCCAGCGCATTTTTGCATTTAGCCGCCAGCTCCAATTCCGGTATTTTTTGCAAAAATGTTTCCAGAATCCCCTGGGCTATAGGTTCATCATCAACGATCAGTACCCGTAATTTTTTATCCATATTTGCCATTTGAAAACTCAGAGCTGTATGTCAATTTCGGTTATGTAGAAATCATTTTCCTGTTTTGTCTGAATATTATACCTGGCGGGATATAAAAGGCTGAGGCGTTTTTTTAAGTTATCAAGGCCTATCCCACCAATGCCATTATCTTTTCCATCCTTTTCATTTTTACACTTGTTTTTTGAATAGATGCAAACTTTGTTATTGCTAATTAAGAATTTAAAATCGATAAAAAGACTGTCATTAATAAAGCGGGTACCATGTTTGAATACATTCTCCAACACAGGCAACCACAGCAATGGTGCAATAGAATGATCCCGGTCCGCTTCAATGCTGAAATGAAAATCATGCTGTTCTTCCATTCTCAGTAATTCAAGATCAATATAGGCTTGCATGATCTCTTTTTCCTTTTCAAACGACACCTGTTCAACATTTGATTCATATAAAAGATAACGTAAGATAGATGATAATTTCAGAATGGCATCTGGGGCAATATCAGATTTTTGCAGTGCCAGTCCGTATAAATTATTTAAGGTATTGAATAAAAAATGCGGATTGATCTGGCTTTTTAAAAAGGTCAATTCCGTTTCGATATGTTTATTAATGGTTTCCTGCATTTGTTTCATTTTCCTGATATTCTCATTAGAATACCACAAAATGGTAAAGATAAATACCATAATGCTCATCACCCAGAAATTGATTTGCATGTCTTTGATAATATGGGGGAAGGCCATATTTTTACTTAGGGGCGAGGACACAATGCTGACCTGGAAGGGGTCCATTCCCGGCAGGTATAGCAGTATACATTTCAGTAAGAAGGTATAAATGAATGCCATGGAAAAGACAAAAAGAATCACTAAAGGGAAGTATAGAAAATATTTCCTTTTCAGAAGCAAAGCGGGAACCAGGAAGAAACTATTGATATAAGCGACTGAAATGAAAAATAAGAGTAAAAAAAGCATGAGCCCATAATACCAGGATTCAGGATAGACAAGATTTTGATCAAAATCTCCCTGTTTAATATATAGAATGAACAGCCAGAAACCGATATTTCTTGTCAGGCGACTCCCGAGGAGTTTGAATATTTCTTGTTTGAATGAATACTCCATAAGCAGGACGCAAGTAAGCAGGTATTTGCGGATTGACGAAGTATTATAGACGAAATTGGTTTTATTTTAGACAAAACACCTATTTATATTGGAAACAGTACCACGTCTAAAAAATCAATTGCTTCGTCTAATAGATTTGACCGCTTATTATTTCTTCTCTTCATTTGCCCATTCACGTAAATGTAAATGGTGAAAACAAGTTTAACACTGATCATGCATGAGTAATATCACAACAAGTAATCCTTATAAAAAACCAAAACAATGAAAAAATTTATTTTCACCCTTAGCATCATTTTTTGTATTGGCGGATGCTTCCGTTCAGTTGCACAAATCTCAAACGCTACAAGCCAAAGGCTTGACATGGTATTCGACAGCCTTTGCCTGAAGTACACACTCAAAGGTGCTTCAGCAGCGATACTCGTTCCTAATACCGGAACATGGACAAGGGCATACGGTGAATCATACGCCGGAGCACCAATCAGAAAAGATATGCTGATGGGAATAGGCAGCAATACAAAAACTTTTGTAGCTAGCCTCATGCTTAAGCTGCAGGAGATGAAAAAGCTCAGCCTCGATGATACCATAGGAAAGTGGGTCATCAACAAAAAGAATATCAGGGGACAGATCACTATCAGACAGCTTTTGAACCATACCAGTGGCATATTCAGCTTTACCGAACATCCGCATTTTTTCGACAGTGTGAATGCTGATCCTTTCCGGATCTGGCAAAAAGAAGAGTTATATGGTTTTGTCAATGCGCAGTATTTTACACCTGGAAAAGGCTGGAGATATTCCAACACGAATTATGTACTGGCAGGGATCATTATTGAAAAGGTGATGAACAAACCCATAGAAACGCTTTTGCAGGAAATGATCTTTACACCGCAGGGATTAACCAATACCTTTTATTTTCCTCAACAGGCACCTTCTTTGGAAATTGCACATCAATGGTCAAAATCAATAAACAACACTTCACTCATTGATCTGGCCACCATAGGCTGGTCGAACAATGCCATGTTCAGCATGGCCTCATCAGCAGGTGCCATCATGCAAACCGCTGAGGACAATGCGAAATTCTGGGACAAACTTCTTTCAAGTAAGATCATTAACCAAAGCTCCCTGAATGAAATGATGACCTACGCGGATATTGGAGGTGGCGATGGATATGGACTTGGAATTTTCAGGTACACAAAAAATGTGGGGATCAATGACAGGACGTTCTACAGTCATGGCGGGACCAATATTGGTTTTATCAATGAGAATATGGTGGACTCAACTTCAAGAATCTGTTTTTCCATTTTAACCAACCAGGATGATATCAGTAATGATGACCTGCTTGCTGTGTTTATCAGTGCCCTGCAAAAAGTAACTATAGATATGTCCACAGGAATAGAGAATATTGTTTACAATGAGAGGGCGATCCGAGTTTATCCTAATCCGGCGACAAATGAGCTTTATGTTGACATGGAACATTTGACGAGAAAGATGTTTATCAATTTTTATGATATTTCCGGTAAGCTGGTTTTGAGCGAGGAAGCATTTGGAAATAAAACCCACATTTCAACTGAATTGCTGGGAGGCGGTTTCTACTATTTCAAACTCACATCACCTGAGGGCTTATTGATAACAACACAGAAAATTCAGATTATCCGCTAAGTTTGAAAAAAAAATTTAATCATTAAACAAACCATCAAAATGAACAACTGCTTTATTAAAAAATTGATCCCTGTAATGGCTTTCTTGATCTTGTGTTTTAACGTTTTCTCTCAGCAAGCATCAGGTCAAACTTATACCATCAGTGAGCACGCTAAAAAAGTAATAGACAGCACCTATAATGCTTTAATAAAAAGCAATAAGATCATCGGGGCAAGCATTGCCATTGTTGACCATGGGGTGATCGTTTACGCCACCGGATATGGACTGGAGGATAAAGCAAAAAATATCAAGGCGGATGAAAATACCTTGTACAGGATAGGTTCCTGCACCAAGTCATTTACGGCTATGTCTGTGATGCAGCTACAGGAGAAACAATTGGTTGACGTGAACCAGTCGATCAAAAACTATTTACCGACCTTAAAGATAGGGAGTCGTTTCAATGACGGAAATGAGATCTATATTAAGGATATGCTTACTCATGTATCCGGACTTCCATGCGATATTGGAAAAGGTTTTTTTTGTGATTCACCTCCGGATATGAAATGGGTGATCAATGAGTTGAACAAACAAACCACCATGTCACCCCGCTTCTACAAGCATGCTTATTCAAACATTGCTTTTGGACTTCTTGGGGAATTGGTCGCAGTAGAAGGGAAAACAACTTACAGCAATTATGTCAGGGATAATATTTTCACTCCTTTGAATATGAAATCAAGCTTTATTGAATATGACTCGACGCTCGCCAAAAAATATTCAAAAGCTTATGTCAACAATAAAGAAATAAAAGAACCCCTGATCAGGGACCAGGGCGCAGGGCTCATTCACAGCAGTGTTAGCGACATGGCTCATTACCTGATCATGTATTTGAATAATGGGGTTTATGAGAACAAGCGGATCATTTCTGAGGAATCCCTGAAACAAATGGAGGAGAACCATATCAAAAACATCACACTAAAAAGTAATCAAAGCTGGGGTTATGGTCTGTATACAAAAAAGGTTTCGGTAAAACACGGGAAAGACACTTCTTACGCGACGCTTATCGGACATGGTGGAGATACCTATGCCTTTCACTCCGACTTCCAATTCATACCTGAATTGGGGATTGGAGCCGTTATCCTCACAAATACTGACCATGGCCAAAGGATAGCCAATGCCGCAAAGATCATAAAGATATATATGAAGGAAAGCAAAGGAGATACGATAGATCTGAATTATAAGGATACGGCAAACAAACCTTTAGTAACAGGAGAAACAGCTTGTACAAATGAGGAGATCCTCGGTAAATATAACCTGGGAGATCTTCTAATAGATGTGACGGATCCCAAAAGAATAAAATTCAAACAAGGTCCGATAAAAGTAGTTCTTTTACCTGATACCAATGGACCCAGCAGTTATTCGGCCAGGATCGTTTTGTTAAAGATCATTCCCATAAAAATGAAAAATGTCTGCCTGAAGTTTGTGAAACTGAATGAGCAGATCTACCTGAAGCAGGGAGATGCAAAAAGTAAAAACTTCTCCTTCATTGCAAAAAAGATCAATCCGGCAAGCATACCGGATACCTGGAAATCAAAATATGGGAATTATAAATTAACGGCTAATACATTTCCCTGCACAAATTGTCCTTATGGTAATTTCGATGGATATCGTTTAACATTAAGTGAGGACAAAGGATTTGTGGTGATGAAAACCAAAGGTAAAACTCCGGATACAAATGATAACAAATACCTTGATGTGCTTTCAGATGACTTGTGTGTGACCGGAGGTATTGGACGCGGAACGGGAGAAACAATAAGACTGCTTGGGAATGGGAATATTTATTACAGTGGTTTTGAATTTAAGAAAATTAAATAATGATCAAAATGAAAAAAATTGCCATTTTAACTTTTGTGACAATACTCTCCCTTTATTCAGAAGCTCAGAAACCATCCGATGCATATATTCAAAGCATCATGAGCGCAGGAAAAATTCCGGGCGCTGAAGCGGTTATCATAAAGGACGGCCATTGGATCTATGACAAGGGATGGGGATTGGCAGATATTTCAAATAATAAAACGGTAAATCGTCAGACCCTCTTTATGATAGCATCCATTTCAAAAACCATGATCGCTACATCCTTAATGCAATTATGGGAAAAAGGAGCATTTAAACTAGATGACGATATCAATGCTTACCTTCCCTTCAAGGTTCAGAATCCCTACCATCCGACAGATACGATCACCTTCAGGATGCTGGTATCTCATACTTCTTCCATTCAGGACAATTACACTGTGATGAATGCAACTTATGTATTCGGGGACTCTCCTATTCCCCTGGATTCCTTATTGAGAAATTATTTTGTACCCGGAGGAGTATATTATACTGCATCAAAAAATTTCTATACCTATCATGCAGGAAAAGGATATAATTATTCCAACATGGCCGCAACACTGGCTGCATACCTTGTACAACGTATAAGCGGCGACGACTATGCACATTATTGCGACACGGCCATCTTTGCTAAATTATGTATGGACAACGCCTCTCTCAAGTTAGCCGGAATTAAAGATACGACATTGATCGCCCGCCCCTATTCCTGGAGTGGAACACAGTACTTAGATAACGGTTTATACGGATATGCCGATTATCCGGACGGGCAATTGCGTACCCATATAACTGCTTTGGCCAGGTTTATGACCACGTATATGCAATACGGCATATATGAAGGCCGGAGGATGCTTGACAGTTCAACAGTGGCGCTTATGACGCATAATATATCCACGGGTCCAAGATCATTTCCAGGCACAGCCGGCCAGGGTGTTTTTTTTTATACATACCTCATCAATAAAGATACCTTATGGGGACATAATGGTGGCGATGCCGGAGTTAGTACAGCCATGTATTTCAGTTATAAAACACAAACCGGGGTGATCGTTCTCACGAATGGTGATGCAAATAGCCTCAGCTATAACATGGAAACGATCCTGGATACTTTATATAAATACGGCTTGACCGTCACTCCAGCTGCAACGGATACTTTCCCTTCATGCAATTCTCATTTGGGGATAAGTTCTGTAATTCCGGCTGATCATTTTGACATTTCAGTTTTCCCTAATCCGGCAGGAGACCTTCTGAATGTTGAGATATCGGATCATTACAATCAAACCTTTATGGAGATATATAACATGAACGGCAAGAAGTTTTATTCAAAGGAGATTATTGGAAATTCCGGGCAAGTCATTACTTCTGATTTCCCCCCGGGTTTATATATCCTTACTTTTAATTGTAATGGAATGGCCCTTCAACATAAGAAACTGCTGATCACTCACTAAAATAAATTGTTTTTGAATTATTCTTGTTCGAATAAATTAAACGATTGCAAGCAGTTCTTAACGCATAAAACTGTATTCATCAAAAATAATAAAATTGTATCTGTACTGTAATTTGTTTTGTTGAATTTTGCCTGATCAAAAGAAAAAGGTACCGATCATATGAATTAGATAAATCAAACTACAACATTATATGAAACAAAAAGATCAACTATATGAGCAAAGAACATCATTACATACTGACTGCAAAATGGCATGGCAACAAGGGTACAGGGACAAGCGGGCTCCGGGAATATGACAGGAACCATACGGTTAGCATTGAGGGCAAACCTGATTTATATCTAACCACTGATAATCCGGCAGTCGGAGATAAAACAAAACTAAACCCTGAAGACTTATTGGTAACGGCCATTTCCTCATGCCACATGCTCTCGTATTTGTATGTGTGTGCCATAGAAGGAGTGGTAGTCGTTGATTATATAGATCACGCAACCGGCATGATGATTGAAAATGAAAAGGGTGGTGGTCAGTTTAAAGAAGTAACTCTGAATCCTGTGGTAACAGTTGCAAATGCTTGCATGATCGATAAAGCCAATGAATTGCATCACAAAGCACATGAAATGTGTTACATAGCTAATTCAGTAAATTTTCAGGTGAGAAATAATCCTCTTTGTAAATCAGCTGAAAATAAATGACCAATTAAAATGCCACAGGTATAGCATGATAAAATCCAAACAAAATAATTTTATTTACAGGGAAGGCACAATAGAAGATATTGAACAATTGAAAACACTGGGCTTAATTTCTTATGGGCAATATTCAACTGCCTTAACGCCTGATAACTTGGCTATTTTAAAAACAAGCCTAAGTAAGGAAAATCTTTATGAAGAACTTATTCATAAAGCCAAAGCTTTTGTCTGTGAAAACAATGGAAAGATCATAGGTATGATTTTCCTGGTCCCTCATGGTAATCCCAATCACCTTTTCACAAAAGATTGGGCTTATATTAGGTTGCTTGGGGTAAATCCACAATACAAAGGATGGGAATTGCTAAAACTCTGACAAAAATGTGTATGGATCATGCCAGGCAAACAAAAGAAAAAATCATAGCCCTGCATACCTCCGAATTTATGGACGCAGCAAGACATATTTATGAAAATTTGGGTTTTAAAGAATTGAAAGAAATTGACCCGATTTATGGAAAGCGTTATTGGATATATATACTTAATTTATAGGAGTGATGATAAAGGACAATTAAACAATTTCAGATTACATTTATATATTATTTACTATTGAAAATTACTTATGATTATTGACATTAGAAAAGCCGAACCGATTGATTTTAGTGAAATATATTCCCTGATAAAGGAATTTGCCAAATTTATCAGGACCCTGGAAAAAGTACTTACCACAGCGGAACAAATGCTAAATGACAAAGATCATTTCAGCTGCTTTATTGCACTTGACGGAAACAAAATGGTTGGCTTTGCAACTTACTTTATTGCTTATTATTCATGGACAGGTAAAGCCATTTACCTGGACGATCTTTATGTTTTAGAGCAATATCGTGGGTCTGGTATAGGCAACAAGCTGTTTGATAAAATAGTAGAAACAGCAAAAAGCGAAAATTGTAAAAAATTAAAATGGCAGGTTTCGAATTGGAATAAAAAAGCCATTGCATTTTATAAAAGTCGTGGTGCTATAATTGATGATGTTGAGATCAATTGTGATTTAAAATTAACTGAAGAATAAATATATTCATGCAGGAGACAAGATACATATACCAGGACAATTTAGAGTCAGACAGGCTGCAGACGCGTTTTTTGACAGCCGCCGATATTGAAGCCTGGTCCGAGTTTTTTAAGGATAAAGAAACCATAAAACTATTTCGACCGGCCTTGCTAATCCCTGGCCAAAATCACGCTGAAAACTGGATCAACGGACAAATAAAGCGTTATGCAGATAAAAGATTCGGGCTGCAGGCATTGATTGATAAGAGCACTCATGAATTTATTGGTCAATGTGGATTGCTTGCCCAGGAAATTGATGGAAAAACAGAAATAGAAGTGGGTTATCATGTTTTTAAAAAATACTGGGGACAAGGTTATGCTCCGGAAGCTGCCCGGCTATTTATTGATTATGCTTTTGCCAATAATATAACCTCATCTCTTGTTTCGATCATTGATATCAGAAATAATAAATCACAAAGGGTGGCGGGAAAAAATGGCCTGAAGAAAGATAAGGAAACCACGTGGAACGGTATCCAGGTTTATATTTACCGCATTAATAATTAATAAATAATGAATTCTTCGATTAAAATTAAACCGACACAAGAAGAAAAGGATATAGAAAAATGTGCTTTATTAATGAGCCGATCAGAGCCATGGGTTACGCTTCAAAGGAATTATGAAAAATGCCTGAAGTCCCTGAATGGTGACATCACGGAAATATATCTTATTACTGACAATAATGAATTCATTGGTTTTGCGGCACTGCAAATGAAGGGCGTTCTACGTGGATATATTCAAACGATCTGCATTCATCCTGAATTCAGGAACATAGGTATCGGAACAATGATCATAAAATACTGTGAAGAACTCATTTTGAATATCTCACCAAATGTATTCATCTGTTTTTCCTCTTTTAATGAGGATGCCGGCAAGCTTTATCAAAAATTGGGTTATGAAAAAGCTGGGGAATTTAAAAACATGATCATACAGGGGCATTCGGAAATTCTATTGAGAAAAACTATTGGAACATATAATGATTTTTATAAATGAGGTTCATTGAGACCAATTACATCAATCAGGATCAAAAAAATGCCATACTCAGGCTGTGGAACAAGGAATATCCCGATCAATTGAGGTTTCCAGACATGATTGACCTTGATATATACCTGGGCAACCTGGAAAATCAATCTCATTATTTTGCAATAGATAAGAATGAAAAGATAATTGCCTGGACTTTTCTATTTGAAAGAGAAAATGAAAAATGCTTCGCAATGATATTAGATAGTTCCTTTCAAAGAAAGGGTTTAGGAACAAGCTTATTACAAAGACTGAAGGAAAAAGAGACCATTTTAAATGGATGGGTGATTGACCATGCTAATTATATCAGACAAAATGGAGAAATTTATGCCTCTCCTTTGTCGTTTTATTTAAAGAATGATTTTGTTGTATGTAAAAACATACGATTGGAAACAGAAAAAATATCAGCGGTAAAAATTAAATGGCAAATTCAAAAATGATCATCGCAGCAGCCCAAACTAAACCTGTTAAGAATAACACGGGAGTGAACATTGAAGATCATTGCCGTTTAATTGAATTATCGGCTCAACATGCTGTTCAACTCATTGTATTTCCTGAAATGTCGCTGACCGGATACCAGAGAGAGTTAGCTGCCGAACTTGTATTTTCTGAAGACGATCCAAAGCTGGAAACGCTTAAAAAAATGTCTGTTTTGTATGAGATGATCATTATTGCCGGTGCACCTATAAAGATCAATCAGCAAATTCATATCGGCTCATTCATTCTTTTTCCTGACAATACCTTGTCAATTTATACCAAGCAATATCTGCATGAAGGTGAAGAACATTTCTTCTCTCCAAACTTTCATTTCAATCCTTTGACAAATTTTGAAAACGAGAAAATCGCCTTAGCTATTTGTGCCGACATTACCAATCCTTTGCATCCCGCGAATGCAAATAAAAACAAAGCAACGCTTTATGTTGCCAGCTTATTTTATACCCCGGGAGGAATAGCAGCAGGTCATGAAAATTTAGCATTTTATGCAAAAAAATATTCGATGAGTGTACTGATGTCAAATTACGGAGGACCTTCCTGGGGACTGGAATCAGGAGGCCAAAGCGCTTTTTGGAACAACAAGGGAGAGTTGATCGGACAAATGAAGGAAGATGCAGAAGGACTTCTTATTGCAGAAAGCGAAAATGAATATTGGAAAACCAGGGTAATAAATAGTTAAAAATAAATAAAGCATGAGTTTTGAATTGCAAACAAATCTTGAAAATGATATCGTTAGCATACAGCCGCTCAAGAAAAACGATTTTGAAACACTCTATACCATTGCCTCCGATCCTTTGATCTGGGAACAACATCCAAATAAAAACCGTTATCAAAGAAAAGTGTTTGAAACGTTCTTCCAGGGAGCCTTAGAATCCAAAGGGGCATTTCTCGTTTTCGATATAAAAACGAATGAACCCATCGGCAGTTCCAGGTTTTATGATTTTAATAAAGAAACAAAAACAATTGCCATAGGTTACACTTTTATAGCAAGAAAATACTGGGGAAGGTATTACAACCACGCATTGAAGGCCTTGATGCTAGAACATGCTTTTAAATTTGTCAACACTGTCATTTTTCACATTGGAGCGGTCAATATACGTTCACAAAAGGCCATAGAAAAGTTAGGAGCAAAAAAAATCGGAGAAGAGGAAAAACTGAATTTTATCTATCAGATCAATAAAGAAGATTGGGAAAATGAGGTTTGCAGTGACCCAAATTAAAAATGGGACAAATGGTTGAAAACATTTTACTATCACATCCAATTACTTAAAATTGTAAGAAAAAGTGACTTGGTCATTAAAAGAATTAATGTTAAACGGTATTCATCATACTTCAATAATTTGCTCTGACTATGAAAAGTCCAAAGCTTTTTATACGGATATTTTAGGACTTGAAATAATAAGAGAAACTTTCAGAAAAGAACGACAATCTTATAAATTGGACCTTTCTCTGAACGGAGTGTATGTGATCGAACTTTTTTCTTTTCCCGATCCGCCCCAAAGGCTTTCAAGGCCAGAGGCCAGCGGTTTAAGGCATATTGCATTTGAGGTTGATGATTTGGCTTTAACCGTTAAAACATTGAAGAATAAAAATATTACCGCTGAACCGATCCGGATAGATGAAAATACCGGCAGAGCATTTACTTTCATTTCTGATCCCGATGATTTACCCATTGAATTTTATGGAAAATGATACTTATTGACCGGTTAAGTAAATAATTAAAAAAAACTTTTATAATGATAACCTTGCAAAATACATAGCATAATGACATCAAAAACATCCTTAAGACTTCAATATCTCATTGATAACATTCCTGCCAAATTGATGGCCATAAGCGAAAATGACTTCTGCGCTAAACCAGCACCGAATAAGTGGAGTAAAAAGGAAATACTGGGCCATCTTATCGACAGCGCCACCAACAACCATCAAAGGTTTATTAGGACTCAGTTTGAAAACGTTCCACATATCGTCTATGACCAGAATAACTGGAACAGCTTCAGCCATTACAATGAATTAGGCAGCAAACATATTGTACATTTCTGGGCCATGTATAACAAACATTTGCTGGAGATCATTAAACGGATCCCTGAAGCTAATTTAACAAAAGAATGCCATACAGGCGGCGATAACAATGTAACGCTTGCCTGGCTTATTGATGACTATGTTGTACATATGGAACATCATCTAAAACAAATAACTAAACTATGATCAGTCCTCCATATTTAAAAAAAGCTGATCGCGTAGCTGTTATCAGCACTGCGAAAAGAACTACACCTGAGGAAATTGAACAAGGCATAGCCTTGCTAAAAAATTGGGGATTAGATCCGGTACTTGGAAATCATATCTTTAGCGAACATTATTTTTTTGCCGGCACTGACAAAGAAAGAACCGAAGACCTGCAACAAATGCTCAATGACAATTCTATCAAAGCCATCTTTTTTTCCAAAGGGGCTTATGGAACTTTAAGAATTATAGATCATATTGATTTCAACAATTTTATAGAAAATCCAAAGTAAACCGGGTAATTGAAGGATCTTGTTTGTTCCAGGATAATTTCATTTTCATCCTGGCCAAAAGGAATAGTTGATTCTTTTATATCAGTCATTCCACCGACAATGATTGCTTTGAGTTTTGACAGTTTCCCGCTTCTTTTTAAAGAGATCATCATGCGGTCCAGGTGATATAAGTATTCGTCAATGTCTTCAATGAAAAGAATTTTGTCATCTGTGTCGATGTCCGAATCGGAACCAACAAGGGTATGCAGCATGGACAAATTTCCACCTATCAATGTTCCTTCAATGGTGGATTCAGCGTTTTTATTTTTTGGATGTTTAGGAATCTCATAAATTAAAGGTTCACCAAAAAGCGCCTTCCTCAGAGTATCCGTTGTT
>Ga0207118_1126_pt1 | contig 14418 bp, 9 predicted proteins | sample Alteio_BWMinHeat_42_FD_153507 | JGI IMG/M metagenome (GOLD analysis project Ga0207118, IMG submission 153507) | Enriched cells from forest soil in Barre Woods Harvard Forest LTER site, Petersham, Massachusetts, United States -... | ecosystem: Environmental > Terrestrial > Soil > Temperate forest >...
ATTCCGCAACGTTGCGGAATTCCGCAATTCAGTCATTCAGTAAACCACTTATATTCAATATTTTGGCGTTGGACCTGATATTGCCAGTAGGGGGATGTCTGCCCGGACGTTACAGCGACAGGGAAAGCTTAGGAGAGGGTGGATGTTGAAGATTACGAGGATAGGGAACGGAGAAGTGGTCTTTAAGCTAAGCGGTCGACTGGGCGCAGAAAACGTCGGCGAATTGGAAAGGCTATTTAGCGCAGAAGCAGGCCGTATCGTCTTGGACTTAAAAGACCTAACACTCGTGGATCAAGACGTTGTGAGTTTCCTTAGGCGCTGTGAAGCGGACAGCCTCAAGCTCAGAAATTGCCCGGCGTACATCCGTAAGTGGATCATGGGAGAACGCGTCTGAACGATGCTCAACTTGAGATTTTAAGGGACTTTGGTGGGAGGGATGGTCATGGAAGATATCAACAAAGCCTCGCCAATTGATCAGAGTTGCGCGGAAGACAAATTTGAAGGAATCGTAGGCAACGGCACGGGGCTCAAGTTCGTGCTGAGCGAAGTGCAGCGCGTGGCGCCGACCGATTCCACGGTGCTGGTGCTCGGAGAGACAGGCACGGGAAAGGAGCGTATCGCGGGGGCAATTCACAAAGCTAGTAGGCGACGCGATCGCCCGTTCATCAAACTGAATTGCGCGGCCATTCCCTTCGAGCTGTTGGAAAGCGAACTGTTTGGATATGAGAAAGGCGCCTTCACCGGAGCCTTCGCGCAAAAAATGGGCCGCTTCGAAATGGCCGACAGGGGCACGCTCTTTCTGGATGAGATAGGGGATATTCCGTTGGCCTTGCAACCGAAGCTGCTGCGCGTGCTGCAGGAAAAAGAGTTCGAGCGGCTGGGAAGCGGAAAGACTCATCGCATCGATGTACGTCTGGTAGTTGCGACCCATCGCAATCTGGAGGAAATGGTCGCACGGAAACAGTTTCGTGGCGACCTCTACTATCGTCTAAACGTATTTCCGATTGTTCTTCCTCCCCTGCGCGAACGCCGGGAGGATATTCCACTCTTGGTTTGGCACTTCGTGGAAGTCTTTTCCGGGCGGATGGGAAAACAGATCAGCAGCATTCCAAGAGAAACGCTGGATGCGTTCGCCTCGTACTCGTGGCCTGGAAACGTGCGAGAACTTCAGAACCTCATCGAAAGGGCCGTAATTCTCTCCGAGAAAGGAGTACTTGCGAATCCATTCTCGACGGTGGACGCGAACCTGTTAGGAGAGGACCCGACCAACGGGAACTTTATCGTACTGCGTTCTGCACAGGAAAACACGTTCTGGGATTCGCAGCGAGGAGTGATCCTGCGGGCGTTAGATGCGTCAGGTTGGATCGTCGGAGGACTACGAGGTGCCGCCGCTCGACTAGGACTCAAGCGGACCACGCTAATTTCCAAAATGAGGAAACTTGGGATCTCGCGACCAGTGCGGCAAGTGCAGGTGGATGGGTTCAACCATAACCTTGAGCGGGTCAGGCACTGGCAACCCGCCGCTGATTGAGGTTGTGCGCTGACTACGAACTCTCATTGCTGAGCACACAGACAAAAATGGAGAGGGTGAATGATAATCGCTTCGATTGCTCCTTCAACGTATTCCCTCCCGAAAAGTATGAGCGTGCTGTTCCTCTTTCTGTCAGCGGCACTCATCGCAGGGCCAGCGTGGGCGCAAACGCAACTTGGGATGCTGCTCGGTACGGTCACTGATGCCAGCGGGGCTGGTGTTCCCGGAGCTGAGATTTCGGTCGAGAACGTAAGCACAGGATTGAAACGCGACGGGCGCACCGACAAAACGGGCGAATATCGGCTGGTGGGCTTGCCGACCGGAAGGTATACGCTTCGCGTAGAGAAAGAAGGATTTCAGACCGAGGTTCGCGAAGGAATTGACCTAAGCCCCGGTGCCGCAATCGAAATCAATCTGGCACTGGTCTTGGGCAAGGTTTCTGTGCACGTGACGGTCGAGGCGAGTGTTTCGCGTCTTGACACTAGCAGCTCCGCTATAGGAGGAATGTTTGCGGAACGAAGTTTGACTGCGCTTCCTCTAGACGGCCGTGACCTATTCAAAGTCACAATCCTGCAACCTGGAGTTGCGCCCGCGCCTAGTAGTGCTCCTTCATTGTTGTCAAATGGCACGGCGGGACAGGTGTCCATTAACGGTATGCGTCCGAGTTGGACGAATGTTCTCATCGACGGCATGGATGCGAATGATCCCGTGTTTGGCTATTCGCCCGCCGGCGCTTCTGGGCTTTTTCTGGGCCTAGATGATTTCGTGGAGGTACGAGTCTTAAGTCAGACATTCGGCACGGAGTACGGTACAAATGGTGGGGGCGTCGTCGAGGCAATCACCAAATCAGGCAGCAACCAGTTCCATGGATCGTTGTTTGAATTGCATCGGGATGCCGCACTGGATGCCAGGAACTATTTCGATCTAAGTAGCCGTCCAATCCCGCCATTCGTGCACAACCAGTTCGGGGCCAGTCTTGGTGGGCCGTTAGCGCGCGATCGCACCTTCTTTTTTGTCGACTATGAAGGATTCCGCGAAGTGCAGGCGTCCACGGCGATTGCGACCGTGCCGAACGCGCTGGCGCATCAAGGATTGCTGCCAAATGCCAATGATCCGAGCGCCTGCACAAGAGCCTCACCTAGCGGTTGCGTCTCGGTTGCGATTGATCCGCGCGTGCAACCGTTTCTTGCTCTCCTTCCTCCTTCGAATGGCGGGGACAATGGGGATGGAACTGGAGATTTGATTACAGCCGATAAGGGTGGCGCGCACGAGGACCACGGCATGGTTCGTGTGGATCACAACTTTTCCAGCAGGCATTCGTTTTTCGCACGCTATGTTGTGGATGGCAGCTCTTCTTTCGTGCCGTACTTCGGAACGCCGCCGGGAACTTATGTGCCAGGCTTTCCGGTTGAACATGAAGCACGCAATCAGTACTTTAGTGTTCAGGACCGCAGGAGTCTCGGACGCGAAGTATTCAGCGAACTGCGATTCGGCATTAACCGGACTACCGCGTCAACCTCGATTGTCGACACACACCCTGGTCTCTCTATCTCCCGGACGCCCGGTCGACCCTTCGGGATGATCGACGTTACAGGTATGAGCTTCATTGGCTACAACGTAGAGGTTCCCGTCGGTGATTTTTCGACCGTATATCAAATTCAGGAGGAGGTTTCGCGCACGACTGGTCGTCAGACCTTGAAATTCGGAGGCGAGTTTAGAAGGATTCATTCTAACGGCCCCCTGGACGCCGCGGTGAATGGACTGTATTCGTTCGCGGATCTGAGTCCCTTCGGTTTTCCGGCACAGAGCAACAATCCAGCACTGGAATTCTTCCTTCAAGCTCTGCCGTTGTCATACCTTGGTTCAGTTCCTTCCGTGTCTGATTCGGACCGCGGTTATCGGCAGAGTGTGGCGTCCGGCTTTGTGCAGGACTTCTTTAGGGCAAGCAGCCGTCTTACCTTGAACGCCGGGCTGCGGTACGACTTCTACTCCAATCCAAGCGAGGTACACGGTCGTCTCTCAGTGATTCGGAACCCGGTGACGGACTCCGGACCAACCGTCGGGAAAGCATTTGCGGAGACGCCTGCGGATCTGTTTTCACCGCAGGTCGGTTTCGCATGGAACATTTTCCGTGACGGCAAGACCGTACTGCGCGGTGGAAGCGGTATCTTTCGCGATCAGTTTCCTGTAATTCTCTTTGGTATCGATCGGTTTCTGCCTCCTTTTTTCGGCATAAATACATTGATTTTCCCCAGTTTTCCCAGTCCTCAAACTGCTTTGCTCACGCAACAGCTATTCCTCATCCAAACTACTTACCATCCGAAGTTCCCGTACGCGCTGCAATATAACCTCAACTTGGAACGGGAAATCGCGCGAGGCACGATTCTGAGCGCCGGATACTTTGGTGCGCGCGGCAATCACCTTACGCGCGCGGGCGAGCAGAACCCCTTTGAACCAGCGTTGGGACATCGCTCGAATCCCAACTTGCCTTCCCCACTGCAGATGGTGCTAACCGATGCTCAATCTTTCTATAACTCCTTCCAACTGTCCGTCTCGAGACAGCACACTGATAATTTCTCCTGGCAATTCTTCTACACGTTCTCTCATTCGATAGACGATGCTTCGAATACTTTTGATATAGATGCTGTTAATGAACCGGAGTCTCAGGACATCTTCAATCGCAAGGGAAGCCGAGGCCGTTCGGGATTCGACATCCGGCACAATTTCGTCGGGAACGTTGTGTATGAACTGCCGTTTGGACGAGGGAGTTGGTTGAGCGGCTGGCAGCTCTCTGGCATCGCCAACGTTCACAGCAACGTACCGTTTACGCCAGTGCTTTCCTTCGACAATGCGGATTTGCAGTCCGTGGTAATCGCGGAAAGACCAAACCTCATTGGCAATCCTTACGCGGGTGTTTGTCCAAACGGCGGCAGAGTGGGCACGCCTGCATGTTGGTTTAACCCGAGTGCATTTGCGTTGCCGCCTCCCGGTCAGTTTGGCACCGCTGGACGCGATATACTGCGCGGTCCGGGCTTTGCACAATTCGATCTGGCGCTGCAGAAAAGTCTCCAAATGAGGGAAGGCATGAAAATCATGCTACGCGGAGAAGTATTCAATGTCCTGAATCATCCGAATTTTGCCGTACCCAGTAACACGCAAAATCCGATTGCTCTCGGAGGGAACGGAGACGCCGTCTTTCGAGATGCGGCAGGCCATTTCGCCAATGACGTGGGGAGGATATTCTCGACGGTTGATAGTGCCCGTCAGATTCAGCTGGGCGTTCGGATTTCTTTCTAACGGCGGATGGATGTGAACATAATTGCTCCTCGCCGGGTGGTGAATCGAGGCCAGACAGCATGGAGATTTCAGCCTATACGCGTAAATCCCTTCGTGAGGATAACGAGTTCATCCTGTACCGAGCACGTCCGACCGGAGCGGAATCGCCTTCGATTCTGCTGTTGATCCCTGCTTCAACACGCCCAGCGGTGGAAAGCCTCAAGAAGATAGAGCACGAATATTCATTCCGCGACGATCTGGACGCAACATGGGCCGTTCGGCCCCTAGCTGTTTTCCAGTGCAACGGACACAAGGCACTTGTGCTCGAGGACCCGGGGGGCGAGCCTCTCCAGCGTCTCATCCAAGGGCCAATCGAGACTGGTCGCTTCTTGCGCATAGCCATCGGTCTCGCAGGAGCGCTCAGCCAATTGCACGAGCGGAAGTTAATCCACAAGGACGTGAAGCCCTCGAATGTTCTGGTTGACTCCGTGACCGGTCAGGTCTGGCTTACCGGTTTTGGCATCACCTCGCGCTCTCCGCGAGAGCGTCAGTCGGCCGGGCCTCCGGAGTTCATAGCGGGAACACTTGCCTACATGGCACCCGAACAGACCGGCCGAATGAACCGGTCGATTGATTCTCGCAGTGATCTTTATGGCTTAGGCATGACTCTTTACGAGATGCTGACCGGTAGCCTGCCCTTTACGGCTTCGGATCCGATGGAATGGGTACATTGTCACATCGCGCGCCATCCGGTCGCACCTCAGGAGCGAATGAAGAACCTGCCGAGCGCTCTTTCCGCGATCGTGATGAAGCTAATCGCCAAAACTCCCGAGGAACGCTACCAGACAGCGTCCGGGGTGGAGAGTGATCTTCGCCGCTGTCTGGGTGAATGGGAAGCGCACAACTGCATCGGCGAATTCTGTCTTGGCAAGCACGACATACCGGATCGGCTGCTGATTCCCGAAAAATTGTACGGGCGAGCACCCGAAATTGAGACCCTGCTCTCCGCCTTCGAGCGTATCGTCGCTGGCGGACCGCCTGAATTGGTGCTCGTTTCCGGCTATTCCGGTATGGGCAAGTCGTCCGTCGTCAATGAACTCCATAAGCCTCTGGTGCCGCCGCGTGGGCTGTTCGCATCAGGCAAGTTCGATCAATACAAGCGCGACATTCCTTACGCGACTCTGGCAAGAGCGTTTCAGAGCCTGATCCGCCCGCTACTGAGTAAGAGCGAAGAAGAGTTGAGCGAGTGGCGCGATGCCCTCCATGAGGCGCTAGACCCAAACGGACAGTTGGTCGTGGAGCTAGTCCCGGAATTGAAACTCATCATGGGAGAGCAGCCGGCGGTTCCTGAACTTCCTGCCCTAGACGCGCAAAACCGGTTCAACCGGGTTTTTCGCCAATTCATCGGTGTATTCGCGCGGCCGGAACATCCCCTTGCGTTGTTCCTCGATGATTTGCAGTGGCTGGATGCGGCGACGTTGGACGTGATGGAGGATCTGCTGACGCAGCCCGACGTGAAGCATTTGTTGCTTATCGGCGCGTACCGCGACAATGAAGTTGGCTTCGCTCATCCTCTGATGAGCAAGCTCGAAGCGATGCGTAGGGCAGGAGTCAGGCTGCAAGAGGTCGTGCTTGCACCTCTAACTCGCGAGGACCTGGAGCTACTCGTTGCGCATTCCCTTCATTGTGAAGCGTACCAAGCTCGCGCCCTCGCGGAATTGGTCCATGAGAAAACGAACGGGAATCCATTTTTCGGAATCCAGTTCATTTCCGAGCTTGCCGATGAGGGATTGCTCACGTTCGATCGTGGCGAAAGACGGTGGACTTGGGACTTGGGCCGAATTCGCGCTAAGGACTACACGGACAACGTGGTGAACCTGCTGGTCGGCAAGTTGAACCGCATGTCCGCCGGCACCCAAAACGCATTAAAGCAACTCGCCTGCCTGGGTAACAGCGCGGACTTCACCATCCTAGAGACGATTTACGAGGACTCGAATGAGGAAATAGACCGCCAACTCTGGGAAGCTGTTCTAGCGGGTCTTGTCTACCGCTCCGAAGATTCCTATCGTTTTCTGCACGACCGTGTGCAGGAGACGGCGTATTCCTTGATCCCTGAGCAATTACGCGCCGAGACGCACCTCCGGATCGGAAGGCTGCTGGCAGAGAGAACTCCTTCACACGAGCGCGAAGAGGGAATCTTCGAGATCGTGAACCAGCTCAATCGCGCGACTCACCTTATTACCTCGAATGACGAGCGGAAGCGCGTCGGAGAATTCAACTTGATCGCGGCTAGGCGGGCGAAGCTATCGATCGCTTATGCTTCAGCTCTTTCTTACCTGGCGACGGGTCGGGGGCTACTTGCAGAAGAGCGTTGGGACACAGACTACGAGCTTATCTTTTCTCTCGAATACTTGACAGCTGAGTGTGAACTGCTGACCGCCGGTATGGAGTCCGCGGAAAAGCGGCTTTCGATGCTCGCCAAGCGTGCCAAGCGCGGCCATGATTTGGCAGTTGTTACACGATTGCAGCTCACGCTATATACGGCGTTGAATCGGCTCGACCGTGGCGTAGAGATATGCCTTGAGTATCTCCGGCGTGGCGGGACCGACTGGTCGGCTCACCCGACCCACGACGACATCCAACGCGAATACGATCGGATTTGGTCACTGCTCGGAGACCGGCAGGTCGAGGACCTCCTTGACGAGCCCTTGCTCGCCGATACCGATGTTCTGGACGTTCTAGAGGTTTTGACAGAACTTATTACTCCTGCAGTGTTCTTTGACCAAAACCTATGTGCACTCGTAATTTGCCGCATCGTGAATCTTAGTCTTGAGCACGGCAATAGCGACGGATCGTGCTTTGCGTTTGTGTGGTTTGGGATCATAGCCGGACCGCGCTTCGGCAACTACGAGGGTGCATTTCGATTTGGTCAACTCGGGTACGACTTGTTGGAAAGGCGCGGGCTGAAGCGTTATGAGGCTCGCACTTGCCTGTGTTTCGCCGTTGTTGTCCCATGGACAAAACATGTACGGCACAGCCGCGACCTGGTGCGTCACGCCTTTGATGTGGCTCGCCGGATGGGCGATTTCACATACGCGGCATATAGCTTCACGCAGTTGATCATGAATTTTCTGGTAGTAGGCGATCCCCTTGCGGAGGCACAAGCCGAAGCGGAGAAAGGGGTGGAGTTTGCGAAGAGAGCGCGCGTCGGACTCGTTGTCGATATCGTCAGTTCGGACCTCCAGCTAATTCGGACCCTCCGCGGATTGACCCATGAATTTGGCTCATTTAACGATCAGGAGTTTGATGAGGCTGAGTTTGAGCGGCGGCTGGCAAGTAATCCCGCTCTAGCGGATGCTGGATTTGGATATTGGGCTCTTAAGATCCAAGCATGGTTCTTCGCGGGTGACTATGCTTCGGCAATCGGTGCCTCGTTGAAGGCGCAACAACTGCTTTGGTCAGCGCCGTCACTGCTGGAACCGGCAGGGTTCCGATTTTATAGTGCGCTTTCGCACGCGGCAGCATGGGATTCCGCAGCTCCCGTCGAGAGGGAGGAGCATTTCGAAGCCTTAGCGGCTCACCACCAACAGCTTGAAACCTGGGCGAAGCACTGCCCAGAGAATTTTGAAAACCGAGCCGCACTTGTGGGCGCCGAAATCGCACGAATCGAGGACCGCCAAGTCGACGCGGAGCAGCTTTACGAGAAGGCTATCCACTCGGCACACGCCAATGGATTCATTCACAACGAGGGGGTCGCATACGAGGTAGCCGCGGGCTTCTACGCGGCACGAGGCTTCGAAAAAATCGCGGAAACCTATTTGCGGGAAGCCCGGTATTGCTATCTCCGTTGGGGGGCTGAGGGAAAAGTAAGGCAGCTTGACCGGCTCTATCCCCACCTCAAGAAAGAGGAGCTAACTCGCCGCGCGACGAGCACGATCGTGGCGCCCGCTGAGGCCTTGGATCTAGCGACCATAATAAAAGTGTCCCAGGCGGTCGCTGGCGAGATGGTTTTGGAAAAACTGATCGAGAGAATCATGCGCGCGGGCGTCGAGCATGCCGGCGCTGAACGAGGCCTCCTGATCTTTCCGCGAGGTGATGAGCTGCAGATAGTTGCAGAGGCCACCACGAGCGGAAATGACGTCACCGTCCATCAGAGAGATGGCTCCGCGACCGCCGCCGTGTTGCCCGAGTCCGTCGTTCGCTACGTGATGCGCACTCGCGAGGATGTTATTCTCGACGATGCCACGGCAGCGAACCAGTTTGCAACGGATGCCTACATTGTGCAGCATAGCGCGCGTTCCATTGTGTGCTTGCCGTTGGTTAATCAGGCTAGACTCAATGGAGTCCTTTACCTCGAAAACAACCTGACCGCCCATGTTTTCCCGTCCGATCGGATCACAGTTCTGAAGGTGCTTGCGTCACAAGCGGCCGTCTCCCTCGAGAATACGCGACTTTACGGCGATCTCGAAAACCGGGAAGCAAAGATCCGGCGCTTGGTCGAAGCCAACATTGTGGCGATCGTGATCTGGAATGTAGAGGGTGCAATCATCGCGTCCAATGAAGCCTTTCTCCGAATCGTGCAATACGATCGTGATGACGTCGACTCGGGACGCGTGCGCTGGAGGGACCTGACGCCGGCCGAATGGCGCGAGCGCGACGACCGCGCCCTAGCAGAAGTAAGGGCAACCGGGACCGTCCAGCCGTATGAGAAAGAGTGGTTTCGGAAAGATGGCAGCCGCGTACCGGTGCTGGTGGCCGGCGCGCTGTTCGAGGATAGTAGCAGGGAGGGCGTTGCTTTCGCGCTTGATTTGAGCGAACAAAAGCAAGCAGAAGCGGAACGCGAGAGACTACAACAGGAACTAGGCCATCTCGCACATGTGAACCGAGTCAGTACGATAGGAGAGCTAACGGCCTCCCTGGCCCACGAAATCAATCAGCCAATTGGGGCGGCGGTGACAAATGCCCAAGCGTGCTTGCGATTCCTCAATCGCGATCAGCCGGATATGCCGGAGGCGCGCGAGGCTGCTTTGGAAATGGTCCGAGATGCTACCCGTGCGGCCGACATCATTGACCGTGTCCGCTCGCTGTACCGAAAAGGCTCCTCAAAGCTGGGGATGGTAGACGTAAACGCAGTTATTCGAGAGATGGTGGTTATGCTTCACGATGAGGCGAACCGATCTTCGGTAAACATGCATACCGAGCTCTACGAGAACCTTCCACAAGTGCTGGTGGATCGTGTTCAACTTCAGCAGGTATTGATGAACCTGATGAACAATGGGATCGAGGCGATGCGAGACGCGGGCGGTGAACTTAGCATTAAGTCGCATTTGGGTGAAGACGGCCAGCTGATGATCTCGGTAAGCGACATGGGCGTTGGTCTGCCCGTCGGAAGCGAGAACGAGATTTTCAATGCGTTCTTTACGACGAAATCGCAAGGCACGGGGCTTGGTCTAGCGATCACACGTTCGATTGTGGAGTCGCATGGTGGCCGCGTGTGGGCGATCGGGAACACTCCAAGGGGGACAACATTTCAGTTTACGCTGCCGGCAAAGATGGCGGAGCACGCATGAGCTTCGCCGATGATGCTACGGTCTTCGTCGTTGATGATGACGATCAGATGCGTGCTGCGATGCAGCGTCTGTTGAAGTCGGTGGGCCTGCGCGCCGAGGCATTTGCCAGCCCGCTGGAGTTTCTGCGACGCAAACTCCCAGATGGTCCAAGTTGCCTGATATTGGACGTAAGACTCCCAGGAATGAGTGGACTCGACGTGCAGCGCAAATTGACTGAGACGGGTCTGCAGATTCCGGTCATTTTCATCACGGGTCACGGAGATATTCCAATGACGGTAAAAGCCATGAAGTCCGGGGCAGTGGAGTTTCTGACGAAACCGTTTCGTGATCAGGATTTGTTGGATGCAATTCAGCAGGCGCTGCGGCGCGAAAACGAAATACGGCAGCAGCAGCAGGAGATTCAGGAATTGCGAGGACGTTATCAGACGTTGACAGCGCGAGAGCGCGAGGTGATGGGACTGCTGGCTTCTGGCATGCTTACCAAGCAAATCGCATCGAGACTCGGAGTCAGCGAAATCACCGCGCAGGTCCATCGCGGCCAAGTGATGCGTAAAATGGACGCCAACTCCCCCGCAGAACTCGGCAGAATGGCAGAAAAACTCAAACTTCCCGCAGCCAACTAGCCCCTGATCCCTGGGGCGGCCTCTGAGCCACTGCCTGCCTCTATTGAACGGTCCCCTATACAAACCTATCGGCGACCTTATCGGAAGCCATAGTTGCATTGTGCGGAGATCGGATTAGCCTTGGACCTAAATGGCTAGAGGAGAAAAGCCAAAAATGGTTGCAGTGGTCGATGACGATGAGTCGTTCCGGTGCGCGTTGCAACGTTTGCTGAAGTCGGCGGGTTTTTTTGTGCGATCGTTTGCGTCCACAGAGGACTTTCTGAAATCCGGGCAGCAACACGATACCGGGTGTCTGATCACCGATATCCGCATGCCGGGGATGTCTGGGCTAGACCTGCAAGCTAAATTGAACGCTGACCATTGCCCAATTCCGACTATTTTCATTACGGCGCATGGCGACGAGAAATTGCGGCTCCAGGCGATGAGGGGTGGGGCTGTGAAGTTCCTCGCAAAGCCTTTTGATGATGCAATTCTTCTCGAGGGCGTTCGAACAGCCTTGAAACGGTGACCGATGAACGCGATCTTTGTGTAACGAGGGTGATTCGGAGGTAGTTGTGGGGGAGTTCGAAACACTTCGGTGTCGTGACCAGGAGGACAGGAATCACGAGTTTGAGCGAATCGTTGGTAACAGTCCAGCACTCGAAGCTGTGCTTGAGCAGGTCGAAAGGGTCGGACCGACCGATTCCACAGTATTGATTCAAGGCGAAACTGGTACAGGCAAAGAATTGATCGCGCAAGCGATTCACAACGTCAGCCGACGGTACGGCCGTCCTTACGTAAAGCTAAATTGCGCCGCCATTCCTTTCGATTTGCTGGAGAGTGAACTATTTGGACATGAGCGAGGTGCGTTTACGGGAGCTATCGCACAGAAAGTGGGACGCTTCGAGCTCGCCGATAAGGGAACACTCTTCTTGGACGAGGTTGGCGATATCCCGCTCGCATTACAGCCCAAGCTACTGCGGGTTCTGCAGGAACAGGAGTTCGAACGTCTAGGTGGCGGCCGGACACATAGTGTAGACGTCCGGCTGGTTGCTGCGACACATAGGAATCTCGAGCAAATGGTGAAGCGAAACGAATTTCGTAGCGACCTCTACTATCGTCTCAATGTTTTTCCTATCGTGTTGCCACCATTACGGGCACGCCGTGAGGATATTGCACTACTCGTCTCGCACTTCGTCGAAGTCTTTTCGCGGAGCATGGCTAAGCAGATAAGCAACATTCCGCAAGAAACTCTGGACGCGTTCACCTCCTACTCTTGGCCGGGGAACGTGCGCGAACTTCAGAATTTGGTCGAAAGGGCAGTAATCCGTTCGGACAATGGAGTCCTTGCGAATCCATTGCTTTCGCCGTACCCGAATGTCGAAGGAGCGGATGCGGTCAAAATGAACCTCGTCGGACCGGAGGTCACTTTCGAGGAGTCCCAGCGCGCCTTGATCCTGCGAGCCTTGCACGCGTCAGGTTGGATCGTAGGAGGGCCTCGGGGCGCAGCCGCTCGGCTACGACTAAAACGGACCACCTTAATTTCCAAAATGAGGAAGCTTGGGATCTCGCGATCAGCGCGGCAACTAGAGGCCCGTGGCGTGAACCAGAACCGAGAAGCGGACGAACCGTGGCAAACCGCTGCCCGTTGATCTCGGCAGCAGATCACGACTAGCCGTGCGTACTTCGGCTATCGACCATAGACACTGGTTATGACCGTAGTCACGAATCCACTAATCGACTTTCGTCTTTGGTCCTTAGAATCAGTCCACTCGTTCCTTACAGCATTTCTGATCTTCTGACGAGCCAGCACCGATGCACTGCCGCCCGGATTGATCATTAATTAGCGCTTTATTCGACAAGCATCTCCTGCCTTTGATTGCGTGTCGCAGTATCGTCACACGACGACACGGAGACTTCACCTCGTCATCTTTCGACTCGTGCCCAGCGCTTCCCGTGCCTTCGTCATGGGCTGACCGACGGAAACACAAGGCTTTTGGGATTGGCGTAACGCTTGCATTGTATGGCTGCGGCCATTCAAAGCGGCCTGAGGGTGAAGATATGAAGTTCGTCAGCTCGGTAGTGCTTCTCACATTGATCATTTTGGCCGGCCACGAGCAGCCTAAGCCGCAAGCCAACAACGGTCACAACGGGGTCGATTTAGTGGACGGAACTGGAAATATCCGAAAACCCAGCGATGTCCGGGATCGTTTCCAGGCCCTCGGAACATACATGGTGCTCGACCCGAAAGGGAACCAGATGCATGCCACGTACGCGTCTCCTGGCACCGCTGAAAGCTACCGGAAAACCGGGAAGTTTCCCGACGGAACCGTTCTCGTGAAGGAAGTCTTTGGAACAGACCACGCCCAAATGACTACAGGCGACGTGCATTGGGCCTCGGGAACGAAAGTCTGGTTCGTGATGATCAAGGACGAAAAAGGACGCTATTCCAACAATCCACTGTGGGGTGATGGCTGGGGCTGGGCTCTGTTCAAATCCGACGCCCCCGACAAGCAAGTTGCGACCGACTACAAGAAAGACTGCTTGGGTTGCCACATCCCAGCAAGGGGCACGGACTGGGTCTACGTGCAAGGTTATCCGGTTCTCGCCTCAAAGTGAGGAACACTGTGGTGCGAGAGCCAACTTCGAAATCACTTCAAGGGAGATTATGAAATGCGAAAACTTATCGTGGTGTTGCTGTTAGGGATGGGAGTACTTGCAGCGAGTTCACTGCCGCGCTACTCCGGTCGCGTTGCGGCCGCTCCGCAGTCCACAGCTGTGTTTGATGCCGACGGAAAGTTGAAGCTGCCGGTGGGCTATCGCCACTGGGCTTTTGTCGGTGCCCCGTTGACGCCCAATGCCCTCAACAACGGCAAAGCCAACTTCCCGGAATACCACCATGTCTACGTCGAGGAGAAGAACCTGGACGTCTACCTCAAAACCGGTTCCTTTCCCGAAGGCACCGTCTTGGTTAAAGAATTGACTCGGGTTCTCAACCCGACCTTTCCTGATGGATCGCGCACCGAACCATCCGGACGAGGATATTTCAACGGCGCATACAACGGCCTCGACGTCACTGTGAAGGACAGTAAGAGATTCGCCGCAACGAACGGCTGGGGCTTCTTCAACTTTGGACACCATCCATTACCCTATGCCGAATCGGCTAAAGAAGCCTCTGCCGCAGAATGCGCCAGCTGCCACCAAGCCTTCGTCGCAAAGACCGATATGACCTGGGTTCAGTTCTATCCGATTCTGCGCGACGGAGACAAAACGAAATAGTTTGGATTACGCGTGGGGAGATTTTCTATCTGGTCTAACTTTCTATGGAGCAGAAGAAAAAAGCAGTGTTTCAAAAAAAGGAGATAAGCATGGCGAAAGAAGTAAGCGTGTCGAGAGACATGGGTATGTCGAAAGAGATGAGCATGAACGGCGGTGGTGG